>CEWJ01082293.1_pt1 | contig 42929 bp, 36 predicted proteins | sample 350291 | NCBI WGS metagenome assembly CEWJ01 (sample SAMEA2622923, study PRJEB7988) | marine metagenome | isolation source: saline water (ENVO:00002010), including | reverse complement strand
GTTCCCGGTTTTCCTAGGCCTCAGAAAGCCTGAGCCGACGAAGCTAATGACGGGGAAACCTATCCCAACGAGGGCCATGACAGCGACCGCAAGGTAGGCCTCTGGAACTGTAGACATCACAAACACCCGCCGGTCCCGTAGGGACCGTTGACGTGAGCCACCTGAAATTCGGCAATAAGCCTATCCGGTGAAGACTCACCTATACACCTAAGACTCATCCTGTTCCAAGGCTCGGGCTATCCTCTTATTTTCTGACCTGGAACGCATAAAAAGCACGATTACAAGTAACCCGCCAAATCCGGTTAGCCCATACACGAGGATATCCTGCATCTCTTTCGAGAGGTTTAGGAATGAGTCTGATGTTACCGAATTCACGGTGAGCTCGACAGGCTGACCTGCCACGGGGATGCCCTCTGGTTGAGCGATAACAGTGAATCTGTAAGAATCGTCTTGCAACAGTTGGGATGGTGGCGTTGCCCTCACCTGTATCTCTCGGGTCTCTCCGGGGGAAAGCTTGAATTCGTCCTCAATAATATCTATTGTCCATCCTCTTAGAGACTCTCCAGAGACTATCTCAATGTCCTCGATGACATTGCCATTATTTGTCACAAACAACGAGAAAATGGCCTTTTCTGGATAGTTCACTGTTTGCTCGTCCTCGCCCTCCAATGTGAATATGATATCATGTATGGTCATTACTTGAATCATTACGTCCACCGAGGTGATCTGAGCCGCGTTTCTCTCTGAGGCTGCTGAAACCTTGATTATGCCTGATACTCCATTAGACACTCCTTCCATGACTTCCATCTGCACCTCTATTAGTATCCTACCATCTCTCGGAATTTGAATGGAATTGTCAATCTTGACTCCTTCTACAAAGATACTCCTGGTAACCGATGACTCAAGTCCTGTGATAGTTACCACTGCGGTGTCTCCTGCGGGGTAGTCTCCGGTATTATCTATCCAGAAATAGGTAGATAATGTCCCACCAGGAGGAAGTACTACATCCATCTGACTGGGATCCTCTCCTGGTGACTGGGGTGAGACGGCCATTCCGTAGTTATAGTTGGAAACGACTACTGTCACGGTGTGTTCGGAGGATTCGCTGGTGCCGAAGATTGCTATTCTGGCGAGGACACGTACCGAGTCAGCATCTTCCTCCCCTTCCACCAAGACATCTAGATAAACCTGAGTTGACTGACCCGGATCTAAGGCTAATTGTGTGATAGAGTTACCATCAGAGTCCGAAAATGATGATTGCCACATTGGGCTTCCGCATCCAGTTTGATCCCCGGGATCACAAGCTTGGAGTCTAAATGTGTCTCTGATATTACCCTCGTTAGTTATTACGAGCGGGAACTTGACGATTTGGTCGGACCTCCCTGTCTGTTGGTCAGAGATCATGTTTGTTGAGACTTCATGTCTGGGCGCAACTGATACTGTCAGGTCCTTGGAATCATATGGAGTTGATCCTCCTCCTCTTCCGATTGTGAATGAGATAACGGCATCTGATTCAGCACTGGCGTCTTCAGGAACGAATACATCTACCCCTACAGTCTCCTTATTATTGGACGACTGAGAGCTCCCTAGGGTTACCGATGACTTCGAGAATGAAACCTGCCAACCAGGAGGGACCCCTGACGTTCCCAAAGCCATGGTTTCCTGACCATTGCCTTGATTTGTAATCTGGATTGAGAGAGTTCCTGAGGTTCCGGGCTCTACATTTGAAAGAGTCGACTTGCTCAGCGCCATAGAAGCGCCAAATTCCTGTCCGACGGTCACGGTGAGTATCTTCTCACAGCCAATCTCAGAGCCGGCCCTTCCCTGTATTCCTATGGCAACTTGGGTTCCAGCTTCAAGAGAGTCATCGGGTGTCACATCGAAGGTGAAAGTATGGGCATCATCTGAGGAACCTGGCTCTGTTAGCAGTTTACTCCGAGGGCTATCAAACTCTACCCAACCTGAAATATCTTCACCATCTACAGATTGAGCATTTGCAGTGACTGTCCATTCTGTGTTTCCGATGTTCTCGACTTCAATGGAGTTTGATGCCTGTTCTCCCGGATCAAGATTATGCGAGCTGTACTGTAGAGAAGCATCGCATTCCTTTATTTCAGGGACATTGAGGCTGAGGGTCAGGTTATCTTCAGCTTGGTCGGCGGCATTCGGATCGTTAGTGACTGTTGCCTTCAATATGAAACAATGTGAGCCTGCATCGGTTTCCGCGCCATTTGGCATATCAATCGTGACAGTAACTTCTTGCTGATCCTCTGGCTCAAGTTGAAGCACTGACGGATCAACAGTTGCTGATAATTCATCAGATTCACAGTCACTGTCAGACGTCATCTCAAGTTGTACATTCGCCTGTTGTTCCCCGTTGTTCTCAACGTCGACATCCCAAGTGACTTCGTTATCCTCTCCGTCATAGTTCTTGGTTGTTGATTCGTCTGTTGAAAGGCTGACCGAGTAAAGACCGCCTCCATCACCTGCAGTAGTTACCACGGTTACATCTGCATTTGATGGGGTTCCTGGAGCCCCCCCGGATACCTGGCCCTGCGCATTTACCGTTGTCTCACATTCACCGCTGGCCTGATCAGTTACGGCGACAGTCAATGTTACCTGCTCAGAGGACTGGGACCCGACTTGGACGAAGGTCGTCTCCAAGGTAGATGTGAATCCGTTACAATCATTGCCTTGCTGTGTGCTCAAGGACACGGCGGCGTCGTCATCCCCTGTATTTCTCACCAAAATGGTGTATTCCGCAGCCTCATCTGGAGAAGCCTCTGCAGATGAGGGGTTAGCTGACAGGGAAATGTCCACATCTGCTGAAACAACGGTTGCAGACATGCTAAGGAGCATAATCACGATAAGGACCGTCAGGGGACTCTTGCTGTCCATCGCATTTCGGATACTGCCGGCCCTCTAAGGCCTTCGCACCCATTGCTCACTCTAGGACCAGTTATCAAGCCTCAACTAGTTCTTCGACATCGGCATCGCAATGCAGGCATCGGCCCATTGAAACAATGTCACACCCAGAGATCTGGTTGGCCTTGTGATACCTGGCCCCGCAAACCGAGCATGCCCATGCATCACCCACAATGACATCGGTGCTACATATCCAACAGGGAATTCCACTACTGGTTAATTCGTCGGTTTGCAGAGCTGTCCTCTTTCTGGTAGTTGACCTGCTCCTGATTATGCTTGATGGGTTTCCATTGGTCTTAACATAAACAAATGTACCCAATCCGGATAGTACAGCAATAAGCAAAGTACCCAGAATTAAGGGTAGGTATGATTCCAGATTTGAGTCACTCCCGAGTGACGGCATTACATCTACCTGTATTTCAAAGGCAGACCCCTCCACATTTTCGGCATTGATTAGATTTATGGAAATCGTGGCGTCTTGGTCTCCGGGTGTGAATTCCAGAATCATTCCCCGTGATTCCCCAGGTGCAAGTACGACTCTCACTCCATCAGTAGTCCTGGCGTCCCATGAGTCGGGGGCATCTACATCAAAAGTATGTGAAATATCCGAGTTTCCGGTATTAGTAACATCGATTCTGTATGTTGATTTATAGCCCTCATGGGCAATGGGCTCCGAGTTTAGTGTCCATGATAATCTCGGAGATTCTTCAACCAAGAGAGACTTAGTGTCGCTAATTTCAATACCATCACCTTCCATTATTAGTGAGATTGTTGGTTCAGTTCCGGCTGGTTCATCATCTGGAATGACTACGAGGCACTCTACAATATCTGATTCTCCCGGTGCAAGAGATGAAGGAGATTTGCAATCATATGACCAATCTTGTGCTGGAAGTTGCATCGTTGTTGTCGGCCTCCATACTCCAGCTCCCTCATTCCAGACCATCCAGTGTAAATCAAACCCAGGGTCACCAACGGGATGTTCTCCCACTCCCAAGATTTCGTCGGAGGAAGATCCATCTGGGAGGTATATTTGATGGAAGGAAATCCTTGGAGAGGCTGCCGATAGGACCTCTATTGTCGTGTTCCAGTCAATCTTGAAACCATCTGGAGTTGCCATACGAATTTGAATCAGACCACCGGTAGCTAGTCCATTTCCTTGTAGTATTATTGCCCAATTTACAGATTGTCCTGCTGGCACCGTCAGAGGATCTATTTCAACAACGTTCCAGCCACCGGGAGATGCCATGAGGTATGGAGTCAGGTCCCAGTCTCTATTTCCTGAATTCTGAATTGAGAACTCAATCTCCAATAGCGCATCTGGGGCGATTTCTGAAATTACTCCTCCTGATTGTGGGGACAGAGAGAAGTCGTCAACTGGTCCCACTATCAAGAATATATCTTGAGTCCAAGAAATGGGGCTGACTCTGGAGTGTACAATTATCGCCGCTTCGAAAGTGGTACCCTCTGGTATCATCGCGCCTGGCGGGTTAATTGTGATGTCTATTGTCTTGCTTGATTGCTTTTGCAGAGTCCCTGTAGAACCATGGGAAGAGCCTTCGAATGCACCTATTGAGTCAAGCCCTAGATGCCATCCAGCGGGAGACACCAATTCTACGTCATAGGACTGGGCGCCGTTTCCCTCATTCAGGATAGTGATCTGAGTGTTTGTAGCCTCAAAGGGGCTGACGAGAATCTGTTCGTTCAGTAATTGGACGTTCGCACCAGAGAGCACAGGGACCTCAAAGTAGAGTAATGTCTCCGACAGGATATCATTCTCAACGTCGTAGCCAGAGAGTGTCATCGAGTAGATTCCTGGTGGAGGAGGTGCCGGGTGAACCATCGTCATACCAACAGATACTTCCTCAGTGGGCATCAGATTGAATGTGTTTGAGGTAAATGATTGGAACCATCCGAACTGTGTTCCATCCTGCACTCTGGTCGGTTCAGATACCGAGATAGTGGCGTTGGTCTCAAAGAGAGCAGTGTTTGTGAGAGTTAGGTCCCAGGTTGAAGTTGTAGTAGACGCATCCACTAGAGTGACGGTGTCCTCAACAGCGGAAACCCTGACCCCTGGAGCGCTTACAATGACTATTTCACCGAAGTAGTTGTTTGATTCCGACATCTCATCGAATTGATTGTTTGGATCTATGAAGAATTCGAATGACGTGTCTCCCTCGGAATCAGGGGTCCATGACCAAACTAAATCATCGGTCTCCCCGGGGGGGAGTGAGATTAATTGCTCACCGAGGAGAGCTGAGTTAACTCTGGCCATCACTGGAAAATCAATTGCGGAGCCTGCTCCGAGATTCTTCACCGAGACCGTTACCTGAACTTCTTCACCCACTTGGGGTATTGGGGTGGAAACAATCATTGAATCCGGAACGAATGTAGGGTCCGGGCTTAGATCGTTAACATTGTGCCCCCTTACAGCAATAGAGAATGGTTGCCATGTGCGAGAACCGCCATGTTGCGAGTCCTTTACTCTGATTGTCCATATTCCCTGGGCGGTGCTGTCCAATGCGACAACCTCGACGTTGTTGACAGAGTCTTTACTGCCTCCTTGGGTGGATCTGCCGTTAGTGAATACGTTGCCCTTGTAGGTGGTACCATCGGGAGAGATTACCTCTAAATCCAGATCGTTCCTCAATTGAACGGTAGAGCTGGAAGAACCTGGATAATCGGACCAGGTTAGCACTGCCTTGAACTCATTGCCGGGCGAATTTACATCAAAGGTGTACTCAACTACCTCGCCACTCCTGATTCTAGATCGGTCATCAACGAAGATGCCCACTTCCCCCTCTGGTATTAGGGACTGAACCAAATCTATCCTTCCCCATCCTTCATCGTCGTTCGGGATATCTCTGGCCCCCATATCCTTGGCTCCAAGGATCAGAAGAGCCTTTACCAATGATCCCTGAGGGGCCTGTCTCCCAATCACTTCGGTTAGATACTCTCTGACTAGGGCTGAAGAACCAGCTGCGGCTGGTGTGGCCATCGAGGTTCCACTGTATTCCATATACCAAGTGTTAGACCACGACCCTCCAGCGGAGCTGGCTTCCTGTGCTTTACATGAGCGCACGTAATCCCCGGGAGCAACTAGATCAGGTTTTATTCGGCCATCATCGGTGGGCCCCCTACTGCTCCAGTAGTACATCTCGTCTGGTGCGCCGCTGTATCTGTTCTTGTGACCGCCAACAGTGATAACATTCTTTGCAGTTCCCGGAGAAGATACTCCATCGTCCCTTTCATTGCCAGCCGCAAATAGTACTGTCATACCGTCGTAAGACCAATACTGATCCCAAGTGGATGTTCTATCGTCGGCATCTTCTGATTGTGTAGAGTAGCCCCCAAAACCACTTTGAGAGCCCCAACTATTGGTATGGATCCTGGCTCCAGCATTATATGCAGAATTTAGCATAGAGTTGATTCCATAGCTATAGAGAGCTCCTGAATCATCATCCTCCATTGCCTGAAAGTACAATTCAGCCTCTGGTGCAACCCCTTGGTATCCACCATTGCTCCTAAATCCTGATCCAAGAACTGTACACGCAACGTGCGTCCCATGACCATCACTTGGATCAGCGGTTGATGAGTCCCCGGGGGTCACGGAAGTTACCCCTGCTAGCCTTCCAGTGAAGTCTCCGTGGTCTCCATCGAGTCCCGAATCGCCCACTGCGACGATCTGACCACTACCATTTAGGCCTGTTATGAATGCGTTCTCTACCGTGTTTATTCCCATGTTTATTCTTGCCTGGTCGTTGTGCAGAGTAAGGATTGGAAGAGGCGAGATATAAGATACAGATGAATGTGCTACTATGCGTGAGATATTGGCGAAGTTTGTCGATCCCCAAATTACTCCTGGTTCCGGAGACCAAGGCTCTGTGAGATAGCCCATAACGGCTTCAATGGAGTCCTGTAGTCCTAATCCTGGATTTTTCAGGCGGGACATGTCATCTCCCTTCCACCCGATAACCTCGACCATCAGTTCTTGGGACTGAGTGGGGAACCTTAGTGATGGATGAATTAAGAGTCCACTCGGAACCTCATGTACGGAGGTAATTGATTCTAGTGACTCCAGTTCCGCGAGAGCATTCTCAGTTCCTTGCACCAAGAAACCTGAGGGAGGGATTGTAGAACGGATGCTTATGTCCCCCAACTGGAGTACATCCATTCTCGAGTCCCAAAGTCCTGTATTTCCGTCAATCAGTGCAACTGCCAGATCTACTCTTGGGATTGAGAGAGACTCGTCCATGAATTCACTTGGAATCAAACCATTTTGTGTGTACGTTCCTATTGTGGAATGTGCGAGAACCTGTCGAGTTTCTTCTGAGCCCTGTGAAACGGATGGTGCCCCTAAATCCCTTATACTCCGTGGATCGGGGGAAATTTCAATCCTCTCGTAATTGATCTCCAAACCCGAAAGTGTCGGCTCTTTGGAGGAGCTATCTCCACCCATAGCAGGAAGATACGACAGGAGGAGCACGGCTAGTACCACGACTACGGCTCGCTTTGTCATCAGAACTCCCCGTGACAGGAGTATTTTGAGCGTATGGGTCTCCTGAACGATTTACTAAAGAATCTTCAATGGAGCCCTTAGAGTGAATAGTTCTAGAGTCCAAGTCCCCACTTCCATGGTAGTCTTCTCATATACTGGGCCTCTGTAGTTATCATAACTCAAGATTATTTCTATCGTGTAGTTCTCCCAAACCGACTCTCCGTTAACTATCATTTCAAGCTCATCCCCCGCAACAGACTTGTGAGCTGAGATCAAATCTGACTCGAAATGTATCCTTTGGATCTCAATATCGTCATCATCGATGAAGACTATGTCCAAGGAGACTGAGTCTATGGATCTGCTTCCCTGATTGTTTATCTCTGCTAGAACTATGTGACTCGAGCCACTCTGCTTGTAAATCACGTCTACTGAAACTCTATCATACGGAACAAGCCAGACCAAGGCCAAAACAGAGGCTGAGAGTACCAAGAGTGCGGATATAGATGCAAAGACTACCCTGAACGGCGATATATGACTGATTTTTTCCTCTATGATTTCCAAGGCCTCATGTGCGGTTTTTTCCTCGGGCGTCTCTTCGGGCTCTCTGGATAGCCTAATTCTCTCTAACAGACCCATCAGCTACCCCCCAGGAATGTGGCTATCAGCGTCATTATGCCTGAAGATACCGGTTCAACGACCATGATGTGCTGAGTGTCACCCTCGAAGCCAGGAATAATGTTCAGAATGGAAAGATCGGATGCCATGCCGTTAACACCTATCGTTGTTGCAGTAGGAATTCCCGATGTTGTCTGTGCATCTAGAAGAACCCCCCTAAGATCAAACTCTTGTCCAGCTACCTCAGCTGATGCCCTTGCTGAAATGATTATCTTACCTCCTTGGACGTCCGAAAGCTCGATTACCGGGTAACCTGGAAGTGTCGAAGAAATTCTTCCAAATTCGTGAATATGTATGGTGGCACTCTTCAAGTCCTCTCCCAATGCTTCCATTTCCTCCATTGTTACAGGAGGAGTTGTCGGGATATTACTAGACCGGATGTATATCTTGTCGACCCCGTCTCCCCCTGATCGAACATTCAAACCAAATCCATCAGCGGGTTTGATTATCAGGCTATCAGTCATTCCTTCTGCTAACAATATGATGTCTCCCTTGGTATTAATTGACTTACCAAAGGCCTCGATGTACAGGGACATCCCCTCGCCAGATGCACGATAATCCAATGTGGGAATCCCCTGGAACGCTAGACTCTCCCTTATGTCGAAATCTGTATCGGGCTCCGTGGTGAGGTTAATCGAGCCTGGGACATCTGTGAGGAAAATTGTGGCTGGCCACCAAGCAGAGTCCATCCATTGCATCTGTTGCATCATAATGGAGCTGATTCCTACGCCGTTATCTTTGAGGTACTGGTCTGGAACTGTCATATCTATCGATACAGCGGTTCCAAGAGATGCGGTGATATCTACAACCTCTGGAATCTCATCAATCATTATCTCGGTTCTACTACCAGCGTCTCTGTTGATCAGTAAGATATGTGCCCATTCCAAGGGGTTGGTCATTGAATATCTTGCAGATGTGGATACCTCTGTTATACCTGCAACGTTTTCAAACTCGAATGTCGAGTCAATCAGCATCCCCGTTGGGACGCCGACTTGTAGACCATTCAATGTCATTAGGAGGTCTTGACCGTTTATGCCCATAGCTTGAATCATAATCTCGCTATGTGCGGGAACCCATCCATCGAGTGCTAACATTACTGCCCAGTCTTGTGAGTCCCCTTCTACAGATCTGGAGACTGCCATATCGACCACCGGAGGAAGGTCAGGAATCCAGGTTCTCAGATGGAAGCCATCTGAAATTCCAGACGGAGAAGCGACAAATGAAACGCCATGTACCCAAGGTGGCGTTTCCAAGGACCCATCACCGTGACTGGCCTCAACCACAAGGTCGAACGGTGCATTTGCCTCTAACTGCATACCGAATGAGAAATTTTCATTTGACTCCCCGGAGCCTGATCCTGTAGAAATATCAGTTGTGATCCCGGAAAGAACAGCATTTACCGATCTTCCTAGATCGGCGAATCCTCCTAGGAAGAATGCGAGTCCTGAAAGGCCTTGTGTCGTGTTTAGCTCAGGAATGTCGAGAGCTTGTCCTGATTCAGAGCTTGTTGGAACTTCTACAGATACCGATGACGGTAGCGGATCAATTATTGCGACAGCTGTCAAGAGGTCCTCATTCATGGTTGGAGCGTGATCCACGCTGAAGCTCATGGGCCTGTCACCTGAAGCAGATAATGACGCCTTTCCCCTGCCATCTGGGCCAAATGCCCCCTCAGAGACAGGAGGTATCCAGCTGACCTCAGAAATACCGGAGATTCTAGATGAGATGGCAGAGGTTCCGTCATTCGGGTTATGATGAAACATGAAGTGATCTCCAGACATCGTTTCAGGAACCTGTGAGTCTGTAATCTGAGCCTCTATCATGCCTATGGATGTGCCCGTGCTCCAGCTTGAATAGGATCCAAAAAGAGCTGTGAACTCGCTTGGGAAGTCGGTAATCTCTACAGCTTGCCTTTGTTCCAAATCCTCTCCGGTGTAGATTATTTTGTCGATTCCATCTGATGATGTGTAGACTGCTGTTTCGTCATCGACGTAAACCCTGATATCATCCGGAATATCTGAGACATACAGAGACTGGAATGAAGACTCTGAAATCGTTCTTGGCTCGTGATCCAAGTACGTGAAATTGAATGGCATGGACGATGATGTGTTTATCGATATCGTCAATTGATCGAGGATATCATCATCATCCACAGAAAGGGCTGACAGCCCGCTGAATCCTATGCTGGCAGCTACGGGTACCAAGGGGTCTACCAATGTTCCATCCCTGCTCAAAACCTGGGTTAGTGACCTATCTTTCGCCAAGACCAAATGGTCGCCTTGGAGTATCGGATAAGGGCTTGAACCTATTTGCAATCCGATTCTCCCGATGGATAACTCGTTTCTTAGGGCACCCCAGTTGTCGTGCATTATCAGATTAAATTCCCTGCCCTGCAAATCTCCGGTCGGACCGACGCTACCGGTGATTGCTTCCACGACAGTCGCTGGAATGCCGTTAAGTACACCCCCAACGTCTAGGTAAAGGTCGACTAAATCCATGATTAATGAGTCTAGTATACGAGAGACGAAATCTAGGTTATCGGAGTCATCCAAGCTTGTGTCATCGTCATCTTCGCCACTCACATCGAAGGAACCGTATAGCACTAGAGCGGTTGGTATTGATTGTATGGAGATGCTGACTTTCCTATGATCAGATGCTTCTCCTCCTCTCTCAAACCATGACTCATAGTCGATTGATTCCAAGGGCTGGGCTGACCTCAGTAATATCATACTAATTGGCGGGTATGCTGGATTCACTGGGAGGGTCGGATCATCCTCGTTCGGACTAGTGTCTCTTGAGAAATTCTTGATTCCTAATATCAGACCAAGTCTGCTAGGCTTACCTCCAGGTAACTCTGGCTCGTCTGATGAGCCTAGCATTCTGAAGACCCTTGTTATCTCTCCTTGGGACATTGATCCTTCCGGCATTCCCCTGAGCCAACCGAGTGAATTTGTAGTGTTGCCATATTCACCCTCATTCTCACCTAATGGGGTTCCAGACCTATCTTCATGGAAATGAATATACAAGTCGGATCTTCTATCAGCATAATACTCCACGGTTGTGAGGCTCCTATCTCCCTCTATTCCGCCCGCTGTTGGTATAGTGCTGTCCGTTCTGATGACCAATTCCAAATCACCGGGAATCATCTCCGAAACCCCGTTGGGCTTGACATCGAGGCTGATGTATGCTAATTCCCACAATTCCCTGTCTCCATCTGAAGGAGGCGCGAATCTCCCATAACCAAGACCCACCGATATCCCACAGTCAATCTCACTTGGGGGCAGGAATAGAAGTTGATCTGGGCTGTACCTGTCTGGGCATGAGTCCATGTCACTGGAGTCTAGAGATATCGAGTAGGGTGCGGAAATGCCTATCAGGGTTAGTCCCGAACCATCAAAGTTTGATCCGAATATGTTCACCAATGCAGATATAAGGTCCTGTAATACAGCACTAGCATTGAAGAATACTCTCTCTATGCCAATATCCAGAGAAAAGTCTTGTGGCATTGTTGAGAATTTTGAGTCGACGACCCAAACATAACTCTCTCCGTCCCCGAGTGCGAGTACTGAGTCTGGGCTAGAGTAGGCGAAAGGCTTGATCAGAGAAACCTGCAAGGAGTCCATTTCATCCCATACAGAATCTGTTTGACTTCCATCAAGAACGTCTACCTTGTATGATACCGATGGCTGTATCCACAACGTTCCAGTGTCAATATCTATGTTGTTAAGTCCAAAATTTCCTAGAGATATACTGAGCCCTACCTGGATATCATTATCTCCATCATCGTCGATATCTACGGCGTGGCTCAGAGGGTCAGTTTGAGGGTTTATTAGAGAAAGGAAGTTAGTCGTGAAAGTCACAACATTAGTGCCTGTGACTACATTTCCTTCTTGGTCTATGTATTGTGTCAATATGACATAATCTGTTATGTTTACCAATGTCTGCCAGACGTTGTCCACATTCACGGAATCTTCCTCGCCGGTTATCAGTCTGTACGGGAGGGGATGTTCGGGACCTGGAGGTAGAGTCTCGGCAAACGATGAGCCTTCCAAGGATTCTCCAATGGTTGATAATGGGTCCGATTGCCCACTTAGGGAGATTCCGTCTCTGACGCCCTGGACGGTCGGACCAGCAATCTGCCCGACTGAGTTAGAATCCAAAACTGCTTGACGCTCTCCCATAACATCAGAGAGTCTGTCCAAGATCTCGAAGTCCTGTGATTCTATCCTTGCCTCCGCCTCGGCTTGCTGGATCGGGTAGAAAAGTGGGATAAGCATCAGAAGAACCAGGACCAATGCTCTGTTGCTTGAAACATTGGGGGCTCCATGTAGAACACGTACACCACTCTTGTTCATGTACTCACCTCTAAGAGGTGCGCTAAAGGGTATTGCCCTTCCTGATTAAAATAAATATACTCATTGAGACCGTTTTGGGGTGGTCATTCTACCTCTATGATCTCTATTGATCCGCAATGGGGGCAAGCTGTCTTCGCTCTGTCCAATCCATCTGGTAAATCTACTTCGAACATCTTATCGCACTTGGAACAATTCTTCCTGACTGTTCTGCTTTCTTCTGGTTTTTGGGTCTCTTTTTGGACGTAATCTTGTGATTGGGTGGATTGCTCTGGACCATGCTCTGCCTCAACCCCTTCTCGATTTTGCGATTCCTCTGGGAATGAGTATTCCACAACGCTTTCCTGAATCTGAGGTTGAGTGTCATCTTCGTCTTCGAATGCACTGAGGAGATCGGCGGCAAGGCTGTCGGAGGGCTCTGATGGGGATGGCTGTGAAAGTAGATCCGAAAATTCTTCCTCGCTGATTTCTAGTGGGATGGCCTCTGACTCTGGAGGAGAGGCTCCCGACATGCCACTTGCAATATCCCCGATAGCCATTGGTTGCGTGTTTGATAGAGTCCCGCTGGAGCCTCCCCACATGGCTTTCTGCTCCTCGGCTGAGGGCTCCCTAGAAGCAGTGCGGTCTTCCTCCGCTTCACTTTCAGACTCGGCGAGCAACGCGACCATTCTCCTGTTCGAGGCAACTCTCAAATAGGCGAAGAAAGAGAATACTAGGAGAAGTAATATTGCCCCTAGGGCCATTAAAAGGTCGTTTAGTCCGATTTCATTTCCACTTTCAGCGTCGGTGACTGTAACTAGTATTTCTGCGTCTGAAACCAGACCCTCGTCGTTCTGGACCCTGCAGATCACCCGGTATACTCCTGACTCTGAGAAAGTGTGCTGCACCGTCGGTCCGACAGCATCCTCATCGTTGTCCACAGTTCCGTCTCCATCGGTATCTATCTGGGCATTAAAATCCCATGAGTAGTACAGACTTTCCGACTCTTGGTCCTCGAAAGGTACTGCAAGAGTAGTTGATTGTCCTTGGACAGACCTCAGGGTGTTGTCAAACATTCCTGGGACCGGGGGGGTGGAATCGAATAGTTGGATGGAGGCGGTGTCTTCCGAAGACATCCCTGAGAGATCCGTTACCCTGAGGGTGATTATGTGGATACCGGATTCAGCATCAGATGGGAATGTGTATGCGAACGTGCGTGCAGATTCAAAATCATCTTCAAAGGTAGACTGGACAGCACCATCCAGTAGCCACTCGACCATTGAAACACCCCAGTTATCACTGAAGGTCGAATCGATTACTATGTTCTCGTTGAATGATCTTTCAAGAATTCCATCAACTGAAATGTCTACTTCAGGAGGTGACATATCCTCAATCGTTATGTCTTCGTATACACTAGTACTCCTTCCGTCGATCCCAAGGACTGATAGTCTGATTGTCAGATTACTCGGCTGTGGCCAGCTGATATTGAAGGCCTTTGCAGTACTGTCGTCAAATCCGTCCCCATCGGTATCCCATGAGTATCCTGATTCGGGAATTTGATTGGAGAGATTAGGGGTTTCTGATGCATCAAGAGTGATTTCAGAGCCGACATCGACGATTCCGGAGGATGGTATACCGGACACTTTCGGATCCATTATCGGAGTCAGGGAGAGGACGACCGTGGATGCAATTGGAAGTGTTCCTGCACCTCCTCCCGATGGCCCGGGCTTATTATCCACGACGAGGTAGAGTTCCTTTCCCTCCAAAGATTCTGGAACTGTCCAAACTAGGTCCCTGCTTGATGTTACGAGAAGCAGATCGGTCCCTTGGACTCGGGCCGCCGCTGTTCCTCCCCCATTGTACATTTCTAACTGATCCTCATCCATAAGAAAAACATCAGGGGCTCCCTGCATGGTGCTCACATCTATCCTTACTTGAGTCCCTTTGTCCATCGAGAAGGGACCGTAGAGGGTGGAGCTCTGGCCGGATTCCAATCGAACAATGGTGTCTACTAGAGTGAACGGTTCAGGGATTACAGTTGAGATATCCAGAGTCACTGAAGCTGGGTCTCCTCCTTGGTCGCCTGACCCGGAATCTTGTGGATGTGCAAGGTTGTCTACTACCATATACCACCTTGTGGCGTCTCTGTCAGATGGAACAGTCCAATGCCATTCCCCTGAACCATTGAAAGCCTCGAAAACTGAGTCACTTTCCCAGACCGAGTCGCTCCTGTATGACTGCTCATTCTGATAGACGGTTATTGCGTTTGAAGAGAACAATAGTATGTCTATTTCCGAATCTGTAGAGATATCGAAGGAAATGGTCTCACCCTGTTGAAGCACTCCGAGATCTACCCTGACGCAGGACTGATCCTGAACCTCCCAACTCGCCGGCATCATTTCCATATCTGCTCCAGCACATATTACGACCCCTTTGGAGGCGTCGGCGTGTGCAAGCGGCAAGTAAGTAGCCATCAAGAGGGTGGCAAGGGTCAATATCGTGGTTGCACGCACGGATTTGGGTCATCGTTCCCCTTTTGAATCATATTGACCATACGCTCACTCATGAGTCAAAGGTTCTTGGGAAGAGGCGTTGGTGGAAACCATCTCAGCAAAACAACATCACCTACCGACCTGACCCATTTCCAGGGTATTGCAAGGTGGGTTCGTCCCTCTACCAAGTCTGCAGGAGGATCTGAGACGAATATGTGGGTACATGACCAGTCATCCGTGTTGACGAAGGAGTCGTATACAGTCCCTAGCAGTCTACCATTAGGAAGAATTACTGGGAGACCTCTAATCTCCGATGCGTGTAGGTCAGCCATCAATCCATGGGATAGCTCACATGGCATCAATATGACGGAGAACCGTCTCACTTTCCACGGTTCTTGTTGGCCTTGAGGCTCGGGCGGAGCTTCTCAGCGCCCTTGCCCTTGTTCAGCAGTCCTCGCCCTCTTTTTCCAGAGCTGGTCTTTCCTCTGAATGCACGTCCTGAATGGCTGTTTCCTTCCGATACCCACGAGAGCTCATTATCCGAGATAATGGCCGGGTGGGACGGATCCAAGAGTATTACCTCGTAGAACTTGTTCTTACCATCCTCGCCAACCCAGTAAGAATTCAGGACCTCAAGATTGGGATATCTCCTGCTGACCCTCTCTTCGGCGATCCTCTGAACTGACTTGGCCATCGTAATTTTCTTTATTCCAGACTTCGATGGCTTCCTCTTCATGTGTATCTTACCTTTCCTAAGTCCACCACGCCTGACTCTGGTCCTGACCAATACCACTCCCTGCTTGGCCTTGTATCCAAGTCTTCGGGCGGCATCGATCCTAGTAGGCTTCTGGATTCGATGGAAAACAGGGTCCTTCCTCCAAGAGGCCATCCTGTCACGTCTGTGAAGCATTGGCATGCCTTCCTTAGGCTTCTTCCACGTTTCTCGGACGTACTTTGCGATGCCCATGTGATAACCTCCAGCAGCCCGCCGAGCAAAGTCCCCTTTATGAGCCTGCCCACATGTTACAAATATCTAAAAGGTAAGGAAATAGTATCACATTCGCCCCGTAGACGTTGTTCTTCCCTGTGTGATGGCGCTTCCTTGCGAGCTTGAATAGAGCGTCAAGGGGATTAGTGGTCCGCGCTCCCGGACTTGAACCGGGGACCCCCTGATGGCTGCCTACAACCATGTGTTTCCAGTCTACAGTCAGGTGCTCTAGCCAACTGAGCTAAGCGCGGCGCGTGCTTTCGTAGAGCTTTTGCCTTATGTCGCTTTCCGGAGTACGGCCATGCCCGTTGGCCCGATAAACCGGCACCTCCCACATGCTCCGGCCCCTCAAACTTAAGAATGCGAAGAATTGGAACTCATGTTCGTAAGGCAGCAATGCCGGGGATGCACGGGGGATAATTGTGAGAGGCGTCATTGATTCTCAAGCCACTTCTGGCTCCAGTAGGATAAAGACCGCGCTTACCGATAATGAGCTGGAGTCATTTGGTACTCCGGACCCAAGGATTCTGGTTTGTGGCTGTGGGGGCTCGGGCAACAACACAATGAATCGCATCACACACATTGGAGTCGAGGGGGCGATTACCGTCGCCATAAACACCGACAAGCAGGACCTCGACCTGACTAGGGCAATGCAGAAGCTGCTTGTTGGGAGACACATCACCAGGGGACTCGGTGCAGGGGGGGACCCGGTGATGGGAAGACGCTGCGCCGAGGCTGGCAGAGACGTGATTGGCAAGATAGTCCATGGGGCTGACCTTGTGTTCGTCACAGCCGGTCTCGGTGGCGGCACCGGCACTGGAATAGCACCAATAGTCGCAGAGGAGGCGAAGAGAGCAGGCGCTCTCGTCGTGGCGGTTGTGACGACGCCGTTCACAGTAGAGAGGCGCCAGAGGATGCAACGAGCTCTGGAGGGGCTTGACCTACTAAGGAGCACAGCCGATGCTGTACTGGTCCTTGACAACAATAGGCTTCTACACTTCGTACCCAACCTTCCTCTCGATGAGGCGTTCAGTATCATGGACCAGCTAATAGCTGAGATCGTCAAGGGAGTAGTGGAGACGATAACCCTCCCGAGCCTGATAAACCTCGACTTCGCTGATGTAAGGAGCATAATGAAGAACGGGGGCGTCACGATGATGCTCTACGGAGAGAGTGACCAAGGGCCAGAGGAGGTCGTCCACGAGTCACTCAACCACCCATTACTAGACATAGAGATAGAGGGAGCCACAGGTGCGCTAATACACGTCACAGGGGGACCGTACATGACGATGGAGCAGGCGACACAGGTATGCGATCTGATGACCTCTAGGCTGTCTCCGGAGGCGAATGTGATATTCGGTGCAAGGCAGGACCCTGCGTTTGGGGACACCATCAAGGTGATGTCGATAATTACCGGCGTTGCCAACAAGCGCCTCGACGAGGAGATGATGAGTGCGGATATGCTCGGTGAAGCGCTCAATATCGCCAGAAAAGGAAGAAAACCGCACGAGAGCGGTTTCCAGAGATTCGACTGATTACCAACTCAGACAGGGGTAAGTCTCAAACCGGTTGAGTTACGAGAACTCTGTATGCGACCCGCGAAGATGGCTATGGCAGTGGCACTCACCGTGTTGATGAGTCTATCCACGATAGGTGCTCCAGTTGTCGCACAGGAAGTAGTGGCTGACCCTCGCCAACCATCTTCGGAGAACCCAATAATGTATGTGTACGGGTCCAATGATCTGGCTAACTGCTTCATGCACTTTGATGGTAATGACACTACAGGTTCTGCTCCTGAAGGTTATGGAGAGAAAGAATGGACAGGCCAAAATGCCAGAATAGAGATGGACTACTCCTGCAGAATGGAGTCATTCAAGCAGGACATGTACAACAATGAGAATGGTTCGATAAAGATCCAACTAGAGTTTGAGATAGATGCTGATGACTGCCAAGCGAATGACGCACAATGCCAGAACCTAACTATCACTTTTTCGAAGGGCGGATTCACTGTTGCGGAGGAAGTCTTCCTGACTGTCGATACCGATGGAAACAGAGATGTGGTTAACTGGGAGATTCCGATGAATGAAAATATGACCAGATTCAACAAGAGCGAGGAGCCACAAATCAGGGTTCAGTTCAGCCACCCTGGATATAACGGCTTCTTTGGTGATTGCTCATTTGTGGGATACTGTGGGGGTTATTTCAGAATGTATTACAACAACGACAACCAAACTGCTCAAGTCGACTTCCCCGTTGTTAATCAGAGTGCTCCCGGAGATGGTGATGATGATGGAGGAGGCCTAATAGGTGGAGTTGCCGATTCAGTCCCTGGATTTGGTCTGCTTGCAGGCATTGGTTCTCTCGCAATGGCGGCGGTTGCAACTAGCAGGAGCTCCAAGGAAGATTAGAGTGACTTGAAATCGATATTACTCTCTTCTCCTGTCTGAAGGTCCTTGATTCTGACTTTTCCTGAGTCCCACTCTGCGGGCATGACCATGACGAGCCTGTCAGCCCCTGTCCTCTCAGCGTGCTTGAAAACCCACTTCATCTTCTTGGGCTCTAAGACAAGGTCAACCGTCCTTCCCGCTTCCCTCAGCTTGGATGATACCTCCATTGCCGCGCCCCTCAAGGACTCGTCCATTGAGAAGACCACATCGGATACCCTGCTGGAGATGTCCGGAAGCAGTCCCTTGTCGGACAGGAGCTCCATGATCACCATGTCCCCGAACCCGAATCCGGTTGCCGGCAGATCTCTTCCCCCGAGGGTACCGATGAGCTTGTCGTACCTACCTCCTCCGCAGATCGCCCTGAGCTCCCCCCCTCTGTCTTGAGCCTCGAAGACGGGGCCGGTGTAGTATGCCAGACCCCTGACTACCGAGGCGTCGAAGGTTGTCCACTCTGATATCCCATAGGACTCGAGAAGCTGGAACAGCCTCTCCAGCTCGGATACAGCCATGCTGTCTGGGGGGAGAATGTCCCTCAATTCTGGGAGTTCTGTGACACTGAGTACTGATTGTATGGTAGCGATGGAGCTGTCACTAATCCCTAGATCTGAGAGCTGGGCTGACACGGTCTCCTCTGGGAGCTTGTCCATCTTGTCCACTATCACGCAAGTCTTGGTGAAGGAGTCTCCCTCTATTCCTAGTGACCCCAGTACCTCCTCCAGTACCTTTCTGCTGCTTACCCTAACAACTACGTCATCATGAGTAAGGCCCACGCTTGTGAACATGTGGACCATTACCGAAAGGAGCTCAGCATCTGCTTCGATTCCCTCCATTCCCCATATGTCGACATTCCACTGGTAGTGCTCTCTCCCCCTCCCTCTTTGGGTCCTCTCGTACCTCCAGCACTGCGGGATTGAGTACCACTTGATGGGTAATGGCAGAGCACCTGACCTAGCCATGACCATCCTAGCGAGCGAGGGGGTCATCTCTGGTCTGAGAGATATTTTCCTGCCTCCTTTGTCCTCAAAGTTGTATAGTTGCTGGGTTATCTCTTCTCCCTGCTTCCTTGTGTACAGCTCCTCATGCTCTATGATCGGAGAATCGTACTCCTCGAACCCATGTGAGAGCGAGGATGCGTGGAATTTCTGAAATAGCCAGTTCCGCAGACGCATATCCTCAGGATAGAAGTCTCGAGTTCCGCGCACGCCCTGTGCCATGACTTCGCCACGAACTTGACCACTTCAAGCCCTATGGCTCTCGGAAGTCTCATCGCTCCTTTACGGAGGGGTTCAACCTTCTCCAGATCCAGTATGTCAGAGCAACGAGAGCTATGGCCCATCCAGGAGTGATTACGAGGATGGCGAGTGCGGCGGTGAGTTGCTCTATCACGATCCCGGCTACGCAAGCTCTGCTTCAAGGGTTGCTAGTGTATGTGTCCTAGTTTCTCCATAGTCATCGGTGAATGAAGATGGTAATTCATCGCCAAGCTGGACTATGAATTCATCCTCTCCCCCCGGCAGCGTGTCAATTGGCGCTTCAGCCCCCTCAGGCACATTCCTGTAAAGCGGTCGTGGCTCCAGCTCGAAATCGCCTGACAGAATGTAGAGTGGCCACGGGCCTGCTTCAGTGCTGGTTGGTACCATGCGATTAACGAGGACATACCTGTTCATTCCTAAGAACAAGGACGCAGTGACCCCCCAAAACAGTAGGATGATCGATATACCATTGGGGTTCGATGGATTCCAAGGATCGTCTACGTTTACTAGCAGATCGATGAAGTAAGAACCCATTAGGACGGAGAACATTATCGGGAATCCGAGGTACATGATGTAGTCCCACCACTTACCTATCCACCAATCGTTATCACCAGTGTTGATGAAGTCATCACGGAACGAGGAGACTCCATTGTCCAGGTAATCCCTGAAGCTGAATCCCTCGACCCCATTCTCAGACTGCCAGTGCCTGTACCTGCTCCAGCCATACTTCCAGATGCTGTAGGCGATGAACAAGCCACTGAACATGAGCCCATAGCCCCAGATATGGTCTTGGACCTCCAGGAACTGGGGGAATGCGACGCCTGTCGCCGTGTCCATCTTGATCCAAAGTGCGGCACTCGGAAGGCCGAAAAGGAAGATCGCCACGCTCGTGAAGCCTACGGCCTGTGATCTATCGACTCCGTGATCCACGAAGTTTCTGACACAAAGCTCTACTGTGGAGATCATCGATGTCAAGGCGGCGAATGATAATGCAAGGAAGAAGACGGTTACCATCACTACCTGTACTACAGGCCCTCCAGGGGCCTGCGCGAATACTTCGGGCAGAACTAGGAAAGTAATGGCGGAGCTCCCAGCACCCACAGCACTGAGAGGATCGTCGACAACTGCGAAAACTGCCATCATTACCGTTAGTCCGGCGATGATGCTGATGCTGTTGTTTGCCAGACACATGGTTGCGGCGTTCAGGGTGGTATCCTCATCCTTTCTCATGTAGACGGAGTAAGTGATTGCCATTCCCATTCCCGCTGAGCAGGACCATGCTGATTGAGACAGCCCGCTAATCCATGTCTCCGGTTCCATCAGATACTCAGGCTGGATGCTGAACATGTAGACAAATCCGTCCAGTGTTCCATCATTGAGGTCCATTACGAAAGCGAGGAAGAGAGCAGAGAAGAGAAGGATGAACAGAGAGACCATGAGAATGACGTTCACCTTCTCTATGGCCTTGGCCCCCTTCCATATCGCTGCCATGGTTATTACCACAGCAATTGCTTGGAACAATATCACATCAGTTGGTGATTGCAAGAATGAGTTCCAAACCTCGGTGGTGTCTACCTCGCTTCCCAGACCCCCTCTGACTGCAGTCTGGAAGTAATTTAGGCACCATCCGGTCACTACGGCGTAGTAGAACCCTATGGCCGTAGATATCCAAGCGGTCCAGAGGCCCATCCAAGCGAAGTTCTTCCCAGCGAATATTCGAAAGGTTCCGACAGTACCAGTCCTACTCCTCTTCCCAAGAGCGAACTCCGCGATAATCAGAGGAACTGACCAAATGAAGAGAAAGATTAGCCAAGGAACCAAGAAAGATCCTCCTCCGTTGGCGCCGACCATTCTGGGGAATCTCCAGATGTTACCTGTTCCGATAGCTGCTCCAATAGTTGCGAATATCAGCCCCAGACGGCCACTGAATTCGTCTGACCCTCCTTCAGCCATCAGGAGTCCTCCAGATCGTAATCATCTGGTAGCCCGATTACACCACCTTCATCGTCGAACATCGCTCGTAGGGTCAGACCAAGTCCACCCCATACGAAGCTGGCAATAACTACGAACATCATTAACGAAAGGACGCTTGAGCCGAAGGAGGCCCTGTATGGTATTGCTAACTCGTAGTAGTTTCCTCCCTCCAGCGTGGGGTAAGTGAATGGGAATGCCCCATTGGTAGTACCCAGCATCGCCTTGTATTGTATCTTGCCAACTGAGGTATCAGGGAGGGGGATCTGGGAGTATAGGACCGTTCCGTTGGAGCCATCCAGCAATACGCACTGTGTGTCTTGCCCCTCTGCGGGTTCGGAGAAGGCAGACATCTTCCAAGGAACGTCGATCCACTCTGTTGGGCCAAAGTCATTTTGTTGTCTGTTGGGTTGTACAAGTCTCCACATCAGATGAGTCAAGTTGATGTCCGTGGAGTAAGGGAAGGATTCGTCGAGACAGAGAGATATCGGTATATCTCCGTTACCAACTTCGACCTCCGATGGCTCTTGAAGCCACTGGCTTACAGTGGTATTCTCTATTCCAACTATAGCCCGGTATCGTGGGTCATCTGCCATTTCTATCATGTAGAAAGGAATACCGAGATTCCTTACTGCAATATGGGCAATATCATCTGGTTGCTCATGGAAATTGTTTCCTATCTCTATTGTGTAACAATATGATTGATGAACTCCATATTGCCAATCACAAAAGTCGCCTTGGGTTGCATATAGATCTGATGACTGCATGGGATCATAGTCCGTCATCTGGCCCATAAGATTCCCATGGTAGGTTAGAAACTCGTCATCTGGAGTTACGCAACCATCACCGCAATGGCCCCATGGCCACAAAACTAGTTCAGAGTATGAGTGCCATGAAAGTGAGCTCTTGAAGTCGGAAGCCCCATCCCCATTATCATCGTTCATCTCGGTCATATCTTGAATGAACTTGGTCTCTGGCTCACTGTTTCCGCCAATCCAGTCCTCATCCACCACTCCATCTGCATCGTCATCAACTCCATCTACATGGTCTTCGTTTATCCTACCATCACCATCATTGTCGACGGTGTCTGGGGGTCCCGGGTATGTCTGGACTAGATCTGGACTTCCGAAGGTGCAGACGCCCGGAGCGGGTGTTACTCCGATTAAATAGCCCCATTCAAACTGATAGTTCCTATTTAGATCGACACCGTCGCAACCCTCGTCTACCTCTTCGTCAGTATCAGGCAATGGTGTCACTCCTGTAACAGTATTATCTCTGAGATTCTTTCTCCACCCCGGAGAGCCTGAGATACAGCCATCATATGCCTCGGGACCACAGAACACCTCCCTATCGTATCTGTTTCCATCGACATTCAATAGAGGAATGAGATAAATCTCTCTTGTATTGACCATATCCGTGATGAATTGCTCAGAGAAGTCTTCGTCGACACCCAAATCGCCGGGACCGCAGGGATTTCCATCCCCATTGCTATCCTGATCGGAGGTATTCTGGAGCAAACAATCACCATCATTGTCTATTCCATCCCATCCATCCTCATCGATTAATCCATCACCGTCGTTATCTATCCCCGCAGTTCCATAGTAGTGAACGATTGTCTCAAGAAGGAGCATTGGTACCTCGTAGGACATCCATTCTCTGGCGTGGTGGTTCCCTACCAACAATACATCAGGCCGATCTTCGTAATTGCCACAGTCCCCGACGAAGAGGTTGCATTCCCCATCATGTACATCTGCGGTAATTTTCACCCAAGGGCTTGGGTGATTGTAATGCCATCCCTGATAAGATGAAATGTCGGCTTCTTGCCCGCGCGCATTCACTCCTCCGGGCATTCCCTCGTGGAAGGAAATTATCTCAGAGTTCCGGTCAGCAAGAGTTTGCATTCTTTGCTTTATAGAGAAATAGTCATGATAATCCCTGAACTGAAGAACATCGTCTCCTCCCCACGGGAAAACCTGATTTGCGTAATTATCTGACCAAATCTCATTTGGGGCAAGTCCTGATTCGGAATCTTGTGCGGCTGCAGGAGCTATCACTGATGCAGGGGCGAGAACTGAGAGAAGCAGTGGCAGGACCAAGGCCATTACAGTGGTGCCCTGGCCTTTTCTAGCTCCCTTACTGTGCACACGAGTCATCATGTATGACTGTGGGAAAGGAGTTCACGTATTGAATCCCTCGTTAATCGGTCCATAGGACCGGGCTGGGTTTATGAGTAGATGCCTGTCGCCCAAATCATGGAACAACTGGATGAGTTCATGGCAGGAGAGTCAATTTTAGCTGGTTTCTCCAGTGGAACTATGGTGATCATGTTGGGGGTCTTGGCTTTGAGCGCTGGTGCGGGTTTCTATTCTAGAAGGGTTCTGTTCCCGAGATTGATGAATCTAATTTCGAAAACCGATAGGATCGATGGCAGGTCTCTTTTGGCGCCGGCTTCCCTTGGTTGGATGGTCGGATTCCTTGTTTTCACCCTGTCAATCGATTGGTTGACCTCTAATTCTGAACCGATATGGAATTCAGGAATGGTGGAGAAGTTGAACTCCTACTCCTATGCTGGCTTCGTTCTTCTTATGCTGGTAGCCGCTTACAGACTGGTTGACTACCTTGATGCCTTCATTGTCGTTGAAGGAGAGAATCTAGCTGCGAGGAGATCCCTGGCTAGTGTTGCAGAGTCGGTCGGGAGGGTTGCTGTAGTGGTCTGTGGAGTCTTCATAATGGCAGGCCTTGCAGGAGTAAACCTCAGTGGCCTGATTGCGGGACTTGGGATAACCGGACTCGCGCTAGCATTGGCGGCTAAGGATACTGTCGCAAACATATTTGGCGCAATCAGCATATTGATTGATCAGCCTTTCAATGTGGGCGACTGGATTATTGTTGATGGCGTGGAGGGCGAGGTGGTAAGAATCGCACTCAGAACTACATTGATTAGAACAAGTGCTGACACGCTTGTCACGGTTCCTAATTCCAACATCACTAACTCTTCAGTTGAGAACTTCAGTCAGAGAAGGTTTAGGAGGATTAGGCCAATATACGAATTTGAAGCCAGTAGTGATCAGAAGGATATCAGGAATTTCTGCAACTCTTTGTTGGAGCAGGTTACATCTGATCCTAGATCGACCAAAAAGGACGATTCTTGGGTTAGAATAAGCTCTGTTGGACCTTCGAAGATAATCGTTCAGACTAATTTCTACTGCGACTCTTCAGCCAAGTCGGAGAGAGAGATGAAGGAAGATGTGGCATTGATGGCAAAGTCCAGAGCCGCAGAGTTTGGATTGAAGTTCCATGAGCCTAGATTCAGGGAAAGCCACGCTGTTTGAGGTATACAGAATGGGAATGCTGATTCTAATTAGGCACGGACAATCTGTTTGGAACGCAGAGAATAGATTCACGGGGTGGACTGACGTTGGGCTCTCACAGAAGGGAGTGAGAGAGGCCGAGAGGGCAGGGGATCTGCTTTCAGAAATTAGGTTCGGTGTGGTCCATACGAGCGGACTCATTAGGGCTCAGAGAACCGCTGAGATAATTATGTCCAGAAATACTGTCTCTGGAAAGATACCTGTGATGAAGGACCAGCGCCTCAATGAGAGGCACTATGGGGATCTCCAGGGACTGAACAAGGCAGAGACTGCGGAGAGACATGGAGCAGAACAAGTACACATCTGGAGGCGTTCATACGATGTTCCACCCCCAGGAGGTGAGAGTCTGAAGATGAACGCTGAGAGGACCATCCCCTACTTCGAAGAAGAGATAGTACCTGATCTTGAGGACGGGATGAATGTGTTAGTTTCTGCACATGGAAATTCCCTGAGATCTATAGTGATGCATATTGAGTCAATCAGTCCCGAGGAAATCGTGTCATTGGAGATCGCTACAGGAACGCCAATGTTCTACAAATATGACATGGAGTCCGGGGAGTTGACTAGGGGTAGCTTCTAGCCTCAAGAGAACCACGGATGCTTTCCGAAATGATTCCTCGGGACCCTCTTCTTGTTCTGTATTTGCCATTTGAATCCCCTAGTAACTGAGAAAAGATATTTCTTCAATTTAGGCCTGATGTAGAATAAGTATGCCAAGGACGCGACAATCCTATTCCATTCGGAGAGAAGGTGGGGATGGACTCTTATCCTGAGTATCGTGCTTTTTTCGTTAATCTCTGAGATTGACCATTCAACGAATGACTGTCTTCCGCCATCTCTACCAATCATCAGAGAATACCCCTCGCCCTCATCCCATGTCTGGAACTCTCTGATCAGGACAAATCCATTGAGATACTCCAAGATGTCCACTGATTCCCTTCCGGGCCAGTTCTGAACTGTGTTCTTTTGACAGAATGGATGGGAGTCATTTAGATTTCCTGGTGAGCTAATTGCATTCCAGACCACTGACTTAGGAGCGTCTATGACAACTGAGTTCTCAGCGTAAAATGGCCAGCCCCTCACACTACTAAGATTTGACTGGATGATATAGATTTGTGTGTGTGTCCGGACGGCCGGATTCCCCGACCGTCCGGATTACGTTTTTCGTTTGGTTTCTGCTAATTTTGTAACGATTATGCGTCGTTCTTCGCAGCGTACCAGATCATCATACCGAACGCACCCTTGTTAACCAAGTCAGCGATGTTGTAGAGGATGTTCATGTCGTCTGTGCCCATACCATCGATGGTCCCAGCGCCCATTAGGTAGCCTATTGGGTAGATTGCCCAGCCAAAGGTCACGATGATTTTCATGGAGTTGAAAGCGAACTGCACGCTTTCACTACCAGTTGCAGCGGCGTCTGCGACGTCTCCCTTCCATAGCTCGTACAGGATGTATCCCCATCCTGCCATTCCGATGACCCACCAGAGTTCAGCGTTCAGGTCGATGACGCCGTCCATTGCTCCGGACTCTCCGAAGAATCCAGCTACGAGCATGACGAGAGATGCTGCCATGAGGTTCCTGAACATGACGAAAGTTCCTACACCGATAGCGGCTAGAATTAGGTAGAACTCGATGACTTGCAGTGGAACTGTGATCAACCAGTCAATGTACCTGTATACTAGTGGCGAGCTGCCGTCCATTGCCCAGACCTCTCGCATGTAGGTGTAGTGATACCATGCCACACCAGTGACCAGAGCGGCCACTGTCATGGATGTCTTCCACTTGTCTGGTACATTCTGCCTCTCAATGAGGAAGAAGGCGGTGAAAGCCAGCATCATGGCTGTTGCAATCCAGAAGCTTATCCCGACCCAGTCGTCATTAGCCAGTGCAGTTGTTTCGGCGCTAACGGTCTGTGTTCCGACCAATAACATAGCCAACAAAGCACTCAGCGTTACTTTCGTTCTTGTAGCATTTGAGTAGGGCTTGATTAATCCCATGGTGCCTGCGGTCAGTTTTTGATATAAAAAATAGCGGTATGTGATATGCGAAAATGGGCAAAAAACAGGTCATACGTCCATAAATGGTTTCTCGGGCGGAGGAGACATTCTCCTGTATGCCGTGAATGATAAGTACCCGACAAGGAAGCATGTTGCAGATGTGGCGAACTCCAAGATACTCGGAGGAAACTGATTGATTAACGAAGATGCTCCAAAAAAGAATGCCATGAATGAAAACGCCGCGAAAGTTCGGTTGTTGAACATCTTCTTCTGGTACATCTTGACATACATTAGCGTCTTCACAGCCGGCTGTGGTGCGCCTGATTGATTGGCCGATGCCTCCAATACGTCCATGAGACACTGTTCGTATTCCCATATGGCCAATCCTCCTCGGTGAGAGTAGAAAGCCTTGTCAGAGGTCCATTCCTCTGGAGCGGTCTTTCTCCAGCCTTCGATGAGAAATCCTCGAAGTTCGCTCAGACTAAGTTTGCTCTCCACCCGATGATGGATTCTGGACAGGTCGTGAACCAGGGATGCCAGGTCCCTTATGGCAGGCTTTTCAGAGTCATGCGGAACTAGTGCATCTGATAGTCTGGGGACGCTTACACGAATTGATTCGCCACTCAAATCTGAAAATCTCACATCCAACAGGGTGACTGTGCAAGGTTGCTCTTTCGTGTACGGTGCCCTCCAAATGAATTGGGCCCTCAGCAATCCCTCAATCTTCTCATTTCTGGAGTTCCACCTCTTTTGGTCCGGTGGTAAATTCCTAATATTCGACATGGACTTATGGAATCTTCCAAGGGCCTTGCCAGATTCCTCTAACAATTTCCTGCAAGATTCCAAGTTGCCTCCTCTCAGGGCTTTTTCCAATTCTGATTCCACACTCTCCCAATCCTCAACCTTTCTCCTAAGGATCACTACATCCCTTTCATTCCAGAAAAAACCTCCAGTTGGTACGTCAAAGTTCTCTGGGGCATTTCTTGATCTAGACCTTAGTAGACCATCAGAGCCCCATGGCAGGAACTCCGCTATCCACTCTTCTTCTGCACTAATCTGTAACACCAAACCTCTACTGGTCTCCTCTGAAGAAATACTTGAGATAGTGGATGGATCGGGCACTTCCCCCCATTGGTCGAGATCAGCTACAAGGCTCTCCCAGTCGCTTGATGTGATGATTTTATCAGGTTCGATAAAATCCGCGCTCATGCCTGTGAGTCCTCCCATTCCTACAACTCTAATCGGGGTAAATCCAGGGGGGGTATCGAAGTCCGAACTCACCTGCCTCAAGGCTTGAGGCCTCCATATGGGCTTGACGTCAGACATCTCAATCGTGCGCAGGAGAGGGTTTGAGTATACATAGAATCGGTATGCGAAGGCTTGATTCGGAGTGCGCCGACCGGAAATCATGGAGACGGGCTCTTCTGACCTGCCACTCGCCGTGGATATGGACGGTACCCTGATACTCTCGGACATGTCCGTATTGAGTGTCAGAAGGGTGCTTACAAGAAAACCATGGCTCATCCCGTCGTTCCTTGTTAAAGAGATCAGGGGAAGAAGAGCAGAGTGGAAAAGGGACCTAGGGAGATTACTGAAATTCGAGCCCTCGGAGCTTGCATATCATGAGTCATTCTTGGACTGGTTGACAGGTGAGCATGCCAGGGGAAGGACATTAATTCTAGCAACTGCTTCCGATAGAATTGTTGCTGAACGAGTTGCCGCCCATGTGGGCATGTTCTCGGATGTGATGGCTTCTGACAATGACTACAATCTGAGGGATACCAAAAAAGCAGAGGCCTTGGTTGCTAGATTCGGTGAGTCCGGGTTTGGTTATGCAGGCAATAGTCATCATGATATCTCGGTTTGGAAAAGGTGTTCCCAAGTCATTGTCGTGAATCCTGATTCCGGGGTCCTAGATAAATTAGGGGACTCAGTTGACATCGTTTTCGAGTAGGGGTCAAGAGCGACGTACTTTAGCGCGAGTATCTCTTGCCTATGGCATGCGTAGCCGGCGGAGAGCGCTCGGAAAGAGCTTGGATTCGTTAGCAAAATGGCTACTCAAGTTCAGACTGGTATCTATGCCAGCTAGAAAAATTGCTAATTCTAGTTTTGCTTGGAGTGTGATTTCTAGGTCAGACAGAGTCAGGACTAACAGGCTCAAGGATAGAATTCAATTGAGTGAACTACCGAAACATGTATCCATCATAATGGATGGAAATAGGAGGTTCGCATGGAGCAAAAGCTCCCCAGTCGGCTTAGGTCACTCAGAAGGAAAAGAGAAGCTGAAGGAGGTTATGGACTGGGTTTTGGATCTTGGGATTCCTTATTTTACCGTGTATGCACTGTCTACTGAAAATATCTCTGAGAGGGAAGAAGATGAGTTGGATGTTCTCTACGATTTGTATGTATCGGGGTTGCATGAAATATCTGAAGATCCAAGAATTCATGATAGAGGAGTAAGAGTTCAGGTCGTTGGAAGGCTAGGCATGCTCCCAGAGAGGGTCAGGGATGCTATCTCCCACGCCGAAGAGGTTACATCACAATACTCCGACTTTACATTCACGGTCTGTCTCGCTTACGGTGGTAGAGAGGAGATTATTGATGCAGTGAAATCTGTGGCTATCGATCACGCCTTAGGCAATCTAGACATTGATTCCATAGATTCCACGGAGATAGCTAACAGAATGTATGCTTCAGAATTGCCTGATCCAGATTTAGTTGTAAGAACCAGTGGGGAGGAAAGGATTTCGAATTTCTTATTGTGGCAGATTGCTTATTCTGAATTGCACTTTAGTGATGTTTTCTGGCCTTCTTTCTCAAAGTCAGATTTGTATGAAGCAATAGAATCTTATCAATACAGAAGGAGGAGATATGGTGGGTGATGCATGTTATCATTGCGGCAGGGATAGCTATCGAAGTCCATCCGTGGTTGTTGACGCTGTGGCGACTAGAAACACAGCAAGAGGGAAGGAAGTTCTTCTAATCAGGAGAGGGCACGAGCCCTGTAAAGACATGCTGGCATTCCCCGGGGGATTTGTTGAGTATGGAGAAGATCCTGAAGATGCGGTGAAAAGAGAGCTATTGGAGGAGACGGGGATTATCGGGGCTAATCCTATCTCGATTGCTGTCCACGGAGAGCCAACAAGAGACCCAAGAAAGCATGTCATAGCCCTGTTTTACAGAGTGGAGGTTGACCCTGATTCAGTTCCAACTGCCGGAGATGACGCCTCTGAGGCTCACTGGATTCCTCTTGACCAAGTTACCGAGGAAGAGATTGCTGGAGATCACATACACATCATAAATATGCTCAGAGAATAGTCTATGACTTCCCATGTTATCCGGAATGCATGGATAGGAAGCTGAGGATAGACACAGGGGGCGAGACCTTCGCTCCTTACAGTCCGGGAATTAGCGTTAGAGACCACATTTGGTTGTCTGGGCAAATTGATGTAACGAGCGGCGATATAGAGTCGCAGACCAGAGGCACTCTAGCAAAGATAGATGCTTTACTCGAGGCGGGAAACAGCTCCAAGTATGATCTTGTAAAAGTCACCATTCTGATGTCTGACATCAGATTCTATTCGAAAATAAACGAGATTTATGGTGAGTGGCTGGAAGATTCAATTCCTCCATCGAGGGCAGCTTACGCAGTGAGTGATCTACCGGTTGGGGCACTGATAGAGATAGTCTGCGAGGCTTTCCGCGGAAGTGGAACGGATGACTGATCAGGCCCTGCATGAAGATCGGTCGCTTTTCACACCAGTATTGTTAGTTGGTTGCGTAATAGTACTGGTAGGTTTCGCAATCAGAGCTTCATTCGGAGTTTTCCAAATTCCGATTCAAGAAGAGTTTGGGTGGCCTAGGTCAGAGTTCAGCTTGGCGATTGCGATCCAGAACCTGGCATGGGGTTTCGGCTCTCCCTTTTTTGGAGCATTTGCAGAGAAAATAGGAGATAGGAAGGCGATAATATTAGGAGCAATACTTTACTCTCTTGGGCTTGTACTGACTGCAGGTGCGAGCAGTGCATTCGCAATACAATTCTACGAGATCCTTGTTGGCTTTGGGGTGGCTGGAACTGGATTTGGTGTGATACTAGCTGTGGTAGGAAGGGCAAGTTCTCCGGAAAATAGAGCAATGAGTCTGGCAATTGCTACCGCGTCTGGGTCCGCAGGTCAGATCGTGGGGCCAATAGTAGCAGTATTTCTACTCGAAACCATGAAGTGGCAATCCGTGTTTATGATATTCGCCATATCAATATTGTTGGTCCTCCTGCTCCTTCCCTTCATGAAAGCTCCAGAGAGAGCTTCCAAGGAAGAGATAGAGGAAAGTCTGAGTGAGATTCTTTCCATAGCGCTGAAAGATCCTTCATACATGATGATCTTCGTAGGCTTCTTTTCCTGTGGATATCAGCTTGCATTCATCACAGCTCACTTCCCAGCACTAATCACCGAGATGAGTGCACCAATCGATCCCGCTGGTTGGTGTGGCGATTTGGGGATAGAAACGACAGCGGCTTTAGGGGGATTTGCGATTTCGGTAATCGGAGCTGCTAACATAGTAGGTACATTAGCAGCGGGATGGGCTGGTAAAAGATACGGAAAGAAATGGCTGTTGTCTGGAATTTATGCTGGAAGGTCGATTGCCGCTGCGTGGTTCATCTTAACGCCGATTACAGCTAATTCTGTCCTTATATTCTCATTTTCCATGGGCTTTCTATGGCTGGCTACGGTTCCTTTGACTAGTGGGCTTGTGGCTCATATCTATGGAGTGAGATACATGGCAACACTGTATGGGATTGTGTTCTTCTCCCATCAAATGGGTAGTTTCGTAGGCGTCTATCTTGGAGGGGTGTTATACGACATGTATGGAAGCTATACAACTGTGTGGTGGATAGGGATAGCAGTAGGAGTTTTCTCATCTTTGGTGCATCTTCCGGTAAAAGAAGAGCCTCTAAACAGGCCCAGTACCATCTAGAGTCGGCAACGCTTAGGTGTATAATCGTGGGGCCAAGTATGTGAGTGTATTCAAGGCGTACGACATCAGGGGCATCTATGGGGATGAGCTGACCCCTGATTTTGCCGATGGATTAGGCAGGGCTTTAGTTTCTCATTTTGGTGCGAAATGTATTGCTGTAGGGAGGGACATACGTGATTCGGGACCAGAGTTGCATGAGTCGTTCCTGAATGGCATAATCAATTCAGGATGCGATGTGATGGATTTGGGAATCACCACCACTGGTGTCCTGTATAGAGCGTCAATAGATCTTAATGTGGATGTCTCGGTAATGATTACCGCAAGTCATAATCCACCTGAGTATAACGGCTTCAAGATATGCAAAGGTACTCTTCCGGTGGCCGGTGAAGAAATTCAGGATTTGCGGAGAACTATGGAATCTGGGAAATTCAAGCAGGGAAAGGGAAGTATTGTTCCTATGAGCGAGTTCGAAGATTCATATCTCGATGTCATAGTGTCGAATGCTGGAAAACCCAAAAGGCGGGTCAGAGTTGCTCTGGACTGCGGAAACGCGGTTCCCGGACCTTTGGCTGTGGAGGCTCTGGAAAGAATTGGTGCGGAAGTCATCCCCATACACTGTACTTGGGACAGTTCATTCCCCCATCACCCTCCTGATCCGACTAGGAAGGAGAATATGACGGACTTGTCTTCAGCAGTAATCGAAAATGGTTGCGAGTTCGGCATAGGAATGGATGGAGATGGAGACAGAATCGGTGTTGTTGACGAAAATGGGCTTTTCATCCATCCTGACAGACTAATGTCGATATTTGTCAAGGACCTGTTGACATCCGTAGATTTGGATTCCGAAGAGGAGGCTAGAAGGATTTTCTATGATGTCAAGTGTAGTATGGCACTTGAAGAGTGCATTAGGGAGTCAGGAGGAATACCCGTGATGGTTAGGACGGGTCACTCCTTCATGAAAAAGACACTTAAGGATAATCCATTATCCCCTATGGCAGGAGAGATGTCAGGACATTTCTTCCTTAATGACAGGTGGCCAGGATTTGATGACTCAATTTACAACGCTTCTAGACTTCTGGAGATTGTAGGCAGGGATCCATCGCCTAGCAGGGGAGGATTGAAATTTTCTGAGAGATTCGATGATTTACCAAATTATCCTTCGACAGATGAAGTAAAAATATCCCTAAATGGTGACAGAGATGATATAATGAGGGAAATTATAGATTCATTTTCTGATATGGAATATTCAGAGGTGGATGGAATCAGGGTTCGTTACGAGAATGGGTGGTATCTTTGTCGTCCAAGTAACACAGAGCCGATACTGGTAATGAGGGCCGAGGGGCGGAGTCGGAAAGCTCTAGAGATGATACTCGCTGATGTGGATTCAAGAATTGGACATATGCTGGATTTGAATAAGCTAATACCTGGAGCAGACCTTTCTTGAGTCTACAGAATACCAGAGAGCTTCCATAACACTATACCGAGAAGTGCAATAATAATCCCCATATCCATCAATAACTTCAGAGTTGTCAGAATCTTACCTATTCGTTTTAGAATAGGTGAGGTGTTCAGCCCGTCTATATTCCTCATTGCCTCTCTATACCCCTCAATGTATTTTGTGAAAAAAAACACAGAATATCACCGCCTGTGAGTTTCAAAGTGGCCCTTGGTAGTTCACCTTAGTTCAGGATGGTCTCATTCTAGATCGTTACCAGATGCGAGTAGTGGGACAGCTACCAAGAGTCCGCATATTGCCGAGCAGACGATAGACATGACGACCCCAACACCAGCAACAAGTGCCCCCAATCCTTCTATCTCGGCCTCGCCTGTTGAGTCTAAAAATTGTTCAACGATATCCCCTGTAATGGCTGTATCTCCGAGAGATAAGACGAATCCAAAAGCAACAGCTCCTAGTCCTATCATGACCCCTCTTCTCTTGTAGTTGAAAGTCTCATACCCTCCGTATGCCACGGCTCCTGAAACAATGAGACCACTGCCGATTGCAGAGATGTAGAACCAAGCAGTCTGGAGTCCTGATATTTCTATTCCGGCGTTTTCATAATCACTGATTACCCCCCCGGTTCCAATAACTCCTATGATTCCGAACAATCCAACAATTACCCCATAAATCATCATAAAAGCTCCGAAAACCTTTGGGATTTGTGACTTCTGTCTTACGTAAACTACGTTCTGTCCAAAGGCATTCTGATCGTTTTGTTGTGGGGCGTTGGTTGTTGTTCCTTCCAAAGTTCCGGAATTGGGAACATCATCTTGGGGCTGTTCATCCATGTTCTCCCATCGAGGTACCAGACTTAGTGTTGTCTACGGCTTCTGTGAAATGAGTACGATTGATGGCCAGACTCTGAAACCGATTCTCTTATTCACATCTGTCATCTGGATGCGCCGAAGCCACTGTAGCTTAGCCTGGTAGAGCATCTGATTCGTAATCAGAAGGCCGGGAGTTCAAATCTCCCCAGTGGCTCCATTGTTACTCCTTGCTAATTCCAAGTGACCGAAGAAGTGGCCTGAACTTATTTTCAGAGGCCTCTAGGGATTCAAAAACTGGCATAATATCACCAGAAAGCATCGTCAGCACAGATCCTCCGCCAGTGCTGTTGTGACTAACCTGATTTGACTTCCCCCTCTGATTGAATAGAGCACTTGTGTGTCCACCTCCTACGATCGTTACTCCGGTTGCCTCGGTGAACATATTCATTATCTCAACCGTCCCATATGCGAATTCTGACTTCTCAAAGTAGGATGCTGGGCCATTCCAAAGCAGGCAATTTGCTTCCATTATTAGGGGCCTCAGCCTCATCATAGTGTCTATGCCTATGTCATAAATGGGAAAATTGGTTGGTAGATCATCAAGCCCTATGGTCTTCCTTGTACCATCGTCTTCTATGGCTAAATCAGAGGGAAGGAAAAGGAGGGACCGATATTCGGATACTAGTTTTTGGGAGTCTTGCCAAGTTTCCTCGAAAGCTTCTCCCAGGGAATTTCTGATGAATTCTCTATTTCCTTCTCCTATGTCATGTCCCGATGCCCACAGCATTAGATTTCCAACCACGCCAACCATTGCGATTCTATCAATCGAGCCGTTCTGAATTAGATTTCTTGCTACTCTGAGTGAGTCATCGCACTTGATTCCTCCTAAAATCGCTACATATGGCCTAGGAGGGTCATAAACTGCGGTCCAGAGAGCATTAATTTCTCTCTTCATCAATCTTCCAGCTATACAGGGAATCTCATTAGTAAACCCAGTGAGTGATGGAGAGCTTCTGTGAGCCGTAGCGAATGCATCTGTGACGTATGCGTCTGCAACTGAGGATAGTTCTCTCACGATCTCAGATTTGGCGAGTTCTTGTTGGCTTGCCTTTTTCATTGTGTTCTCTTCATCCAGCATTCTGACATTATTTAGGAATAGGATATCTCCATCATTCATGGATTTTATGGCTTGAATTGCTGTCTCTCCGCAGACATCGGGAACGAAATCAACCTTCCTTCCTATTAGTCTAGACAGCAATTTGGAGTGAGGTTCCGTTGATGTGAAATCTAACTTCCCAGGCCTTGACTGATGAGAAATAATCACAACCTTAGACGAAGACAAGTCATCTAGAGTGGGCAGAAATTCAGTGAATCTCCGGTCATCCATGAATTCCATGTTCTCCGGATTCATCGGGGAATTAACATCCACCCTAAGCAGTACAACCTTACCGTCCAGGGAGACGTCATCAAGCGACAGAACTCCTGTCACATTGGGTCCCAGAGCACTCTCACCTATGGCCATTGGGGTTCAACTTCGTGTTCATCATCCCAAATACCTTTGATGAGGGGGCCCGGAAGAGGCACATGGAGTGGGACGTTGGTTCGATATCCGGCCCGGATGGCCAGGATTGGAGAGTTCCTGTCTCTGAGTTATCAAATCGCCAAGAAAGGCTCTCAAAAGCTCTTGCTGAAAATGGAATAAAGAGCGCTATGATTGACGATCCAGTAGAGCTGTACTGGCTAACTGGAGGTAGGCAGAATGGGATCTTCTTGGTTGGGGCGGATGGTTCTGGTATTGAAAATACTCATTGGGTCAGGCGATCACTTGATAGGGCCAAGTATGAATCTGGTGGAAGTGCCTCTCCTCATCAAATATCAAAACAGCCCAGAATGAGTGAGCTAGAAGATTCTTTGAGAAGATGCGGCAATACAGAAAAACCTGCGATGCTTCTGGGTAAGGTTCCAATGGAAAGATGGTCATTCATTAACAACAAGATATCCTTGATGGAGGGGGATATTAGGGACTGTACGCAAATACTGTATTCCCTTAGAGAGGAGAAATCGAAGTGGGAGATTGAGATGCTAAAGAAGAGTGGGGACATAAACAAGAGAATGTTCCAAGCTGTTGAGGATTACGGGGGGCTCGGGAGAACCGAGCTTGAGATTGCATCTGTTGCAGACAGTATTAGTAGGGATTTGGGTTTTGGAGGTAGGATAAGGATGAGAAAATGGCCTATGGACTGCGATAGAGTTGTCATCGCCTCTGGTCCGGCGGGTTCTGTCCCTTCATATTTCGACTCTGCCATTGGCGGACTTGGTGCCAGCCCAATCTCATCCCTTGGAGCTGGTTTCAGAAAAATTAGGGAGAATGAGCCGGTGCTAGTCGATATCGTCCACCTCCACAGGGGGTATGTATCTGATTGTACGAGAATTTTCAGTGCCGGAAATATTAGTGAGCTTTGGCATTCTAGGTTAGATGACATGGTTGAGGTACGGAAAGCGGTGGTTTCCTCACTGGGGAAGGGAGATAATTGCTCAAAGGCATGGGAAATTGGTTACTCTCTTGCCAGTGAAATGGGTCACTCTGAGAATCTAATGGGGATGGGGAGTGATCAGTCTAGCTTCCTTGGGCATTCAGTTGGACTAGAGCTTGATGAGACTCCTGTTGTAGCTAAAGGCTTCGATAGGCCATTGCCCAAACGCGGGACGATGGCTGTTGAGCCCAAGGTTATCCACCCAGAAGGATCGATTGGGAACGAAGATACATGGTTCAGATCCTCTGAAGGAATGGAGTGCCTGACTGCGGGTGATTCCTTCCCAGTTTACACGGAGTGGTAAGATGACAAAGGCACGCGAAGTCGCACAGAGGAGAGTTGCCAGAGTACTCCGGGGGAGGAAGGAACCCCACGGAAAGGAGATGACAGATGAGTCGATTCTAAGAGGGGTCGAAGTAGATGAGTCGGGGATTGTACAATTATGGATTCAGCCTACGCACCCACATTGTCCTTGCTGCATTGATGACCTGATTTCTCTGAGGGAGTTAATTGGCGGTCAGAGTGGTGTTCTTGCCTGTCACATAGAGGTTGTTGGAATTCCTCATTCTGATAGGTGGACAGCTGCGGTGAATGAATGAGGGGCTTGGGTTCAATTTCTCTTCCTGCTCTTTCTATCCTCTACTTCCTGTAGCTTTGACTTCAGCTTCCTTGAAATCCACCAGATGGCGATTGATAACGCTACCACATCGAATATCAAGAAGGCCAGAAACCTAGTATCTGTGAAATCAGCCATTCTTTCACCTAAATTGGAGGAGTGATATCAATTTCACACGATGTAGTCGGGAATAGGCAGCAAGAAAGTATACCTCCCTCTTTATTCAAGTACTCATCAAGACCGGGGAGTATCTCGTCCGGAATTGGGACAGTCCCACTAACCAGGCTGACGATAGAGGTCCCACATGTCCCTGAAGTACAATTTCTCGGGATTTCTAACCCTGCATCCTCAGCTAGATCCAAAATAGCACGATTTTCAATAATTTTTGTTTTGACGATCTCAGACTTTGCTCTGAAAACTCTAATTGACAGTGTTTCACCGGTCATGCGATTCCTCAGAAGTCGCCTCTGGACCACCTGCCAGTCTGCTTATTGAAGCGCAAACCAGCTTTCTTCATCCACTTGTTAAATTTGGTCGCACCAGCCCCTGTAGCGATTATGAAATCTTCACGATCCTCTTGTGCCTGGATGTATCCCTTGGCCGCCAAAGTCTGGTCTATCCAATCATCTATATCCATTAATCCACCTGAAAGCTTGCTTGATTCTACTGCCGCCTCGAGCTCTTCTGCGGAAGCCCCTGTTGACTCTAGGTCCCTCATCATTAGCTCAACAACTGATGATTCATCGACTTTCTTGGGTGGCTTGACGACAGGTAATCTTGGCTTAATTCTAGGATTGATGGAGATTCTAGAACCATTTGAAAGCTGATGTTCCACTGATTCTGCCATGGGGGATCTGAATTCTTCTTCACACTCCCAACAGATGAAAACGTAGTCTGACATATCATCCATTAGATTACCTCCCCTAGGATCCATCTCCTCTCCACAGCTGGGGCATGCATACATGCATAACACGGGTGCTACTTTTCTCCTGAAGTCGACTATATCCTGAGGGGTTCCAACTAGCTCCAGCATTTCATGATCCCTAGCAGCCTCGAGGCCCCTTGTCTCTAATTGGTCCCTTATCTTGGAGCGTTGCTCATCCTTTGATTCGTCATCGAATGTATTTTCGAGCTTCACAATCAACTCGATTGTTTTTCCTAGTCGGTTCATAACAAGCTTCTTGTTTCTGAAGGCCTCTACTCTGGCCATCCTCAGTTGCTCTTTCTTCTCCAGTAATTCAGCCAGCAAATCCTTCTGCTCACGCTTGAATCTCTGCTCCTCGATCTTGTCCACTTTCTGTTGTCCATCCTTGGACAGAACATCTGCTAGGAATCTCTGCTTACTGGATGTTCTGGGACCAGACTTTACGGCTTCTATTACTGATGTAGCTATATCTTTCTTCAACCCGTAATTGTTCATCAGGGTGTCTTCGTCCATTTTCTTTAGGTCTCCGACCTTGATGCCTCCATCAGATAGAATCTGAGCTGTATTCTCATCGATTCCTCTCCTCAAGAGAGCCAAATAAGTGTCCTTCTTTGCCATTGTTTTGACCTCAAATGCCTACGGGACTGGTAACAGGCCGTGCCCACCCGAGAGGGGGGAGAGATATCAAGGCGATGACTAGAGTATCAATTTTCTTGGTTCAATGAACAGAAGTAATCGCATAGAGACGGCCATTCCTCGATTAACAAGTCATCTGGTCTGAATTCGAGCCAGCCATCCCTCATTCCATCAACTGGATTACTGGAAACTTGTACAATCGCTTCCTCCCACCTAGACTTGTGCCAACCCTTAATCCTGCTGATCCTTTTAGGCGGCTTGGAAAGTAAGGTACGCATCTTTCTCCTTCTATTCGCAAAACAGTGTTTTGTTATCATTTTGAAGAGTCTCCTGTCAGTTACCCTTGGTTCTCCATTTCTAGGCTCCAACATGATCAGTCTTGAGTTCACTCTGGGAGGAGGAGAAAATGCTCTAGGATGGACCTTCGAACCTGTGTGGATATCGAAGTCCATCCAAAGAGATAGTCCCAGTGGCCCAATACTCCGTGGTCCACCATTCATTGACATTCTCTCCGAGAACTCTTCTTGGACTAACAGGACCACTGCCTCGAATGGATTTTTCTGATGATGAGTCTGAATTCTATCTAGAATAGGGCTTGAGATACCATAAGGAATGTTCGCGATTACATGTGTTATGTCTTTTGGCCATTCGGCCAACAGTGCATCAACATGGGATACCGAAAGTCTTTGTTCCAGTCCGGTGAATACCCTCCCAAGGTGTATTACTGCCTGCTGATCAATCTCAAGGGCGGTTACCCTCGCACCTGTTTTGAGTAGTTCTAGAGTAAGTGAGCCAGGTCCCGGGCCGATTTCAAGAACATGTGATTCTTTAGTTACTTCTCTGTCTATGTCATTGCACATTGAGACGGCTTCAAAAATAACTTTCTCGTCAAGAATAAAGTGTTGTCCCAAATTCCTATCTGGGCTTATCCTGTCCCTAAGTAAGTCGACTAGCATCCTAGCATCCAGATTTTCCAAGAAGATTCCTCCTTCTAAATCCCGGAGCGGACTAGAAGTTCCAACAGACTTGGAGATTCTGAAGGGTCCTGCATCTCTCCAACATATCTCTCCGCGAGGAGCTTGGCTGAATCTATGCCGCAGGATTTGTCTATTTGACCGAAATCTGACCATCCTGAACCTCCTCTTTCCTTTACCATTTGCATAGCTTTAGAGTTCCCTATCCCCGGAAGGAGTTGAAAGGCGTGATATTTCAATGAGAGGTTATTTGCCCTATTGTAGAATCCTAAATGTCTATCAGGATCTGAGTTAATTGAATCTAGGACAGCATCGATGATTGATGACGAAGATTGCGTCGTCAAATCCTTGAATCTAATCTCAGACAGTGCCCCTATAGATCCGGAATTTGTTTCAACATTGACACCGGGTGAGTTGATTTTATCATCATCTATTCTTGCTCTAACTAGGTACATTGAGGGAGATGAAAGTCCCTGAAGCTCAAATCCTGAGGGATTCCTATCAAGGATATCTAGTACTAACACTGACGTCTCACCAGAAAGACGATCTTCATCGGGTAATTTGTTACCGATTGGTCCTTCGGCGGGCATATTTCTCAATTAGTGGAAGGGGTTCCCCCTCATCAATGGTTTAGTCGATGAACAGAGGCTGAAAATAACATTCAGAGGACATTTTGTCTGACGATTTCGATGATTTCCTCAATCTCAGATGTGTCCATAGGAACTCTCTTACTCGCAATAATCACTCTGACTCCAGAAACATCCATTGGAGTAAGTTCTGCTATTTTAGCACAGATATCGGGATTTTCGGCTAGCTTATCATTCTCCATGAGCTTGGAGAAGAGTTTTGCGAAAACTTCCGGATCAGTCTTTATTCCGCCTCTATTGGTGCTAGCTGCCCAAGTTGCGTGTTGCAATGCCATCATCTGCTCGTAGGACAGTTCGCCCCTTCTTTCGTTCGCTGCCTCTAGAAGATCCCTTACTGTTGAAAAATCTATGAATTCTCGGTTCGCCATGAAATCACTCCTATGCTGGCCTCAGGTGCTCAGGTCTGGCCACGACTGTCTTTCGCATATTTCCTTGCACAACACTGACTACGAAAGCGTTCCCTTGAGACTTGACTATAGAGCCGGTCAATCCATGGAATCTCCTGTGTGGCATTCCCTTTTGTTGTGACCCGTCAAGAACGATTGATACCTTGTCGCCTTCCTTGTACGGGTGAAGAGCGCGGTTGATGAAGAGTCTTCCTTTCTGCGTCTTCTTCTTCTTGAGGATTGACCTCGTTCCCTGTCTAGTACCATGGGTTCTCGTTGCCATTCTACCACCTTCGACCTAGGTCGTGGAAGCGCTCGACCAAAGGCGTATTATTAAGTGCGTCGGATTGTTATATTTGTCAATCTGCGTGTATTTCATCCACATCCAGCCACAATACCACGCATTCTCTTTCAATGACAGAGCTGACAGATGGGGTAGTACGGCCCTCATCGGAATGAACCAGCTCTTTCACGTAGGTTCCGGCTTCACACCGGAGAGAGAACTGAATCTCATCTTCTTCAACTAATATATTTGATATTGAAGTGACTTTTCTTTTCCTTGTCTTTGCTGCTCTCCTGTGAGAGACTCTCTTTGGGGTCTCCTGCTCAAGAGTGACACCTGAAAGGGCCTCTATTGATTTGACTACTTCCTGCTCAGATATCGGATTATCGATCTTGAATCTGATAGTATAGGATTTCTCAGACCTGGTCTCCTTCACCCTACTTACATCCTTCTTAGTACACCATTTGAGTGAGTTTACCCTCACCTTTTCTGGTTCATTTGAGTTTATTTTTTTCTCTATTTCAGATAGTTCGAATTCCCTCAATCTGGGATTCTTTATTTCCAAGACGAAAGGCCTTCCAGATCCTAGGCACCTAACATCTATGTCCTCCCTCCCCATTCCATGGAATGATGTGTCTAAGGCCCCCAGGATTTGCTTTACTGGTTCTCCAATTATGTCCTGAACAGATTCACTGTACTGAAGTCCTGTTCCCTCACAGCTTTCACATCCATCCCCTCGTCCTCTGCAGGAACGACATGGCCATCTGGTCTGGGGTATTCCTCTGACCAGCTTCTCATATCTCCCATAAATGAAAACCGGTCGAACATCAGTGTCCACTCTTAGAGTAAGGGTGTCAACTGTTACCATGATATCGGGATAGTCCTTAACGAATGATATACCAGGTGAGTTTAGTAACATCTCATTTTGAATAGCCGTTGCGAAGGATGTCTTGAGTGGTCTTGATCCTTGTGAGCCATGTTTAGTCCTAATCGTGTCTTCACTCTGAAGGAGATCCTTGGGTAGGTGTATTCCGAGTTGCATAGTTTTGAATTCTATCCCATTTAATGACTCAGTTATTCTTTCGGCGATATTTCCAACATCATCGAATAAGTTCTCACAGAGCGGACATATTTCGGGTATTTGTGGCCTTGAAAGCTCAGAATCTCTCGCATGGGCCTCACTTCTCAATTCGGCGCCTCCTTCAAAACCTTGGGACTGGGTCTTCCTGCCACTGATTCTATGTAGGCAATAATCACAGACCCCTATCTTGATGACGTGAGCAATTCCCAGTGGGGCTGGACATGGGGGTGAATCCCAATCTATGGAAGCTCCCTGATTATAGAAATCGTCACCATCGAACCACTCTTCTTCCGGAGCTTCATCGCCCTCTTCAGGAGTTTCCGTCTCCAATGACTCCGCTACTCCATAACCTGCATTCGCATATAGATGCCATTCATCATCTTCGATTTTCTCGATATCTGGTTCCGAGGATTCATCTGGCATAATATCACCAACGAGGGACGGGGGGGACCCGCATCCTAGTTAACCGTGCGATTGGCGGTGGTTTTTTCACTTCTTCGCATGAATTAGAGTTTCTTTCCTGAAGATTCTGATATCATTCTTAGATGATCAAATGAGTAAATCCCACTTGAGCATCCAGTGGGCCATTCGAATCGTAGGGCATAGTTACCGACCTGCTCAACCTTTGGTTTGACAAGCATTAGTCTGGAGATTTCCTCA
>CEWJ01022689.1_pt1 | contig 43227 bp, 43 predicted proteins | sample 350291 | NCBI WGS metagenome assembly CEWJ01 (sample SAMEA2622923, study PRJEB7988) | marine metagenome | isolation source: saline water (ENVO:00002010), including | reverse complement strand
TCGTAACAAGGTATCTGTAGGGGAACCTGCAGATGGATCACCTCCTACGAAACTCGGAAAACGGGGGTTGGGGTGGCTTCGGCCACCCCTTCTCCCAACCTAAATCAACTCATATCCTCTAATCTTGGAACATTTTCAGATGATCTAATCGGCATATTCAGCAACATCTTGGAGAAGGTATATACCATCCACAGGTCGTAGCACCCTCATGCGACGCATGCTCGCTATGACAATGATGATGTTAATGACGACTGCGGCCCTTGCGGGCTGTGCGGGTTCCGACCTCACCGATGAGGACGTGGATGCCGCGAGAGAAGAGGGAAGACTAGCAGGTATTGCTGAAGCAACACCAGTCAGCACCCTGGACACGATCCACGAGCGTGGAATGATGAAGTGTGGAGTCAAGGACTCCCAGTGGGGCATGGGCTTCGCTGACGCCGATGGTGTTCGATCCGGACTCGATATAGAGTACTGCAGGGCTGTAGCTGCTGCAATTGGACTGAATCCAGATACTCAGATTGAGTACATCTTAGCGAGCGCTGGTGACCGCTTCGAGAAGCTTGCTTCCGGAGAGATTGACGTCCTAATCAGGACTACCACATGGACAACAAGCCGTGATGTAGGGCTGAACGCTGACTTCGCAGGGATGAACTTCTTCGATGGCCAGGGAATTCTGATCAGAGGAGATGCATACCCACAGGATGACATGTCCAACTCCGCACTGAATCTAGCAAGCGCTAAGGTTTGTGTAGGAACTGGAACTACAACTGAAGGTAACATCGCCGACTGGAACACAGTAAATAGCGTTGGCATGGAAATAGTTCCTGTCGCTGACGCTGCTGAGGCAACTGCAGAGCTAGTTTCTGGCTCCTGTGACGCATTCACCGGCGACATGTCAGCAATGGTTGCTAAGAAGTACACCCTCGAGGCTGCTGGAGATTGCTCTGACTGTGATCTATGGATTGCTCCTGAGCTACTTTCAAAGGAACCCCTAGGTGCAGCAGTTCGTGACATGGATTCCGACTGGAAGGATGTCGTGACATGGGTATGGTTCGGAATGGTTACCGCTGAAGAGATGGGAATCGACTCCGAGAACTACATGGACGCAGATACATCTAACCCAGCTGTTGATAGGCTATTGAACCAGAACCTAGGACTAGGTACTGATGCAAACCCACTGCCAGCTACATGGATGCAAAACGTTCTATCCACCTCTGGAAACTACGGAGAGGCTTGGGACAACTCATTCTGTGATGGTTCCTATGACGGTACTAGCGGCTCAGCCGCAATGACAGGATGCGTCCTGTCCCGTGTCGGTACTGCAAACGCTCTTGTTTCTGAGGGTGGCCTGCAGTTCGCACCTCCAATGCGCTGATCGTTTAGTTGACAGCGAATAGTAAACGAAAGCCCTCGAGGGGGGATCACCTCCCTCGGGGGCCTCAAATTTAATCTCATCACTACGGAAGAATTTGTATGGATTTCAAATCTCTCCAAAATAGAATTAATATCCTCTCAGGGAGCAAACTCTTGTTGGCTGTTGTAATTTTGTGGGTTTACAATAACAAGATGCTCTCTCCCTCTATCGAAGCGATCTCTAGTATGTCTAGGTCGTTCGTAGTGGGGGGTGTTCAACAAAATCCAGCATATTATGACCCATATTCACTTTCGAGTGCAATAATTTTCTTTTTCCTAATATTCATGACACTAGCCAGGAACGAGATAGCTCCTGCCATCCGATCCAAGAATTTCAAAATCGCCTCAATCTCTCTGACACTATCTTCTCTGATAATATCAATACTGGTCATTACCCTATCGATTATCGGCGACTTCTCTCCCGCTAAGGGGATGCCATTTCTACTAGTTGGTGCCCCAATTGTACTAGCGTCCCTTCTAGTGTTGGATGATTCAGACATTTTACCTGTAAAGAGGTTATCCGGCCTTCACCCATTAGTTGACTGGGCGGACGGTAATCCGAGAATCATAAACACAGTGATAATCTTCTCAGCTTTCTTGGGTATGGCACTCAATATCTCGTTTATTCCTCCGATGATCTCCTCAGATTTATCCTCGTTCTTTTCCATTATACTGATTATAATGGCTCTCTACGTGTATTATCAGATATCTTCAGAGTCGGGGAACCCTCTCATTCATGACCAGAGGTCCTCAACAATGGTCCTAATAATTGGACTTCCTTTGATTATCTACCTCAGTACTAGAATACTGTTCCTATTGCACAATCCAGACTCCGTCACTAGGGAGAGGTGGGACCTCTCATGGTCATTCATGGATATGAAGAATACCTTCGAGATTAATGCATGGCCCTTACAGCCAGACTTCCCAGAAGATACTAGGTGGCAGTTCTTATTCAGTGCGATTTTGAACTCTGCAAGGGCGACTCTACTGAGTATCGTTCTTTGTACGATTCTTGGTGTGATTATCGGAGTCACAAGACTATCGAGCAATAAGCTCGCATCAGCATTAGCTACCGTTTACGTGGAGGTATTCAGAAATATGCCCCTTGCAGTTCTACTCTTCTTGGTGATGTTACAGCTTGGAGAGACTCTCCCCCTGTTCAAGGAAGAAGCTAATATCGGCGGATGGATATACTACAGTAATCAGGGACTTTACTTGCCTCGTCCGGAAACTCTCCGAATCATCATCGCACTAGCAATAGTCTTCTCACTGTGGGCTTGGGGCCGTTACAGAGATAGAGACGGTATTGATGACTCGTCGGAGGCACTGGCCAGAAAATCTCTGGTTTGGTCCATGGCCCTAGTAGCTTGTCTAGGTATACTACTTACCGGAGATATGTCCCTGCCAAATTATGTTAAGCCGAATCCTAATATCCCCGGAACTTGGAATATAGAGGAAGGCTCAGCTTTCGAAGTTACTAAAGCATTCATGGCTCTGATAATAGGGTTAACTCTGTTCACTGCTTCTGTTGTCGCTGAAATCGTCAGGGGCAGTATCCAGGCTCTTCCACGAGGACAGGTGGAGGCTGCTATTTCACTGGGATTATCTCCTTATCAGAGACTCAGACTTGTTATTTTGCCACAGGCCCTCAGGAGTATGATACCCCTGCTAAATAGTCAATATATGAACGTCTGGAAAAATTCCAGTCTTGCCATTATTGTGGCATACAGCGATATCTTCTATGTCATATTCGTAATGATGAACAATGTTGGGAAATTAATTCCCCTATTCCTGCTTCTCCTAGTAATTTATCAGGCAGGTAGCCTATTAATTTCAGGCATAATGAACTTCTACAATGCAAGGGTCACGAGGGTGAAGATATGAGTCAGGATGAAAGTTTCTTCGAGTCCTCAATGAAGAGAATCCTAGAATTGGAGAGAGGAGTTGCTGGGAGGTCCAGATGGGATTCAGATACCAGAGTGGACTCTAGCCTCTCACTACTGTGCATTCTGTTCTCTGGGCTATTCTCAGTTTCTGTTTTACTAAACACCGAATCTTCAATCGATATAGGAGGAGAAGTCACCGCAGGGGATGTCTGGATTTATTCGACCGCAGTCGCACTATCATGGTTAGTGGCCTCGTGGATAATTCTGATTTCAGTTGTCAAACGTACTAGAATGGCTTCTGCATTCAATGGCCGGATTAGATTACCTTGGTTCGGCTCGACGGCGCTTCTTGGAATCTTATCGTCTTTCATCATGCTATTCTTGGTCGAATGGATCTTCGATATACTGGTAATCAGCATGAGGTGGGATATCGTATGGGCCAACAGGGTATCCGTGATGTTAGGCCCTAATCTCACGGAGGCGATGACCCAAGATTACCTGGTTTCAGAAAATTGGAGGATTTGGCCTATAATATTCCTAGTTTGGGCACTAGCAGGCGCCGCCTATGGAGCCTCCAATACCTCTGTGAGGTCTTTCCTTATTGGATTCGGTTTAGTGACAGCAGTGGTGTTTCTATTCGCAGGCAACCCACTGGAAGCCAATTACAATATCGACAGAGTTCTTTTTAGATTCTCTTTAGCAACCGCTTTATCCCTAGCCTGTTTTGTAGCAATGAGGGCTTATTCCCATAGGGTCGAGGAGTACAAGGTAAACAGGGCCAAGAGAAATATCGGACTCACAGCCGTGGCAACTTTCTTCCTGACAATCATTCTGCTTGACCCGCCTGAGTTCGTAAAGGATATTGCTGGATTCCTAGCCGGATTCGGAATTCTAGAGTCACAATTAGAACTGATTACCAGGGACGGAGTCCCTCCAGCCAGATGGGGGGGTTTACTCATCAATCTAATCGTAGCCGCCGCGGGTTGCGTTCTTGGTTTCGTAATTGGAGTCGTTCTGGCATTTTCGAGACAGAGCAATCTTCCCATATTGAAGTGGCCGGGAATTGCCATCATCGAGATAGTAAGGTCTGGACCACTAATCTGCTGGCTATACTTCGCAATGTACCTCCTCCCAGACGTCGCCGATCCCCTGTTTACAAATCCCGAAGATTTTGATAACATTGTTAGGATGATGGCAATTTTCAGTTTGTTCGGAGGGTGCTACATTGCTGAAGTTATCAGAGGGGGGCTTCAAGCCGTAGACAGTGGCCAGAAAGAAGCCGCCTTAGCCCTGGGCCTTAGTCCGATGCAAATTAAGCTACAAGTAGAGCTACCAAACGCTGTCAGGACTACCCTGCCCTCAATTGTAAGCGTCTTCATAGGGCTGTGGAAGGATACAACACTGCTATTTATCATCGAAATCATAGACTTTTTCAGAATCGCAAAGACAATGGCGAACACCGATCTAAGATTCCTAGGGGATTTCCTAGAGCCAGTTTACTTCACAGCTCTTGTATTCTGGGTTTTCGCATTCTACCTTTCCAGGGTCTCCATGAACGTGGAGAAAGGCCTCGGATTAGTTAAGGAAGGAGGAGGAGACGTAGCATGACCACCAGCAAAGAATTGATAATTAAGACAGAAGGAGTTAAGGTTAATTTTGGAGATTTTTGGGCCCTAAAGGGGATTGATATCGAGGTCACCAGAGGTGAAATTATAGTTATCCTAGGGCCATCTGGTTCAGGTAAATCGACATTTATCAGGACTCTGAATAGGCTACAACCGCACAGTGGTGGATCGATTGAGATAGATGGAATAATGATAGACGAGGACACGTCGGTAAAGGATCTTAAGTATGTCAGGTCGGAGGTAGGTTTCGTTTTCCAACAGTTCAATCTGTTCCCTCACCTGACAATCATGGAGAACATTACGCTAGCACCCATGAAGGTAAAGGGAATGTCAAAAAGTGAATCTGAGGATAGGGCATTGGAGCTACTAGAGAGAGTCGGAATTCCGGAGCAGGCATTCAAGTACCCCTCAGAGCTATCTGGGGGACAGCAACAGAGAGTAGCTATCGCACGGGCTCTTGCCATGGACCCGAAGATAATGCTCTTTGATGAGCCAACATCGGCCCTCGACCCTGAGATGATCAAGGAAGTCCTGGACGTAATGGTCGACCTGGCAAAGGAAGATGTTACGATGATAGTGGTAACGCACGAGATGGGTTTCGCCAAGGAGGTTGCAGACAGGGTGATACTATTCGACGAAGGTCTTCTGATAGAGGAGAACACCCCAGATGAGTTCTTCGATAATCCAAAGCATGAAAGGACCAAGCTATTTTTGGAGCAAATTCTTTGATCTCAAATATTGATTCTTTCACTGCCCTATCCAATGGGCGACTCTATCGTAGATTGTACTCCTGAACGTTAGAAGTTGAAGCTTAGGACCACCTAGATCAACAGTAACAGTTGCCCCCCTTGTGAAATGGAACTCATCCCATCCGTCTGCGACGACATATCCCCTGTGCATATCGCTCGTCATCACCGTAGGGGAATTGGTCCAAGACCAATATGAACCGTCATCATTACGGTCACTTCTCGGCAGATCCCTGGAAACAAAAAGATATTTTTCATCGATCTGCTCTATTGGAAATTCCGTCCCTTCGATATTCGCGACATGCCGGAACCAAGCCCCTTGACCCAAGAAGGTAGAGAAGAGGCAGCCGGATGACTGCTGAACAACATCAATTCCCTCGGACAATCTTTGAAGTCGGTATTTAGACGGCTGGTACTGATGGGTGTTTGCGACCAAAAGGTCATTCAAAGCCGGGTCGGTCAATATTTTATTCCCACTTGTCGTTACTATTTCCGCTTGGAGCCTCGGCAACACATTTACAATTGCCTTACCGTCCATTGCCATCTTGATATCTTCCTCAAAATTATCCGGATCACTTCCCATGTAAAATCCATAGGAACCATCTGAGTCTTTCATCCTGGGATGGCTATTGACCCCCATAATGGGTGTCTCGTCATCTATTGAATGGGCTATAGATGTCAGAGTACCGTCACCGCCCAGTACTATCACCAAGTCAGGCCCCACAAAGTCGGCCCTACGTACAGTTTCCCTCGCAGTGTAATCAACGCGTGCTCTGTTCTTAGACACAAACCCATCGAGAACAGTCCTAACTGTTGCTAACGCAGTGTCATGAACTTCCTCGAAATTCTTCTTGTAAACCACCAGGATGTTCTTGTACACTCCAACTCCTCCATGCGCCTCCACTAGTATGTCCCATATAGGGGGAACGGATAATATTCCTGCCAACAAATGACTGCGTTTGAATACCCTCATCTATGTAACCGCCCTCCAAAGAGACATGACACGTGCAGCCATCATTGGTTTTCTTCTGATTCTGGCTAGCTCTGCAGGTTGCATCAGCTCAGAGGTCGAGGGGTGTCCAGATGGGGGTTGCTTCCCAATGACCTCAGATGAATTGAATGAAATTCTCTCACAGGAAAACGCACTCGATGTATTGCTTTTTGCTTCAGAAAATAGTAGGCTTAGAGTCGATACCACCTCTTCTTCAACGATACAAGGACAGTTTGGAGAAGTGCACTGGAGCGTCTCAAAGGATGATGAGAAAGAACTTAGATCCATATCCACGAGGGTCACTATAGGTACTTACACCTACAACAATGAGGTCATAGACGGGGGCCCTATTACCAATATTAGAGTGGGTAGTGTTTGGTTTGAAGGAAGAGACGCCCACCCTAGCTATTCCGATCCATTCGTGGATTTTGCAGTTCTTTCATCTCAGGGGCAGACTGAGAATATTCCCCCATTCGGATTTGATACGAATTCAATTTCCAATCTAGATTGGAGGATAACAGGGGACGAGGAATCAACTCAACAGGTCGCGACATCATCCAACTCCACCCATTCAATCGTCGTGGAATTAATCGGCGAGCCTCCAAGAATAACCTCAATCGAGACTTACTCAGGGGACGAGGAGCAATTCACAATTAGAGTCAGGACAGGACAGGATGTCGAGCTTAGCGTCAGTCAAGGTTTGACTAGGGCCCCATTGGGTTTTGATTCATTCAGCGAACCCATAGAATACGGCGGAATATCAGTATGGGCTGGCGAGGTCCCATCGAACCTTCTCTCAGAGGCCCTACCCGAGGAAATTGAAATCAGAGGGCTATCTACCGATGACGAAAATGCCACCATTATGGCTAGCCTAAGGCTTGACTCGAGATACTCCAACGAAACTACTCCAGACGGCTACTGGTGGGAGTTCCAATGGGACGATAGGGACTCGGATAACCTAGTCTCAGCCGGAGATCTCTATGCCGTTAGGACCAACTCGACAGGAAAACCTTCTATTGCCATATTCGATATCTGGGCCAACTCTTGGACAGGAGGGCCCTTGGCATCCAGTTAATACACGGCATATTCATACTTACAACCAGAGAGGGTTAGGCATGTCCGAAGTCAGACACCCATTGTCCAGGCTTCTTTCGAAACTCGAAGACCATAGGTCAACCGTCATCCTAGCCTCCATCTGCTCTGTATTGAACAAGGTATGGGATCTAGCCCCACCAGTCCTAATCGGAATGGCAATAGATGTCGTGTCATCCAGAGAGAACTCTTTCCTAGCAGAGCTGGGATATCCTGATGTGTACCAGCAACTGTATATACTGACTGGATTCACAGTGTTAATTTGGGTGTTGGAATCAATCTTCCAATATCTGTATGCAGTCCTTTGGAGGAACCTGGCCCAAACAGCTCAGCACGAACTGAGGATGTCTGCATACTCCCATATCCAAGATTTAGAGATGCAATGGTTCTCACAGCAGTCTACTGGTAGTTTAATGGCAATTATGAATGACGATGTTAACCAGCTAGAGAGGTTTCTGGATCAAGGGGCAACAGACCTTCTACAAGTCGCTACCACCATTATTGTGGTAGGGGGAATCATGTTCTCAGTTGCTCCTGAGGTGGCTTTGTGGGCAATAGTCCCGATACCTGTGATTGTTGCAGGCTCATTCATCTATCAGAGGAGAATCGGCGTCAGATATTCCAAAGTGAGGTCTCAAGTAGCAGATTTGAATGCTCTCTTGAATAACAATCTACAAGGCATTACCACGATTAAATCATTCACTGCAGAGGGACGGGAAGCTAAGAGGGTAAGTGATGCTTCTGAGTCGTATAAGGAGGCAAATAGAGAGGCAATCAGGCTTTCTGCCTCATTCGTCCCAATCATTAGGATGGCAATCCTATTCGCATTCTCCGCTAACATGCTCGTTGGGGGCTGGATGGCACTTGAGGGCACTATCAGTCTTGGCGCGTATTCAGTAATCGTATTCATAACTCAAAGACTTCTATGGCCATTAACTAGACTTGGCGAGACTTTCGATTTGTATCAGAGAGCGATGGCTTCAACGACCAGAGTACTTGATCTCCTTGACACCGAAGTAGGGATAATCGAAGGAGATTTGGAGATGGATCGAGTCGTTGGCGAGATATCATTCAACAAACTGGTATTCTCCTATCCAGAAAGAGAGAAAGTATTGGATGGCTTAGAATTGGTCATTCCCGCTGGGCAGACGGTGGGCCTCGTAGGCTCTACAGGTTCTGGAAAAACTACACTTGTCAGGCTCCTAATGAGATTCCATGATCCAGATTCAGGCAGGATATTGCTAGATGGCAACCATCTTACCGAACTCAAGCTCGATTCCCTGAGGAGCTCCATCTCACTAGTAAGTCAGAACACTACGTTGTTTCCGGGTTCCGTTCTTGATAACATCAGATATGGCAAGCCAGACGCTTCTATTGAATCCGCAAGAGAGGCTGCCAATATAGCCGAAGCCACTGAATTCATCGATATTCTCCCTAACGGCTGGCACACTGAGATAGGAGAGGGGGGACACCGTCTATCGGGGGGCCAAAGACAGAGAATAGCCATAGCCAGAGCAGTTCTGAAGGATGCTCCAATACTAATTCTCGATGAAGCAACAAGCAATGTGGATAACGAGACTGAAGCTGCTTTGAAGAGATCTATAGAGAGAATATCAAGGGGAAGGACAACGCTGATAATCGCACACAGACTTTCCACAGTCAGAAATGCAGACATAATTGCAGTCTTGAACAAGGGAAGAATATCAGAAATAGGCACTCATGAGTCATTGTTAGAAAAAGACGGAATTTACTCTAAACTATGGTCAGTCCAGACTGGCGAGTGAAACTTCAGCACCTGAGGAGTCAATAAATCGCCCCCTCTCCCAAAGCTATGGAAGATGACACTATGTTCCCACCTACCTTTCCGGGTTTCGGACGTATGGTCGGCCTTAGACCAGTATCTATTGGTGACGGGGAATGCACAGTTGAAGTTACGGTTTTACAATCACACCTGAATGCTGGCAGTGTTGCGCATGGGGGCCTGCATGCTACCCTCCTAGATACTGCCCTTGGGGGTGCCCTATTGTCACTGGTAGCCCCGAAGGAATGGTGCGCAACCGCGGAGATTGTTGTTTCCTACATAAGGCCCTCAAAAGAGGGAACGACTCTTACTGCCAATGGAAGAGTGGTCAAGAGAGGTAAGAACATCGCACACATGGAGGGGGAAATCACTGATTCGAACGGACTCCTGATTGCCACAGCAAAGGGTACATGGGCAATCTGGAAAGTGGATTGAAAATCAAAAATGATCAATCTGCCGGGAACACCTTGATGAGCCACCGCCCCCTCCTGTTAGCATGGCAAGAGTCGACTCGCTTCTTTGGTTTATGCTTGGTGTTGCACAACTCCTCATTGGATCACAAGTAGGATCATCTGGCGTATTCCTTGAGTTATTGAGTATCTTGCTTAACGTTTCGGGGGGTAGCTCCTTGATGCTGGGACTTTATTTCCTAATATTCCTCGCTAGGCATGAAAAGGAATTTTCCGAGGCATATTCAAAGATGGAGAAGACCGAATTTGTTAGGGACGGGACCGGTAGAATAATTGATGTGGCAGACAAAACTCCAAAGGCAGTAAAGGCAATATGGTACTCAATCCCGGCTTTCATGACATTTCTAGGTCTTCTAGCATGGCTCATAGGCTGAGATTATGAATGACAAGAATTCGGGCTTTGAGGATCTGATTGATCGAATGATAGAGAATCCTGCCTATGATCAAATGGGCGGGTATCAGATTTTCCTAAGAAGATTCGCGATCCCTGTGATTATGATTCTCATCGCCCTTTTCATTTACACTTCATTAGACGAGTATGTTAGCAGTAGCTGGAACCTAGTAATTACATCGATAATCACCGGCTCCTCACTAGGTCCAATACTCGCCGCAGAAAGGTATCTTGCAATGAGGAACAGCAATAAGTAAGTAAATCAACCGAGAAGAATAAAACCCAGTTGTTCCCAATAGTAACATGGATCACGATCACTGCAAGTCAATGACCTGCGTCTGTGGGTACAGGGGGGACGCTGTTCCGAGGAGACAGCACATGGAATGCCCTAATTGCCTCAGAGTGGTCGAGGCGTGTTGTGAAGGAGTCCCTAACTATTGAATAGAGTGAAATTAGCCGAATGTGTCAAATGCCGTAGCCCCTAGGCAGGGCTATGGTGGATATCAACGATTTCAACCTGTTCGACCTTGTCGGGCTTGGCGATGCAACTGGTTTAGAGTGGATTTTTGGAATTTCTGCCTTGTTAGGTGGAATCCTCTTCCTACTCTGGTTCATACTAATGCTAGTCGGGGGAGTTGCTGAAGGAGTATTCGAAGGGCTATTTGGAATAGAGATAGATGTCATGAGCTCAGACGCCTCATTCAAGGCACTGACATTCCAAGGAGTAATGGCGTTCATGATGTTCTTCGGTCTCGCGGGCCTGTGGGTCCTGAAATCAGATGGAACCGATCCAGTAGCTGTTGCTGCAGGCGGAATTGCAGGTACAGCATCCATGTATGGGACGGCAAAACTGTTTGAGTTATTTATTGCCATGCAATCATCAGGAAACGTGGAGATAGGAGACACAGTGGGTTCCAAGGGGCAAGTTTACCTTGTCATCCCACACGAGGGAGTGGGGCAAGTTCAGATAGAGACTAACGGCTCATTGAGTACATACAATGCAAGGTCAGAGGACCAGCAAGAGATTGGAACGGGAAGACTGATAGAGGTAGTTGGAACGATGGGAGAAGTCCTATTGGTCAAACGAATATGATTCGCGTCTGGAGTAACGTAAAACCAACATTTCGGGAAAGACTTCATGACCTGTACCTTCGTCTTGGGTACAGGAGTGGAACGTAATGATAATGGCAGCGCTCAGACAATCAGAAGGAGCAGACGGTGGAACGATAGGTACAATAATGATTTTTGCGATCATTTTAGTGCTTGTCGCAGCAGTGATATTTTTCTCACAGAGGTACAAAAGGTGCCCCCCAGATCAGGTAATGGTCATCTATGGTAGGACTGCAAAAGCTGCTGATGGAAGGGCCAAACCTTCTAGGGTAGTACATGGCGGAGCGGCGCTGGTTTGGCCACTGATCCAGGACTATGCGTACATTTCCCTCAAACCAATGCCCATCAATATCGACTTGAAAGGTGCGCTTTCACTACAGAATATCAGGATAAATGTCCCTAGCACATTCACGGTCGGTGTAAGTAAGGAGCCCTCAATTATGGCCAATGCGGCTGAGAGGCTTCTTGGATTCAAGATACCAGAGATAGAAAAACTCGCAGAAGAAATCATTCTAGGTCAATTGCGTCTCACTGTCGCATCGTTGACAATCGAGCAAATTAATCAGGACCGTGATGCTTTCCTATCTCTAATCACCCAGAACGTAGACCAAGAGCTTAGGAAATTCGGACTCACTCAGCTTAACGTGAACATCGTGGATATAACAGACGAATCTGACTATATCGAGAGCATCGGTAAGAAGGCGGCGGCTACCGCAGTCGAAAATGCAAGGGTCGATGTAGCCAACGCTGAGAGGGATGGGGCAATCGGTGCCGCCATCGCCAGTAAGGAAAGGGAAATCACTGTTGCAGAGAATATGGCTGCAGCCGAGAAAGGAAGGAAGGCGGCTGAAGCAGATCAGCGTGTTTTCGTAGAACAGCAAGAGGCGATGGCAATTTCTGGGGAGAATGCCGCTCAAGCAGAAATAGCCCGTGCTAATGCAGATCTAGCCGAAGCTGAAGCCTCAGCTAAACAAAGGGCTGATATTGCCAAGGCGCAAGCAGAAGCGGAAATTCAGAAGGCTTTCTACTCTGAGGAGGAGGAGAGGCTAAAGGCCAGTGAGATCGTCCAAGTAACTATCCAAAAGCAACAGATAGAGATAGCTGCGGAAGCCGAAGCTGAGAGACAGAGAAGAGTGGCCAGAGGAGAGGCTGATGCAATTTTGGCCAAGTACGAGGCAGAAGCAGAAGGAATCCAGAAGGTTTTGGATGCTAAGGCCCAGGGTTACAGCAACCTGGTGAGTAGTGCCTCAGGCGATCCAAAAGCTGCTGCAACACTATTGATGGTTGAGAAAATAGAGAACATGGTTGCGGCACAAACCGAGGCCATCAGAAATCTGAAGATCGACAAAATTACTGTTTGGGACAGTGGCAATAATTCAGAGGGTTCCTCTGCCACTAGCAACTTTGTCAGTAGTCTCGTTCAGAGCCTCCCTCCAATACACGATGTAGCCAAGATGTCAGGTGTCGAATTACCGGACTATCTAGGTTCAATGACTGAAGACGATCAGTCTTGAAGAAGCTGATAATAGTCAGACTCTTGAGGAATATCCTCCTGCGTCAATCATGGAAGATGACGACGTAGTCATAGTTGGTGGCGCAAGAACTCCATTTTGCGAGTGGCTAGGGGGGAAGAGAGGAGATGGCGGTAAAGGCGGAAGGCTATCATCCATATCCGCCGAAGAGCTCGGTTCAATCGCAATAAAGGGAGCGTTGGAAAAAACCGGTACAGAACCGTCAGAAGTCGATCACGTAGTCATGGGACACGCTCTTCAGACCTCTCCTCAGGCCATTTTTGGCGCTCGTAGGGCAGGATTACTATCCGGAATACCCCAAGAAGTGCCCATGCTCACTCTCAATAGACTCTGTGGGAGTGGCGCTCAATCAGTAGTCTCCGCAGCCCAAATGATCATGTTAGGAGAAGCTGAGACTGTAATAGCCGGAGGGATGGAAAATCTCAGTCAAGCCCCTCATGTGTTGAGAGATATGAGGGATATCTACAAACTCGGAAGGCCACCTAGGATGGGAGATGAGATTCCAAAGGATATGGAAGATTACCTCTTCACTAATCTAAGAGATGATGTCTGTGGATACTTCATGGCCCAAACCAGTGATGAACTCTGCAGAAGGCTCGAAATATCACGAGAAGAGGCAGACAAATTTGCTGCGTTGAGCCACCAGAGAACCGAGGAAAGTATCAGGAATGGAATATGGGATGAGGAGATTGTCGAGGTAGTCACAGATGAAGGGATTCTAGGCCCCTCTCACGATGACCATGTAGTATTGGGTACGACTGAAGAATCCCTGTCTGAGCTTAGGACTCATTTCGGCCCAGAATCATTGGTCACAGCTGGTAATGCGTCAGGGGTAGTAGATGGGGCAGCAGCTCTCGTAATCAAGTCTGGATCTAGAGCAAAGTCAGATGGCGACTCCCCTCTATCGAGGATATTGTCATGGGGGATAGTGGGACTAGATCCAAAAATTATGGCTCACGGGCCCGTTCCAAGTAGCCTTCTTGCGTTGCAGAAAGCTGGTTTGGGAATAGGGGACATCGATCTCTGGGAGATTAACGAAGCCTTTGCCGGACAGTGCGTTGCCTGTATCAAGGACCTCGGAATTGATCCAGACAGGGTGAATGTAAATGGGGGCGCAGTAGGTCTCGGACACCCACTCGCCGCTACAGGGACCCGACTCCTTCTCACACTGTCGTTGGAACTGAAGAGAAGAGGCGGAAAGTATGGAGTTGCTACTGCATGCATAGGCGGAGGCCAGGGCATAGCAGTTGTAATCGAGTCATTGTAAGCAATCAGATTCAGAGGTGTGTTCATGAGCTCGACAAAAAAACGTAGTTTGATCAAGACTGTGACGTGGAGGATAATAGCTACGACTGATACCTTCATCCTGACACTACTTTCTGCAACATGGTTCTCTGATGACTTAGGTATTAACTCATCAGAGGCATTTGCATTGGCGGGAACCGTTGCTGGACTGGAGGTTGTTACGAAGATGATATTGTATTATCTTCATGAGAGGGGATGGAGCTCACTAGAATGGGGTCAAATTTGACGTAGCTGGGATTGGGAGTTTTTGGGACGGAAGCCGAATTCCTTTCATCCAACTAGTATTCCGATAATGGCCCCGCCTGCAATCCAAGCACCAGCCATCGAACCAACATTTCCCATTGCAGTCACCAATAGGACCTTCCCCACCCTATTCTTCCAGAATAATGAGATATCGTCAAGGGCCAAGAAATCCTTAGTGTCCCCAACCGTGGGGCTATCTAACTTGAATTGTGTATAGCCTGCGAACCAACCCGCGGCTAGCGTTGGATTCAGAGAGGTGATAGGTGACGCCAAAGCCCCAACAAGTGCAGAAAGCGGGTGTCCCCTGGCTATTATGACCCCGATTCCAGCAAGGGCCGCATTGAGGATGAGCCATGTCACTGCCGTCTGCCTAATTTGTGCTATTTCGCCATTGAGGGCCATGTATCCTAATGCACCAAATAGAAACAGAGGAATCGAAGCTAGCAGGACCCTCGGCCAGATTCTCTTCGGAGGCTCTAAACTTAGCGTTGGAAGCTTTGATGTGAGCTCAATATCAGGCAAATTTAGATTCTCAATTATTCCCTCCAAATGTCCAGCACCAACTACCGCCAGAACTTTCCCCCTGCCCCTGATTTGTTGAATTCTGCCAGCTAAAAACGTGTCCCTTTCATCAATTAGCACCCCTCCTGCATTAGGGGCGACTGCTCTGGCCTCCTCCATGAGCTTACTCATCATGTCAGAATCTTCCAATACCTCTTCGATGGAAACTTCTTCTTCATCACCATCAAAAATAAGGGTGTTCACAACCCTCCATCTTTCCATCATTCCCATTTTGTGCCATGCCCTCTTGAGCGTAATTACAACGTCTCTGTCTATCATTTCATATGGGATTTGAGCCTCTTCTGCACCCTCAACAGCAGCTAGTAGCTCAGCTCCCGGTTTTTCTCCGGTAGACAGCCCCATTTTTCTCTGTTGGACAGCAAGAGCTGACTGCAGTAGTATCATAGCGGATTTGCCCTCCTTGATGATCTTCAACAAGTCCTCAGAATCAAGCGTCTCAGGCTCTCTTAGGTTAGAAAGTCTGGAATCGCACAATTCGACCGCGACTACGTCAGGACTATACTCGAGGATCTGTGCCTTTACCGTCTCCACCGATTTACTACTAACGTGGGCAGTACCAACGAGCCTGAGATTCTCATCAAAATCGACAACATTGTATTCATCGGACAAACTATCGCCTCAGGGATTCGATCGCAGCAAAGAGGTCTGCATGCTCAGCTACGTCATGCACTCTGATTATATCAACACCGAGCCCTCGTGCTTGAGAAGCGATACCCAACGTTCCTGCGAGACGTTCATTTGTTGATTTCCTACCTAGAAGGTCAGAAAACATACTTTTTCGACTAACCCCCCACATCAACCCCATATCTTCGCTGGGAAGCACGTCCCTGCCGGCCGAAAGTAGTGAGAGATTATGTTCCAAAAGCTTCCCAAATCCAATTCCTGGGTCACCAATAATTCTTGAATTTTCTACCCCATTATCATTGAGGATAGATGCAGATTTTGCGAGGCCCTCTCTCACTTCATACACAACATCGTCATATCTTGGATTTTCTTGCATATTTTTTGGACTTCCACTCATGTGCATAATGCATATCGGGCAGTCATATTCAATTACCACTTCAACCATTTCAGGGTCGCTAATTGACGAAACGTCATTTACCATGTCAGCGCCAGATTCTAATGCTTCCATGGCGACAGAAGGCCTCCTCGTATCGATGGAAATCCCAATATTTGGCAATTCGTCCCTTATTGCCTCAATTACTGGTACTACCCGCAAGGTCTCTTGCTGAGGATCTACCTCGCTAGCGCCCGGTCTTGTCGATTCTCCTCCGATATCGATCCATTCAGCACCCTCATCTGACATCGATATTGCAGATTCAGTAGCAAGCTCGACTGAATTGTATCTGGAATCGCTATGGAACGAGTCAGGGGTGATGTTCAAGATCCCCATTATACGAGGATTTCCATCGTCACGGCATCTCAGAATAGGTCGCCAGTCGGGCATGTTCGGTACGCCATTCTACGCATGCTTTATGATGTGACCGAGTCGCATTCCACCGATGGTAATGGGAGAGCAGGGCTTAGATGACTCTCAAAATCAGAATATTGGCACTATTCAGCAAACTGAAAACCCGGAGGGTCCGACCAGTGAATCTTTGGAATTGATGGAGTCAATAATACAGAGACTTCAGCCTACGGATCGACATGATATAAGGGAAATGATTAGTTTTAGAGGGTTAGTTTCCGGTTCACTAGCATCTATGACAGCAGTATTCTGGTGGATTTCAGTCGATAAGGGTGGAGATTCACTCGGGGATGCAGATATCCCGATATCTCTAATTGGAGGATTTACATTCAGGGAAATAAGCATCATTGTCCCAATCTTGGCTCTTGCAGCGACTTTTATTATGTCAGTCGGAAGAGAGACTGGGAATGCTATAATGAATAATATAGGGGGCATATTGATTGTCATTATTCTTTTCTACATACTTGAACCACTTGGAAATTCTATCATGGGTCCCGAAATAGAAATGCAGGTTGCCGTGTTCGCTTCGGGGAGGCTCATAGCAATGGCAATAATGTTGGGAATGGCCACTACGTTCTTCTGGGATGCAATTCTTCTTCAGTGGGTCAGGAGTACAATGATGAATCTCGGTGTAGACTTGTTCCCCCCCAGTTCCAATCAAGAGTTAACTTCTCCAGTTGATGATGGACTCCCTCCGCTGGGGTGACCCATGGAGGAGGAAATGAATCTGGATGTATCTGTCCTTAGACTCGGACATAGGGTTGACAGGGACAAGAGAATGACGTCTCACTTGGGACTCACCGCAAGGGCATTGGGTGCAAATAGAGTAATCCTCGCAGGTGATAATGACAAAACCCCTCTAGAAACATGGAGGTCAGTGACATCCAGATTTGGAGGCGATTTTGAATGCAGATATGAGCCTAAACCAATGAAATGGCTGAAATCGTTTTCGAAGTCCGGTGGTAAAATTGTACATTTGACAATGTATGGCAAGTCCTGGAAGGAGTCTGTCGGAGAAATCCCAAGGGAAGGAAATGTCGTGATTGTGGTGGGAGGTACCAAAGTCCCGGGAGAATTGTTCGGCATCGCAGATTACAATGTATCAATTGGAAACCAACCACATTCTGAGGTTGCAGCTCTGGCCGTTTTCCTAGACACATATCTGGGGCCAGTAGGGGAAGAACGATTCGAGGGAGGAGAAGTTTCTGTGATGCCAAGCGAGCAGGGAAAAATCCTGATTACAAAAGACGATCCATAGGCCGTGAACTAGCTTTTCTTTGTCAATGATTAAGTGACGTACTTGAGCAGCTTTGCTGATGTCGGACGTTGCGATGCGCCAAGGATTCTCCCCCGGAGAGGGGGCTCCGGGCGTTACCAATCCTCCTATTTTCCCAGATGCCACAGATCAACTCCTAGAGTCAGCAATCCGAGACGCACCTAGCGATGTACGAGGAATGCTAATTTTGGCTGATGGAACCAAGTATGAAGGAGTGCTATTCGGAGCCGAGGGCATCGCTGAGGGAGAACTTGTTTTCACGACTGGAATGGCAGGTTATCAGGAAAGCCTCACAGACCCCTCTTTCGCCGGCCAAGTGCTGACATTTACATGGCCTCTTCTGGGAAATTACGGAATAATTCCTGGCATCTCCGAGTCTTCTCGTGTGCATCCCAGAGGAGTGGTATGCAAGCAGATGATGAGAGTACCAGACCATAGGGACTCAGTCGGAAGTGTGCACGATCTCCTAGTTTCACATGGTATTCCCGGTATCGAGGGAGTTGATACCAGGGACCTTACCAGGAGAGTCAGGGAGTATGGTACCCTTCTCTGTGTTTTCGGGCCTGCAGACAGGGAATCCGAGATGGAAGTGATACTCTCAAAAATGACTCCCCCAGATAAGGGAGACCTGGTCCAATCGGTAACAATCGAGAAATCAGTAATCGCTAACCCCGGGGCTACTGACAATCAAGGACAGAAACTACCAAGGCTTGCAGTTTTGGATTGTGGAATAAAATACAATATCATCAGAGAGCTCTGCAGGAGGTTCGAGGTCGTCTGGTGCCCCGCTTCGATGACATTCGACGAGATAATGGATCAGTGGAGGCCTGATGCATTATTCGCTTCGAACGGTCCAGGCGATCCCGCCCACGAAGGTACTGCTACTGTGGCCAGAGAGTCCTTGGCTGCCGCAGTTAGGGCTGATATGCCTGTAATGGGAATTTGCTTGGGTCACCAATTGATGGGCCTAGCTGCGGGACTTAGGACCTACAAACTGAGATATGGCCATAGGGGTTCTAACCAACCAGTAGTCGACCTAGTTACTGGAAAGGTCAATATCACCAGCCAGAACCACGGTTTCGCTGTTGAAGATCCCAGCAAAGGGATGCTGGCCCCTCACCCATCAGGGGCCTGCTCAGAGAAAGGAAGTAACATCTTGGACGCAGAATTCACGGTCAGGCATGTTAATGCCAACGACAGAACGGTCGAGGGCTTGGACTTGGTGGGTAAGCCTGCATTTACAATCCAATTTCATCCAGAAGCCTGTCCTGGGCCCCACGACGCAGCCCGCCTTTTCGATCGATTCGCTGACATAGTAGCTGATCACCTCTCAGGAGATCCACAGCCCGCGATAATAGGCGGAGGTGGAAATTAGTGCCCAGAAGGAACGACCTATCTAGAATCGTTATTCTGGGAAGTGGCCCAATTAGGATTGGCCAAGCCGCGGAGTTTGATTTCTCAGGATCCCAAGCTTGCAGGGCCTTAAGGGATGATGGATATGAGGTAATTCTGATTAATTCTAATCCTGCAACTATCCAAAACGACCCTGAAATGGCTGACAGGATATACATCGAACCACTTCTGCCAGAGGTAGTCAAGAGAATTTTAGAGATAGAGAAGCCGGACGCACTTTTGGCGGGGATGGGCGGACAAACCGCATTGAACATAGCGTCAGCGCTTGCCAAGGACGGATCGTTAGATGAACTGGAAGTAGAGCTCATTGGATGCGATCTGGCATCAATTGATGAAGCCGAAGATAGGGATTTATTCAAGAGGGTCTGTGAAAGCATAGACCTCCCTGTTTGTGAGGCAGTTGCCTGCTCCTCGATCAGTGAGGTCCTTGACGCAGCAGAAAAAATCGGGAAATATCCGCTACTTATACGCCCTGCATTCACTCTTGGGGGGCTGGGAGGAGGAACTGCATTCAACAAAGGTGAACTTGTAGAGATTGCAAGTCAAGGTTTGCTTCAATCTGCTATAGGCCAGGTACTGATCGAGGTAAGCATTCTTGGTTGGCAGGAGCATGAATATGAGGTAATGAGAGACGCATCTGACAATGCTATCATTGTCTGTACTATGGAGAATCTTGATCCAATGGGGGTACACACGGGGGAGTCAGTTGTCGTCGCACCCCAACAAACTCTCTCAGACAGGGATCATCAGATGCTCAGAGATGCCGCCTTGAAGTTGATCAGAAGACTGAATATCAAAGGGGGCTGCAATGTACAGTTCGCTGTTGAACAATCTACAGGTCAGTATAGGGTTATAGAGGTCAACCCTCGAGTATCCCGGTCTTCGGCCCTTGCATCGAAAGCAACTGGATATCCCATAGCTAGAATGGCTGCTTTGATTGCTGTCGGCTACACACTTGACGAGCTTCCCAATCCGATAACAGGTCAAGGAACCACTGCTGCCTTCGAACCCACACTGGATTACTGTGTAGTGAAAATTCCAAGATGGCCTTTCGATAAGTTCAGGACTGCTGATAGAACAATAGGGACATCAATGAAATCAACGGGTGAGGTCATGGCAATAGGAAGGTGCTTCGAGGAGGCATTCCTCAAAGCTTGGGCCAGCCTAGAGTACGGTAAGCCTCATCCAAGGCCCCTTACTATGGCAGATTCTTCAGGGGGGGAGACTATGGACGAGAGATCATCAGAGCCTTTGCCCACTGCAATTTTAGAAGACTGGCTCAGAGTGCCCACGGATAGGAGGATGTCCGCAATCATGGAGGCATTCAGAAGAGGGTATTCGCTAGAGGATGTCAGGGATCTCACAGGGGGAGTGACGAGGTGGTTCTTACATAGATTCGAAAAAATGGCAGCAATAGAGACTGAGATAAGAGCCGCTGGTGAGATGGGACTACGCCCCTCAGAAATCCCAGAGTCAGAAATGAGGTCTTGGAAGGGAGTAGGATTTACCGACTTGCACATAGCAGATGCATTGTGTGGATTCCCCTCTGCAGGTTTCAAAGACCTCCCTGCAGGAAGAGGTGAAGTTGCCGTCACAATTAGGAGGCACGAGATGGGAATCCATCCGAGATTCAGAATGGTCGACTCATGTGCAGCAGAATTTGCAGCCGTCACCCCGTATTATTACTCCACGTATGAAGGTGGCACAGGTGAAAATGGAATTGACCTAGTTCCCGGGATTGAAGGCAAGACAAAACATAGGGTCGTCGTAATCGGATCTGGTCCGATAAGAATTGGTCAGGGTATAGAGTTTGACTATGGGTGTGTTCATGCTGTGGGGGCGATCAGAGAGATGGGTCACGAGGCCATAATTATCAATAATAATCCAGAAACAGTTTCCACGGATTTCGATACTAGTGACAGGCTATATTTCGATCCATTGAATCTAGAATCAGTATCTGAAATTCTCCTAAGGGAAAAGGCCCACGGAATACTATTGCAATTTGGGGGTCAGACAGCAATAAATCTAGCTCTTCCTCTATCTGAAAACCTAAACCATTTGGAAAGAATGGGCCTAAACCTGAGTATCGAAGGAACAACTCCTGAATCTGTAGATGAAGCGAGCGATAGGAAGAGATTCGAGGATTTTGCAAAAAGATGTAATCTAAGGATGCCCAGAGGTACGACTGCAATTGAACCCGAGGGAGTCAGGGAGGCAGTTTCTAGAATTGGGTATCCTGTCCTAATAAGGCCGTCGTATGTTCTGGGCGGAAGAGGAATGGAAATACTGTCGAATGACGATCAGTTGGAAGCATACATGAGAGAGGCTTACTTGTCTCCGGAAAGGCCCTTGCTAATTGATGAGTACCTCGGTAATGCTATCGAACTTGATGTGGATGCGGTCTGTGACGGTAAAGAAGTACTAATCGGCGCCATAATGGAACATCTGGAAGAAGCAGGAATACACTCAGGGGACTCAACCTGTTTCATACCACCTCAGAATATTCCAGAGAAGACACTAGATTTGGTTGAGCAATGGACTACGGTAATAGGTTTGGAACTAGGAATAATGGGTTGTTACAACATACAATTCGCGATTCGGGGCGAGGATTTGTATGTCTTGGAAGTCAATCCGAGAGGATCTAGGACATTCCCATTCGTTGCTAAGGCTACTGGCGTACCATTAGCTAGAATTGCCGCTAGAGTTGCTCTGGGAGAGAAACTATCCTCATTGGACATCCCGAAGCCTCAGAGTGAAGCTGTCTCGGTAAAAGCTCCTGTCTTCCCCTTCATCAAACTCAGGGGGCTCGATCCAGCTCCAGGGCCAGAGATGAAGTCAACTGGAGAGGTCATGGGGTCCCATGCTAGGCCTGCGGCGGCTTATCTCAAGGCAAGAATGGCTACTGAACTCCCTGTCCCAACAACTGGAGGGGTGTACATAACTGTGAAGGACGAGGATAAGCATGACACAATTCCTTTGGCCAAAAGGCTTCAGGAAATGGGGTTCAAAATTTTCGCAACACCTGGAACAGCATCGGAACTTAGAAACGGGTCAGTAGACGTAGAAACCTGCTACAGGATTGCAGAAAGAAAGTCTCCGGATGCCCTAGACCTAATGAGGCGGGGTATGATACAATTAGTGATCAATACTCCGACCGCAACCGGCGGTGCAGTACTGGATGGTAATATGATGAGAAGACTGGCAGTGGAGCTGAACATTCCATTTGTAACCACCATGGCAGGAGCTAGAATGGAAGTTGAAGCTATAGCAGAAATGCAGATGGGTACTCCAGAACCAAGGCTACTAGAAATTTCAACTCTGCAGTGAACATGGGCTATATACGGCTAATTATGTCCTCCCTGGCTACTTCTAAATATTGACCGGGATTAAGTGAAAATTCGTCAAGCTCTAATTTTCCGATCGAGGACCTGTGCAGATCTAAAACCTGATTTCCAAGTTTTTCCATCATTCTCCTTATCTGTCTCTTCTTTCCCTCAAATATTGTAATCTCTATACTGTAGTCACCGATTCTAAGTACATTAGCAGGAGTGGTGGTGTATCTAACCTGTTCCCCGTCATCTGAATGGGAAATCTCAATCCCATCCCGGAGGGATGAGATATCTTCCGAGGTAATCTTACTTAATGCCCTCAAAATATACGTCTTCCCTACGTTACTTTTTGGATTGGCAATCTCATTTACCAAGATTCCATCATTAGAAACAATCAGGAGACCAGTCGTCCCTTCATCCAATCTTCCTACGGTGACCAGGGAATCAGCTGTATTCGAGTCAAGACCGTCAGAAAATATGTCGAATACAGACTTCTTACCTAGAAAACTCTCATGTTTGTTTATTCTGGAGCATATGACTCCTTTCGGCTTATTCAAGATGAAGTAACTATAATTCTCAGGAATCGTTAGAGTTAAATTATCGATTTTTACTTCCCTTTTAGCTGGGTTGAATTCGTAAGATATGTCTTTGACAGTTTTACCACCAACGGTAATCTTGCCGTCCCATACTGCCTGCTTAGCTTTATTCTTGCTATTGAAATACCCAGTTCGAGATAGAAATTGATGAAGTCTAATTTTCATTCTATTACCTAGTCTATTCTAAATGTGCATATTTCAGGTCGCCGGAAAATCATATGCCGATACTTTGCAACTATTCCGTATGCAAAATCCCTCAAAGGAAGGGGAATAATCCAGACTAAAGGGTAAATCACTCTCCAGCGAAGCCTCATGTACTTCAGACACCTAATTGCGGCAGAAGATCTGATGTAGGTCTTACCATTTCTAATCAGGTATACAGTATCAGCTTCCCGCAAAGAAGCCGGTAGTTTAGTGATTACCAACTGTGCGTCCTCCGAATCGCTAGCCCTGAATGCTAGCGTTCTTTTGTCCACAATCCTTCGGTCTACGAAGTTGGCGAGACGATGACATAATCCACAATCGCCATCTAGAATCAGTAGGTCTCTCCCATCCATAATTTCTATTTTACCACCTCAGCTGACCATGTCTTGACATATACTCCTTCAGAAACGTGGACCATGTCTGGAGTAAGCAACTCATCTATCCCGAGATCGAACTCCTCAGTTAGAGAGTTAGACTCAATCTTCACTGTACCCGTTCCAAATTTCCAGGGTTCATGATGGGTGTAGGCCACACATAACTTTCCCTTATGGGTCGTGTATAGGCAATATCTCTCAAAGAGAAACTCCTCCAGTGTTCCTCGACTGGCGTAATCTCCTTGATTATCCCATTTACACTCCCCAACAAACTCGTGTCCTCCACCCCTTCGTCTGGTTTCCCATTTGTACGATCCTTCAGAAGCACTCACCCTGGCTTTCGAATATCTATACGGCAAACCATACGCTCTCGGGGCGTAGGCACATGTTACCATACTTTGAGCTTCCAATGTTAGAAATAGTACACCAGCCCTCCCATTCCTTTTCACATATGTCCTGATGTTTATCTCGGGAAATGTTGAGATTCCGGGCACTGAGAAGGCAATTTTGGGTCTTACATTGGTCATCATGAATGGAATTACCCCAATAAACGCCCTACCCTCATAGAGGTCAATTTCCAAACCATCTGGAATAAATTTCTCTAACTTCTTTGGATCAACTTCCCAGTGCAAGAAGGTCAAAAATTTCCATTCCTGATCCAATGAATACGCCCTCTCTGGCATCGGAAATGGTAAGTGGTCGGTCCTCATACTAACTTCCTTTAGATATCTGAAAGAATGGCCAAGACGTCATCTTTACCTATCTCTGCAATTAATGAGGAAGCCCTTGGCCCGTGTTTGGCTCCAAGTATTGCCAAGTATATTCCAGAAAACGCGTCCTTCCCGGCTATTTCTGTGTTCTTTATTGAATTTCTTATAGCATCTGTGATGGAATTTTCTAACCATTCGCAACTGCTAAGATTCGCCGATAGTTCCCTGAGGAAGGATACTTGATCATCTGAGATTTCCCTTCTTATTCCCTCGTCTATCTCCATTTGGATATTTATCCTCGCGGTTTCTGGAAAGTGCTCACTTTCGACCCAATTCCTCATCTTTGAGAGTCTACAAATAATCGACTTACTGGGTTCCCCAGAGATATGCTTGCTTTTCCTAAGAGACTGCCAGACCTCTTCATCTGACGATTTAATCTGGGCCAACATGGCAAGATGTCTGAACGAGACTCCAGCAAACGACTCCAATGGGTCCGAACCTCTGACTACCTGACTCATCCTAAGGGCCCCTTCCCTTGTGTCTATTCTGGTTCGCATCCTCTTTGTGATCTCTCCCTCATCAGGCCTGGTTAAGAGCCTTTCATATTCATCAGCTATCTCGAAAAGAGCTCCTCCTGTATCGAATTCGATATGACGTCCGATCTTACTCCTCGCAATAACATACCTCAGAATCTCCGGAGGGACTAGGGAAAGTGCTTCCATGGGCCCTATTGTGACTCCAGAAGAACTCGACATTGGCCCCATCCCCTTCAGTTGGATCCATTCGTAAACTATCTTATCAGGAGGGGATCCACCAAGCAACTCACAGATTGGAATGCCCGTGTCATAGCTTCCACCTGCGGCCCCGTGGTCTTTCCCAGCGGGCTCGCATGTGACTCCATGTATTATCCATCTAGCCGCCCAGTCCAACCTCCATGGCATCTTTCCATCTGCCCTCCTAATATCTGATTCTCCGGTAACGCCATTCTCATCAACCCAGTAGACATGGGGATATTCGTACGATGTAACAGTGATTCCATCCATACTTCCATCGGAGCCACGAGGGCTGTAAGGAAACCAATCATGGGGGAGTTCTCTTCCCGAAACCCTCATTATAATCTCCCTAATTTCCTCCCTTTTTCTAATTGCTAAATCTATTTTTTCTGAGAATTGACCACTTTCATAAGTTTCGTGATTCATCACAATCTCAGGGAAGACCCCTATTTCCTTCAATGCCTCCAGAAATGGTTTAAGGAAGTACTCTGCATAACTCGTCTCCCCATTACTTGGAGTTCCGTCTGTATTTGGCGCGGGAATATACGCTAAAGGGACCCCAATGAACTGCTCATACTCTTTAGAGAGAAAATCGTAAACTCTCCTGAGAGGGTCCATGGAGTCCACAATGAACACATATCTTGACTCTAGGCCAGCGTCAAGGCATGCTCTATGAATCATCTCTGCGGTCAGAATTTCCCTTAAGTGTCCTATGTGAAACTCTCCGGAGGGAGTAATCCCAGAGACGATCACCTGGGGGGTGCCTCTGTCACGAAGTCTCTGAGCCCTAAAGTCTGCCCAGTGCATCTTTCTTCCTCAAACAGTCACTACTCTGACGAGTCCCCTCAGTGGGACTCCTTCGATGTGATTCCTATGGGATTTATTCGCCAAAACCATGCAAAGCTTGACATCTGCCCCAGCAGCTCTTAGATTACTGACAGTTTTGCTCATGGTAGTTCCGCCCGATAGAACGTCGTCAACAACTACGCATCTCTTTCCTTCAACATCGGCAAAAACCTCTGAAATATGACCTTCCCCGTCGTCACTGATGCTTCTACTGATGGCAATATCGAGATCCATCTGGCCCCCAATAGCCTGAGCAAATGCGATTCCATTGATACTTATCCCAACAATAGTGTCTACCTCGTCCCCAATCTCCTCTTCCATTATATCACAGAAAACATACGAAATAGCTTCTATTCTACCAGATTTAACTGCAATTGACCTCCACCCCACTCTGATATCTTCTGGCCTATCCTCTGATCCAATACCTCCGGAGGAAAGCCACTTAATAGTGGTCTGTGAAAGCGACATTTCGTCAGCAATCTGCTGTGTGTTAAGTCCCTTGGACCGGTATTCTTCAACGGTGGTCCGTAAATCATCCACGCTACTCGTCATCATACTGTGCCACTATCCGCTTCCTATGAACCTATTGAGAATAGAGCATTGAATATCATTAGTTCACGACCACTAGAATCGTCCGGTACTGCCAAATCCACCGGCCCCTCTTTTTGTAATACCTAGATCTTCCACGGAAACCTCATCGAAACGAACCTCTGGGATCGGAGAAATGAGCAGTTGGGCAATCCTCTCCCCTGATTTCACGGTGTAGGATTCCCCTTCTCCTATCCAAGTCATTAGAACAAATAACTCCCCCCTGTAGTCTGCATCTATAGTGCCAATACTGTGTGGAAGAATAAGCCCCTTCGATCCTAGAGAAGATCTAGCTCTGACCTGCCCCTCATAACCATCCGGGATAGCCACAATTATCCCCGTGCGAAGTTTTACGCTCTTTCTGAACGGAACTATCGAGTCTTCCAGCGCGTAGAGATCCCAACCAGCTGCATACTCGCTACCCTTGGTCGGCAATCTGGCATTATCCTCGGTTCTCGCTACAAGTACCTGCACTGCTCCATTCATGAGCAACCCTGCAGTATATTGGATTTTACATTCACCGATAGACGCTCCCCCGGTGAGGTGAAAAGGGAGACTACGTTCGCAGGCCCCATGAGCGGTTTTGATTACGAGGATTTACTCGACAGGGCTCGTGAAAGGATCCCGCTGGGAATCAGTCAAAGATCTAGGTGGACAATGCCCGAGCCGGAAATCCTAATCGAGGGTAGCCAGACCATTTTACGAAATTTCTCAGATGTAGTCGATGCCATGGATAGGGACGCTAATCATGTCTATCAGTATCTCCTCAACGAGCTTGGAACCTCAGGGACGAGAGAGCAGACTAGGATTATGCTCAAGGGAAGGGTCCCACCCAAGAGGATAAAGGAAAAATTAGTCAGCTACGTCAAGACTTTCATCCTTTGTAATCAATGCAGGGCCCCTGATACGAGATTTATCAAAGAGGATCGTACTACTCTCCTAAAGTGTCAGGCTTGCGGTGCCACTAGACCAGTAAGGCTCTGAGTGGTGACGCAGGATCTTACGGAGAGAAGTCCAGAAGGATCTTTCCACGATTTTTTCTGTTATGCATGTGCATCTGGGCTTCAGCAACTTCTTCGAATCTCCAAACTCCATCGATTATTGGGTCAATTTCCCCTCTCTCAAGCATGTTGGAAATTGCATCCAAGTGACCCTTGAATATCGAAGGATCCTCCAATAATCCCATGTGCACGCCGAATAATGCCTTATTTGATGACATCAACTTAATCGGATCGAACTTAGGTGTATTTAACCACATCTTCAACGCAGTCATTGGAGATCTCCTATCTCCCTTTACTGCAGATGATGCTCCGAAAAAATACAATTTACCACCCTTTCTAGTTGCTTTGTAGGACCTCAAAAGATTACTTCCCCCCACTGGATCAATTGAATGATGTACTCCCTTTCCTCCAGTAAGATCCCTGCAAATTTTCACGAAGTCTTCCTTTTCTCTATCAACAAATTTGACTCCTAGAGATTCAACAAATTCCCTTTTCGAAGAAGAGGCAGTGCCAACTACTAACGATGCCCCTGCCACTTTACATAATTGCGCCACAGCGGTCCCCACCCCTCCTGCGGCATGATGTAGAAGGACAGTGTCCCCTGGACTAATTCTACCGAGATGAAAAAGCATGTGATATGCAGTACCGTAGGTGACGGGTATGGCGGCAGCTTGATCTAATGTAATGGAGTCAGGCAACTTGATGACCCTAGACGAGTCAATGGATACTTTCTCAGCATAACCTCCGAATCCGGTCATTGCTAATACACGATCCCCCTCTTTCAATCCATTGACTCCCTTCCCAATTTCAGAAACTACTCCCGATGCTTCGTACCCCGGAGTGAAAGGAAAATCCGGATTCGAACCATATAGCCCCTGCCTCATCATCAAGTCTGCAAAATTTATCCCAGCCCTGTGTATCCTGATTACAACTTCCCCTTCAGAGGCAACTGGGTCGTCCTCCTCGATTATTTCTATTGAGTCAACACCCCCGACCCTCGGATAGATCACCCTCTTCATATGATCGCCTCAAGGGAGATATTTGACAATCTCTCGTGCCTCCCCTTCTTTCTTCACAGGAATCGACTTTGGATAACCAACCTTGACAAATCCAATAATTCTTTCTTGATTTTCAGAAATTCCAAGATTTTTGTAGGTAGATTGGTGTCTTGTTATCCCACCGGTACTCCATTGTGAGCCAATCCCCCTGCTCCAGAGGGACAAAACAAGATTATGCAAAGAACACACAGTCGCTGCGTAATCTTCCTCCTCTCTAAAATCATCCTCGGGAGTGAGTTTTGTCGTTACTGCAATTATTACCGGGACATCCATGATTTTCGAAATCGCCCTGGCTTCGGATTCCTCGCTAGCAACATTTCCCTTACTTTCCTCCTTCCTTCTGCATAGAGAGATTACCGTCGGTAGCAACATTTCTCTTGTCTTCCTCCCCACTACATAGTATTTCCAAGGGTAGGTTTTCTTATGGCAAGGGGCGTTATCAGCCGCTTCAAAAGCAAGCTCTAGTTCAGAATAATCAACCCGCTTATCGCTGAATTTGTAGATAGTTCTTCTAGTGTTAAGAATTTCTTGAGCCTCATTCATGAAAATTCCTATCCCAATGAGTCTAGTTTAGCTGCTAGGATAAAATCCGATTCAGTCAAGCCATCGATCTTATGGGTCCAAATCAATGCCTTTGCACGCCCCCATCCGATTTCAAATTCGGCGTGATGATTTTCTTCTTCACATATCGCTCCGGCCAAATTTACAAAATTGAGAGCATTTTGAAAATCGTCAAATTCCCAAGTTCTCTCAATATGGTGGTTATCAACTAGATCCCAGCTTTCATTTATTTTGTCCAACAAGTTGTTAGATTCTTCTTCAGTTAAAGGGGGAACCCCTCCCTCGCAAGGTATGCATCTTTTTCCTTCTAGACCGCCTGTCATTATCTCATCCCCAAAGATGGCTGTCTATTCCGCCTTCGGCTAATTGCTCAGCCTTTTCCAACATACTTGATCTTCGACGCATATCCTCTTTCTCAAATGTCATCATCTCCCTGTCCTCAAGATATGGCACTCTCATGTGGGCAATTAGCCTAACTTCTACAATCACATCTCTCGCTATTGATCTAAACGTACCCTTGTCATCAACAATTTCTACTGCGTTTCTTGTGGTTCCAACTAGCATCCCCTTGGCTAATGTCTCACTATCTGAGGACAGTGCCCTCGAGTCAATCAGTATCTCGACTAAGTCATCCTTTCTTAGTCCAGAACTACGTTCTGACAGAGGACCATGGAAAACATCCTGAATATCATCTAAATTTGGTGAACCATGAGCCTCGTGAATCCTAATCGCCCACTCCGGAAGAGTGCCCTCTATGTCTGGCATGAGACTCCGCATGGGGGGCATGTAGAAAAAGCCCTTGATTTGAAAAACAATACAATTTCTGTCTATTGGCTTCAATAGGAATGAACTGGCCGTGGAGTCTGAGACACATGGCATCTGTAGAGTGGAGAAAAATCCCAACTGTCTTGAAAACAGATGAGATTCTCGACAAAGCATTCAGGAAAGCCAGTAAACAGTCCGATACTGTCGAGGATCCCGACAAATATCACAGAGTGCGCAAGCAGATGAACAAAATGGTTCAATCAGCGGCTTCAATCATTGATTCAACCCTCATTGCCTATGTCGAAAGATGGCCCAGCCTAAATGCTCTTTCAGATTTTGATCAAGCGTTGGTTGATGCAGCAGTTGGAAGTGATAACTATCGAAAAAGCCTTGGTGCGATTCAATGGGGGGCTGAAAGAGTTAGGTCTATTGCAGGCGAGACCCAGAGGAAGATTCTCAGACTTAGGGACATAGATGGTTTTCATCAGGCGAGGAGAGCCGCTTACGGTAGATTTTCATCAATCATGGAACAGATATCGCCTGAGATTGATTGGCTTGGAGAGGCTAGGGATACACTCAGAAAACTACCATCAATAGACCCCTCAGAACCATGCATAGTTGTTGCAGGCTCCCCCAATGTTGGCAAGTCCGCATTAATTTCATCCCTCTCCAGTGGTGAGCCAGAGATCGCCGCCTATCCATTTACGACAAAACAACTACATTTGGGACATTTTATCCATAGAAGAAGGAAATATCAGATGGTAGACACCCCGGGTTTGCTTGATCGTCCCATGTCTGAGAGGAATAATATTGAGATGCAAGCAATCGCTGCTTTGGAAAATGTTGGAGACGTACTTCTATTTCTGATAGATTCAACTTCCAATGCAACAACATCTCTTGAAGAGCAAATGAATCTTCTCCAAGAGGTCACAGGCCTAATTTCAGAGAGGCCAATAATAATAGTTTATAGCAAGTCGGATTTACACGAAAAGGGCAGTCTAGAAGATAAAGTTGCAGTCAGCTCGATATCCGGAGAAGGTATAGAGGAATTGAGGCAAACTCTAGTTGAAATGATCAGAGCCGACGATATATCTGATCCACTGAACCTACCTGAGGATTGGCCAAGAAGTGACCTGGACTAGTTGGTGTGCCAAATATGTCCACATGTAGTGCAATACATATTGTAACCACCTATGGTTATCGGAAGTCCCCCTATGTCCAACTTAGACCCACACCCCGGACAGCGGTCAGCCATGGCTTAACGGATGGGAACAGGTTATTCAAGCAATCTATGGAGACTTATGCATCTCTGAATCTTTTCCACATCTCTCTGATGGGAAATGCCATCTCACTAGCTCCCAATAACAATGTTAATCCTATCGCAAATAGAATAATCTCAACGAAACCAGCAAGGTGAATCTCGGGGTTTATTGTTACCAACTGTTCATCTAGCGTAGAGCCATCTTTCCCAGCAGTAACAAAGCGGTACTCTCCGGGCTCCAGAGTGAATTTGAAGCTACCATCTTCCGAATCTGGGCCTCCCGCAACGAAATCAAAATCATCTGATGTACACGTAGTGAGTCCATTGGAATCAGGCTCGCATTCTTCTGGGTAATCAGAAATCACCCCAATCCAACTTCTGTCTGGTTCATCCCATTCCAGTTCCATACCAATTTCTAGTAAGATGAAGGCGTTGGGAACCTCTAGGTCTTCCGTGGTCATCCCGACCATACAACCGACTGATTCGTCAGAGCATGGAACTATCGGCACATCTGTTCTCGAATCATCTATGTCTATCCCAACAAGGCTACCAAATGTTATCAGGAGGCAGAGGCCCCCTACCAAAAATGGAAATGATGCCAAAATTCTAATCATATTCATTGAATTTTGCCCCCGCCTATGCTCCGCCTGTCATCAGTTGAAGGAAAATTAGTAGAATTGCTATACCTGGAAATAGGTATAGCATTATTGTCAATCTCTTCCTAGATGACTCTCTTTTCTTATTATTTTCGATGCACGTAATATCGCCACAGACCGCTGGTTCACTATCAAGAGGAATCGGTTTCCAGCAAACTACACAGTGCCTGTGAGATTCAACATCAAGCAATTTGTCAGAGGCCCTTCTTTTCTCAGATCGCTTCCTCTTACTTGCAGCTTCACGGGCCTCTTTAGCCGTCCTCATACCAGCAGCCGCGATCCTATCCGCCCTGCTCAAGAACTCATCACCCCTACTTCCGTACCCTTGAAGTCCCCCCCAACTATTGCTTCTTTGATTAACTCAGTTTTCCTTCCATCCAGAATATTCAATATCATCCCCGACTCAAGAGCTTCTCTTGCACCGACAGGATCGACAATTTGAGAGTCACCTGCCTTGGAATGTTCTGAAGAACCAATGATATCAAGAAGCTGGTGATGAGTCAGAAAATCATGTGACAGGGCCTTTGGATTCTGTTTCGGGTCCTCGTCAAAAACCCTGGGGACGTTTGTCGCAATGATACACTTTTTTGCATCTGATGCTACAGCAAAGCGAATGGCAACGGCATCTGTGGTGTGACCTGGATTTGTTCCCCCCATTACCACTACTTGCCTCTCTTCGAGCAATAGAACAGCTTCATCGATACTCTTTGGAATGGTCCCAGAAACGGGAATGCCTGAGTCCGATAGACACTCCCTAACTATCGTTGCATTCAGTCTTGTTGCAGCAATGCCGATTTTATCCAAGTGAGACTCGTCACTAATCAGAGGCCTTGCGAGCTCAATCCCTTCTCTTGCGGGAGCGCCACCTCCAACTACAATACCGATCCGGTCATTCATAGACACCCTTTCTCTGATTATAGATACTAAGCCTTCCAGCCAAGTATGTCTTTCCTCGATCTCAGGACGAAGCAGACTCCCCCCGAGTGCGACAATCACCGTCGTCATCGACTACTGAGCTAGGACGCTCCCTTTCAATGCCTTCGTCCAACAGCAGTCTAAGGGTTGAAATGCTGCCCCTCCGGCCTTATACTGGAGGTCATGCCATGTCCGACGAGATCGAAGTCCAACAAAGGAGGTTACGCCTCAAGAAGGCCGTTGAAGACCTCTCTTCGATGAAAGGCATGGGGACAGAGTTAGTTTCTGTTGTAGTTCCTCCTGATAGGATGATCAGCGACGTTAGGCATCAGCTATCCAATGAGGCAGGTCAGGCCGCGAACATCAAATCAAAATTAACCAGAAAACATGTTTCTGATGCCATAGAATCAGCTATAGCGACCTTGAATAGATACAAAACACCCGGAGAGAGAGGACTAGCTCTTTTTGTTGGCCATGTAATTGTTGGAAACAATAAGACAAGGCTAATGTCAATTGTTATTGACGATCCCCCTGACTCGTTTACCTCCTACAGATACAGATGTGGCTCAACATTTGAGATTAGTCAGCTTGAAGAAATGCTCATTGATAGAACCGCTTACGGGCTCTTTGTTATCGACAGGTCAGAAGCAGCATACGGATTGGCCAGTGGTAAGAGGCTTCATTGTCAAGAACATGTTACTTCGCTAGTTCCCTCAAAACATGGAAGAGGGGGGCAATCAGCTCAGAGGTTTGAGAGACTGATCGAGGAAGCTGCAGACAAGTTTTTCAAAAAATCATCCGAGAGGGCTTCTTCATACTGGCTTCCAATGATAGAGGACTTGCAAGGGATAATCATCGGAGGACCGGGAGCTACCAAAGATTATGTTGTAAAAAATGATTATTTTCATCATGAAATCAAGAAACTAATCAGAGAACCATTCTTCGATGTTGGGTACTCCAATGAGAGTGGACTTAGAGAACTCGTTCAGAGGGCAGGTGGCCTGATGGATCAAATTGAATTAGATACCGAGAGGAGATTAGTTGACAGATTCTTGAGTGAAGTGATGAAATCTCATCCCAAAGCTACATACGGTGAGATGATGATTAGGAATGCCTTGGATCAAGGAGCTGTGGAGAGGCTACTTATCTCAGAGAACGTGCGAAAACGGAGAGTAACGTGGGTTTGCAGACAATGCAAAGAAGAATGGGAAGGTACTCAGAGCCGGAGGTCTGAAATTCCAGTTTGTCCCACCTGCTCCTCTGAGGAAATAATTGAGGACTCAGAGAGGTCAATGGACCTCATTGACGAACTAACCGTTCTGGCCGGTCACACTTCTGCGGCTGTGACACTTATTTCGATGGATACAGAGGAAGGAGCAACTCTATACGATGCCTTTGGAGGAATAGCCGCTCTACTCAGGTATCCAATTTCGTGAGGTGGAAAATGAGACAACTAATCCATGAATGCGCCCCACTAATTCTCAAGGCCGTTTCTGATATGGGCATCCGAGATGAACAGATTCTAAGTTTATTGGGCCCAGCCACAGACACAAGGATGGCAGATGTGGCAATGCCATGCCATTCCCTGTCTGCAGTTCTAAAGAAGTCCCCGGTGAATGTTTCCGAAGAAATATGCAGCCTTATTTCTCCCCCTCTGGAGGGTATTGCCTTTACATCATCAGCCAACGGATTTGTTAATCTCAAGGCTAATCCAGAATGGCTTTCATCGAAAATAATGGCCCTTCTTCCGGATGAGAGGCTTGGAGTGGCCAAAGATAAGCCAAGGAAAATTGTTGTTGACTACTCAGCGCCAAATGTAGCCAAAGAAATGCACGTTGGCCACTTGAGATCTACTGTTATTGGAGACTCTATAGTCAGGATGCTTGAATTCAAGGGTCATAATGTTATCAGGGAGAATCACATAGGCGACTGGGGCACCCCATTCGGAATGCTTATCGAGCATCTAATTGATATTGGAGAGGAGGATTTCACTTTGGAAAAGGGGATATCAGATTTCGACCACTTCTACAAAGAAGCTAGGTCTAAGTTCGAGAGTGATGAAATCTTCGCTGATCGGTCTAGATCTAGGGTTGTACTTCTACAGGGCGAGGATGGCAATACCTTGCGCTTATGGGGAATATTAGTTGGTGTCTCTACAACCTATTTCAATGAGGTTTACCAGATGCTGGATGTCCTTTTGGAGGATAACGACCTAATGGGGGAGTCAGCCTACAGGCATCTTCTTCCACAGGTGGTGGATAGGCTGTATGAATCAGGATTATTAGAAAACAGCGATGGAGCCAGTGTTGTCTATTTAGGAGGAAAGTGGGTAAACAGAAAGGGCGAACCACTCCCTGTAATTATTAGAAAAGGTGATGGCGGATTCAATTACTCAACCTCAGATCTAGCATGCATTATCGATCGTGTCGAGAGATTATCCTGTGACGACCTGTTGTATGTGGTTGGCACTCCTCAAAAACAGCATTTTGAGATGGTTTTCGAAGTAGCAAAAAGAGCCGGATTTATGCAAAGTAGAAATAATGCCATCCATGTTAATTTTGGATCAGTTCTAGACTCCAATGGCCAGATGTTGAAGAGTAGGGCCGGGCACTCGGTGAAGCTTGTTGACTTGTTGAGAGAGGCCGTATCAAGGGCCCGAGACTCGATTTCCTTGAAGAATCCCAACCTCAAGGGAGAAGAAAAGGAGAGAGTCTCTAAGATGATAGGAATCGGTGCAGTGAAGTATGCAGATTTATGCACAGACAGAACTAGGGACTATACCTTTGACTGGGAAAAAATGCTATCCTTCGAAGGGAATACCGCCCCTTATCTGCAATATTCACATGCCAGGATATGTAGAGTTTTTTCACTATCCAATATGGATAGAGATGACGTCAAAGATGCCAATATAATTATTGAAACCGAGGAGGAGTTGAACTTAGCCAGATGCATCGTGAACTTCTCAGAGGCTGTCGACAACGCATCATCAACACTCCACCCTCACAAATTATGTACTCACATCCACTCAACTTCTTCTGCATTCGCGAGTTTCTATGAGGCTTGCCCAATACTGAAGACAGAGGATGAGGTCCTAATGAAAAGTAGGCTTGCATTATGTGATTTGACGGCTAGATCCATCTCAATCGGCTTAGGAATGCTAGGAATCCAGTCCCCAGAGAAGATGTAGTATCGATAGAAGGAAAGTAAAATATCCTCACATTGATGATGCGAATTCTAGTACTTCATCATAATCAGGCTCGACACCAGGATTTTCAGCTTCCCAACGGTATTGAATAACGCCCTCGCCATCCACTATTATCACAACTCGATTTGCAGAAATGTACCCCTCAATACCCCCAAGCCCCTCGAAAGAAGCGCCATAACTTTGGACAACCTTCCTATCGATATCTGATAGGAGTGGGAATTCAATGCCATATTTTCTTGCGAACTCAGCATTCGCCCAAGGTGAATCTACACTGATTCCAAGAACTACAGTGTCCGACTCACTGAGTCTAATGAAATTGTCTTGAAAAGTGCACATTTCTTTGTCGCAAACACCCGTAAATGCTCCAGGATAGAATGCTAGAATAACATTTTTTCCATGGTAATCTGCGAGGTTAACATCACTCTTATCAGTCGTTTTCAGTGTAAAGGCAGGAGCGGCATCTCCAACTTCGACCATGTCCACGCCCGGCAATCGGTAGCGTATATCGGTTTCGTATTCCAACTAACTCTAATCCAATGCGGTTAAGTCCTTTCCCCGTAGGACAAGTATCTTACCAAGGATCCTAGGATGATTCCAGAAACAGCTAGGCTTTCCTCATTGAATCTGTCCATTCTATCGAGATATGTGTGATACTCGCTAGATCCTGAACCATAGCATACCACGGCTCTACCGTAATCTATGCCGTCTTCCGGCCTATTGTCAATTTCGTATACAAATGGGGCATGGTCCGAATTGTAGGGCATGGAACTAGAGGGAAGCTTGTTCACATTCACATTGTATTTCGATGTCAGTTCCGGATATACTTTGGAGAATTCAGAATTTATTCCTCTGAGAATTTCCACATCCTTAGCACTATTTCCATAAATTGTTAACCCATTATTTCTCTCCAAATCGACATGGTTCATGTCCATGTTAATGTGTAATCGCAAACCCTCAGACAACATCCCCCGATACTTGTCGACCCATTCTTTTGACCCCCAGAGGCCTTCTTCCTCCCCTCCCCATGTACAGAAGTAAATAGTGAATTCAGGATCTCCTAGTTCGGATTGGAGGATTGAGAACTGCCTAGCCATTTCTTGCAGAGTAGCCACTCCAGATGTATCATCCACTGCCCCAGCCCCATTGTATACTGTATCATGATGCGCCCCAATAACAATCACTGACTCAGATTTCCCCTCGATAATTCCACATGGAACATGAATAGTTGAAATCGCCTGATTGTCTACATCGACTCTCATCTGTAATCTACCGTCACCACCTATGACATTCTCAGAGATAGCATTACCAACGCTCTTTGAGACCATAATGAAACCGAAAGAATCCGGTATGAAGTCAAATCTTGAGATGTCTATACCCTTGAAATAAGGGACACAATCGTTCATTATTAACTCATCACAGTTAACCTTGGTGTTGACTGTAATCATCGAATTCACGTCATTTGCCAATGCTCTTTCCAGTAAATCCGTGTTCCCATCTGTCCCATCTTCTATCCAAATCATCGCAATCTTACCCGCCGCGGAGGCCCAATCAGAATCTTCACTGCCATTTCCGAGATCGATAATTTCTGCATTCTCTGAGTGGAGGACATCCACTGAACCACTGTAGCCTTGGATCACATAGTCCTCTCTGTGCGTATATTGGATAATTTCACGATTTAAATCTGCAGCTGAGCATGGCGTGGGTCCTCCGAATACCGAGCCAATGTCTCCGGGGATACATATGGAGAGATCCGGTTCGTCGCCAATTTGAAAAATATTTACGTCAAAATCATCCATAGTGGATGGTATTCCCATTGATGTGAAGTTAGTCTTGATTGAGTTCGCAGTATTTTCCTCTTCGACAGTACCTGACATCCTGCCTTCCCACTCTGGGTGTCCCAAATCCACCAAGGTTTGCGCGTAATCCCTTGTCATGGCGTAATCAAATTCCAGTAAAACATAGTCCGGCTCCCCTTTAACCAAATCCAATATCTCATCACTGTAGATTATAGCTCCTCCTGATCCACCGACTAACAATACAGAGATAACAATCAAAGTGGGCAGTGGGACTGACCTAACCCTTCCGAAGAAGTCTATTTTCCCATTCTCAGGGGATTCTTCAGCGATAATCGCATCAAAAACCGAGTTTTCTAGACGTTCAATTAGCACATCCTTTCTACCAGAAACCGGCATTCCCCTGGCCCTCAAAGCCTCTTTCAGTTCAGAAACCGAATAGTCAGACCAAGTTTTCGCGTCTTCCATGGCAATGTTAGATCATACTGATTATTGAACCCATTTGGAACTAGCTCTATTAATGTCGGATTAGTCAAGGGAAGTTTCGTCTCCAGTCCAACGTCTTCCAAGACTATGTTGGACTCCCATTTGGTCAAGAATTCTTGCAACTACGAAGTCTATGAGGTCTTCAATGCTTTCAGGTGAGTTGTAGAAACCCGGATTTGCAGGAAGAATAACTACTCCCCAAGAGGACAATTTAGCCATTGCCTCAAGATGAGGTGTCGGAGCAGGGGTTTCTCTGGGGACCAATATTAGCTTCCTCCTCTCCTTAATCGCTACCAACGCACTTCGCGTGGACAAATTATCTGATATTCCTGCGCCTATTTTTCCAATTGTGGTTCCGCTCGCGGGGCATATAACGTATGCGTCATACAAAGCTGATCCCGATGCGGGACGAGCGGCTAGATTCGCATTTTTATGCAAGGACACCCCGGGGATTTTGGCTAAGTCTTTTGAAGAAATTTTACACTCTAATTGAAGGTTGATATCTCCGGCCTTACTTACGATTAGGTCTATCTCCCATCCAGCCTTGCTTAACTCTTCAATCAGTCTTACTCCATAACGGGCTCCTGACGCCCCCGTCACCGCCACTACCGCACTGGGCATGATGTAACGGTGATGACCTTGCCCTTGAATGGTTGCCTAGAGCCCTAGGAGGGAAATCAATGAATCTGAAAGGTATTCGTACTCTTCTTTGCTATTGTATAATTGAGCTGAAATCCTAATATATCTACTGTTATGATTAGGCCAGGAAATTACCGGGACTTGTATTTTGTATTCATCAAAAAGTTGGTTATGTATTGGATCTCCATCAAGCGGAATTGATTTGACATCCTCGTTCGAGGGAAATTCAACACACGACATCGAGGAAATCATGAAATCTGGTGTTGGGGGAGTGGTATCCAAAGCCTCACATATCAAGTCCCTTCCAAAAATCGCCATCTGACGGTTTCTCTCCATTATCTCTGTCCATCCTCCAGGGACCATGGAACCTACATGCTTAATCGCATGTGGTATGCATAGCCATGGACTTGGGTCACGAGTGCCCGTCCAGTCGAATTCCAGTCTGAATTTTTCGTTGGATTCTAACTCACTTGTGTGGCCGTGCCCGATTACAAGTGGCTTTACCCCGTCCCTCTTATCTTCCCTGATATGAAGGAATGCAGAGCCCTTCGGAGTACAAATCCATTTGTGACAGTTTCCAGTTATGTAACAAGCATTCAGTTTGTCGATATCCAAAGGAACAATTCCCGGGCCATGTGCGGCATCCACTAGGACATCAACTCCCCTTTCTTGAATCATTTCAACCAGTTTCTCAAATGGCATCCTAATTCCTGTGGGACTCGACACAGTATCGATCATTGCTAGAACTGTTTTTTCGTTGATCGCAGACATAATCGGGTCGATAATATCAGAATCATCATCTATCCTGAACGGAATCCTAACGACAACCGTCTTAGCCCCTGACATATTTGTGACGAAATCAATCGCATTTCTACATGCTTGGTAAGCGTGGTCAGGGACAATTATCTCATCTCCTTCTGAGAGGTCAAGCGACCTGAGAATTGTATTAACCCCAGTAGTAGCATTAGTAACGAACAACATGCCTTCAGGATCGGCATTAAGAAATCTTGACAGCTCCAACACAGAATCTAGCCACATCTCATTGCTGAGCCTTTCTATAAAGTGAACAGGATCACTTTCCATCAGTCTTCTAATCCTATTCTGCTCTTCCATAACCGAAACAGGGGTGGCGCCGAATGATCCATGATTTAGGAAAACGGTTTTCTGACTCAATCCCCAATGACTGAACATCTCGCTTTTCTTGGGAATCACGAGTCCCCCTCCCTCATGTACTCTAAAACCGGTCTTCTTTTGAGAACAACATCACACGTGTAAATGAACGATTTCTGGATGCGCTGGGTATCTATGGTTAGGCCATCAATATCCTCTCTGTATCCAAGCTTATTCAGGCAGGTGTGAACTCCCTCTTCCAAACCACATCCTGAAAGCCTCTCCACCCTATCTCCCGGTGTGTTGACATTAATTGACATTCCATGCCTGCTTACCCACTTGAGAAAAGACAGGCCTATCGAACAAACCTTGTATCCATCGACCCAAACTCCTTGCATAGCCTCATCTTTGTAGGAACTAATGCCACAATCCGCCAGAGCGGCAACCGCCCAATCCTCTAACGCTCCAATAACTGCTCTAACGTTCTGCATGTCTCCTTCCCACTTGATAATCGGGTAAACAACCAATTGACCGGGCCCATGCCACGTAACCCCGCCTCCTCTATCCGTTTCGAATGTAGGATAGTCGACTACTGAGGCCTGTTCTCTTCTAGCCTTGGGGCCTAAAGTAACGACCTCTTCATGCTCCACAAATATCAGTGTGTCTGGAATCTCTTCATCTATCCTCTTCCTTTGGAGCTCCTTCATTAAATCAAACACAGCCGAGTAATCTCTGATCCCAAGATTGAGGATATGAATTTCCTTCAAGGACACACCTCAGACAGAATGAATAGCGTGTCCAAGTGTTTTCAGAACACTCTCATGGAATGCTTCTGCCATTGTCGGGTGGGCGTGGACTGTTCCTGATATATCCTCTAGGAGGGCGCCCATTTCCAATGCCAGTACAAATTCCCCATGCAACTCGGCAACATGGCTCCCAACCGCTTGAATTCCAAGTATGACATTATCACTCTCTCTGGCAACGACTCTGACGAACCCCCCAGTTTTCTCGGCCTCTAACGTGAGCGCTCTTCCATTAGCGGCAAGGGGAAATTTTCCTACTATTATCTCCTCTCCACGCTCTCTCGCTTCATCGGGGCTTAGCCCGACAGATACGATCTCAGGCTCGGTGAAAACGATGGCCGGTATTGCAACCTTATCAAACTCCCTAGCCATACCGGAGATTATCTCTGCGACCATCTCTCCTTGGGCACTTGCCTTGTGGGCGAGCATCGGCTCCCCAGCCACATCTCCAATAGCGTAGACTCCTGGGACGTTTGTTCTGCATTGTCTGTCAGTCCTGATGAATCTTCCAGATTGGTCCATCCTGACTCCCATTGTCTCTAGGCCCCAGTCTTTGGTATTCGGCCTCCTCCCAACTGTTACGAGAATCTTATCGACCTTTAGTGTTCTAACCTCTCCTTCCTTCTCATAAGCGAGCTCCACTTTCTTGGAAGCTCCTTTGCCCTTTATTTCTGCGCCTCTAGCCAGCGCTCCGGTATGTACAGTTACTCCATGCTTTTTCATCCACAGCTCAAGTGGCCTTCTAAGCTCCTTGTCAAAAATTCCCAAGATACTTTCCATTCCTTCGATTACAGTGACTTCGGACCCAAGTTTAGAAAGTGCGCAACCAAGCTCCAGTCCTATGTAACCCCCTCCAACTATAGCAACTTTGGAAGGAAGGGAGTCTAGATCAAGAGCACCGGTTGATGACAGAATAAACTCTTCATCACAGGGCATGAAGGGGAGGTCAATGTGAGAGGATCCAGTAGCGATAATGACATTCTCAGCTTCTATCTCAACATCTCCATCGTTGGAAGATACAATACACCTCTTGGGGCCAGTAAAATTTGCCCATCCTTTGATTAGCTCGACTCCAGAACCTTTCAGTAAGGACTCGACACCCTTGTTTAGGCGGTCAACGATGGAATCCTTCCAAGAAACTAGTGATGCCATATTCAGCTGAGGCGAAGAGTCAATGGTGATTCCCATGTGACCATTCTCTGAACTGTGCATAGATATTGACTCAAACCTCTCAGCGGCATGTATCATCGCCTTACTGGGAATGCACCCCCTAATCAGACAGGTACCTCCTGCCCTGTCTCCTTCCACAACAATAGTGTCTAAACCCAATTGTCCAGACCTAATCCCAGCAACATATCCACCGGGACCAGCCCCTACTATCAACACCTGACATTTCCTAACTTCAGCCATAGTTATCCCTACATGAAAATCATTGCAGGATGCTCCAACATCCTTTTTAGGTGCTGTATCAATTTTGCTCCATCGGCGCCATCAATTACTCTGTGATCGAAAGAGCTGGATAGATTCATTATCCTCCTTACAACAATCTGACCATTTCTGACAACAGGCTTTTCTCTGGCTTTATGGACTCCCAGAATTGCCATTTCAGGATGGTTAATGATTGGCGTTGCACCAAGTCCACCATCCCTGCCCAAGCTGGTTATTGTGAAGGTTGAACCTGTTAGGTCATCGAGACTTGAAGTACCTGCCCGGGCATCTCCTGAGACTCTAATTAGATCACTAGCGGCCTGCCAGACATCCATAGCCTCAACATTCTTGACAACCGGAACGTAAAGCCCCCTATCAGTCTGTGTGGCAATTCCGATGTGTACGGCCTCATGTCGATGAACGACTCCGTCCTCATCATAGAAATGCCCATTACATTCGGGGTGCTCGGGCATTATCTTGGCCAGTGCCATCATTATGAATGGAAGATAAGTTAGTTTGGGTTGATCTTGAGACCTACTAGAGTTTAGTGCCTGCCTAAGTGCCTCCAGCTCAGTAACATCTACTTCTTCGAAGTATGAGAAATGTGGTATTGAGAACGCACTCTTGACCATCTGCTCAGAAATTTTTCTTCTCAAACCCACAATCTTGACCTCGTTGACTCCGCTCCTTTTCGTGGAATATGCCGACGGTGGGGCTCCCATGACAGCTCCTCCACCTGCTACGAACGCGTCAATGTCGGCATGCCTTATTCTACCGGCGGG
>CEWJ01076146.1_pt1 | contig 46935 bp, 45 predicted proteins | sample 350291 | NCBI WGS metagenome assembly CEWJ01 (sample SAMEA2622923, study PRJEB7988) | marine metagenome | isolation source: saline water (ENVO:00002010), including | reverse complement strand
TCAGGCTTTTTCTTTATGTCCCTTCAACTGTGGGACAGCAGTGGCCCGGGGGCCGCTCCTTTGGTCAGCGTGTCAGCGCCGGGCTTACTGCTGCTGGCCCTGCTGCTGTTGCTGCATTTGCTGCTGCATCTGGCGCATCTGCTCACGCTGTTGGCGGGCCCGCTCTTCCAGGGTGGCACGCTGTTCCTCGGTGAGGGTGTCCTGGATACGCGCCTGGAGCAGCACGGTCTCGGCGGCGATATCGCCGGTCACTTCGCCCAGTTCCTCCGCCTGATCACGGATGTCGCCTTCGTCGTAGTCGGGACCGATCTGTTCGCTCAGGGACTGCTGCAGCTCCTGGGCTTCCATGCGCATGTTGTTGATCTTGCCCTCGGAGTCCTGCATGAAGTCACGCATCTCCGATTTCTGATCGTCGCTCAGCCCCACGATCTGGTCGAGCTGATCAACGCGGTCCGCCTGGGACGGCGCCTGCTGGGCGTGGACCACGCCACCCAGACCCAATGCCAGCAGCGTGATGCTCAGTCGCTTAACGATCGTCATAGTGTTCTCCATTCAGTCTTTACAGGATCCGTGATCCGCGAGAGGACCACCCTACCGGATCAGGCAACGTTTCTTCACCCCCGTTCCCGGGGGTTTTCCCCCAGGGCGGCGGCGCGAAGCACCCGCTTACCCGTGCGCCCCAGTCATGGCGCGGTGTCCCGGGGGTCACTCGGAAACGGAAAATTTTGCTAAACTCGCGCCCTCGGAAGCCCAAGAACGACGCCACCCATGACCGAATACCTGTTGATCCTGATCAGCGCGGTGCTGGTGAACAATTTCGTGCTGGTCCAGTTCCTGGGCCTGTGCCCCTTCATGGGCGTCTCCAACAAGGTGGAAACGGCCATGGGGATGTCCCTGGCCACCACCTTCGTGCTCACCCTCTCCTCGGTGCTGTCCTACCTGACCTGGGCCTACATCCTGGTGCCCTTCGACCTGGAATACCTGCGCACCATCAGTTTCATCCTGGTGATCGCGGTGGCGGTGCAGTTCACCGAGATGTTCGTCAAGAAAGCCAGCCCGCTGCTGTACCGGGTGCTGGGCGTGTTCCTGCCGCTGATCACCTCCAACTGCGCGGTGCTGGGCGTGGCGCTGCTCAACGTGCGCCAGGCGGACGCCACCTTCATGAGCTCGCTGACCTACGGGCTGGGCGCCGCCCTGGGCTTCTCCCTGGTGCTGGTGCTGTTCGCCGCCCTGCGCGAACGCATCGCCGTGGCCGACGTGCCCGAGGCGTTTCGCGGGCCGAGCATCGGCCTGATCACCGCCGGACTCATGTCCCTGGCGTTCATGGGCTTTTCCGGGCTGATCAAGTTATGACCACGGTGCTGATCGCGATCGCCGCCCTGCTGGCCCTGGCCGCCGTGTTCGGTGCCGCCCTGGGCTTCGCCTCGGAGAAGTTCAAGGTGGAAGGCGACCCGATCGTCGACCAGATCGACGGCCTGCTGCCGCAGACCCAGTGCGGGCAGTGCGGCCATCCGGGCTGCCGCCCCTACGCCGAGGCCATCGCCGAGGGCGAGGAGCACAACCGCTGCCCGCCCGGCGGCGAGGCCACCGTGGAAGCCCTGGCCGACTTGCTCGGCCGCGAGGTGCTGCCCCTGGACGACGACGGCGCCGAAGCCGCCGGCGAGGACCGGGTGGCCTGGATCCGCGAGGACGAGTGCATCGGCTGCACCAAGTGCATCCAGGCCTGCCCGGTGGACGCCATCGTCGGCGCCGCCAAGCAGATGCACACCGTGATCGCCGACGAATGCACCGGCTGCGATCTGTGCGTGGACCCTTGCCCGGTGGACTGCATCGACATGCTGCCCCGGGAAACCACCCTGGCCACCTGGAGCTGGGATCGCCCCGCCGGCATCGGCCGGCGGCCGGAAAACCGTATCGACGTGGTCAACCTGTGATGCTCGGTCTGTTCCGCAAAGCCCGCCAACCCACCCTGGTGTTCGACTTCCCCGGCGGCGTCCACCCCCCGGAGCACAAGGACCGCTCCAACGGCACCCCGATCCAGCCCGGCCCGCTGCCCGCGCAGCTGGTGCTGCCGCTGAACATGCACCTGGGCGCGCCGGCCAAACCCTGCGTGGGCGCGGGCGACCGGGTGCTCAAGGGCGAGAAGATCGCCGAGCCGGTGGGCGCGGTGAGCGCCGCCCTGCACGCCCCCACCTCCGGCACCGTGGTGGCCATCGGCCCGCGGCCGATCCAGCATCCCTCCGGGCTGGACGCCCTCTGCATCGTCATCGAACCGGACGGCGAGGAGCGCTGGGTCGAGCGCCGGCCGGTGGCGGACCCGGCGGCCCTGGGCCCGGACGGTCTGGTGGCGCTGCTGCGCGACGCCGGCGTGGCCGGCCTGGGCGGCGCCGGCTTCCCCACCGCCGTGAAGGTGACCCTGGGCGACCACCAGCGGGTGGCGCAGCTGATCATCAACGCGGTGGAGTGCGAGCCCTACATCACCGCCGACGACCGCCTGATGCGCGAACGCGCCGACGAGATCGTCGCCGGCATCCGCCTGCTGCAGTACCTGCTCAATCCCCAGGACACCCTGATCGGCATCGAGGACAACAAGCCGGAGGCCATCGCCGCCATCCGGAGCGCCTGCGCCGGCTCCGACATCCAGGTGCGGGTGGTGCCCACCAAATATCCCTCCGGCGGCGAGAAACAGCTGATCCAGCTGCTCACCGGCAAGGAGGTGCCCAGCGGCGCGATCCCCGCCCAATGCGGCGTGGTGTGCCAGAACGTGGGCACCGCCTGGGCGATCAAACGCGCCGTCCACGATGGCGAGCCGTTGATCCGCCGCGTCACCACGGTCACCGGCGACGCCGTGGCCCGCCCCGGCAACTACGAGACCCTGCTCGGCACCCCGGTACGCGACCTGCTGCGCCACGCCGGCGTGGACGGCGAACGCCTGGGCCGGCTGGTGATGGGCGGCCCGATGATGGGCTTCACCCTGCACGACCCGGCGGTGCCCGTGGTCAAAACCAGCAACTGCCTGATCGCCGCCACCGCCGAGGAGCTCCCGGAACCGCCGCCGGAGCAGGCCTGCATCCGCTGTGGCGCCTGCGCGGAGAGCTGCCCGGCCAGCCTGCTGCCCCAGCAGCTGTACTGGTACGCCAAGGGCGACGACTTCGAGCGCGCCCAACGGCACGACCTGATGGACTGCATCGAGTGCGGCGCCTGCGCCTATGTGTGCCCCAGCCACATCCCGCTGGTGCAGTACTACCGCTATGCCAAGGGCGAAATCCGCCACCAGGCCGCCGAACAGCTCAAGGCGGACCGCGCCCGGGAGCGCTTCGAGGCCCGCCAGGCGCGCCTGGAGAAGGAACGGGAAGAGAAGGAAGCCCGCCGCCGGGCGCGCCTGGAGGCCAACCGCCAGAAGCAGGCCGCCGCCCAGGCCCCGGCCGGCGACGACAACCGCCTGGCGGATCTCAAGAAAGCGGTGGGCAAGGCCTCCAGCACCTACAAGGCGGCGGTCAAAGCCGCCAAGACCGCCGAGGCCCAGGAAGCGGACAACGCCGCCGAGCTGCGCGCCCGGGCCGACCAGCTCAAGGCCGAGGCGGACCGCCTCAAGGCGGAGCTGCGCGACGCCAAGGCCGGCGCCCCCGCCGCCGCGCCCACCGCCGATCCGCTCGCCGACCTGAAGAAAGCGGTGACCGAGGCGTCCAGCGCCTATAAAGCGGCGGTCCGGGACGCCAAGGCGGCGGAAGCGGAAGAAGCCGGGGACGCCGCCGAACGGCGCGCCGAGGCGGACCGCCTGAAAGCGGAAGCGGACCGCCTCAAGGCGGAACTGCGCGAGGCCAAGGCCAACGCCCCCGCCGCCGGCGCCCCGGCAGCGGCGCCCACGGATCAGCTGGCCGACCTGAAGAAGGCCGTGGGCGAGGCCTCCAGTGCCTATAAGGCGGCGGTGAAGGCGGCCAAGGCCGCCGAGGCGGAGGGTACCGACAACGCCCACGAGCTGCGCGCCAAGGCGGACACCCTCAAAGCGGAAGCGGACCGCCTCAAGGCGGAGCTGCGCGACGCCAAGGCCGCCAACCCCGGCGCGGCGGTGAAACCCGCACCGGCTCCCGCCGGCAAGACACCGGACGGCACCCCGGCCGCCACTCCGGCCACCGAGGAAGCCTCCCCCACGCCGCCCACCGCCGACCCGGAAGCCGCCGCCAAGCGCCAGAAACGCCTCAAGGCCCTGAAGACCGCCTACAACATGGCCCACAAGCAGTACAAGGAAGCCCATGCCGCCCTGGAGCGGGCCGAGCGCGACGCCGGCGACGACGACCAGGAACGGCTGGACGCCCTGGCCGCCAAGGTGGACAAGCTCAAGGCCAAGGCCAACCACTGCCGCGACGCCCTCAACGCCCTGGTGGAAGAAGCCAAGGCGGACATCCGTGCCCACACCGGCAAGAATCTGAAGACCCTCAAACTGGAGGCGGCCCGGGCGGAAAGCGCCCTGCGCCAGAAGGCCGACGAACTGGCCCGGCTGCGGGACACCGCCGACGCCGACACCCTGGAGACCCTGGACGCGGAGGTGCGCGCCCTGGATGAGGAAGCCCAGGTGGCGCGCCGTGCCCTGAAACAGGCGGTGGAGGAACAGGGGCTGGTGGAGGACGACCAATGAGCCTGATCAACGCCCCCTCCCCGCACACCCGGGAGCGCACCGACACCGGCGCGGTGATGCGCCGGGTAATCCTGGCCACCCTGCCCGGCCTGGCGGTGCTGGTCTGGCAGTTCGGCGCCGGGGTGCTGTTCAACGTGCTCTGGGCCGCCGCCGTGGCGCTGGCCTGCGAGGCCCTGTTCCTGCGTGCCCGGGGCAAGCCGGTGGGCTTCTACCTGCGCGACGGCAGCGCCCTGGTCACCGCCGTGCTGCTGGGCCTGGCGTTGCCGCCCACGGCGCCCTGGTGGCTGCCCCTGATCGGCGTGGCCTTCGCCATCGTGGTGGCCAAGCAGCTCTATGGCGGGCTGGGCATGAACCCGTTCAACCCGGCCATGGTGGGCTATGTGCTGCTGCTGATCTCCTTCCCGGTGGCCATGACCCAATGGATCGCCCCGGGCCAGGCCCCGGCTCCGGCCGACAGCCTGGCCCTGTTCCTCGGCCAGACTCCGGCGGACGCCTTCAGTGGCGCCACCCCCCTGGACACCTTCCGCACCTGGGCCGGCGACGCCGGTGCCCTGGCCGAGCACGGCATCCTCCAGGGCGTGCTGGCCGGTCGCGGCTGGCAGTGGGTAAACCTGGCGTTCCTGGTCGGCGGCCTTTATCTGCTGGCGCGCCGGGTGATCGGCTGGCACATTCCGGTGGCGTTCCTGGCCGGCCTGGGCGTGCCGGCGCTGATCGCCCATCAGATCGACGCGGCGCGCTTCGCCGGCCCGCTGTTTCATCTGTTTTCCGGCGGCGCCATGCTGGGCGCCTTCTTCATCGCCACCGACCCGGTGAGCGCCGCCACCAGCCGCCTGGGGCGCTTCATCCAGGCCCTGCTGATCGGCGTGCTGATCTGGGTGATCCGCACCTTCGGCGGCTACCCGGACGCGGTGGCCTTCGCGGTGCTGCTGCTCAACTTGGCGGCGCCGTTCATCGACTACTACACGCGGCCCCGCGCCTACGGCCATAAAGGAGCCCGCTCATGATCCGCCAGGCGGTGACCCGCAACGCCGTGATCCTGGGGCTGTTCGCCATCGGCACCGCCGCCGCCCTGGCGCTCACCAACCAGGCCACCCTGGCGCGGGTGGAATGCAACCGCCAGCAGGCGCTGATCGGCTCCCTGGCCCAGGTGATGCCCGCCGACCACCACGACAATGTGCTGCTCGACGACCGGGTGGCCGTGCGCGATCCGCTGCTCGGACGCGGCGGGAAAACCGTCTACCGGGCCCGCCGCGACGGCGCCCCCGGCGGCGCGGTGCTGGAGGCCACCGCCCCGGACGGCTACGGCGGCGCCATCAACCTGATCGTCGGCGTGGATATGGACGGTCGCGTTCTGGGCGTGCGCGCGGTACCGCCGCACAACGAAACCCCGGGCCTGGGCGACAAGATCGAACGCCGCAAGTCCGACTGGATCCTGTCGTTCAACGGCAAGTCCCTGGACAATCCGGCCCCGGACGGCTGGGCGGTGAAGAAAGACGGCGGCCGCTTCGACAGCTTCACCGGCGCCACCATCACGCCGCGCGCCGTGGTCACCGCCGTGCACCGGGCGCTACGCTATTTCAACGCCCACCGCGACGACCTGTTCGCCGCCCCCGCCCTGCCCCATAACACGGAGACCTGCGATGGCTGACGTGGACTACAAGAAAATCACCCGGGACGGCCTGTGGACCAACAACCCGGCCACCGTGCAGATCCTCGGCCTGTGCCCGCTACTGGCGGTCACCGGCACCGTGGTCAACGCCCTGGGCCTGGGCCTGGCCACCCTGGTGGTGCTGATGGGCTCCAACGCGGCGGTGTCGATGATTCGCGGCTATGTCACCGACGCCGTGCGTCTGCCCGCCTTCGTGATGATCATCGCCGCCCTGGTGACCATCATCGAAATGCTGATGCGCGCCTTCACCTTCGAGCTTTACGAGATCCTGGGCATCTTCATCCCGCTGATCGTCACCAACTGCACCGTGCTGGGCCGCGCCGACGCCTTCGCCAGCAAGCACCCGGTGCTGCCCAGCCTGGTGGACGGCTTCATGATGGGCGCCGGCTTCCTGGTAATCCTGGTGATCCTGGGGGCGCTGCGCGAAGTGCTCGGCCAGGGCACCCTGTTCGACAATATGCAATTGCTGTTCGGCCCCGCCGCCGCCGGCTGGCGCCTGGAGGTGATTCCCGACTACCCGGGCTTCCTGCTCGCCGTGCTGCCGCCCGGGGCCTTCCTGGGCCTGGGGCTGATCATCGCCGGCAAGAACGTCATCGACCGGCGCCTCAAGGACGCCCGCAAGGCCCGCCAGGCGGACGCTCCCAAGGCCAGCCGCCGGGTGCGCACCACCGGCAAGGTGTAAAAACGCGGTTTTAACGACCTTATACAACGTTCACGCGCGGTTTCGGGTACAACATCGCCAAAGCCATGAAGAAAAAGGAGGCTGCGATGAATACCCCGGCAACAGTGGCATTGGCCGTGGTCGGCACCCTGGCGGTGGTCGGCGTGGGTTACGGCGGTTACAAGGCCGTCAGCGGCGACGCCAACCGCTACGCGGAAGTGGTCAAGGTGGAACCCGCCACCAAGAGCTACCAGGAACCGGAGCAGCGCTGCCAGCAGGTCACCGTGCAGCGGCAGAAGCCGGTGAAGGACAAACACCAGATCACCGGCAGCGCCATCGGCGCCGTGGTGGGTGGTGTCATCGGCCACCAGTTCGGTGGCGGCAGCGGCAAGGACGCAGCCACCGCGGCGGGCGCCATCGCCGGCGGCTACGCGGGCAACAAAACCCAGGAACGGATGCAGGAAGGCAACACCTACACCACCACCGAGGAACGTTGCCAGACGGTGATGAACACCCGCACCGAGAAAAACGGCTACAACGTCACCTACCGCCTGGACGGCCAGACCCGCACCGTGCGCATGGACGACGAGCCCGGCGACCGTCTGCCGGTGGAAAACGGCCAGGTGGTCACCGACTAGAAGCGATACAGGATGCAGGATTCAGGATACAGCGCGGGTCGCGTTTGTTGATCCGGCCAGGCCATGCCCGCGCTTAACGGCGTTTAAGCGCCCTTGGGCCAGTAAGCGCGGGCATGGCCGTCCTGACTGCTCCGGCTCAAACCGCGCTGCATCCTGCATCCTGCATCCAATCTCTTTATAATGCGCGTTTTCGCCGATCCGCCCCAGGCTCCGAACGTCATTATGAACCGCGAAAAACGCACCGAAATCTTCCGCCGGCTGCGCGACCAGCGCCCGGAACCCACCACCGAGCTCCACTACGACTCCGCTTTTGAACTGCTGGTAGCGGTGGTATTGTCCGCCCAGGCCACGGACGTGGGCGTGAACAAGGCCACCGCCCGGCTGTTCCCGGTGGCCAACACGCCGGCGGCGATCCGCGCCCTGGGGGTGGACGGCCTCAAGGACTACATCAAGACCATCGGCCTGTTCAATTCCAAGGCCGAGAACATCATCAAACTGTGCGACCAGTTGCTGGCGAAACACGACGGCCAGGTGCCGCGCTCCCGGGCCGCCCTGGAAGCGCTGCCCGGAGTCGGGCGCAAAACCGCCAATGTGGTGCTCAACACCGCCTTTGGCGAGCCCACCATCGCCGTGGACACCCACATCTTCCGGGTCAGCAACCGCACCCGCATCGCGCCGGGCAAGAACGTGCAGGAAGTGGAGCAGCGTCTCCTGCGCGTGGTGCCCGAGGAGTTCAAGCGCGACTGCCACCACTGGTTGATCCTGCACGGCCGCTATACCTGCACCGCGCGCAAACCCAAATGCGGCGAGTGCATCATCGTCGACCTGTGCGAGTTCCCCCTTTCCAAGCGTCCGGCTTAAGCCGATGATCGCCGCTGAAGCCGCTGCTACCGTGCTGGCCCACGCCAACGAAAAAGCCGGCCACCCCGGGGCAGGGAGGCCGGACACGCGGAAATCATCGGAGAGCTCACGGGGAGGGCGTTTCCGCGCTAAAGCAGGAGTCGTTGGCCGCGGGGGTCAGAGCGTGATCTGGTCGCGCAGGCGCGCCAGGGTCTTCTCGCCGATGCCCTTGATCGCCAGCAGTTGCTCCACGGACTGGAAGGGGCCTTCCTCGTCGCGCCATTGCACGATCAGCGCGGCGGTCTTGGGCCCCACGCCGCGCAGGCTTTGCAGCTCCTCGGCGCTGGCGGTGTTGAGGTTCACCGGCGCGCTGGTGGCGGCTCCGGCCGCCGGGGCGGCGTCCGTGGCGGCCTGGGCCAGGGGCGCCCCGGTCACCAGCAGCATGCCGAGCATCAGGGTGCACGCCAGGCGGCGCATGGGGCCGGCGCCCCGCAGGGTGAATCCGTTCATCAGAAATCGCATGGTGTATCTCCTCTTCTTCCTTGTTGAAAGCGGGTTTGCGTAAAAGCCACTTCACTGTAGGAAAGAAGAGGGAGACTGGCTGTCAGCCGATGCTGTGAGTTTTCGCGAGAGATTCAGGAAAGACTTTGTAGGATGTCGTCCACCACCGCCGTAGGATTTGGCGCACGGGTAATGGGACGGCCGATCACCATGTGGCTCACGCCCAGGTCCCGGGCCTGTACCGGCGTCACCACCCGGCGCTGATCGTCGCCGGCGCTGCCCGCCGGGCGGATGCCCGGCGTCACCAGGTCGAAGTCCGGGCCGCACAGCTCCCGCAGCATGGCGGCTTCCCGGGCGGAACAGACCACGCCATCCAGGCCATGGTCGCGGGTCAGCGCCGCCAGACGGCGCACCTGCTCCTCGGCGCCGTCGCGCAGACCGATTTCCCGGAGATCGTCATCGGTCTGGCTGGTGAGCACGGTCACGGCGATCAGACGCGGCGGCGCGGCGTGGCCGGCCAGGGCCTCGCGGGCCGCGTCCATCATGCGCCCGCCGCCGCTGGCGTGCACATTGACCATCCACACCCCCAGGTCGGCGGCGGCGCGCACCGCCCCGGCCACGGTGTTGGGGATGTCGTGGAACTTGAGGTCCAGGAACACCTGGAAGCCGCGCTCGCGCAGGGCTTCCACCACCGCCGGGCCGCCCCGGGTGAACAGCTCCTTGCCCACTTTGACCCGCACCCGGGCCGGGTCCAGCCGCGCCGCCATGGCCAGGGCGGCCTCCGGCTCGGCGTAGTCCAGGGCGACGATGATGGGGCTGTCGGCGGTCACGATGGGTTGCCTCCTTCGGAGCGGGGTTTGATGGTGCCCCAACGGCGGCAGCTCGGGCAGCGCCATTGCAGCAGCGGGGTCTGGAAGCCGCAGCGGCGGCACTGGTACACGGTGTTGTCGGAGGTGAGCCGCTCGGTGAGTTCCTTGAGCATGCCCAGGTGCTCGCGGGCCTCGCCCTGGGCGGAGCCCTGCAGGTTCATGTCGATGATGCGGTGCAGGCCGCGCACCGAGGGATTGGCCTTCATGTAGTCGGCGATGAAGTCCGCCGCCTCGCGGTCACCGTAGCGCTCGCGCAACTGTTCGGAGAGCAGCAGCACCCGGGCCGTGGACGGCCGTTCGGCGCTGATGTCGGCGAGCAGCTTGATGAATTCCTCTTCCTTCTCCAGGTGCTGGTAACACTGACGCAGCTCGTCGAGCACCTCGTCGAAGAAATCCGGGTCCTGCTTCCAGATGCGCTTGAAGGCATCGATGGCGTCGTTCCACTGCTCATCGCGCATCTCCAGGCGCCCCTGAACCACGCTGGCGCGCACGCACTGCTTGTCGAAGCCCAGGGCCCGGCGCAGCATGCGTCGCGCCGGCGTGAGCTCGCCACGAGCGATCTGGGCGTCCGCTTCCTCGCAGCAGTAATGCGCCAGGATCGGGCCGATCTTGGGGTCGCTCTTGACCAGCTGCTCGCCCATGGAGATGGCGCTGCTCCAGTCCCGCTCCTGCTCGTAGAGGTGGGTAAGCTGGCGCACCACCGGTTCGCGCTTTTCGCAATCCTGGTCGAGCATCTCCAGGAGCACTTCCTCGGCGCGGTCGAACAGGCCGCCGGCAAGATAGTCCTCGGCCAGCTCCAGCTGGATCTGCTCCTGGGTGGGGCGCGGCAGTTCACCCTGCTCAAGCAGGTGGGAATGGATCAGGGTGGCGCGGTCGAACTCGCCGCGTTTGCGGAACAGTCGCGCCATGCTGAGGTGGGTTTCCAGGGTCTGGTCGGACACTTCCAGGCTGTTGAGCAGGGCCTCCACGGCCTTGTCCGGCTCTTCGTTGAGCAAAAAGTTGAGGCCGGCCACGTACTCCTGGGAAAGGGATTCCATGCGCCGGCGCTGGCGACGCTTGCCTTCCCGCCGCCCCAGATAGAAGCCGGTGGCGATGGCGAAGAAGAACAGCGGAATCAGCCAAAGCGGTTCGCTCATGAACGGGATCCGAACAGACCACGCACACCCCGCAGGCCCAATCCGGTCACCAGCCCCAGCAGCAGCCCGACGGCCAGCAACAGCACCACCAGGGCTCCCAGGGTGACCCGCCACTGCAGGCCGCTCACCGGCAGCGACAGGGTCACGGGCTGGGTGTTCACGGTCACGAACAGAAAGGCCAGGCCGAACACCGCCAGCAGGGCCAGAATCAGAAAAATACGGTAGAGATTTCGCATCACACTTCGTCCTGCCCGGGGGAATCAGCCGTCGGCCGCTTCGCCACGGGGATGATCCCGGTCGTCCTGGTCGCTACCGGAAGGATGATCCGACATGGATTCATTGACCCGTTCGCGCAATTCCTTGCCGGGCTTGAAGTGCGGAACGTACTTCCCGTGCAGCGTCACGCTGGCGCCGGTCTTGGGATTGCGGCCCACGCGCGGGGCACGGAAATGAAGGGAAAAACTGCCGAAGCCACGCACTTCGATGCGGCCTCCCTCGGAAAGGGTGTCGGCCATGACTTCGATAAGGTGTTTGACGGCAAGCTCCACATCCCTGGGAGACAGCTGCTGTTCATCTTGTTTGGCAATACGGGCAATTTGTTTGGCAATACGGGCAATCAGTTTCGACTTGGTTAACGCTGACGCCATTGCAACCTACTCCCCTGGGCTCCCTGCCCAGCGGGGCCGGCCGGCTGGCCGGCCCCCGGGGAGGAGCCATTATGACTCGTTGCTGTTTTCCATTTGCTGCTTGATCAGATCACCAATGGTCTTGGGCGCATTGGCGTCCTGATTCTGCAGGTTGTCCATGGCTTCACGATCCTGTGCCTGGTCCTTGGCACGCACGGACAGGTTGATAACCCGGTTCTTGCGGTCGACGTTGGTGATACGCGCTTCCAGCTCGTCGCCCACGTTGAGAACCTGAGTGGCATCGCTGACACGGTCGCGGCTGATCTCGCTGGCACGCAGGGTGCCTTCCACGTTCTCCGCCAGTTCGATGGTGGCGCCCTTGGCGTCCACGTCCTTCACCGTGCCCTTGACGATGCTTCCCTTCTCATTGGCAGCAACATACTGAGCAAACGGATCGTCTGTCAACTGCTTGATTCCAAGGGAAATTCTTTCCCGCTCTGCATCAATGGACAGAACCACGGTTTCCAGTTCATCGCCCTTGTTGAAGTTGCGCACGGCTTCCTCGCCCTGCTCTTCCCAGGAGATGTCGGACAGGTGCACCAGGCCGTCGATACCGCCTTCCAGGCCGATGAAAATGCCGAAGTCGGTGATCGACTTGATCTTGCCGGTGATGCGGTCGCCCTTCTGGTAGTTCTCGGCGAAGGATTCCCACGGGTTGGGCAGGCACTGCTTGATGCCCAGGGAAATCCGGCGACGGTCCTCGTCGATGTCGAGGATCATCACTTCCACTTCGTCGCCGATCTCGACCACTTTGGAGGGATGGATGTTCTTGTTGGTCCAGTCCATTTCGGACACGTGGACCAGACCTTCCACGCCTTCCTCGATCTCGGCGAAGCAGCCGTAATCGGTGAGGTTGGTGACGCGGGCACGGACCCTGGAGCCTTCCGGGTACTTCTGCACGATGTCGTGCCACGGATCCTCGCCCAGCTGCTTGAGGCCCAGGGACACGCGCATTTTCTCGCGGTCGAACTTGAGAACCTTGATCTCGATTTCCTGGCCCACTTCGACGATTTCGCTGGGGTGCTTGATGCGCTTCCAGGCCATGTCGGTGATGTGCAGCAGGCCGTCGATGCCGCCCAGATCCACGAACGCACCGTAGTCGGTCAGGTTCTTGACGATACCCTTGACCACCATGCCTTCCTGCAGGGACTCGAGCAGCGCCTCGCGCTCGGCGGAGTGCTCGGCTTCCATGACTGCGCGGCGGGAAACCACCACGTTGTTGCGCTTCGGATCCAGCTTGATGACCTTGAAGTCCAGGTCCTTGCCTTCCAGGTGGGTAACGTCGCGTACCGGACGGATGTCCACCAGGGAGCCGGGCAGGAACGCGCGGATCGGGCCGATATCGACGGTGAAGCCGCCCTTGACCTTGCCGGAGATCTGGCCTTTGACGATTTCGTCCTTGTCGAACGCCACTTCCAGCTCCGCCCATACTTCGGCGCGCTTGGCTTTCTCGCGGGACAGGCGGGTGAAGCCCATGCCGTCGTCGATGGCGTCGACGGCCACTTCCACTTCGTCGCCTTCGACGATTTCCAGTTCACCGCTCTCGCTGATGAACTCGTTGCGGGAAATGATGCCCTCGGACTTCAGACCGGCGTTGACGGTGACCCAGTCACTGTCGATGGAGACCACGGTGCCCTTGATGATGGAACCGCGGGCAACGTCCAGGTCCTTAAGGCTTTCTTCGAAAAGTTCGGCAAAAGATTCAGTCATGGATAATCTCGTGATACACATGCCAACCAGCAGACATGGGTTGTTCATAAAAGGCCGCGATTCCAAGCTGGTTTACTGTCAGAAACCGGGCAGCCTGTTTTCATGAAATCAGAACACCATTGTAGCAGCGGCCTCAGCCGCGAAACCGGCCGGCGGGCGCGGTATCGCGGCTGAAGCCACTCCTACGGGGTAATCTGGTCCACCGGCGCCGTCAGGTCAGGGACCGGGCACCGGCTTCATCAAGGATACGATCCACCACCTGCTCCACATTGAGCTCGGTGGAATCGATCTCCACCGCGTCCGGAGCCGGCTTGAGCGGCGCCACGGCGCGCTGCATGTCGCGCTCGTCACGGGTTCGGATGTCCTCGATAAGGGTGGCGAGGTTAGCACCAAAGCCCTTTTCCTTCAACTGGGCGTAGCGCCGGCGGGCGCGCTCCTCGGCGCTGGCGGTGAGGAACACCTTGAGCGGGGCGTCGCGGAACACCACGGTGCCCATGTCGCGGCCGTCGGCCACCAGGCCGGGGCGCTGGGCGAAGGCCCGCTGGCGGGCGAACAGGGCATCGCGCACCGGCTGCAGCACCGCCACCTGGCTGGCCAGCTCGCCGACCCGCTCCTCGCGGATGATTTCGCCCACGTCCTCGCCGTCCAGGATCACGGCGGTGTCGCCGGCCCCTTCCCTGAATTCCACCGGCAGTTGCTCGGCCAGGTCCACCAGGCGCATTTCGTCGTCCAGGGGCACGCCGCGGCGTTCCGTATGCAGGCCCAGCACCCTGTACAGGGCGCCGGAATCCAGCAGGTGCCAGCCCAGGCGGGCCGCCACCCGCCGCGCCACGGTGCCCTTGCCGGAGGACACCGGGCCATCAATGGTGATTACGGGGATCATCGGTCCTCCCGGGGTGCCTGCACCTCCAGGGCCAGGCCGGCGGCCCGGGCCAGCTCGGCGAAGCCGGGGAAGCTGGTGGCCACGTTGGCGCAGTGGTGAATGGTGATCGGCGCCGAGGCGCGCAGGGCCGCCATGGCGAAGCTCATGGCGATGCGATGGTCGCCGTGGGACTCCACCTGGCCGCCGCCGTAGGGGCCACCGACGATGCGGATGCCGTCCTCGTACACTTCATGCTCCACGCCCAGGGTGGCCAGGCCATCGGCCATCACCTGGATGCGGTCGGATTCCTTCACGCGCAGCTCCTCGGCGCCGCGCAGCACGGTTTCGCCCTCGGCGCAGGCGGCGGCGATGAACACCGCCGGCAGCTCGTCGATGGCCAGGGGCACCAGCTCCTCGGGGATCACGATGCCCTTCAGCGGCGCGCTCTTCACGACCAGGTCCGCCACCGGCTCGCCGCCGGCATCCCGTTGATTTTCCAGGCGAATGTCCGCGCCCATCCGCTTCAGAATGTCAATCACGCCGGTGCGGGTGGGGTTCACGCCCACGTGGGGCAGGGTCACCTCGCCGCCCTCGGCGATGCTGGCGCCGACCAGGAAGAAGGCCGCCGAGGAGATGTCCGCCGGCACGTCCAGCTGGCCACCGCGCAGGGCGCCGCCGCCGCTCAGGGTGGCGGTGGCGCCGTCCCGGCGCACCGGGTAGCCGAAGCCGTTGAGCATGCGCTCGGTGTGGTCCCGGGTGGGCGCCGGCTCGGTCACCGAGGTGTCGCCCTCGGCGTAGAGCCCGGCCAGCAGCACCGCGGACTTCACCTGGGCGGAGGCCATCGGCAGGTCGTAGTGGATGCCCTTGAGGGCGGCGCCGCCCCGGATGCGCACCGGCGGCCGGCCGCCCTCCCCGGTTTCGATCACCGCGCCCATTTCACGCAGCGGCCTGGCCACCCGCTCCATGGGCCGCTTGGACAGGGAGGCGTCGCCGGTGAGTTCGGTGTCGAACGCCTGGCCCGCCAGCAGGCCGGTGAGCAGGCGCATGGAGGTGCCGGAGTTGCCCATGTAGAGCGGCTTGCCGGGCGCCTTGAGGCCGTGCGGGCCGACGCCGTGCACCAGCACGCGGCCATTGTGCGGGCCTTCGATCACCACCCCCATGTCGCGGAACGCCTGCAGGGTGGCCAGGGCGTCCTCGCCTTCCAGGAAGCCGCCGATCTCGGTGCTGCCCTCCGCCAGGGAGGCCAGCATGATCGAACGGTGCGACATGGATTTGTCGCCGGGCACCCGCAGCCGGCCCTGGAGCCGGCCGCCGGGGGCCACCACGAAGGTGGGATCGGAGTGCTGTGTCATGCCTGTCTCGTCGTCGGAATGCCGCGCGCGGGTGTAGGAGGTGCGCGCGTTCATGGCCAGAAAATGGGCCCGGGCGCTGTTGGCCCGGGTCATGATGCCCATCAGGGCCTCGCTGTCATTGTCCTCGATGGCGCGCTGGAAGCGATCGATGCCGTCGCGGAACAGCCCCAGGGCGTCGAGCACGGCGCCCCGGTTCTCACGGAAGATGTCGTGCCACATCACCGGGTCGGAACCGGCGATGCGGGTGAAATCCCGGAAGCCGCCGGCGGCGTAGCGGAAGATCTCGGTGGAATCGCCCTGGCGGGCCAGGGTGTCCACCAGGGAAAACGCCAGCAGATGCGGCAGATGGCTGGTCTCCGCCAGCACCTGGTCATGGTGCTCCGGCGCCATGCTCAGCACCTCGGCACCGATGGCGGTCCACAGGGCACGCACCCGCCGGGCGGCCTCCGGGTCGGTGTCCGCCGTGGGAGTGAGAATCACCCGGTGCCGGCGGTAGAGCTCCGCGTCGGCGGCCTCCACGCCGCTCTTTTCCTTGCCGGCGATGGGGTGGCCGGGCACGAAGCGGGCGAAGTGGGCGCCCAGGGCGCGGCGCGCCTGGTCGATCACCGCCGTTTTGACGCTGCCGCCGTCGGTGACCAGGGCCCGGTCGCTCAAGCCCGGGGCCAGCTTGGTGAGCACCGTTTCCATGGCCGACACCGGCGTGGACACGAACACCAGGTCGGCGCCGCGCACCGCCAGCGCCAGGTCCTGGCTGCCCTCGTCGATCAGGCCCAGGGCCAGGCCCTGCTCCAGGGTGCGCGCCGAGCGCGCACCGGCCACCACGGTGCCCGCCAGCCCCTGGCGGCGCAGGGCGGCGGCGAAGGAGCCGCCAATCAGGCCCAGGCCGATGATCGCTACCCGCCGGAACATGGGTTGCTCCGCCATCAGCGCGCCATGGCCCGGCCCAGGGCCTTGAGGAAGCGTTCGTTCTCGGGGGCGGTGCCGATGGTAACGCGCAGGTGGTTGGGCAGCCCGTAGCCGCCCAGGGGCCGCACGATCACGCCGTCGCGCAGCAGCGCTTCGTACACCGGCAGGGCGTCGCCGCCGCAATCAAAGGTGACGAAGTTGGCCACCGAGGGAATCCGCTCCAGGTTCAGCTCCGCCAGCCCCTCGGCCAACTGCGCCAGACCGGCGGCGTTTTCGCCCTTGGAGTTCTCGATGTGGTCGTGGTCGTCCAGGGCGGCTTGAGCCGCCGCCAGGGCCGGAATGTTCACGTTGAACGGCTGGCGCACCCGGTTGAGCACGTCCGCCACCTGGGGATCGGCCACGCCATAGCCCACCCGCAGGCCGGCCAGGCCGTGAATCTTGGAGAAGGTGCGCGTCACCACCAGGTTGGGATGGTCCCGCAGGCGGGTCAGGCCGTCCGGGTAGTGGCTTTCCTCCACGTACTCGAAGTAGGCCTCGTCGAGCACCACCAGCACCTCCTCCGGCACCCGCGCCAGGAAAGCGTCCAGGGCGTGGTCGTTGAACCAGGTGCCGGTGGGGTTGTTGGGGTTGGCCAGGAACACGATGCGGGTGCGCTCGGTGATGGCGTCCGCCATGGCGGCCAGGTCGTGGCCGTACAGGTGGGACTCCACCCGCACCGGCGTGGCGGAACAGGCCAGGGTCACCAGCGGATAGACCGCGAAAGCGTATTCGGAAAACACCACCTCGTCACCGGGCTGCAGGTAGGCCCGGGCCACCAGCTCCAGCACATCGTTGGAGCCGTTGCCCAGCACCAGCCGGTCGGCGTCCACGCGCAGCCGCTCGGAGAGCGCCGCCTTGAGCTCGAAGCCGGCGCCGTCCGGATACAGGTGCACCTGGTCCAGTGCCCGGCGGGCGGCGTCCAGGGCCTTGTGGCTGGGGCCCAGGGGGTTCTCGTTGCTGGCCAGCTTGATCACGTCGTGGATGCCCAGCTCGCGCTGCAGTTCCTCGATCGGCTTGCCGGGCTCGTAGGGTTTGAGCCGTTGCACGCCGGTATTGGCCAATTGGATGTAATCGCAGCTCATGGTTTGTCCTTGTGCTCTGGTCGGGCGCCGTGATCGCGGCTGAAGCCGCTCCTGCAACGTAGGCTCGCCGCTACAATACCGCTTTGGGGTAGGAGCCCAGCACCTTGATGGTGTTGCCGTCGGAATCCAGATCCTCCAGCACCTTGGTCAGGGCCGCGTCCTCCTTGTGACCTTCGCAGTCGATGAAGAACACATAGCTCCAGTTGGCGATGCGCGAGGGCCGGCTTTCCAGGCGGGTCAGGTTGATGCCGCTGTCGCGGAACGGGCGCAGCAGATCGGACAGCAGCCCGGGCCGGTTCTTGCCGGACACCAGCAGGCTGGTCTTGTCGCGGCCGGAGGGCGGCGTGTCCTGGCGGCCGATGATCAGGAACCGGGTGGTGTTGTCCGGCCGATCCTCGATGTTGACCTGCACTTTTTCCAGCTCGTACAGCTCGCAGGCCATGTCGCCGGCGATGGCCATGGCGTTCCACTCGTCACGCAGGCGCCGCGCCGCTTCCGCGTTGGAGCTCACCGCGATGCGCTCCACCGCCGGCATGTGGGCGTCCAGCCACTGGCGGCACTGGGCCAGGGTCTGCTGGTGGGAATAGATGCGCGTGACCTTGTCGCGGCGGGTGTGCGGGCCGGACAGCAGATGGTGGTGGATGCGCAGCTCCACTTCGCCGCAGATTTTCAGGTCCGAATTCATGAACGAATCCAGGGTGTGGTTGACCATGCCCTCGGTGGAATTCTCCACCGGCACCACGCCGAAATGCACGGCGCCCGCCTCCACTTCCCGGAACACCTCGTCGATGGCGCCCAGGGGCACGCTTTCCACGGAGTGGCCGAAATGCTTGATCGCCGCCTGCTGGGTGAAGGTGCCCTCCGGGCCCAGGAACGCCACCCGCATGGGCTGTTCCAGAGCCAGGCACACGCTCATCACCTCGCGGAACAGGCGCGCCATGTCCTCGGCGTCGATGGGGCCGGTGTTGCGCTCCTTGATGCGGTGCAGCACCTGGGCCTCGCGCTCGGGCCGGTAGAACACCGGCGCCGGGTCCTCGGCGCGCTTCACCTCGGCCACCTGGTGGGCCAGGTCGGCGCGCTCGTTGAGCAGGTTCTGGAGGCGCTGATCGAGGCTGTCGATGCGCTCGCGCAGGGTATCGAGGCTGGGTTTGTCGCTCATCAGGCTTTCCGTTTCTCGAAGTCCGACATGAACCCGATCAGGGCGTCCACCGCCGCTTCGGGCACCGCGTTGTAAATGCTGGCGCGCATGCCGCCGACGCTGCGGTGACCCTTGAGATTGCGCAGGCCGGCGGCGTCCGCTTCGGCCAGGAAGTCCTTGTCCAGGGCGCTGTCGGCGAGCACGAAGGGCACGTTCATCCAGCTGCGCTGGGTGGGCCGCACCGGGTTGGCGTAGAAGTCGCTGGCGTCGATGTAATCGTACAGCTTGGCGGCCTTGCGGCGATTGATCTCGCCCATGGCGGCCACCCCGCCCTGCTCCTTGAGCCATTCGAACACCAGCCCCGCCAGGTACCAGGCGAAGGTGGGCGGCGTGTTGTACATGGAGCCGTTGTCGGCATGAATCTGGTAGTTGAGCATGGACGGCACCGTGGGGCCGGCGCGGCCCAACAGGTCCTTGCGCACGATCACCAGGGTCAGGCCCGCCGGGCCGATGTTCTTCTGGGCGCCGGCGTAGATCAGGCCGAAGCGGCTCACGTCCACCGGCCGCGACAGGATGGTGGAACTCATGTCCGCCACCAGCGGCTTGTCCACCTCCGGCACGAAGTCGAATTCCAGGCCGCCGATGGTTTCGTTGGGGCAGTAATGCACGTAGGCGGCGTCGTCGGAGAGCCGCCATTCACTTTGCGCCGGCGCGTAGCTGAAGTTGGCGTCCTCGCTGGAGGCCGCCACGTTCACCTCGCAGAAGCGGCGCGCTTCCTTGATCGCCTTGGTGGACCACTGGCCGGTGTTCACGTAGTCCGCCTTGCCGGCGTCGCCGAGCAGGTTCAGCGGCACCATGGCGAACTGGGCGCTGGCGCCGCCCTGCAGGAACAGCACCGCGTAGTCGTCGGACAGGCCGAGCAGGTCGCGCAGGTCGCGCTCCGCCTTTTCGGCCATGTCCACGATCACCGAGTCGCGATGGCTCATTTCCATCACCGACATGCCGGTGCCCCGGTAGTCCAGCATTTCCTCCCGGGCCCGCTGCAGGACCGCCTCCGGCAGCGCCGCCGGACCGGCGCAGAAGTTGTACGCGCGGCTCATTCTTCCGTCTCCTCGCCACCCTCGGTCGGGGCGTCCTGGTCGCCTTCGACGCCCTCGGCGTCCGGGTCGTCGTCGCCGTCCAGCTCCGGAATCGGCGCCAGGCCGGACAGGGCCTCGCCGTCACCGAGGCGGATCAGACGCACGCCCTGGGTGTTGCGGCCCAGATGGCTGACCTCGTCCACGCGGGTGCGCACCAGGGTGCCCTGGTTGGAGATCAGCATCACGTCCTCGCCACCGAACACCTGGGTGGCGCCCACCAGGGGCCCGTTGCGTTCGTTGACCACCATGCCGATGACACCCTGGGTGCCACGGCCCTTGGTGGGGAACTCGCTCAGGTCGGTGCGCTTGCCGTAGCCGTTTTCCGAGGCCGCCAGCATCTGGCCGCCCTCCTGGGGCACGATCAGGGCGATCACCTGCTCGCCCTCGGCCAGCTTCATGCCGCGCACGCCCCGGGCGATGCGGCTCATCACCCGCACCCGGGATTCCTGGAAGCGCACCACCTTGCCGTTGCCGGCCACCAGCACCACATCTTCGTCGCCCTGGGTGATGGCCACGTTGACCAGGTCCTCGCCGTCCTGCAGGCGCACCGCGATCAGGCCGCTGCTGCGCGGCCGGGCGAAGCGCGCCAGCTCGGTGCGCTTGACCACGCCGCTGGAGGTGGCCATGAAGATGAACGGGCCGGAAACCGCCGGGGCATCCACTTCCGCCTCGCCGTCGGCGCCGTCCGCGTCCTCGGCCACGTCCACCACCTCGGCGTCGGCCTCTTCCTCATCGTCGCCGTTGCTCTGCTGACGCACCTGCTCGGCGTCCAGACGCAGGATGGCGGTGATGCGCTCCTCGGGCTTGAGCGCCGGAATCAGGTTGATGATCGGCTTGCCCCGGGAGGCGCGACCGCCCTGGGGCAGCTCGAACACGCGCAGCCAGTACACCTTGCCCACGTTGGTGAAGCACAGCAGGGTGTCGTGGGTGCCCGCCACCAGCAGGTGCTCCACGTAGTCCTCGTCCTTGAGCTGGCCGGCGGACTTGCCGCGCCCGCCGCGCTTCTGGGCCCGGTAGGTGTCGATCGGCTGGGTCTTGGCGTAACCGCCGTGGCTGAGGGTCACCACCACGGTTTCCTCGGCGATCAGGTCTTCCATGCTCAGATCCAGGCGGGAGGTCTGGATCTCGGAGCGGCGGTCGTCGCCGTATTCGTCGCGCACCGCGGTGAGCTCGTCGCGGATCACCTGCATCAGGCGTTCCGGATCCGCCAGGATCAGCATCAGCTCGGCGATCTGGTCGAGCAGCTCCTGGTAATCGGTGATCAGCTTTTCCCGTTCCAGGCCGGTGAGCTTCTGCAGGCGCAGGTCGAGAATCGCCTGGGCCTGTTCCGGGCTCAGGTGGTAGAGGCCGTCGTGCAGGCCGTAGGCTTCGTCCAGGCCGTCCGGGCGCGCCGCGTCCTCGCCGCCGGCGCGCTCCAGCATGGTCATCACGTCGCCGGGCTCCCAGCCCCGGGCCAGCAGTTTTTCCTTGGCCTCGGCGCCGCTGGGCGACGCCTTGATCAGCTCAATCACCGGATCGATGTTGGCCAGGGCCACCGCCAGGCCTTCCAGCTGATGGGCTTTCTCGCGGGCCTTGCGCAGTTCATAGACGGTGCGCCGGGTGACCACCTCGCGGCGGTGGCGCAGGAAGGCGTCCAGCAGCTCGCGCAGGTTCAGGGTCTTGGGCTGGCCGTCCACCAGGGCCACGGTGTTGATGCCGAACACCGACTCCATCTGCGTTTGCTGATAGAGGTTGTTGAGCACCACCTCGGCGTTCTCGCCACGGCGCAGCTCGATCACCACGCGCATGCCCTGCTTGTCGGACTCGTCGCGCAGCTCGGTGATGCCCTCGATGCGCTTTTCCTTGACCAGCTCCGCGATCTTCTCGATCAGCCGCGCCTTGTTCACCTGGTAGGGCAGCTCGTGGATGATGATCGCTTCCTTGCCGCCCTTGTCCATCTGCTCGATGTCGGCCCGGGCGCGCACGTAGATGCGGCCCCGGCCGGTGCGGTAGGCCTGCACGATGCCGGCGCGGCCATTAATGATGCCGGCGGTGGGGAAATCCGGGCCCTTGATGTATTCCATCAGGTCGTCCGGAGTCAGGCTGTCGTCGTCGATCAGCGCCAGACAGCCGTCCACCACCTCGCGCAGGTTGTGCGGCGGGATGTTGGTGGCCATGCCCACGGCGATGCCCGAGGAGCCGTTGACCAGCAGGTTCGGCACCCGGGTGGGCATGACGTCGGGAATCCGCTCGGTGCCGTCGTAGTTGTCGACGTAATCGACGGTTTCCTTGTCCAGGTCGGCCAGCAGTTCATGGGCGATCTTGGACATGCGCACTTCGGTGTAACGCATGGCCGCCGCCGAGTCGCCGTCGATGGAACCGAAGTTGCCCTGCCCGTCCACCAGCATGTAGCGCAACGAGAACGGCTGCGCCATGCGCACGATGGTGTCGTACACGGCGGAGTCGCCATGGGGGTGGTACTTACCGATTACGTCGCCCACCACCCGGGCGGATTTCTTATAGGGTTTATTCCAGTCGTTGCCCAGCTCGTGCATCGCGAACAGCACCCGCCGGTGTACCGGCTTGAGGCCGTCGCGTACATCCGGCAGGGCGCGACCGATGATCACGCTCATGGCGTAATCCAGGTACGACTGCCTGAGCTCGTCCTCGATATTGACGGGCGTGACTTCTTTGGCGAGGTCCGTCATGGCGTTCCTTTATATGGGTCCAGGGACAGTCCGGGAAAGCCCCGGATGATAGCACAGCGGCGGCTGGCCGGGCGATACGGGCGGCAAGCCGCCGGATACAGGATGCAGGAAGCAGGGTACAGGCGCGTGGTCGGGTGGCGACGAGCCTCTGGCATCAGGCTCCGCGCTGCAAGGCCAAGTTCACGACCAGCACGAACCCGCGGGCTCGGCGCCTCGGTCGGTACGGCTTCGTCCGCGCCTGAATCCTGCATCCTGTATCCTGTAACGCCACGCGGCTATACTCGCGGCCTGACCGAACAGGGAGCTTTGCATGACCGACAACCGCGCGGATCTGATCGTCCAGGCCCGTTGGGTGGCGCCGGTGGCGCCGGACACCGGGGCCCTGGCCGATCACGCCCTGGTGGTGCGCGACGGCGCCATCGTCGACCTGCTGCCCACCGCCCTGGCGGCGCAGAAATGGGTGGCCGACGACACCGTGACCCTGGACCGCCATCTGCTGATTCCCGGGCTCGTCAACGCCCATACCCACGCCGCCATGAACCTGTTCCGCGGCCTGGCCGACGACCTGCCCCTGATGACCTGGCTGGAGCAGCACATCTGGCCCGCCGAGGGGCGCTGGATCGGCGAGCCCTTCGTGCGCGACGGCGCCCGGCTGGCGGCGGCGGAAATGATCCGCTCCGGCACCACCTGCTTCGGCGACATGTACTTCTTCCCGGAAACCACCGCCCGGGTGGTCATGGAAGCGGGCCTGCGGGCGGCCCTGTTCGCCCCCATCCTGGACTTCCCCACGCCCATGGGCGACGGCCCGGACGACTACCTGCGCCTGACCACCCGCGCCGCCGACGCCTGGCGCCACGAACCGCGCATCACCATCGGCTTCGGCCCCCACGCGCCCTACACGGTGTCCGATGGTCCGCTGCGCCAGGTGCTCACCCTGGCCGAGGAACTGGACGCGCCGGTGATGATGCACGTGCACGAAACCGCCGGCGAGATCCACTCCGCCGTGGAGGCCAACGGCGAACGCCCCCTGGCCCGGCTCAAGCAGCTGGGTCTGCTCAGCCCGCGGCTGATGGCGGTGCACATGACCCAGCTGCTGGACGAGGAAATCCAGTGGCTGGTGGACACCGGCACCCAGGTGGTGCACTGCCCGGAATCCAACCTCAAGCTGGCCAGCGGCTTCTGCCCGGTGCAGCGCCTGCTGGACGCCGGCATCAACGTGGCCCTGGGCACCGACGGCGCGGCCAGCAACAATGACCTGGACATGATCGGCGAGACCCGCACCGCCGCCCTGCTCGCCAAGGGCGTGAGCCTGCGCGCGGACGCGGTGTCCGCCGACCAGGCCCTGCGCATGGCCACCCTCAACGGCGCCCGCGCCCTGGGCCTGGAGCAGCGCACCGGTTCACTGGAAATTGGCAAGCAGGCGGATATGGTCGCCGTGGACCTGGGCGCCCTGGAAACCCAGCCGGTCTACGACCCGGTGGCGCAGCTGGTGTACGCCGCCACCCGCGACCAGGTCACCCACAGCTGGGTGGCCGGCCGCTGCCTGATGCGTGACCGCCAGTTGACCACGCTGAACGCCGCCCTGATCGCCAAGAATGCCGGCGAATGGCGGGACAAGATCGCCCAGGCCGATCACTCACCGGAGAATCAGCAATGAGCCAAGCCAACGTCGACAGCGCCGAAATCGCCAAATTCAACGCCCTGGCGGAACGCTGGTGGGACCCGGAGTCCGAGTTCCGCCCGCTGCACGACATCAACCCGCTGCGGTTGAACTACATTGACGAGCGCCTGGACCTGCCCGGCAAGAAAGTCATCGACATCGGCTGCGGTGGCGGCCTGCTCTCCGAGGGCATGGCCCGGCGCGGCGCCCAGGTCACCGGCATCGACCTGGGCGAGGCGCCCCTGGCGGTGGCCCGGCTGCACGCCGAGCAGAGCGGCGTGGAGGTGGAATACCGCCAAGTGCCCGCCGAGGAGATCGCCGCCGAACGGGCCGGCCAGTACGACGCCGTCACCTGCCTGGAGATGCTCGAGCACGTGCCCGACCCGTCCTCGGTGATCCGCGCCTGCGCCACCCTCGTGAAACCCGGCGGCCAGGTGTTCTTCAGCACCATCAACCGCAACCCGAAGGCGTTCCTGTTCGCCATCGTCGGCGCCGAGTACGTGCTGCGCCTGCTGCCCCGGGGCACCCACGAATACGCCAAGCTGATCCGCCCCTCGGAGCTGGCCGGCTGGGCCCGGGACGCCGCCCTGGACGTGCGCGACACCACCGGCATGACCTACAACCCGCTGACCCAGGTCTACAAACTCAACCGGGATGTTTCCGTGAACTATCTGATGCACGCGGTGCGCCGTGCTTGAGGCGGTCTTCTTCGACCTCGACGGCACCCTGGTGGACACCGCGCCGGACTTTTACGTGGTGCTCAACCAGGTGCTGGAGGCCCACGGTCACCCGCCGGTGAGCTACCAGGCGGTGCGCGCCACCGTGTCCAACGGCGCCCGCGCCCTCACCGAGCTGGGCTTCGGCCTGGCCCCCGGCGACGACGGCTTCGACCGGCGCCTGGACGATCTGCTGGAGGCCTACGGCCGGCGCCTGGACGTGGACACCCGGCTGTTCGAGGGCATGGCGGAATCCCTGGCCTGGCTGGAAAGCAACGGCCTGCCCTGGGGCGTGGTCACCAACAAGCCGGAACGCTTCACCCGGCCGGTACTGGCCGGCCTGGGCCTGCTGGAGCGGGCCGTGGCGGTGATCTGCCCGGACCAGGTGGCCGAGCGCAAGCCGCACCCGGAGGGCCTGCTCAAGGCGGCCGCCGCCGCCAACGCCAACCCGGTGCACTGCCTGTACGTGGGCGACCACCTGCGTGACATCCAGGCCGGGCTCAATGCGAAAATGGTCACCGCCACCGCCGCCTTCGGCTACGTGGACGCGGACGACAACCCGCGCGCCTGGCCGGCGGACCACTATCTGGAACGGGGCGAGGACCTGCCCGCCCTGCTGCGCAGTCTCAATCAGGACGACTAAGGCATGGACATCAAGGCAATCAACGACCGAGCCGTCGGCTACCAATGCGCGGCGGACACCTTCAAGGACCGCATCATCCTGGTCACCGGCGCCGGCGCCGGCATCGGCCGCGCCGTGGCCCTGGCCCTGGCCGCCCACGGCGCCACCGTGATTCTGCTGGGCCGTACCCAGGCCAAGCTGGAAGCGGTCTACGACGAGATCAAGGCCGCCGGCGGCCCGGAACCGGCCCTGGCGCCGGTCAACCTGGAAGTGGCCCGCCCGGAGGACTACCGGGAACTGGCCACCCTGTTCGACAAGGAATTCGGGCGCCTCGACGGCGTGCTGCACAATGCCTCGGTGCTCGGCGACATCACTCCCCTGGACCGCTACGGCGCCGACACCTGGGAATCGGTGATGCGCGTCAACGTCAACGCCGCCTTCCACCTCACCCAGGCGCTGCTGCCGCTGCTGCGCAACAGCGAGGACGGCCGCATCCTGTTCACCTCGTCCAGCGTGGGCCGGCGCGGCCGCGCCTTCTGGGGCGCCTACGCCGCCTCCAAGGCGGCCACGGAGAACCTGGCGCAGACCCTGGCCGACGAGCTGGAGAACATCAGCCCGATCCGCACCAATACCCTGAACCCGGGCGCCACCCGCACCGACATGCGCGCCCTCGCCTATCCCGGCGAGGACCCGGCCACCCTGAAGGCACCGGAGGAGATCGTCGCGCCCTACCTGTTCCTGCTCGGGCCCGACAGCCGCGACGTCAACGGCGTGTCCCTGGACGCCCAACCGAAATAACCACCGCCCGGTCCCTCCATCGGGGCCGCCTTACGCGCGGCTCCGTTGATTGGTGGGCCCGGCTTTGCCCACCGTTGACCCCGGCGCCACCCGCCCCCGTCAAGCCGGTATCTTCCCGCCCGGCCCACCGTGTTTAACTCGCTTAAAACCCCTCTAAAAACAAAAGCAGGGATTATTATGCGTCGTTTTACCCTGATTTCAATTGCACTGGTTCTGTCGTCCTTTTGCGCGGTCAGCGCGCAGCAAATGCAGCTGAGTAACGAGCAACGCCAGGCGATGGAAAAACTCCTGCCCGGCGTCACCATCGACGATCGCGTGGTGCGGGGCCTGGCGGATATTTATTATTCCCGGGACATGCCGGTGCGGGTGCGCCTGAAGGCGATCAGCAAACTGGTGGGCATCGACCAGATGCCGCCGGGCACCGCCCTGAGCCGCAAGATCTGCATCTGGGACATCGCCGGGCGCAACGGCCCGGTGTTCCAGGCCGCCATGGACCAGCGCGCCATGGCCCGGGAATACGGCATCAACCTGGAAATGATCCCCTTCACCAACGAAACCGTGATGGTTGAAGAGCTCAAGGCCGGCCACTGCGACGCCGCCCTGATGAGCGGCTTCCGCGCCCGCCTGTTCAACAAATACACCGGCACCATCGACTCCATCGGCGGCGTGCCCGACGACCAGCACATGCGCACCCTGCTCAAGGTTCTCGCCCACCCCAGCCAGGCGGACAAAATGGTGCAGGGCGAGTACGTGATCATGGGCATGTTCTCCGGCGGCGGCGTGCACATCTTCGTCAACGACAAACGGATCAGCTCCCTGGCCAAGGCCGCCGGCAAGAAGGTGGCGGTGCTCGACTACGACCAGACCCAGGCGGAAATGGTGGCCGGCATCGGCGCCACGCCGGTGCCCTCGGACATCGTCAGCGCCCCCAACAAGTTCAACAACGGCGTGGTGGACATTCTCGCCGCGCCCCTGGTGGCCTATGAGCTGCTGGAACTCTACAAGGGCATGGAGCCGGACGGCGGCATCGTCGACTACCCCATCGCCCAGCTGAGCATGCAGCTGGTGGGCCGGCTGGACAAATTCCCCAACGAGATCGCCCAACTGGTGCGCGAGGCCTCCTTCGAGGCCTACGACCGGGTCCGCGAGCGGGTCAAGATCGAGGAGGACCGGGTGCCCAACCGCTGGTGGATCGATATCCCCGACAACGAAAAACGGGTCTATGAGAGCATGATGCAGGACGCCCGCAACGTGCTGCGCCAGGAAGGCTACTACAGCGGCGATATGCTCGACCTGCAACGCCGCATCCGCTGCAAGTTCGATTCGTCCCGGGGCGAGTGCGCCGGCGCCGGAGGCGGTTCATGAAGACGGTTCTGTTCAGCGCTCTGTTGATCCTGACCGGCGCCCTGGCGGCGCCCGCCGGGGCCGATGACCGGCCCCTGCGCGAGCGCCTCGCCGACCGCCGCGAGGTGAACATCTGCATCTGGGACCTGGTGGGCCGCCACGGTCCCATCTTCAGTGCCGCCCAGGACCAGACCACCCGCTTCCTGAAATACGGCATCAAGGTGAACCTGGAGCCCTACACCGACGAGCGCGTGATGGTGGAGGAGCTCAAGGCCGGCCGCTGCGACGCCGCCCTGATGACCGGCATGCGCGCGCGCCTGTTCAACCAGTACACCGGCACCATCGATTCCATCGGCGGCCTGCCCACCCAGGAACACCTGCGCATGCTGCTCAAGGTGCTGGCCGACCCGCGCTCGGCGCCGCGCATGACCCAGGGCGAGTACGTGGTACTGGGCGTGGCGCCCGCCGGCGGCGCCTACATCTTCGTCAACGACAAGCGCATCAACACCCTGGGCAAGGCCGCCGGCAAGAAGGTGGCGGTGCTGGATTACGATCCGGTGCAGGCGGAAATGGTGGGCGACCTGGGGGCCGCGCCGGTGCCCACGGACATCGTCCATGCCCCGGGGCTGTTCAACAATGGCGTGGTGGATGTGCTGGCCGCGCCGCTGGCGGCCTATCAGCTGATGGAGCTGTACAAGGGCATGAAACCGGACGGCGGCATCATCGACTACCCCCTGGCGCAGATCACCCTGCAGCTGGTGGGCCACCGGGACCGGGTCAGCCCGGAGCTGGCGCAGATTACACGGGAGCTGTTCTTCGAGAGCTACGACGACTTCCTGGGCCGGGTGCGCCAGGAAACCCGGGTGGTGCCGGAGCACTGGTTCGTGGACATCCCCGATCAGGACAAGCGCGAGTACGAGGTAATGATGCGCGAGGCGCGGCAGGAGTTACGTGAGCGCGGCTATTACAGCGCCGATATGCTGGCGCTGCAGAAGAAAATCCGCTGCAAGCTGGATAACACCCGCGCGGAATGCTCCGACATCAAGCGGTGAAATCGGTGGCCGTTGATCGCGACTGAAGTCGCTCCTACAGCGGCCTGTCGTAGGAGCGACTTCAGTCGCGACGCGCACCAACGCTTAATGCAACGGCTCGTCGCCGCCGGGTAACTGGTCCAGGGCGCCGAACATGTCCACCCGCTGGTCGTTGAACATGTCCAGCTCCGGCGCCAGCGCCTGCACATAGCGGTCGAAATACAGGAACTGCTTGAGCAACAGCGCGAACTCGCGGGGGAAACGAATGCCATGGCCCTCGCCGATGCGCACCAGCTCGGTGAGCAACTGGTTCACTTCCCGGTCGTTGCGGTCCGCCTGCACCAGGGCGCTGGCGTCCACGTCGGTGAGCCGCTCCTGGAGCGCGCCGATGTCCCGGGCCAGGGCCTGCACGTCCACTTCCTCCCGGGTCATGCCCACCATGGCCATGGCCCGCGCCATGGACTCCACATCGCCATTACCGATGGCCTCGAACAGCTCCATCATGCCGGCCCAGGTTTCCCGGCGGATGCGCCCCACCATGCCGAAGTCGATGAAACCGACGCGGCCGTCCTCCAGCAGCATCAGGTTGCCGGCGTGCAGGTCGGCGTGGAAGAAATCACACATCATCAGGCTGGAGAACCAGGTGTTCAGGGCGGTGACCAGGGTGCCCGCCGGGTCGTCGGTGTAGGCACGCAGCACCTCCAGGTCGGTGAGCGGCACGCCGTGGAAGCGCTCCATGGTCAGCACCCGGGCGGTGGTGTGGGAGGCGATCGGCCGGGGCGCCACCACCGCGGTGTTGCCGGTTTCCGCCAGGAAACGATTGAACGCCTCCAGGTTGCGGGCCTCCTGGAGGAAATCGCATTCCTCGATCATGCCCGCCTGCAGTTCCTCCACCACCCCGGACAGGGCGGATCGGGACAGCCCCGGCGCCAGGGACTCGATCACCCGGGCCGAGACATAGAGAAAGTTGAAATCGGTGAGCAGCACGTTGCGCACGCCCGGGCGCTGCACCTTGATCACCACCTCGGCGCCGTTGCGCAGCCGGGCGGCGTGCACCTGGGCAATGGAAGCGCTGGCCAGGGGTTGCGGGTCCACCCATTCAAAGGCCTCCCCCAGGGATTTGCCCAATTCGCTCTCCACCATCTCGCGGATGTAGTGAAACGGCATCGGCGGCGTGCGGTCCAGGCACTTCTGGAGCTCCTGGACGTACTCCTCCGGAAACAGGGACGGCGAGCTGGCGATGAACTGGCCCAGCTTGATGTAGGTGGCGCCCAGGGATTCGAAGGTATGGCGCAGGCGCCGGGGCAAGGCGTCCCGGTCGCCGAGCAGCCAGCCGGCGCCCTGCCGGCCCACCACGCCCAGGGTTTCGAAAATACGCAGCGCGCCCCGCGCGGTGTTGCGCACCAGCGCCAGGCCTTCCCGCTCCCGGGACAGATCCGGGCGCCCCGCCTTGAGGGTGGGATCCTTGGTCATCACTTTTTTCGAACTCCGCGACAAGTTCCTTGAAGGCATTGGCTGTTTTGACATCAGAGCCGCGACCCAGGGTCATTATCACCAACGGGCCTCAAATTCATCATCTCAAGGCTAGCATCATGTTTGTAATGACTTACAGGCATTTATGTAATTGGCGCTTGTGCCAACTCGGAGCCGCTCTGTATGTTGCTCCGTACCGGTGTTGGTGCCGAGAGAACAATAAAAAGGAGCTCAAGGAATGCGTTCTCTAGTCGATAAACTTGTACGTTCCTCACGTCTTATTCTGGCGGGGGGGATGATCACCGTGCTGTCAGGCTGCGCCATGGTCTGGAAAAGCACCGGTGATATCCTGGTCACCTTCGGCGAAGCCGAAATGGCGCCCCACCTTCTCGCCTACGACGATATCCGCATGGGGTGCATCACCGGCGAGGCTCAGACCCCGCTCCTGATGTCCTTCGAGGAAGTGGGCTCCTGGCCGGAAAAACTCGGCGTGATGACCTTCACCACCGCCGCCGTCTGCGTCGAGCAGATGGCCCTCGAGGAAGAACTCCGCTACCAGCGCGAAGTGCGCGCCGGTAACGTCTCCGCCGCCCAGGACGCGCGCATCGCCCAGAAGCGCCTGTCCGCCACCGCCGCCAAGCGCCTCTACAAGGCCTTCCGCATCATGGACGAGAAGTACGGCCCCCTCGAGGAAGGCCAGTGCCCCCGTCTGCGCAAGGACTTCGACGAACTGGTATGGCTGGTGGGCAACGTGGCCGGCGTCCAGGCCCTGGTGGCCGACGGCGTGGCCGACGGCACCGTGGGCGTGCCGCGTGACATCGTCGCCAAGGTCGAGCGCCGCATGAAGTGCCTGGAAAACGAAAAATGGTGGGGCGCCCCCATGGCCGTGCGCGCCACCATCTGGTCGATTCTGCCGCAGCTGGCTCCGGAAGGCGCCCAGCCCTGGCAGACCCTCAAGCAGTCCGAGAAGATGGGCTTCGAACAGGGCGTCCGCCTGAGCAGCGCGCTGTACGCCATGAGCGCCTACAGCAAGGGTGACAACCAGCGTCTGCGCGAGGCGATCCGCAACTTCGCCGCCAACGACCAGAACCTGGACCCGGACTACGCCATGATCGACACCATCGCCGGGCTGCTGGTCACCGGCCTGTCCGACCGTCTGTGGACCGAGAACACCGGCAAGCGTACTCCGCTGAGCGGCCTGGGCACCTTCTGGGACGACCAGCCGGACGAGCCGGAAATGGACATCAACGACCTGCTGTAAGCTCCAACGCCTTCAGGAGCGGGACGCTTTCCCGAGCCCGTCCCGCTCCCATTCCACAAGAAGTATCTGCAAGGAGAGAACCGTGATGCGCGTTTTCAAGACTTTTGCCCTGGCCGCGGTGGCCTCGCTGGGCCTGGGCGCGGTTTCCGCCCAGGCGGCGGAGCAACGCAGCCTGTGTGTATTCGACATCATTGGCGCCAACGGTGACGTCTATAACGTCATGAAGGACCTCAAGACCCAGGCCGCCGGTTGGGGCGTGGATCTCAAGCTCAAGCCCTACACCGACGAGAAAATCGCCGCCGAGGACCTCAAGGCCGGCCAGTGTGACGGCGCCGTGCTCACCGGTCTGCGGGTGCGCCAGTTCAACAGCTTCGCCGGCAGCATGGAGGCGATCGGCGCGATCCCCACCTACAAGGAACTCAAGACCGTGATGCGGGTGCTGGCCAGCGACGCCCCCTCCATCACCAGCAAGATGAAGTCCGGCTCCTACATCATGGGCGGCATGATTCCCATGGGCGCCGCCTACCTGTTCGTGAAGGACCGCGAGATCGACACCGTCGGCGAGCTGTCCGGCAAGTCCATCTCGGTGATGGAGTACGATCCGGCCCAGGCCGAAATGGCGTCCAAGGTGGGCATGTCCCCGGTGCTGTCCGACATCACCAACTTCGCCGGCCGCTTCAACAACAACTCCGTGGACATCTGCTTCGCGCCGGTGGTGGCCTACTCCGCCCTGGAACTCTACAAGGGCATGCAGCCGGACGGCGGCATCATCCGCTACACCCTGGGTCAGCTGACCACCCAGATCGTGCTGCGTCAGGATCGCTTCACCGAGGAGTTCGCGCAGAATTCCCGCCAGTTCATGCTCGGCCAGTTCGACCGCGCCATGAACGTGATCCGCAACGCGGAAAACGAAGTGGACGACAAGTGGTGGATCGAGATCCCGGAGCAGGACAAGCTCCGCTACGACGAAATGCTGCGTGAAGCGCGGCTGGAAATGACCCGGGACGGTATTTACGACAAGGAACTGGTCGGCCTGCTCAAGAAGGTACGTTGCAAGTACGAACCTTCCCGGGCCGAGTGCACTCAGTGACCGATTCCGGTCACCGACCCGCGGGGCCCCTCCGGGCCCCGCTTTTCTTTCCCCTCACTCCGTATCGCGGATAGCGCTGCCGCGAGCGGACCAACCGGCGCCCAGGCGCCCCGATGCCGCCCCTGGCGACACGAATTACACCGGGTGAACAATGGATAAACCGACTTTTACCGTGGCCAAGCGATCGGTGGGTGAATGGCTCTCGTCCCTGCCCACCCTTTTTATTCTGCTGATTGTCATCTTTCTTTCTTCCGGCCAGATCATCCATTCCCAGTTGCTGAAAATAGGCGAAGCAACCTGGGACGAGTACTTTCTGCTGCGTGGCGCGGGCATGGTCCCCGAGCCCACCTGCAACCCGGATCCGGACATCAACCAGCGGGTGCGCGAGGTCGCCGAGAAGCGCCGCGCCGAGGCCCAGGACGACCCGCTGGCCGATATTCTCGGCGGCTCCGAAGTGGATGAAGACGCCATACGCAACTCCCTGGAGGCCTCCCGCGCCAATTGCCGGGGCAAATGGGAACGCTACCGGACGGTGGAGGAAAAGGTCACCCCCGGGGTGATCATGTTCCGCAACGTGGAAGGCACCGTCGCCAAAGTGGTGTCCACCCTGGGCGACTACAAACGGCTGTTGCTGTGTTTGCTGGTGATCATCTGCGCGGCCACCGCCACCCTCGCCCGCCACCACATTTCCCTGCGGCCATCGCGAACCCGCAAGGACCATTACATCTCCACCATCGCCCAACTGTGCGCCAACGGCCTGTTGCTGTTGTCCGCCGCCGTCTACCGGGCCAAGGACGTGGAGGCCATGGACGCCGGCGTCACGGTGGGCAACTTCTACCTGCACGGCTTCTGGATCGCCGGCTTCGCGCTGCTCACCGCCGCGTCCCTGCTGCAGCTGATCAAGCCGCCCAAGGATCTTGAGGACGGCGGCTCCTGGCCCAAGGCGTTCCTGACCATTCCGCTGTACACCTTCATGTGTCTGACCGCCTCGGCGCAGTTCATGATGCAGGGCTACTACCACGGCATCAGCGTCTATCTGAACATGATGATGGAGCTCTCCACCCTGTTCCTGAATCTGGCGCTGTACATCTGGATCGGCATGCTGCTCAAGCAGACCAAGCTGGCCCACCTGGTGTTCGACGTGCTGCGGCCCTGGAAAATGTCGCCGGAACTGATGTGCTTCGTGGTGCTGGCCGTGGCGGCCATCCCCACCGCCTACACCGGCGCCTCCGGCATCTTCGTGATCGCCGCCGGCGCCACCATCTACCGGGAACTGATCCGCGTCGGCGCGCGCAAGCAGCTGGCCCTGGCGGCCACCGCCATGTCCGGCTCCATGGGCGTGGTGTTGCGGCCCTGTCTGCTGGTGGTGATCATCGCCGCCCTCAACAAGAGCGTGACCACCACCGAGCTGTTCGCCTCCGGCTACAAGATCTTCTTCCTGAGCTTGTTCCTGTTCTTCATCTACAGCCAGTTCGCGCGTACCTCGCCGGCGCGCATCGCGCCGTTCTCCGAGGCGCTGCCGCGCAGCCTCAAGCGGCTGGTGCCGCTGATGCCCTACGGCATCATCGTGGGCGCCATCCTGGTGCTGTTCAGCGACCTGCTGGGCCGCCACCTGGATGAGTTCTCCGCGCCCATCATTCTGCCGGTGATGCTGCTCGGCGTGCTGGTCTACGAGAAGCTCAGCAAGCACCTGCTGCACCTGTTCAGCCTGTTCCTGGTGCCGATGCTGTTCCTGTCCTTCCAGGGCATCTGGGAGGGTTACCAGGCATTGAGCACCGGCACCACGCCGGCGGGGGTGTCCCCGGCGGAGCTGGAGGACATTCTGTGGGCGGAGTTCTGGCGCAATCTGGTGCTGGGCGGCTTCCTGGTGGTCCACTATCTGGTGAAAACCGGGGATCAGGACCCCCACTACAAACCGGAAGCCGGTGTCTCCGAGAAGATGGAAGGCGCCCTGCGTCTGGCCACCAACGAAACCACCGGCCACATCGGCGCGCTGCTGATGCTGATGGCCCTGTCGGTGAGCACCGGCGGCATCATCGAGCGTTCCGGCCTGCTGGAAATGCTGCCCGAGACTTTCCCGTCGATCTGGATCGCCATGGGCATCCTGGTGGTGACGATGGTGATCATCGGCATGATCATGGACCCCTACGGCGCCGTGATCCTGGTGAACGCCACCATCGCCCAGGTGGCGTTCGACAACGGCATCGCGCCGCTGCACTTCTGGATGATCACCCTGGTGGCCTTCGAGCTGGGGTATCTGACACCACCGGTGGCGCTCAACCACCTGTTGACACGACAGGTGGTGGGCGACGACGAGGTGGAAAGCGCCAAGCTCAGTACCGGCAGCTTCTTCCGCCGCTACGAGAAGTTCATCCTGCCGATCGCGGTGATGCTCACGGCGTTGTTGATCGTGTCCTTCCTGCCGCTGATCTCCGATGGCCTGCACGAGTGGCTGTTCCAGAAGATCCAGGCGGGTTGAACCCTCCTCCACCCACCGACCAAAAAAACGCGGGCTCCGGCCCGCGTTTTTTTATGGCTTATCGGGTTTTAGGGGCCGGGCCTTCCATCATGGACGCGTCCCGGCGTGGGCCCCCTTCCGGGAACGTCGTGAATCCATCCCTGGAGACTCCCGGTTTGACATCCTGTCAAACAGGGTCCCGGAAGGGGGCCCACACCGGGACGCTCCGAGGTAGCGTCACGCGCGGCTTCGTAGCTTGGGTAGGAGCGACCGGGCGGTGTTCCGCTTTAGTCGCGATGGCCCGGCGTTCTAGAGGCGGTATTCACCACCGTCGATGGCTTGCTGGATCTCCGGTGTGAGACGCTGGTAGCGGTGCTCGCCGGGCAGCAGCACATAGACCGGGTCGTCCACCCGCTCCAGATCGTACTTCTCTTCCTTCAGCGTGTTCTTCTGGTGCTTGAAGGTGCCGGTGGTTTCCACGCCGCCGTCGGTGACGCGCAGGAACACCGGGATCGCGTAGGGCGGCAGCTCGCCGGCCAGGTAGGCACTCAGGCCGGCCCAGTCCGCTTCGCCGTGGGCGCGGTCGAGACGCAACTCCGCCATGCCGGCGCGGCCGTCGGTGGCGGGGATTTCCACGCCGTAGACCACGGATTCGACGATCTGCTCAAAGCCGTCCAGGATCTGCTCCACTTCGGTGGTGGAGACGTTTTCGCCTTTCCAGCGGAAGGTGTCGCCCAGGCGGTCCACGAACTGGGCGTGGCGGAAGCCGATGTCGCGCATCATGTCGCCGGTGTTGAACCAGGCGTCGCCTTTCTTGAACGCGTCCCGAAAGATCGATTTCTCGGTCTTTTCCGGGTCGGTGTAACCGTCGAACGGGGTCTTCTCGGTGATCTCGCCGAGCATCAGGCCGGCTTCGCCTTTGTTCACCTTGATCATGTGGCCGTTCTTGTCGCGCACCGGCTGGTCGGCTTCCTTGTCGTACTTGACGATGGCGTAGCCTACCGGCGAGAAGCCCACGGTGTTGTCGAAGTTGAACACGTTGGTGAACGCCACGTTGCTTTCCGAGGCGGTGTAGAACTCCGCCACGCGATCAATATCGAAGCGCTTCTTGAAGGCTTTCCAGATGCCGGGGCGCAGGCCGTTGCCGACGATGGTGCGCACCGGGTTGTCGGCGTCGTCCGGTTTTTCCGGCTGCTCGTGCAGGTAGCGGCACAGCTCGCCCACGTAGCCGAAGGCGGTGCAGTCATGGCGGCGCACGTCCTGCCAGAAACGGCTGGCGGAGAAGCGCCGGGCCAGCACCAGGCCGCCGCGCCCGGCGATCACCGAGGCCCAGCACACCACCAGGCCGGTGGCGTGGTAGAACGGCAGGGTGCAGTAAAGCCGGTCGTGGGCGTCCAGGCGCACCGAGGAAAAACCAAACCCGCCGTAGGCTTTTTCCCAGCGGCCGTGGTTGAACACCACCGCCTTGGGGAGGCCGGTGGTGCCGGAGGTATAGATGTAAAAAAGCGGATCGCGCAAAAACGTCCGCTGGCTGCTGGCCGGGTTATCGCTGGCGCGATGGCGGATCGCCTCGGCCAGGTTCACATAGCCCTCCGGGGCCTCGCCCGGGTCCGCCAGGGTGTCGTGGTCGGCGAAGTAGAGAAAATGTTCCTTCAGATCCAGCCGGTCGCGCACCTCACGGATCGCCGCCACCTGCTCGGCGCCGATGATCGCCGCCTTGGGCGCCACCAGATTGAAGCTGTGCACCAGCACCTTGCCACGCTGGGAGGTATTGAGCAGCGCCGCGCACACGCCCAGCTTGGCGCAGCCGATCACCGTGGCCAGCAGCTCCGGCCGGTTCTCCAGGTTCACCGCCACGGTGTCGCCCTTCTCCAGGCCCAGGGAGGCCAGGTAATCGGCGATGCGATTGGCCCAGCCGTTCAGGGTGGCGTAGGTGAAGGCGCGCTCGTCCTGGATCAGGGCGATGCCCGCCGGATGCTCCGCCGCCACCCGCTCGATGGCCACCCCGAGCCCCACCGGGCGGCGGGTATCGGTGAGCTTGCCCAGGCGCGCGCCCTTGATCAGAGCGGGCAGATTGCCGACCACCTCCGGCACCTTGGTGAGCAGCTTGGGCAGAGTAATAACGTCCCCATGACGCATGGCGTTTCCCCATTTCTTGTTGTGTCGTGGATGGCGTTGACCCTTTGAACGGCCGCCGGGGGTAACTCGGTCAATCGCTTCATTGCGGCGTTGGGGACGAAGCTATAGCATGAAAGTTTATAGTTGTACACATAGCAAAAAGACGACAATAAAAACCGATAACGATAAAAACAAGGACCCTCTTCATGGAGAAACGGACCCCGACCTTCCTGCGCCGCTCGCCGCAGGAATGGCTCTCCTCGCTGCCCGTGCTTCTGCTGCTCCTGGTGGTGGTGTTTCTGTCCTCCGGGCAGATCATTCACTCGCAGATGCTGAAGATCGGCGAGAACACCTGGGAAGAGTATTTCCTGCTACGCACCGCCGGCCTGACGCCGGCGCCGGAGTGCGACCGCGACCCGAACATCGACCAGCGCGTCAACGAGATCGCCGAGAAACGCAAGGCGGAAGCGGACTCCGACCCGCTCGGCGATCTGCTTGGCGGCGGCGCCGTGAACCGGGACGCGATTCGCGACTCCCTGCTCGCCACCCGCGCCAATTGCCGCGCCAAGTGGGACCGCTACCAGACGGTGCAGGACAAGGTCACCCCCAGCGTGGTGGCGTTCCGCAACATCGAGGGTGGCATCGCCACCCTGGTGGCCACCCTGGGGGACTACAAGCGCTTGCTGCTGGCCCTGCTGCTGCTGATCTGCGCGGCCACCACCACCTTCCAACGCCACCACATCGCCCTGCGCCCCTCGCGTACCCGCAAGGACCATCTGATTTCCAGCCTGGCCCAGGTGGTGTCCAATTCGCTGCTGCTGATCTCGGCGCTGGTCTATCGCGGTTCGGACCTGCGCGCCGCCCAGGCCGGCGTCACCGTGGACGCGCTCTATCTGCATTCGGTGTGGATCGCCGGCTTCGCCATTCTCACCGCCGCCGCCGTCTACCAGCTGGTACGCCCGCCGCGCGGCCTGGAAGAAGGCGGTTCCTGGGGCAAGGCGTTGCTCACCATTCCGCTGTTCAGCTTCATGTGCATCTCGGCGTCGATCCAGTTTTACGGCCAGGGTTATTTCCACGGCGTCAGCGTCTACATGAACATGATGATGGAGCTCTCCACCCTGTTCCTGAATCTGGCGCTGTACATCTGGATCGGCATGATGCTCAAGCAGACCCGGCTCACCCACATCGTGTTCGACGTGATGCGGCCCTGGAACCTGTCGCCGGAACTGATGAGCGTGGTGGTGCTCGCCTTCGCCGCCGTGCTCACCGCCTACACCGGCGCCTCCGGCATCTTCGTGATCGCCGCCGGCGCCACCATCTACCGGGAACTGATCCGCGTCGGCGCGCGCAAGCAGCTGGCCCTGGCGGCCACCGCCATGTCCGGTTCCATGGGCGTGGTGCTGCGGCCCTGCCTGATCGTGGTGGTGATCGCCGCGCTCAACAAGAACGTGACCACCGCGGAGATGTTCTCCGCCGGCGGCAAGGTGTTCCTGCTCAGCCTGCTGGTGTTCTTCATCTACAGCCAGTTCGCGCGCACCACGCCGGCACGCATCGCGCCCTTCGCCAAGGCGGTGCCCGCCAGCCTCAAGCGCATGGTGCCGCTGATGCCCTACGGCATCGTGGTGGGCGCCGTGGCGCTGTTCTTCAACGACCTGCTGGCCCGCCAGCTGGATGAGTTCTCGGCGCCCATCATCCTGCCGGTGATGCTGCTGGCGATTCTGATCTACGAAAAATTCAGCCGCCACGTGGTGCATCTGTGCGCCCTGTTCATGGTGGCGATGCTGGTGTTGTCCTGGCAGGGCGTGTGGGAGGGCTATCAGGCGCTCACCGCCGTCGGCGACGGCGCTCTGCCCGCCAGCGCTCTGCCAGGAAGCATGGCACCCCAGGAACTGGAAGCCGCCCTGTGGAGCGACTTCTGGCGCAACCTGCTGTTCATGGTGTTCCTGCTGGTCACCTACCTGGTGCCCGGCGACCGGGACCCGCACTACGCGCCGGAGGAAGGCGTGGCGGAGAACTTCGAGGGCTCCATGCGCTTCGCCACCTCGGAGACCACCGGCCACATCGGCGCCCTGCTCATGCTGATGGCCATGTCCATGGGCGCCGCCGGCATCATCGAGCGCTCCGGCGTGCTGGAGGCGCTGCCGGAAACCTTCGGCTCGATCTGGATCGCCGCCGGCTTCTTCGTGGTGGCCCTGGTGCTGGTGGGCATGTTCATCGACCCGCTCGGCGCGGTGATTCTGGTGAACGCCGCCATGGCGCCCATGGCCGAAGCCAACGGCATCAGCGCGCTGCACTTCTGGATGATCGCCCTGGTGGCCTTCGAGCTCGGTTATCTGACACCCCCGGTGGCGCTCAACCATCTGCTAACGCGGCAGGTGGTGGGCGACGACGAGGTGGAAAGCGCCAAGCTCAAGACCGGCAGCTTCTTCCGCCGCTACGAGAAGTTCCTGCTGCCCATCGGGGTGATGCTCACGGCGCTGCTGATCATCGCCTTCCTGCCGCTGATCTCCGATAGCGTGCACGGCTGGCTGTTCCAGCGCATCGAGGCGGGCTGAAACCATCGCGGCTGAAACGATACCCCCGGGCGGGTTTTCCCCGGCCCGGGGATATCGGATACTCTCGTGACAACGTCATTCACCCGACACGAGGTCGCCATGAACCGCCCGGAACCCCAGCGTGCCGGAGGCCGCCCCACCGAGCCCCTGCCCAAGTCCTTCAAACCGGCGCTGACCCTGCTCGGCGTCCTGTTCCTGGTTACCGCCGGCATCGCCGTGGCCGCCGCGGTGGTGGACCGCCTGATCTACGGCTGAACCATGGCGACTCGGGAAGAACACCGCCATCACCCCCGCCATCGCGCCCCTCGCGGCGTCGCCCTGACGCTGCGCCGCGAGGCCGGCGACGATGAGGAGCCACTGCACCTGCTGTGCCGGGACGTATCCCGCAATGGCCTGGGCGTCGCCTTTCCCCACCCCATTACTCCGGACACCGACGTGGAAATCTGGGTGGCCCTGCCGGAGCGGCCCGCGCCGCTGCACCTGTTCGGCACCGTGGCCTGGTGCGCCGCGCCGCTCGGCCACTGGCGCGCCGGCATCGCCCTGAACCTGGAACGCGGCGACGGCGGTGCCTGGGAGGCCCGCTTCAACGGCCCGGACCCGCAATGAGCGGCGCCGGCGACCGTCCCCTGTTCGGGCGCGGCGATCGCTACCAGAGCCACCGCCCGGATTACCCGCCGGCCCTGTTCGCCGCCCTCGCGGGCCAGGCCCCCGGCCAACGTCGCGCGCTGGATCTGGGCTGCGGCAGCGGCCAGGCCTGCCGCGCCCTGGAGTCCCATTTCCAGCGGGTGCTGGGCATCGACGCAAGCCTGGATCAGGTGCGCGCCGCCCCGCCCGGCGCCAGCCGCTATCTGGTGGCCCGCGCCGACGCCCTGCCCCTGGCCGACGGCGGGCTGGATCTGATCACCGTGGCCCAGGCGCTGCACTGGTTCCCGCTGCCCGGCTTCTTCCACGAAGCCGGCCGGGTGCTGCGGCCCGACGGCCTGCTGGCGATCATCAGTTACGGGCTGTGCACCGTGGAGGGGCTGGAGGGCCTGGTGGAGGATTTCCACGACCGGGTGCTGCGGCCCTGGTGGCCGGCGGCCCGCTGGCAGGTGATCGACGGCTACCGCAGCATCACCCTGCCCTGGCCGGAGCGGACGGTGGCGGCGCCGGAGGCCATCGAGCGCCGCTGGACCTGGCGGGACATGGTCGGTTACCTGGATACCTGGTCGGCGCTGGTGAAAGCCCGCGCCGCCGGCAAGGACCCGCTGGTGACGTTTCTGCCGTTGCTGCGGGCACGCTGGGGCGAACAGGAAAGGACGGTGCGCTGGCCGCTTCGCCTGCGCTGCTGCGCGCGGCCTTGAGGCGCCGTGCCGGCATCATCGCGACTGAAGCGGAACGCCGCCCGGTCGCTTCTACAAAGGCCCGCACTGTAGGAGCGACTTCAGTCGCGATGCCGGCGGTCGCCGGATCAGGATTTGGGGAAATGCTCGGCGAGCAGGCCGGCCAGCCGGTCCAGCCGGTTGCGGCGCTTGGCCAGGCCGAAGATATTCATCATGCGGGTGCCCCAGGTCAGGGCCGTGGCCAGGGTGTCGCCACCCCGGCGCGGGATCACGTGCACGTGCACATGGGGCACGTGCTGGTTGGCCTCGCGGCCGTCGTTGACGATCACGTTGTGGGCCAGCACATCCAGGCCGGCCCGCTTCTGGGCGCGGATGGTGCGCCGCGCCAGCTCGAACAGGTGGGCGGTGAGGTCCGGCGACAGCTCCTGCAGCAACGCGTGGTGCTCCACCGGAATCACCAGGCAGTGCGCCTCGCGCACCGGGAACAGATCCAGCAGCACCATGGCCCGCTCGTCGCGGTACACCACGCTGCCGGGCAACTCACCGGCGAGGATGCGACAAAAGACGCAATCGGTCACTCCACCTCCGCGTCACCGTCATCGTAGGGCCCCGGGCCGTACTTGCGATGGCGCCGCCACAGCTCCGCCAGCGCCACCAGCAACGCCACCACCACCATGGCCAGCAACGGGCCACCGGCGCGCCAGGAACTCATTTCCTCCTGGAACAGGCCGTCGAACAGGGCCGCCACCCAGGCCGGCGCCAACTGGCCATGCTCCGGGGACACCGACCAGGGCGTCAACAGGAAAGCGGCGCTCACCGCGCGCAGCGGCAGACGCACCGAGGTCATGAACGGCCGGGTGATGTACCACAGCACGAACAGCACCCCCACACTACCCAGCAAATAGGCGAACCATCCCCACATATAGGCTTTCGTCGTCACGATTACTCCAAAATTCGATCGGGGCGGCGTTAGCCCACCCAGTGAACAATATGCTCTTCCAGGTCGTCCTCGGCCACCCCCCGCTCGGACACCACCCGGCCGGTCACGCTGATGCCCGCCTCGCGCACCGACTCGGCGCGACCGGAAATCAACGGATGCCAGGCGGCCAACGGCAGACCGTTGGCGCGGCGCCGGTAGGCGCAGGTGGCGGGCAGCCAGCCAAAATGCCGCGCCACCTGGGGGGTCACCGGCATGCAGTCGGGCACGTAGCGCTGGCGTTCCGGGTATACGGTGCACCGGCAGTCGGCCTGGTCCAGATAGGCGCAAGCCACGTCGGTGAAAGCCACCTCGCCGCTGTCCTCGTCCTGAAGTTTAACCAGACAACAGCGTCCACAGCCATCGCAAAGCGCTTCCCATTCGTCCTCGCCCAGGTCTTCCAGCGGCAATTCCCAGAAACGCTCACGCATGGCGGGGGCGATCCGGGTGGCCCTCGGCCAGGTACAGGTCCTCGTCCGGCGGCGGCGGCATCTGCAGGTAGAAGCCCTGCTCGCGGATCCGCGCCATCACCTCGTCCACCCCGGCACGGGCCAGCGGGCGGCGCGGGTCGAGAATCATGTCGGTGACGTGACGCGGCGCGCCGAACTGGTTGATCAGCGCCTCCGGCAGATCCTTGAGGCCCTTGGCGCGCTCCACGTACAGGTACATGCCGTCCCGGCGCGGACTCTTGTAGATGGAACAGAACAGTTTGCCTTCCAGGGTCATGACGGTCTCACAGTGATTCGAGCAAAGGCCGGGCCACCAGGTCGTGGCGCCAGCCGGTAAGGGGTTCGGGCAGCCGCTCCGGATCACGCACCAGCGCTTCCAACCAGCGCCGGCGCACCAGCACATCGGGCTTGAGGCCCAGGTCGTCGGCGATCCGCGATACCTCCTCGCGCAACCGTTTCACGGTCTGGCGCTGGGCCGGTTCCAGGGGGCCCGGCAGTGGTGCCGGCGGCGTCGCCCCAGCGGCGTCCGAGGCCAGCGCCAACACCGTGTCGCCGTCCCGACGGATCGCCTTGGGGTGCATGCCCAGCTCGCGCAGCCGCTCCCGGGACAGCGAGCGCGCCCGGCACAGATCCAACAGGGTATTGTCGCGCAGCACGAAGCCCTTGGGCAGATCCCGCTCCCGGGCGGTGTCCTCGCGCCACTGGGCGAGCGCCTCCAGCACCGCCAGCTCCTGGCCGCGCAGCGCCCCGGCGCCCTTCACCTGGCGCCAGGCGTCGCCGGGCTCGGCGCGCTTAAGGGCGTCCTCCCGCAACCGCGCGCACTCCTCGTCCCACCAGGCCGCCCGGCCCAACCGCGTGAGATCCTCGCGCAGGCCCTCGGCCAGCTCCGGCAGATATTTCACGTCGTCCTCGGCGTAACGCAACTGCTCCTCGCTGAGCGGCCGTTTGAGCCAGTCGGTCCGGGTGGCGCCCTTGGGCAGACTCACGCCCATGCGGCTCTCCACCAGCCGCTGATAGCTGAGCTGCATGTCCTCGCCGGTGAGCGCGGCGGCGATCTGGGTATCCTCCACCGCCGCCGGATAGGCCCCGGAAAACGCCGCCAGGGCTTCCAGATCCTCCGAGCAGGCGTGCATCACCAGCGGCCGGTCCGCCAGCGCCGGCGCCAGATCCGCCGCCGCCACCCGGGTGGTGTCGATCAGGCGGATCGCCTCGCCGTCATGCACCTGCACCAGCGCCAGACGCGGGTAGTAGGTGCGCTCGCGCATGAATTCCGTGTCCAGGTAAAGCGGCGCCCCGGCGGGCAGGCGGGCGGTCCATTCCCCCAGCGCCTCGGCGCTGTCGCACCAGATATAGGTCATGTCGATCCATGGCTTGCCAATGATCCCGCGCATTATACGGATCGGAGCCGCCCCCCGAAACGCGGCTCATGGCAGGCGCCTTGCCGGCAAACCGTATTGATTATGCATACTTAATCGGATATTTTCCGATTAATCCATCAAATATTTCAATGCATATGCTTGAATTCCAACTTCAACGATTCGGCGTCGTTCCTTTCAACCATGGTGCCTTGCTGCCTCTGTTGAGCCGCTACCGGCGACCCAATGACAAGATCGCCGAATGGATCAGACAAGGCGTCCTGATTCCGTTGAAGCGAGGCCTTTATGTCGTGGGAAGCCCTTGGCGCCAGGGCGAGCTCTGCCCGCCACTGGTCGCCAATCACCTCTACGGGCCCTCCGGCGTATCCCTGGAGTACGCCCTGGCCTGGCACGGTTTGATTCCGGAACGTCCGCATGAGGTCACATCGGTGACCCCTCGGCGCGGCCGGCGGTTCGAAACCCCGCTTGGCCGCTTTTCCTACACCAGGCTGCCCACGGACCTGTTTCCCATCGGTCTGAGGCAGGAAAGCCTGCCCGGCGGGCCCACCTTTCTGATCGCGGGCCCGGAGAAAGCGCTCTGCGACAAGATAGTGCTGACCGGCAACCTCAGGATCACAAGCGCATCCGCCATGCGCGCTTTCCTGTTCGAGGATTTGCGCGTAGATGAGGACATGCTGGAGGGTATGGAGTTGTCGGTGATCGAGCACTATGCCTCCGCCGGGCACAAAACCGGCCCGTTGAAAGCATTGCTGAAGGTGTTGGAGGAAGCCTCATGAAGATCATCGAGCAAATGCTCGCCCGCTACCCCCGGGAAGAACGCGACCACGCGATGCGCGAAGTGATGCCCTTGAGCAAGAATTTTCCGCCTTCGGCTTTGACGTGGAAATATCCCGGCGCGACAAGAAAATCGAATCCGCCGTGGTGTCCGCTTTCCTGAAAAAGAACACCAGCATTTACGATGTTCGAATCACCGGCCAACGCACATTGAAGATCAAGTTCGAGGTGGACACCGATCCCCCGGGGGGCTTCGCCACCGAGGAAAAACTCCTGGTTCAGCCCTATTCCTTCTACGTCAAATGCTATGCCCTGCCTGACCTGTACGCCGGCAAAATGCACGCGTTGCTTTTCCGCCGCTGGAAGAACCGCGTCAAGGGACGAGACTGGTTCGACTTTGAATGGTATGTCCGGCAACACGCGCGGCTGAATCTGAAACACCTGGAGGAACGGGCCCGGCAAAGTGGTGACTGGCGGGACGGCGAAATGACCTCAGCGGCGCTCAAAACACTGCTCGCCGACAGAATCCGCGCCCTTGACGTGGGACTGGCGAAAAGGGATGTGAGGGCGTTTATCCAGTCCGCCGGTACACTGGACATCTGGTCGGCCGACTACTTCCTTGATCTGGCCGACCAGATGCTTTTCCTGTCCGCCTGAGCCGGCCTACAACGCGTGGGCTGGTTTCTGGTACCATTCGCCGCCGTTACGATCACGGAAACCGCACAGGAACCGCCCATGAGCACCAAACTGGTACTGGTCCGCCACGGCCAGAGCGTCTGGAACAAGGAAAACCGCTTCACCGGCTGGAAGGACGTGGATCTCACCGAGCAGGGCCGCGAGGAAGCGCGCCAGGCCGGCGAGCTGCTGAAGGAAGCCGGCTTTGAGTTCGACATGGCCTACACCTCGGTGCTCAAGCGCGCCATCCGCACCCTGTGGACCATCCTCGACGGCATGGACCAGATGTGGATTCCGGTGACCCGGGACTACCGCCTCAACGAGCGCCACTACGGCGCCCTGCAGGGCCTCAACAAGGCCGAGACCGCGGAGAAGTACGGCGACGAGCAGGTGCTGATCTGGCGCCGCAGCTACGACACCCCGCCGCCCAAGATGGACCGCGACGACGAGCGTTACGCCGGCCGCCTGCGTGTCTACAAGGACCTGGACGAGGACAAGATCCCGCTGTCCGAAAGCCTCAAGGACACCGTGGCCCGGTTCCTGCCCTACTACCAGGCGGAAATCGAGCCCCAGGTGCGCGCCGGCAAGCAGGTGCTGATCTGCGCCCACGGCAACAGCCTGCGCGCCCTGGTGAAACACCTGAGCGGCATCTCCGACGAGGACATCGTCAAACTCAACATCCCCACCGGGATTCCCATGGTCTACGAGCTGGACGACGATCTGAAGCCGATCAGGAACTACTACCTGGGCGACGAGGAAGCCGCCGCCAAGGCCGCCGAGGCGGTGGCCAACCAGACCAAGGGCTGAGTCGAATCGCGACTGAAGTCGCTCCTACCGCGTAAGTTCTGCCGTAGGAGCGACTTTAGTCGCGATCACCCGGCGTCACCGGATACGGTCCAGGGCCTCCACCCGGCGCCGCTCCCGTTCGTCGAACAGCCGCGCCCGCAACGCTTCCACCTGGGCGTCCCGGTCCGCCGGCGCCAGCCCGCTGTCCAGAATCGCCCGCCGCTGCTCGCGGTACTCATCGTAACGCCGCTGCCATTCGGCCCGCCGCCGGTCCAGGTCCGCCAGCCGTTCCGCCGCCTCGGCGCCCAGTTCCCGCTCGCGCAGCTGATACACCCGCGCCTCGGACGCGCCCTGCTCGCGCAACCGCGCCACCTCCGTCGCCACCGACACCGGCCGCCGCGAGGCCGCCACCATCTCGCGCACGTCCGGCGGCAGGCCGGCCTCCAGCTCCTCCACCCGGGCCGCCTTCTCGGCGGCGCTCAGCGACGGGTCCTCGAGCACCGCGCGGCGGTCCAGGGCAAAACGGTCGTAACGGTCCCGGAAACCGAAGAACGCCTCCCGGGCGGCGGCGTCGAACCAGCGCCGGCGCAGAGCCTGGCGCTCTTCCAGGCTGCGCCGCAGGGCGGCGGTGTCGTTGTCCGGACTCTCCAGCTCGCGCAGCGCCGCCCGGTAGCCGGTATAGCGCTCGAACAAATCCCACGCCTGGCGGGCCGCCCGGGACGGCAACACGGTGTCAAGATGGGCCGCCACCCGGCCGCGCAGCACGTTCAGATCCTCTTCGCCCAGGGCCGACAGGAAATAATCGAAGCGCCGCCGCACGCCCTCGGTGACCACCAGATCCCCATGGTCGTCCACCCGCAGTTCGCCGTCCGGCTCGGTGCCCCGCCAGCTGGCCGGCTC
>CEWJ01056858.1_pt1 | contig 47152 bp, 47 predicted proteins | sample 350291 | NCBI WGS metagenome assembly CEWJ01 (sample SAMEA2622923, study PRJEB7988) | marine metagenome | isolation source: saline water (ENVO:00002010), including | reverse complement strand
ATTCTCTCAGAGATAAGAGCCTCCGCGATACCCGGGGCGGTTCACTTGCTCGGAAAGAGAACACCCAGCCGGGGGTAAGTACTGATGCAACACCGATGGAGAATTGAATGCTTCGCAAAGACATACGCAAGGGATGGATATGGGCGGTATCCACGCTTTGGGCCGGCACCGTGCTAGCCCAGCCAGTAGCCGCCCCTCACGTCCCATCCAGACCAGACAGCCACATGGTCGCCCAATTGTGGGAGTCAGCTTGGCAGCGGCAGCCAGAAGCCGCTGGAGAAGGCGCCTGGCAGCAGGCCGCCCAAGCACGCCAAGAGACGGCCGGCAGTTGGGTGGCAGGTCCGATGGCGCTGGAAGCCTCCACCAAAACTGATCGGTTCAACAACCGCAACGGACAGCGCGAATATGAAGTCGGGGTGGCTATTCCCCTTTGGATGCCTGGTGAGCGCGCCTCGTCGGCACGCTGGGCGGACGCGGAAAGCCTCGCGCTATCCAGCCGGATGCTGGCCGCCAAGCTACGCACGGCCGGACAGGTTCGCCAGGCATGGTGGGCATGGCAGCGTGCCCAGGCCGAATTGGTGGCGGCGCAGGATCGCACCCGCAGCGCGGACGAGTTGGCGCAAGATGTGGCTCGCCGGGTTCGCGCGGGCGACCTGGCGCAAGCCGACAGAAACCAGGCCGATGGCGCCTTGGCGTCGGCTCGTAGTGCCCTGGCCATTGCTCAGGCCGAAGAAATCACGCAGCGCGAGGCGTTGTTGGCACTGACCGGCATCGAGAGTATCCCGTCGCAGGCCGATTCCGCGCAGCCGGAGCAGTCAGGTGTCCGAGTTCAACCGGCATCGGCACAGCCGTCCGGCGCGTTGTTGGGTAACCACCCTGCGCTGCTGGAACTGCAGCACAAGGCGCTGGCGGCCCGCCGCTCTGCGGAACTGGTGTCCCATCAGAAGTACGCCAACCCCGAACTGACCCTGGCGACCACGCGGGATCGGGGCGGCTACGGCGAACGCTACAACCAGACGATCACGGTGGGTGTGCGCATTCCCTTCGGTACGGGTAGCCGTCATACCGAGCAATTGTCCAGCGCCAATGCGCAGGCACTGGAGGCTGAGTCGGCACTCGCGGCCCAGCGCACCCGGCTACTCTCGGAAATTCGAACTGCCCAATCGCGCGAACTGGCAACCAGCACCCAGATGCAGGCCGCTTCGGAGCGCCAGCGACTAGCCCAACAAACGCGCACCTTCTACCAAAAGTCGTTCGCGATGGGCGAGACGGACATGCCGACACGCCTTCGCATCGAGCAGGAGGCCACCGAGGCCGAGCGCGCGGCGCTGCTCGCCAAGGTGGAGCATGCCGCGGCCATCTCGTCCCTGTTGCAGGCACAAGGCACGCTGCCGCAGCCGACCGAGACTTTCACTGACATCTCCGGCACGCGCTGATCGGCGCGCGCTCAACCATCCTGGAACCTTAGAAATGTCGCAATCCTCTTTCTGGCGTGCAGCTGCCTTGTCCAGCCTCCTGCTTGGCAGTAGCGCAACGTGGGCCGGCGACGGCCATGACCATGGCGAAGCCGCTCCTGCCCCCGCAGCGGCCGCGCTTCCGCGCTTTGCCGCAGTTTCCGATGACTTCGAACTGGTGGGTGTGCTGAACGGCCAGCGTCTCACACTCTACCTCGACCATGCTGCCGACAACCGGCCGGTGACCGATGGCGAGCTGACCCTCGAGCTGGGTGGTCAACAGGTAAAGGTCAGCTCACACGGGGTTGGAGAGTTCGAGGCCGATCTGACTGAGCCGCTATCCGATGGCGAGACCTCAATCATGGCCACTATTACTGCGCAGGGCCAATCGGACCTGTTGACGGGCGTTCTCGATGTTCATAGCGAAGACGCCGAACACGAGCATGCCGTCGCATCCGGCCGTGTGGTCGTACTAGGTGGCGGTGCCGCAGTCCTCGGCGTCGGTGTCCTAGCGTGGGCGCTGCGCAGACGTACACGCACCAACGGTGCACTGCGAGGTGCAGCATGAAGCGCAACTTCCGTTTCCTAATGACGACGGCCATGGCGGCTGCATTGGCTCTGGCTGCTCCCGCGTTCGCTCACGACGGCCATGACCACGGCGACGAAGCGCCGGCTGCGTCTTCCAATGGCCCCCAGCGCCAGCCTGATGGCAGCGTGTTTCTTCCGAAACCGTCGCAACGTCAGATCGGTGTACGCACCCAGCTGATCAAGCAGGAGCCCTTGGCCCGCAGCCATGAACTGGCTGGCAAAGTAATCATGGACCCGACGACAGGCGGCAAGGTCCAGGCAATGGTAATGGGCCGGCTGGTGCCCGGGCCGGATGGTCTGCCGCAGATCGGCCAATCCGTGCGCAAGGGCCAGGTGCTGGCTTACATCGAACCGGCCAGCGGTGTGCTGGAGCGCTCAGGCCAGATGGCCCAGGTTGCCGAGCTGCGTGCGGGCCAAGCGCTCGCGCAGAAGCGCTTGGCCCGGCTGCGCGAGCTGTCGGAGACCGTGCCCCGCAAGGAGATCGAAGCAGCCGAAAGCGAAGTGAACAGCCTGACCGAACGCGCCCGCGCCTTGAGCGGGGGCCTCGCCGGCAGGGACGTACTGAAGGCCCCAGTCAGCGGCGTCATCGCATCCAGCCCCGCAGTTGCCGGGCAGGTCGTGGATGCGCGCGAACTGGTGTTTGAGGTGGTCGATCCGACCCAACTGCGCATCGAGGCGCTTGCCTACGATCCGGCAATGGCACAGAACCTGGCCGGTGCTGCACTCGCAGTAGGCGGTCAGAAGGTGCCGCTGAGCTTCGTCGGTGCCGCCAGCAGCCTGCGCGAGCAGGCCCTGCCCATGCTGTTCAAGGGCACCAGCGAAAGCCTCTCGCGCTTGGCGGTCGGTATGCCGGTGGTGGTCTTCGTGCAAGAGGCGACGACGGTACCTGGCTACCGCGTGCCTTCCGGTGCGCTGATGAAGAACCCTGCCAACCAGAACATCGTCTGGGTCAAAGACCAGGCCGAGCGCTTCGAGCCGCGTGTCGTGAACATCACTCCTTTGGATGGTGCATCCATCGCTGTCACTTCGGGCCTGGCGGACGGCGACCGCGTGGTTGTCGAGGGCGCGTCCCTGATCAATCAAGTTCGTTGAGGGGCACCATTCCATGTTCAAGTGGCTTCTCGAAAATAGCTTACGAAACCGGCTCCTGGTCATCATCGGGGCGCTGGTGCTGATGGCGTATGGCGCGTTCACCCTGACGCGCACGCCGGTAGATGTCTTTCCCGATCTCAACAAGCCGACCGTCACTCTCATGACGGAGGCTGGCGGCATGGCTGCCGAAGAAGTCGAGCAACTCATCACGTTCCCGCTCGAAACGGCCATGAACGGCCTGCCCAGCGTCGAAAGCGTGCGCTCGGTCTCCAGCGCCGGGCTTTCCTTCATCTACGTGACATTTGACTGGAAGACCGACATCTTCCGGGCGCGCCAGATGGTCTCCGAACGCCTGACGTCCATGGAGGAAGGGCTAGCCCCGGGCGTGACGCCCACTATGGGGCCAATCAGCTCAGTGATGGGCGAGATCATGCAGATTGCAATCCCCATCGGTGCCAAGCCCTCAGGGCAGAAGAACGCAGCCCCGCCGCTGTCGGCCATGGACACTCGCGAGTACGCGGACTGGGTGCTACGCCCCCGGCTGATGGCCATACCTGGTGTTGCCCAAGTCATCCCGATCGGAGGCGAGGTCCGTCAGTTCCAGGTCCAGCCCAACACCACGCGAATGTCAGAGCTGGGCGTGACTGCGTCCGATCTGGATGCGGCTCTCAAGGGCTTCTCCGCGAACACTTCCGGCGGCTTCCTGGAGATCAATGGCCGCGAGTACCTGATCCGCAACCTGGGCCGCACGTCCCGACTCGACGACCTGCGTAACCTGCCTCTCGCGGTGCGTGCGGGCCAACCCATCCTGCTCCACCAGGTCGCCGATGTTCAGTTTGCGCCAGCCATCAAGCGCGGCGATGCGGGCTTCGAGGGCCTGCCAGCCGTGATCCTGGGCATCCAAAAGCAGCCCACGGCCGATACGATTGCACTGACCCGCTCGATCGAGTCAGCGTTGGCGGACATGAAGGGCTCACTGCCGGCTGGCATGGCCGAGCCACAGGTGACCTTCCGACAAGCCAACTTCATCGAGGCGTCCATCAGCACGCTGCAAGGCAAGCTCATCGGCGCATCGGTCTTCGTGGCGGTGATCCTGTTCTTCTTCCTGGGCACTTTGCGCCCCCTGGTGATCGCGTTGACCGCGATTCCTGCCTCGATCTTCGTGACCGGGCTGGTGTTCCACTATTTCGGCCTATCAATCAACACCATGACGCTCGGTGGGCTGGCGATCGCCATCGGCGGTCTCGTGGACGATGCTGTGGTCGATGTGGAGAACATCATGCGGCGGCTCAAGGAGGACCGCACCCGCCACCCTGAGAACCGGCTGACGCCCCTGGTCATCGTTGCCAGGGCCTCGATGGAGGTTCGCTCGGCGATTCTCTACGCCACGATGATCATTGTGCTGGTGTTCCTGCCCCTGTTCGCGCTGCCGGGGATGGAGGGGCGCTTGTTCGTGCCGCTGGGCATCGCCTTCATCGTCTCCACGCTGGCCTCGCTGCTGGTCTCTGTGACGGTCACTCCGGTGCTTTCGTACTACCTGCTGCCCAAGATGAGGACGCTGGACCATGGCGACACTCGGCTTCTAGCCTGGTTGAAGACGCGCTATCAGGGCGGCCTGCAGCGGGTCTTGCAGCGGCCGCGTGCCGCCCTTGGCATGGCCGCTGTGGCTGTCACACTGGCTGTCGCCGCGGTGCCATTCTTCCCGACCACGTTCCTGCCCCCGTTCAATGAAGGAACGTTGCTGGTGGGCCTGCGCCTGAATCCCGGTGTGACGCTGGCCGAATCTTCGGCGCTTGCCCAGCAAGCCGAGCTGCTGGTCGCGCAGGTGCCAGAGGTGCAGCACGTGGGCCGGCGCAGCGGACGGGCCGAGCTGGACGAGCATGCCGAAGGCGTGCATGTCAGCGAGCTGGACGTGGGCCTGCTGCCCGCCTCGGAGCTAAAGCGCTCCATGGAGGAGATCACCGCCGACATCCGTTCGCGTCTGGCTCACTTGCCCGGCTCCATCGGCATTGGCCAGCCGATCTCGCACCGCATCGACCACATGTTGTCGGGGGTGCGCTCGCAGATCGCCATCAAGGTGTTCGGCGAGGACCTGGACGTCCTGCGCGGGCAGGCGGATCTGCTGCGCGCCAAGCTGGCCGGAATTCCGGGGCTTGCTGACCTGGAGATCGAAAAGCAGGTCCTAGCGCCGCAGATCAAAATCCGCGTGGATTATGCGGCGGCGGGACGCTACGGCGTGGCCGCACCGCAAATTCTGTCCACGCTGCAAAGCCTGGTCGAAGGCGAAAAGATCACCGAGGTCATCGAGGGCAACCGCCGCTTCGCGCTGGTGGTTCGCCTGCCCGAGCAGGCGCGGTCGATTGAGGGCTTGAGCCGCATCCTCATCGACACGCCCATGGGTCGGGTCCCGTTGTCGCGCCTTGCCACCATCGAAGACAGCGACGGCCCCAACCAGGTCAGCCGCGACGATGGCCGTCGACGCATAGTTTTGTCGGCCAACGCTCAGGGACGGCCGCTGTCCGAAGTAGTGGCCGACATACGCAGCGTCGTCCAAGAAGTGCGCTTGCCCGAAGGCTACTTCATCACGCTGGGCGGCCAGTTCCAGGCACAAGAGGAAGCCTCGCGACTGGTGGGCCTGCTGTCCATCGTCTCCCTGACGCTCATGTTCGTGGTGTTGTACACGCGCTACAAGTCGGTCGTCCTATCAGCGCTCATCATGGTGAACATTCCATTGGCCCTGGTCGGCGCCGTGTTGGGGCTGTGGCTGTCTGGCCAGCCGTTGTCCGTGGCCGCCCTGGTCGGCTTCATCACGCTCGCGGGTATTTCTGTGCGCAACGGCATCCTGAAGGTGAGCCACTACCTCAACCTCATGCGCATGGAGGGCGAGGACTTCGACCAGAAGATGATCGTGCGTGGCTCGCTCGAACGGCTTTCCCCGGTTCTGATGACCGCGCTGGTCACGGCCTTCGCGCTGGCCCCGCTGCTGTTCGAGGCGTCCCGACCCGGTACTGAGATCCTGCACCCCGTCGCGGTGGTGATCTTCTCGGGGCTGGTCAGCTCCACGCTGCTAGACACCTTCCTTACACCCGCCATGTTCTGGCTGTTCGGCCGCAAGCCTGCCGAACGCCTGCTGGACGACCGCGACGCGGAGGCATTCTGATGCAACGCCTTCTGTCACCCGATTTCAACCACCGTAACCCTATAGGAGCTTTCATGTCTGTTCGATTTCGTTCCCTCACGGCCGGCACCGCCCTCGCCCTGGCATCCGTCACCGCCTTCGCCGCAGGCGACCATGACCACGCGCATGACCACAAGCCGCTGCATGGTGGCGTCGTGACCGAAGTCCGGGACGTGGACTACGAGTTGGTCGTTCAGCCCGCAGCAGCGCAACTCTACCTGCGCGACCACGGCAAGCAGGTCAATGTAAGCAACACCAAAGCCAAGCTCACACTGTTGACCGGCTCACAAAAGCAGGAGGTGCAACTCACGCCTGCCGCGGACGGAAGCCGCCTCGAAGGCAGCGGGACCTTCGCCGCAGCCAAGGGCACGAAGGCCGTCGTCCAAGTCGAACGTGGGGGCAATACCGCGAGCGCCCGGTTCGTTCTGCCGTAGTGTTCAACGTGATCGTCAGGGAACGAGCTGTAATCTGGCGACCACCTGACAAAAGGCGCGACATAGGCGCTCACTATTTCCTCAAAAACTTTGGAGATGTAAATCATGGAAATGCATTTCGACGTCATTGTTATCGGTGCCGGCCCAGGCGGATACATCGCGGCCATTCGCGCTGCCCAATTAGGCATGAAGGTCGCTTGTGTAGATGCCTGGAAGAACAAGGACGGAAAGCCAGCACCTGGCGGCACCTGCAACAACATCGGTTGTATCCCTTCGAAAGCGCTACTGCAGTCGTCAGAGAACTTTGAACAAGCCAAGCACCACTTTGGCACGCACGGCATCTCCACGGGTGATCTGCGCATGGATGTGACCACGATGTTGGAACGTAAGAATCAGGTCGTGAAGTCCAGCAACGAAGGCATCCTTTATCTGTTCCGCAAAAACAAGGTCCAGTTTTTCAACGGCCTGGCGTCTTTCACCAGGACTGTCGATGGTGGCTTCGAGGTGAGCGTCGCCGCCGATGAGGCTGTTACCTTGGTGGGCAAGCAGATCATCGTTGCCACAGGCTCCAACGTGCGGCCACTCCCCAACCTACCGTTCGATGAGCGGGTCGTGCTCTCCAACGACGGCGCGCTGGACATCGCGGCCGTGCCCGATCGGTTGGCCGTCATCGGTGCCGGCGTGATCGGCCTGGAGCTGGGCTCCGTTTGGCGCCGCCTGGGGGCGGATGTCACGATCCTCGAAGGCTTGCCCAGCTTCCTGCCAATCGTCGACCAAGCCATCGCCAAGGAGGCGAAGAAGGCGTTCGACAAGCAAGGCCTGAAGATCGAACTAGGTGCGAAGGTTCGCGAAGTCAATGCAACCGAGGCTGGCGTGACTATTCACTACACCGACAGCCAGGGCCAGACGCAGTCCTTGCAGGCAGACAAAGTGATCGTGGCTATCGGCCGTGTGCCCAACACCGAAGGCCTGAATCCGGCCGCCGTGGGACTCCAACTGGATGAGCGCGGCGCCGTGCTGGTGGACGATGAATGCCGCACCAGTGTGCCCGGCATCTGGGCCATCGGTGACGTGGTGCGTGGCCCGATGTTGGCGCACAAGGCGGAAGAGGAAGGTGTCGCAGTGGCCGAGCGCATTGCCGGCCAGCACGGTCACGTCGATTTCAATACGATCCCCAACGTCATCTACACCAGCCCAGAGATTGCCTGGGTAGGCCGCACCGAGCAGCAGCTCAAAGAGCAGGGCACCGCCTATCGAATCGGTTCCTTCCCGTTCATGGCCAATGGCCGCGCGCGTGCGCTGGGCGACACGCCGGGCCTCGTCAAGGTGATCGCCGATCCTGCCACTGATGAGATACTCGGCGTGCATGTGGTCGGCCCGCAGGCCAGTGAACTGGTGGCCGAGGCCGTGATCGCCATGGCGTTCAAGGCCAGCAGCGAAGACATCGCCCGCATCTGCTTTGCCCATCCGACCCTCTCCGAGACGTTCAAAGAGGCCTCGCTGGCCGTGGACAAGCGCGCGCTCAACTTCTGATTGATCGGAAGCGGCATCCAAACCACCTCACCGAACGCAGCTGCGGGCGGTGGGGCGCATATCGCCATGGAACGTAGGCCACGCCGCAACGGCATGCTATGCCCAACAGTTACTCGTCGTTGTGGTCTTCCGCGATGTGGGTGGCCATATCCAGCAGCACCTGGTTCACGTGCTTGTCCGCCACCTCATAGAAGATCTGTTTGGCTTGGCGCACGCCCTTGACCAGGCGAGCACCGCGCAGCAGCCGCAGGTGGTGGCTCACCAGCGACTGCGAGAGTTCGAGGGTTTCAGCGATGTCCCCGACCGAGGAAGAGCCTTTCATGCAGCACAGCATGATTCTCAGCCGGGACGGGTCACCCAGGAGGCGGAATGTCTCAGCCAAGATGGTCACGTCATTCTGTGACAGCGATTCCAAATCGGCGCTGGGACCCTTCGGTGGGGTACTGAATGGCTTACTTGTATTCATTTTTAAAATATTTCCTAACCTCGAATGGCTGTTTTCGCCCTTCAGAATTAACAAGGCAGCGGCCGCTTAGGCGCGCGCAGCAAAGAACCAGTGCGAGCCTGGCAGGCAAGGCCTCCGTTCCCCGTGCACCGGGTCATTTCTGAAACCTGACAGCATCCGAAAAAGCGCTTGACCTTCCCACGATGGTAAACCCTAAGCTCCCTCCATGTCGAATTTCAACTATGGGAAGCACACCATGAGCATGGCAACAACGAGTAGTGCTGGCGCCCAAGCAGCGGCAATCAGCCTGCCCATCGAGGGCATGACCTGCGCAAGCTGTGTCGGCCGAGTCGAGGCCGCCCTTGCCAAGGTCGAGGGCGTGGCAAGCGTGTCTGTCAATCTCGCCACCGAGCGAGCGGACATTCGCCTGAACCGTCCTGTCGATCGCATGGCGCTGATCCAGGCGATCGAGAAGGTAGGGTACGACGTGCCTCAGGGCACCATCGAGCTGGCGATCGGAGGCATGACCTGCGCTTCGTGCGTGGGCCGCGTCGAGAAGGCGCTCAAGGCGGTGCCGGGCGTCACTGAGGCTGTGGTCAATCTGGCGACCGAGCGCGCTACCGTGCGTGGCGTAGCATCCGTGCAGGATCTGATTGCTGCTGTCGATAAGGTCGGCTACGAGGCCAGCCCGGTCGATACAGGCATGCAGGCCGACGAGGAAGCTGCCGAGAAAAAGGACGCCGAGCGCGCCGAACTCAAGCGCGACCTGACCCTGGCCGCCGTGCTGGCGCTGCCTGTGTTCGTGCTCGAAATGGGCTCGCACATGATTCCCGGCATGCACGAGTGGGTGGCTTCCACCATTGGCATCCAGCAGAGCTGGTATCTGCAGTTCGTGCTGACCCTGCTGGTGCTCGCCATTCCGGGCTGGCGCTTCTATGAGAAGGGCTTCCCGGCGCTGTTCCGCCTGGGTCCCGACATGAACTCGCTGGTCGCGGTCGGCACGGCCGCGGCCTTCGGTTATTCGATGGTCGCCACGTTCGCGCCCAGTCTGCTGCCGGCCGGCACGGTGAACGTGTACTACGAGGCGGCAGCCGTCATCGTGGCGCTGATCCTGCTGGGCCGCTTTCTTGAGGCACGGGCCAAGGGCCGCACCTCCGAGGCCATCAAGCGCCTGATCGGCCTGCAGGCCAAGGAGGCGCACGTGCTGCGCGACGGCCGCATCGTGGACATCCCGATCAACGACGTGGCGCAGGGCGACATCGTGGAAGTGCGCCCCGGCGAGCGCGTGCCGGTCGATGGTGAAGTGACCGAGGGCCGCAGCTTCGTGGACGAGTCGATGATCACCGGCGAGCCGATTCCCGTCGAAAAGGCGGAAGGCAGCACCGTGGTCGGCGGCACCGTCAACCAGAAGGGTGCGCTGACGCTGCGTGCCACCGCCGTGGGCGGTCAGACCATGCTGGCGCAGATCATCCGCATGGTCGAGCAGGCGCAAGGTTCCAAGCTGCCGATCCAGGCCGTGGTGGACAAGGTGACGCTGTGGTTCGTGCCCGCCGTCATGCTGGCCGCGGTGCTGACCTTCCTGGTCTGGCTGGTGTTCGGCCCGTCGCCCGCGCTGTCCTTCGCGCTGGTCAATGCCGTGGCGGTGCTGATCATTGCCTGCCCTTGCGCCATGGGTTTGGCGACGCCGACCTCCATCATGGTCGGCACGGGCCGGGGCGCCGAGATGGGCGTGCTGTTCCGCAAGGGTGAAGCCCTGCAACTGCTCAAGGACGCCAAGGTGGTGGCCGTGGACAAGACCGGCACGCTGACCGAGGGCCGCCCGGTCCTGACCGACCTGGAGATTGCCGACGGCTTTGACCGCAACCAGGTGCTGGCGAAGGTCGCCGCTGTCGAATCGCGCTCGGAGCATCCGATCGCACGCGCCATCGTCGAGTCGGCCGTGGAAGGTGGCATCGCGCTGCCGACGATGACAGACTTCGATTCGGTCACGGGCATGGGCGTGCGCGCCACCGTGGACGGCGCGCGTGTCGAGGTCGGTGCCGATCGCTTCATGCGTGAGCTGGGGTTGGACGTGGGCAGCTTCGCTCGCACGGCCGAGCGCCTGGGCAACGAGGGCAAGTCACCGCTGTACGCCGCGATCGACGGCCGGCTGGCCGCCATCATCGCGGTGGCCGATCCGATCAAGTCCAGCACGCCCGCGGCCATTGCCGCGTTGCACCAGCTCGGCCTGAAGGTGGCGATGATCACCGGCGACAACGCGCGTACCGCGCAGGCCATCGCCAAGCAACTGGGCATCGACGAGGTGGTGGCCGAAGTGCTGCCCGAGGGCAAGGTCGAAGCCGTGCGCCGGCTGAAAGCCAGCCACGGCCAGATCGCCTACGTGGGCGACGGCATCAACGACGCCCCGGCGCTGGCCGAGGCCGACGTGGGCCTGGCCATCGGCACCGGCACCGACGTGGCGGTGGAGTCGGCCGACGTAGTGCTGATGTCGGGCAACCTGCAGGGCGTGCCCAACGCCATCGCGCTGTCCAAGGCGACCATCGGCAACATCCGCCAGAACCTGTTCTGGGCGTTTGGCTACAACACGGCCCTGATCCCGGTGGCCGCTGGCGTCCTGTACCCCGCATACGGTGTGCTGTTGTCGCCGATCTTCGCGGCTGGCGCGATGGCGCTGTCCAGCGTGTTCGTGCTCGGCAACGCGCTGCGCCTGCGCCGCTTCCAGCCGCCGCTGGCGGCGGATACCGCTCATTGAGAAAGGAGGAACACCATGAACATCGGTGAAGCATCCAAGGCCTCGAAGGTCTCGGCCAAAATGATCCGCTACTACGAGCAAATCGGTCTGATCCCTCCGGCTGACCGCACCGATTCGGGCTACCGCGCCTATACCCAGGACGACGTTCACCGGTTGCATTTCATCCGGCGTTCGCGCGACCTCGGCTTCTCGGTGGCCGAGATCACGGACTTGCTGGGACTGTGGAATGACAAGTCGCGCCAGAGTGCTGATGTAAAGCGTCTGGCCCAGCAACACATCGACGAGTTGGACCGGCGCATCGAGAGCATGCTGGAGATGGCCGCGACGCTCAAGGCGCTGATCCGGTGTTGCGCCGGCGACGAACGGCCCGACTGCCCGATCCTGCACACGCTGGAGCAGCCCGATATCAGTGACAACAAGCCCGAAGCGCGCACTGGCGCAGTGCCGCGCCGCGCGCGAGCCAACGCAGCAGGAAAAAAGCCGTGTGCGCACTGAGCAGCCAGGAGAGATATGCCCAAAATCACCGTCTTGCCCCATCCTGAACTGGCGCCTGAGGGAGCCGAACTGAACGTGCCAGCAGGCACTTCGATCTGCGAGGCCCTGCTGGACAACGGCATCGAGATCGAGCATGCCTGCGACATGAGCTGTGCCTGCACGACCTGTCACTGCATCGTGCGCAAGGGGTTCGATTCTCTAAACGAAGTCGAGGAATGCGAGGACGATCTGCTCGACCGGGCCTGGGGACTGGAGGCGCAGTCGCGGCTGAGCTGCCAGGCCATCGTTGCGACCGAAGACCTGACCGTCGAGATCCCCAAGTACACGATCAACCATGCCAAGGAGAACCACTAGGAGCCTGCGTGCTGCCTCAGGCGCACCGGCCTGCGGCAGGGTTGCTCTGGCAGATGGAGGACTGACGGCATTGCCGCCAGATAACCAACCCGTGGGCCAGACCAACCCGCGAGCCAGGTGTCTACACTCCCTTTGCACGGTCGTCGGTTAGGCTGGAAAGGTCATCAACGTCCTTAAATCCGTGACGGCCGGCCCATGGAAAGTCCCACAGGAGAAGTCCTGCATGTCTGCGCCCAAGCTAGCCACGCTCTACCGAATGGTCATGCCCGGCCATACCTGCCCCTACGGGCTGAAGTCGCTCGATCTGCTCAACCGCAAGGGCTACGAGGTCGAGGACAAACACTTGGCAAGCCGCGAGCAGACGGATGCGTTCAAGAAGGAGCATGGCATCGAGACCACGCCCCAGGTCTTCATAAACGGGCGGCGCGTGGGCGGCTACGACGACCTACGCAAATTCTTCGGCATGTCCGTGAAGGACAAGAACGCCGTGACCTAGACCCCTGTGATCGCGCTGTTCGCCACGGCGGCCGCAATGGCGCTGGCGGCGAGCTGGGCGGCCTTCGGCCAAGTCTAGAGCATTCAGGCGGCAGAGTGGTTCGTGGCCTTTGCCATGTGCCTCCTGGCGCTGCAGAAGCTCAAGGACGTGGACGGCTTCGCGACGACCTGCTGGCCAAGCGCTGGGTTCGGTATGCCTATTTCTACCCGTTCGCGGAGGCCATCGCAGGCGTCCAGATGGTCGCGGGCGTGGGGATGTGGGTGTCGATTCCGTTGGCGCTGTTCATCGGGACCGTCGGGGCCGTGTCGGTTTTCAAGGCGGTCTATGTCGATCGCCGGGAACTCAAGTGCGCCTGCGTGGGCGGGGACAGCAACGTGCCGCTGGGCTTCGTGTCCCTGACCGAGAACCTGATGATGGTGGCGATGGCCCTGTGGCCAAGGTCGGCCTACCTTGGGATGCACTGAGCGCCGCGCCAGGTACGGCGCAGCGCACGTGCTCGCATCGGCCGTCCTGTGTGCATGCCGGCCACGATGCGGTGTTACTGCGCGCGCGGCGGGAAGCCAGCTTCGCTCAGGGCCGCGGCGATCTGCTCTTGCGAGGCCGAGGTCTGGACCTCGACACGGCGGGTCGGCGGGTCCGTGACGATCTTGGCGTTGGGGTCGATCATTTGGATCGTTTTCGTCACAGTGCGGGCGCAGCCGCCGCAGGTCATGTCTTCGAGATGGAATTGCATGGAAAACTCCTTTCGGGTTGGGGTGTTTGAAGTGTGCTCCTTGCCACCGTTGGAAGGTCAATCGCTATTTGCATCCCCGCCACACCAACCGGCCGAATGCTCATAGGGGCAAGGCCGTGGTGCTCTTTACGCGATCCAGCACGAAGCTGGTCTTGCAGTCCTGCACGCTGGGGTGCTTGAGCAGCGTGTCGAGCACGAAGCGGGAGTAGTGAGCCATGTCCATGACGACCACCCGCAGCAGATAGTCCATGTCGCCGGTCAGCGCATGGCACTCCACAACCTCTGGCCAGTTCTGGACAGACGCGCGGAACACGTCCATGGGATTGCGCTTGTGCGAGTCGGAGTACTGGGCCGACTTCTACACGAAGTTCTTCAACTTCCAAGAGATCCGCTACTTCGACATCAACGGCGAGTACACCGGCCTAGCCTCCAAGGCGATGAGCGCGCCGGACGGCCTGATCCGCATCCCGCTGAACGAGGAAGCACGCCAGGGCGGCGGCCAGATTGAGGAATTCTTGATGCAGTTCAGCGGCGAGGGCATCCAGCACATCGCCCTGCTGTGCGACAACCTACTCGATGCGCTCGACCGCGTGCAGATGGCCGGTATCCCGCTGCTGACCGCCCCCAACGACATCTATTACGCAAACTTGGAAAAGCGCCTGCCCGGCCATGGCCAGCCCGTACCCGAGTTGCAGGCGCGCGGCATTCTGCTCGACGGCACGACCGAAGGCGGCCAGCCCCGCCTGCTGCTGCAGATATTCTCCGAGCCGCTGCTTGGCCCGGTGTTCTTCGAGTTCATCGAGCGCAAGGGCAACTACCGCGAGGGCTTCGGCGAAGGAAACTTCGGTGCCTTGTTCGAGTCGATGGAACGCGACCAGATCAACCGTGGCTCGTTGGAAATCAACCCGGCCTGATTTGGGCCTTTCCATGAAGGCAGAGCGCCTTCAGTCCTACATCTCGCGAGCCCCTCTGTGGGCTCGCGCTACTTTGGCGTCAGTACTGCCTTAGCCGCTCAAGCATTGAGCGGGTTGGCTTCGGCGTCACGTTCCGAAACAGTTGCTACCGCCCTTGACTTGAGTTAATACATGAACATATGTATTCTTATTCAGATACACCGATGGCCTTTTTCCTCGCCCTGAAGAGGGACCCAGCACTACGTCGCCCCCTCTAAGCGCACTTCGGCAGCAATGCGCCGTGGCCAACCCAATGACCAGGATTGCTGAAGGACGTGCCCATGGAACTTCGTCATTTGCGCTGCTTCGTGGCTCTCGCCGAAGAGCTGCATTTCACCCGTGCTGCGGAGCGCTTGCACATCGAGCAGCCGCCGCTGTCCCGCACGATCAAGGAATTGGAAGACGAACTGGGGGTGCTGCTCTTTGACCGCGATCGGCGGGGAACGCGGTTGACGCCAGCGGGCACCACCTTCCTTCAGGACATTCGCAGGCTGTTCACCAACCTGGAGCAGGCACGAGAAAACGTCAGGGCGATCGCCGCAGGCCTAAGAGGCAGCGTGCGCATCGCCATCTCCGATGGCGCCATCGACCCGCGGCTGTCTGCACTTCTTGCCCTGTGCCGCCAGGAGGAGCCGGAGATCGAAATACGGCTCTCCGAGGTCACCCTGGCGGAACAGTTGCGGGGACTGCGATCCGGCGACTTCGCGATCGGTTTCGCACACACCGCGGACGTCGGCGACGGACTGGTGACGGAGCCCATCTGGCAGGACCCGCTGGTGGTGACCGTGCCGATCCGGCACCCGTTGCTGGCCCACAAGGAAGTGTCGCTACGTGAACTCGTGAGTTACCCGCTGGTGATGTGCGATCCGCAGCTTTGCGAGGGCTACTGCCGCGAATTGACCCGGCTGCTACATCCCCTGGAGCGCGAGTCCACCATCGTTGAGCATGTCTCGTCGCTGGACATGATGCTCACATTGGTCGGAGCTGGTTACGGCATCGGCTTCGCAACGGCGACCCGAATCGCGGCGTGTCAACGTCCCGACGTGGTGATCCGGCCGTTGGCGCTCGATTCGGCCGTCATCATCACCTACCTGCTTCGGCCCGAAGGCGGTAGCGGACTATCCGCACCCGTAGAGCGCTTCATCGAGCGTTTGCGTTCGCCAAAGAGCGATTAGCTACGACGCCTGCGCCACATCCGGCGTCACGCATCGCCCTGAAGGTAGAGGTTGCGCTCCGTGGCCGTCATCAGTTCGGCCGAGCTGATCTTGAGAGCCAGGGAAATTTTTAGAATGAGAGCGAGTGTCGGCATGTGCTCGCCGCGCTCAATCTTGCCCATGTGCGAGCGCGCGATCCCCGCCAAGCCCGCGAACTCATCCTGAGCAATCCCCTGAGCCAGGCGAGCGGCTCGCACCGCTTGCCCGAACGCCAACGCCGGTGCGGACTCATAGGTGGTTACTCCGGCGGGCCGTCCAGGCCGAATAGTGCGCTTCTGCATTCGCAGAAGCGTCATGGAATCACTGATCTTTAACCACGTTAAAGATATCTCTTGAGTATGATGTCGGCTGCTCTTTTCGATCCCGTTGCCTCTTGGGGGCATCCATGCACAACGCCATCAGACCGTCCCCGAATTTCACACTCGCCATAGCGCCAGGTGTGCCGTCTTCACGGCTGTCGGCGCTGCTTGCACTGCAGCGAGCGCACGAGCCGGGTGTCGCGATCGCCGTGCGTGAAGTTTCGGATCAAGAGCTGGTAACGGGCCTGCATGAGGGCCGCTACGACGCGGGGCTATCTCTTAGCAGTGCGGGGGATCACCTGACGAGTAGCCGGAGGCTGTGGTGCGAAAGCATGGCCGTCGCGATACCACCGCGGTTCCGTTTGGTTGATCAGGCGAAGCTCACCATCTCCGATCTTCAGGACTATCCAATCTATCGCTGGCAGGCGGAGGCTTGTCCCTTGCTGGACGAGAGGTTGGCCTCCCTGATGCCAGTGGACCAAGAGAACATCCTGCCTGCAACTTCATTCGAGATGATGGCGCTGTGGGTTTCAGCCGGCTACGGCATCGGCGTATGCGCGCAATCGCGCATCGAGCGTGCCCATCAATGGGGGGTAAGCATGCGACCGCTCGCCGATGGCCCCTATGAGATCGTGACGTACCTCCAACGGCCCCACGCGCAAGCAGATTCTGCTGCCAAGCGTTTCGAGCGCAGGGCGCTGCAGATCGCCGAGGCAGGCGCCCTGTAGCAGGCACTCCTATAGGCCGGAGCCGTCTCATCCCGGCCATAGGTTGCAGCATGGGACTAGACCGGACTAGACCCCTTCAAGCACCGCTGCGCTGTCCACCAGTCGGCGGACGCTCTGCCGCACGTCCTCGGGGATGGGCCGCGGGGCAACGGCCTCGGGCACATCCGCATGGTGCTGGTAGTCGCCCATGAGAACCCGGATGATTGCGGGCACGTTCGTTGGCGTGACCGCATCAATGGCCGCACGATCACCCAGGTCGGGGTGAGGCTGGGTCAGCATGCGGTACAGGTCCCACGAATCGGCGTGCGGGCATTGGTTCATGAGCACTTGGGCCAGCTTGTGCTTGAGCGGCACCAGTTGCCAGTCGGGAACCCGCTGCCCCCGGTTGCCCAGGCTGATCGACAGCAGCTTGCCCGCCTTCAGCTCGCGGTTGATCTGGTCCTTGGACTTCCCGGCCAGCTTGCCGAACAGCGGGACCGGCAGATTGTTCGGCGACTCGTAGATGGCCAGCATTTCCTCGCGCTCGCGCTGGATCGCGGAGACTTCCGGCTCCGGGGCATGCACCGGAGGCGGCGGCACCTGCGACAGCCGCTGGAACATGATTCCGCCGCTGTTGGGGGTCACGACGATAGGCGTGGCCACCACGGGCGGCACGCCGGGGACAACAGGCTCAGCAGTCGTGGAGACCGCGCCCACCACTTCCTCCACTTCCGCCATTGCCGGCACCCCGTCGATACGGATGGTCAGATGCGCGCTCGCGGCTTCGACTTCACCCTGTTCGAGCAGGTCAAGACGGTCTGCCCAGTCCTGCATCATGCGACGCCGAGGCTCCACGTACTTGGCGTGGTTGTAGGCCGAACTCACCTTGTTGGGGTCGGAGTGCGAAAGCTGAGCGTCCACCCAAATCTTCGGGTATCCGATCTCGTTGAGCGCGGTCGAGATGGTGCCGCGGATGCCGTGGCCGGTCAGGCGCCCCTCGTAGCCCATGAGCTGCACGGCCTTGTTGAGGGTGTTCTCGCTGATGCGCTTCTTGAGTTCGCTGCGATGCGACAGCAGGTACTTCTGCGCTGGACGCATCACGCCCAGGAGATAGCGCACGATCTCGATGGCCTGCAGGGACAGGGGCACGATGTAGGGCGGCACGTCCTGCGGCCGCTTGCCGGCCTTGCGCATTTCGTCCTGGAGTTGCTTGACGACCTGCGGCGGGATGATCCACAAGCCGCGGTCGAGGTCGAATTGCTCAGGCTCGGCCAGGCGCAACTCGCCCGTGCGCACCCCCGTCAGGAACAGCAGCCGGACGCCAAGCTGGGTCTGCCAGCCCCGGGGGTTGTAGCGCCGGAGCTTCTGAAGGAACTCGGGCAGCTCGGGCAGGTGCAGATAGGGGTTGTGGGCCACCGGGGGCTTGGGCTCGGCCACCACGTCCAGGTCCGCGGCCGGATTGACTTCCAGCCCTTCGGCGATGACCAGGGCATAGCGGAACATCTGGTTGAACCAGGTGCGGACCTTCTCGGCGGTGGTGAACGCCTTGCGTTTCTCGATCGCCGCCACGACGCCCACGAGCTGGGGCCGTCGAATGTCGTAGATCGACATCTTCCCCAGGGTAGGCAGCACGTCCTTGTTGAAGATGCGCAGGATCTGCGAAAGCGTGCTCTGACGGCCTTCCTTGAGTTCCTTGCGGCGATGCTCGACCCAAGCATCGAAGACGTTCTTGAAGGTGTATTCGCCCGCCAGCTTGGCCGCGTGCCGGCGCTGGTCGCGTTCGATTTGGGGATCAATGCCCTTGGCGAGCAGAACCTGAGCCTTGTCCCGCTCGGCGCGGGCCTCGCGCAGACTGAGGGCGGGATAGCCACCCAGGGACATGCGCTTTTGCTTGCCCAGCCAGTAGTATCGGAAGATCCACGACTTGCCGCCTGCGGCAGAGACCATCAGGCCCAGGCAGTCGTTATCGGAGAGGGTGTAGCGCTTGCCGGTGGTTCTTGCCTGCCGGACTGTCAGATCAGAGAGTGCCATTTCGAGGCTCCTAAGTTATGACTTAGGCCTAATGCTCGTCATGGTTCCCGCTCAGCCCCAGCAACTATCCGGTAGCCGTCCCAACCGTATTCTTGTGCCTCAATTGGTCACTCAAAAACGGTAGCTGTGGGTGGATTTCCGTGGCGCTCGCTGGAATGAAAAAAGGGGCCAAAGCCCCTCTTTTCAACGACTTACAGACGTCAGTAGAAGTCTGTAGATCACTATCTGGAGCGGGAAACGAGATTCGAACTCGCGACCCCAACCTTGGCAAGGTTGTGCTCTACCAACTGAGCTATTCCCGCTGAGCGCTTGTGAACGGGTTGAGTGGCGTCCCCTAGGGGAGTATTCGGCGCTTCGCGCCTCACCCCTCCGGGGCTGCCCTCGCACGCGAGGCCATTCTTCGTCGCCGGCCATGCCGGCTCCTTGTCGAACCCCATTAAGGCAGTTCGACTTCTGGCCTTCAACCGCTGCCTGCCACGGCAAGCCGCTGTGTGATCGGCCAGATTGAGTGGCGTCCCCTAGGGGAGTCGAACCCCTGTTACCGCCGTGAAAGGGCGGTGTCCTGGGCCACTAGACGAAGGGGACCCGTGCTCTCAAGCGGCGCGTAGAATAGAAATCGGCGCCCCTATCGTCAAGGGGAAATTCGCCCTTGGCGCGCGTCCGCTGAATCTTTCGCCAATCCGCCGCCCGCCGGCCCCACCGGCGACACCCGGGGTCATTGACCGCCCCGGTCCGCTGCTATATCCCTGAGGCTTCAAAATCGGCCCCGCCTGGGGCCCCGACCGGGAGAGACGCATGTCCATGAAACTCTACGGCGCCATTCTGTCGCCCTTCGTCCGCAAGACCCGCATGGTGCTGGCCCTCAAGGGCCTGGAGTACGAATCGGTGATGGTGGACCCGAACAACAAACCCGAGGGCTACCAGGCGATCAGCCCGCTGGGCCGCATCCCCGCCCTGGAGGTGGACGGCCGTTACCTGGCGGACTCGGCGGTGATCTGCGCCTATCTGGAACGCATCCAGCCAGAACCGGCGCTCTACCCCGCCGATCCCTATGAGTATGCCCGTACCCTGTGGTTCGAAAAATACGCCGACTACGAGCTGGCGCCGCAGTGCACCTTCATGGTGTTCCGCAACCGGGTGGTGAAGCGCCTGATCGGCCAGGAATGCAACGAGGAGCAGGCCCGGGAAGCGCTCACCCAGCGCATTCCGCCGCTGCTGGATTACCTGGAGCAAGAGCTGGAAGGCAAGGAGTATCTGGTCGGCGACCGGCTCACCGTGGCGGACATCGCGGTGGCCAGCCAGATGGTCAACTTCGCCCATGGCGGCGAGCGCCCGGACGACGGCCGCCACCCCAACCTGGCCGCCCATACCCGGCGCATCCACGAGCTGGCGCCGTTCGCCGAGACCATCGCCAAGGAAAGCGGCTTCCTGAAAAAAGTGCTGGGCTGAACTCAGGGCGCTGGATCGGCGCCCCGCTCCACCGCCTCCAGCGCGGCGCGGCCGCCGGGCGCCACCCGCAGCCGGGCCACGCCGCCGTCGCGCAGCTCCGCTTCCAGCCGGCGCGCCTCCTCCGGCGGCGCGAACCAGGCTTCGATGCCGTAGCGCACGTGCATGCGCCCGCCGCGCACGGCGGTGATCCGGCCACGCAGATAGGGCCCGTCGTCCGGCTCGCGCAGGCGGGCCCGGCCGGGACGCCACAGGCCGTCTTCCCGGTGCAGCGGCACGAACACCGGGTCGCCGCCCCGGGGCAGCTCCATATCCGGAATCGGCAGACGGCTGAACGGATAATCGAGACGCACGTACTGGCCCCGGAACCAGTCCCGGGGGTCCACCGGCAGCGTCGCCACCCGCACTTCCTCGCCCACCCACAGCGGGTACTGGCTGTAGCCGGCCAGGCCGCCCAGCACCAGCAGTTGCGCCAGCACCGCCGTGACCAGCCCGGCTTTCATCAGGGTTCGGTTCAAGGGGCGGGTCATGGCCGGACCTCCCGGCGGCGCCAGTAGAAGGCCGCCAGCAACAGCACCACCGCCATGCCGGCGAACAGGCCGGCGCCGCCCAGGTAGCCGCCGATCAGATCCAGATAGCGCAGCAGGGCCAGGATCAGCATGGCCACCAGGCCGGTGAAGAACAGCCCCGCCCGGCCTTCGGTGAGCCCCCGGTGCAGCCAGCGCAGGGCCAGGCCCAGCACCAGCAGGTTGCCGGCCACCGCCCAGACCAGGGCCTGGTCCGGCAGGCCACCGGTGTGCACCAGGGCCAGCAGGCCGGCGGTCACCGTGGCCAGCAGCGGCTGGCCGGCCAGGGCCGCCACCACCAGCACCGCCAGGGCCGCCCACAGGCCCGGGTCCAGCCAGGTCCAGGCCAGCGCCAGATAGTCCCGCCAGATGTCCACGAAGGTGAACGGCAGCAACGCCAGCAGGATCAGGCGCGGCACGCCCACCGCCAGGGCCGGGCCGGCGGCGCCGAACCAGCGCGGGCGCCGGGACAGGGCCGCCGCCAGCACCAGCAGCGCCAGGTTGAAGCTGATCATGCCCTCCGGGGCATCCGGTCCGAAGTCGGTGGCGTAGGCCCAGGTGAGCATCAGGTTGAGCCAGCCGGCGGTGGCCGCCAGGGTCGCCAGGGTCAGCACGGCGCTGTCCCGGTAGCGCGCCACCCCGGCGGCGGCGGCCAGGAACAGCGGCATGGCCCAGGGCATGGCGTAGCGGTTTTCCAGCACCATCCAGGCGCTCGCCACCGCCAGGGTCAGCAGGGCCAGCAGCCGGGCCCGGGTGAGCGCGGCCAGGGGCAGCACGCCCAGGGCCCACAGCAGCAGGCCGTCGGGGAAGTGCTCGCCGAGGTGGTACATCTGGCCGATCAGCATCACCGAGGCGCCGTAGGCGAAGCCGCCCAGCAGCAGCCAGAAGGCGCCGGCGCTGCGGCGCAGGTAGCGCGCCACGCCGACGCCGTTGAGCACCGTGGTGAGCAACATCAGGCCGGCCAGGCGCAGGGCCCGGGGCAGCTGCTCCCAGTTGGCGGACACCACCAGCAGCAGGGCCAGCCCCAGGAACAGGCCGGCCACCGCCAGAACCGGCCCGGCGGCGGAAGGCTCGGGATCATCCAGGCCGGCGCCGTAGCGGCCCAGCAGGCGCCGGGCGGTGGCCTCGTCGATGTCGCCGTCGGCGTACCAGCCCCGGATCGCCCGGCGGATCAGATATCGTCGCATGCTCGCTCTCTCGTTCCCTGAGGGCGCGGCCGCTACAGCGGCAGGCCCAGACGCTTGGCCTCCAGCCGGCGCAGGAATTCCAGCATGATCTGCCGGTACAGGTCCTCGCCCAGCCACAGGTCTTCCACGCCGGCGTCCACGTTGGGGTTGTCGTTGACCTCGATCACCACCACCTCGTCGCCGGACTGCTTCAGGTCCACGCCGTACAGGCCGTTGCCCATCAGGCGCGCCGCCTTGAGCGCGGTGCGCAGCACCCTGGGCGGCACGTCGCGCACCGCCAGGCTGCGGAATCCGCCGGAGCTGGTCTTGCCGCCGTCCTTGTGGTGGTAGATCTGCCAGTGGCCCTTGCTCATGAAGTACTGGCAGGCGAACAGCGGCCGGTTGTTGAGCACGCCGATGCGCCAGTCGTAGTCGGTGTACATGAAGGCCTGGGCCAGCACCACCGCGGACTGCTTGAGGTACTGGCGCAGCGCCTCGCGCAGGCCGTCCCGGTCGGCCACCTTGCTGATGCCCCGGGAGAAACTGCCGTCCGGAATCTTGAGCACCATGGGCAGCCCCAGCTCGCCGATCAGGCGATCCACCTGGGCATCGGAATCGTCGAACACGAAGGCGGTGGGCGGCACCGGCACCTTGTTGGCCTGCATCAATTCCGCCAGGTAGATCTTGTTGGTGCAGCGCAGGATAGAGCCCGGGTCGTCGATCACCACCATGCCTTCCTGCTCCGCCTTGCGGGCGAACTGATAGGTGTGGTGATCCAGACCGGTGGTCTCGCGGATGAACAGGCCGTCGTACTCACCCAGGCGCGCGTAGTCGTCGCGGCCCACCGGCTCCACCTTGATGCCCAGCTCGCGGCCGGCCTTGATGAACCGCTTCAAAGCGGTTTTGTTACTGGGCGGCAGGGCCTCCTGCTCGTCCACCAGCATGGCCAGTTCATAGCGGTCGCCGCGACGCCGGCGCGGGTTGCGCCAGACGCGAGCGTCGAAGCGCTCCAGAGCGCGGGCGAAGGCATCCTCCTCGTCGCCCTTGAGCTGCTTGAGGCTGGCGGTGCGAATCGACTCCAGGGTCCACTGGTCGTCGCGGCGCCGGAACGCCACGCGCAGAATCGGGCACGGCAGCTGATCGAAGATCTGCCGGCCCAGCTCCGCCAGGTCCTGCTGTTCGGTGTGGCCGAAGTACAGGGTCAGGGTGAGCCGCTCGGCGGCCTCGCCGTGCTTGCCCGGGGCGCGCTTCTTGATCACCCGGTCCAGGGCGCTTTCGAAGTGGCCGAAATGCAGGCCGTACAGCGCCTTGCGGCTGAGGTCGTTGACCGTGCGCACCGAGGGCATGACCCGCTGGCCGCGCGCCTCCGCCAGCAGCGAGCAGTAGTAACCCGGCGACAGGTATTTATAGCCCCGGCACAGGTTGATCACCTGCACTTTCTTGTCGGTGCACACCGGCGTGGCCGCCTGCAGGTAATCGCGGGCGGACAGCAGGTGGCGGGTGGGGTAATAGGCGGCCCAGTCGGCGGGATCGTCGACCAGGATGATGACCTGACTCATGTGCCCGGATGGCCTCGCGTAAAAGGTAGTCCGGCGCACTGTATGCCAGGCCCGGCGGGGCGACAATCACTTTCGCGCCGGGCCCGGCGCGCCCTCCGCCACCACCAGCAGGGCCAGCGGGCCGCCGGCCTTACTGATCGCCGTACTGGCCGCCGTAGCCGCCACCGTCCCCGGCGTTCTGGTCGGTTTTCCCGGCGTTACCCGGGTGTCCGGCTTTTTCGAGCGCATCCTGCACCTCCGGTGGCATGTAGGTTTCGTCGTGCTTGGCGAGCACCTCGTCCGCCTCGAAGCGGTCGCGGCTCACCAGGGTGCCGTTGGCCACCACGCCCTGCCCTTCGCGGAACAGGTCGGGAAGAATGCCCTGGTAATGGATCTCGAAGGTGCCCTTGCCGTCGGTGACGGCGAAGGTCACGTTCAGGGATTCCGGATCGCGGCGCACCGACCCCTCCTCCACCAGACCACCGACACGCATTTTCGTGCCCACCGGCGCTTCGCCGTTGACCACCTGCTGCGGGGTGTAGAACAGATTGATGTTCTGGCGCAGGGCGTAGACCGCCAGCCCCACGGCGATGGCCAGGCCGACCAGAATGGCCAGCACCACCATCAGACGTTGTTTACGAACCGGATTCATCAAGGTGCTCCGAAGAGGTTGCGTTGTCGCGGGCATCGCGGCGCGCCCGGCGCGCCAGCTCGGCGCGCACCCGTCCCTGCTGGCGCAGCGCGAACAGCATATTGCCGATGATCAGGAGCGCGCTCAATCCGTAGGCGGTCCAAACGTAGAAGCCGTGGTTTCCCATCGCCACGAAGTCGGCGAAGCTGTCGAAATACATGCTTACCTCCCGCCCTTGCCGCCGACCGGGGCCACCAGCTTGCGCACCCAGCCGCTGCGCCGCTCGCGGCTGAGCACCTCGGCGCGGGCGCGGATCAGCACATTGGCGGCGTACAGCAGCCACAGGCCCAGCATGCTGATCAGCAGCGGATACTTCATGGCGTCGTTGATGGACGATTCACCCACCATCTTCAGGGTGGCGCCCTGATGCAGGGTCTGCAGCCATTCCACGGAATACTTCACGATCACCACGTTGATCACCCCCACCACCGCCAGCAGGGAGGCGGCCCGGGCCGCCTGGCGCGGATCGCGGATGGCGCTTTGCAGGGCGATGATGCCCAGATACAGGAACAGCAGGATCAGCATGGAGGTCATGCGCGCGTCCCACTGCCAGTAGGTGCCCCAGGTGGGCTTGCCCCAGAGCGCGCCGGTAAGCAGGGACACCGCCGCCAGCACGGCGCCGAACGGCGCCAGGGCCTTGAGCATCACTTCGGCCATCTTCATGCGCCAGACCAGCGCCACCAGGCCCGCCACGCCCATGGCGATGTAGCCCATCAGAGCGCCGCTGGAGGCCGGCACGTGAATGTAGATGATGCGGTAGCTGTCGCCCTGGTAGCGCTCCACCGGCGCCCAGGCCAGGCCCCAGGCCAGCCCCACCGCCAGCACCACCAGGGCGATGGGCACCAGCCAGGGCAGCACGGCGTTGCAGAAGCCGTAGAAGTAGCGCGGTGAACCAAGCTGGTGGTACCAGCGTTTAATTGTTTTCCACATAAACGATCATCACTTCGTTCGATTCAGCATGCAGGGCACTAATCTCCGGCGCTGATGCGCAGACCCAGCGCCACCGCCACCGGGCCCAGGCTCAGAGCCAGCGCCAGAATCGCGCCCAGCACCGCCAGCAACCCGTCGGTGGGCAGCCCGTCCTGGGCCACCCGTACCACGCCGGCGCCGAACACCAGCACCGGGATGTACAGCGGCAGCACCAGCACCGCCAGCAGAATACCGCCCCGGTTGAGCCCCACCGTGAGCGCGGCGCCGATGGCGCCCACCACGGTCAGGGTCGGCGTGCCCAGCAGCACGCTCACCATGAGCGTATCCAGCACCGCCACCGGCAGCTGCATCATGTAGCCCAGCAGCGGCGCGATCAGCGCCAGCGGCAGGCCGGTGAGCAGCCAGTGCGCCAGCAGTTTGGCGCTCACCGGCACCACCATTACCACGGGGGCCGTGAGCATCTGGTCCAGGGCGCCGCTTTCCTGGTCACGGCGGAACAGGCCATCCAGGGACAGCATCACCGCCAGCAGGGCCGCCACCCAGACCGCCCCGGGCGCCACCAGGGCCAGCAGCTCCGGCTTCGGCGACAGCCCCAGCGGGAACAGGCTCACCACCACCACGAAGAAGAACAGCGGCTGCACCATGTCCGCCGGCGCCCGCCAGATCAGGGTCAGTTCGCGGCGCAGCGACGCCCACCAGATGCCACTCATGCCAGCACCTCGGCGCCGTCGCCGCTCAGGTGCAGGCGATGCACGCCCTCGCCCACTCGGTGGTGGGAGGTGTACAGCACCAGGGTGCCCCCGGCGGCGGCCTCGCGCAGGCGCGCGTCCAGCCGCGCCACGCCATCCTGGTCGATGGCGGTGAAGGGCTCGTCCAGCACCCAGACGCGCTTGTCGCCCAGCCACAGCCGGGCCAGGGCGATGCGCCGCTTCTGGCCGGCGGACAGGCGCACGGCGGGCACGTCCTCGAAGCCGTACAGGCCGAGGGCATCCAGGGCGGCGTCCGGGTCGCCGCTCTGGCCCGCCAGGGCCTGACTGTATCGGAGGTTTTCCCGGGCGGTGAGTTCCTCACGCACGCCGGGCTGGTGGCCCAGGTAGAGCAGCGACGGCGCCAGGGGCCCGGCCCAGCGCACCTCGCCCTCGTAGAAACCGTGCAGGCCCACCAGGATGCGCAGCAGGGTGGTCTTGCCGGCGCCGTTGGCGCCGGTGATTTGCCAGATCTGGCCGTCGTGGGCGGAGAAATCCAGGTCCCGGAACAGCATCCGGTCATCCCGCTCGCAGCTTAGACGGCGCACTGTGAGGCGTGGCGCAGTGATAGTCAGAACCTCCCTGAATCGGCGCGGCAGTATAGCATGGCGATAGCGCCCCGGATGCCCCGCGACCTTGATCCAGGTCGGATCCGGCGCGTCCCGGACGAGGCCGGCCGAATTGAGCTAGACTAGGGCGCCTTGTTTCGCGTCGAAAGGATTCCGACCATGCGTTTTCCGATTCCGCGCGCCGCCGCCGGCGGCGTCGTTCTCGCCGTGCTGCTGAGCGCCTGCGGCGGCGGCGACCGGCCCCTGGCCACCGTCGACCGGGTGGACCTGCAGCGCTACGCCGGCACCTGGTACGAAATCGCCCGGTTGCCGCAGTGGTTCCAGCGCGGCTGCTACAACTCCACCGCCACCTACCAACCCATGGACGATGGCGGCCTGAAGGTGATCAACCGCTGCCAGCGGGAGGACGGCCCCAGCGTCGCCGAGGGCGAGGCCCGGGTGGTGCCGGATTCCGGCAACGCCAAACTCAAGGTGCGCTTCGATAACTGGTTCTCCCGGCTGCTGCCCCGAATCGCCGAGGGCAACTACTGGATCATCGCCCTGGACAAGGATTACCGCACCGTGGTGATCGGCGAGCCCGGCCGTGAGTACCTGTGGATTCTGGCCCGCGACCCGCGCCTGCCCGAGGACCAGTACCAGGCCCTGCTGGAAGGGGCCCGGGAAAAAGGCTTCCCGGTGGACGAACTCAAGCGCAACCGCGATCTGGTGCCGGCGTCCCCGGCGCCGGTGGAAGGCTGAGCCGACCCGGGAGGTTCCCATGGCGGTGGAAATCGAACGCAAGTTCCGTGTTACCCGCACCGACTTTCTCGACGGCGTGGACGGCGAACGCCTGATCCAGGGCTACCTGAGCCACGCCCGCCAGGCCACGGTGCGGGTGCGGGTCCGCGACGACCAGGCCTGGCTGACCATCAAGGGCGAAACCCGTGGCGCCCGGCGCAGCGAGTTCGAATACCCGATACCGGCGGACGACGCCCGTGCCATGCTCGAGGAAATGTGCCCGGAAGGGGTGATCGACAAGACCCGTTATCGCCTGCCCCTGGACGGCCATGTCTGGGAAGTGGACGTGTTCCACGGCGACAACCACGGCCTGGTGGTGGCGGAGATCGAGCTGGACCACGAGGATCAGCCCTTCACCCGGCCGCCCTGGCTCGGCGAGGAGGTCACCGGGGACCCGCGCTACTACAACAGCGCCCTGAGTCGCACCCCCTATGGCCGCTGGTAGCGTGCAGTACATCCTGTGGCGCCAGGACGACAACGGCAATGTCTTCGTGGTGTCCCGCTTCCATTCCCGGGACCAGGCGGACCGGGTCTGCGAGCGTTACCGCAAGCGCGGCCACAAGCAGCTCTACTGGGTCAAACCCCTGGCACCCCAGGGCCCGCCTTCCTGAACCGCGCGCCGGCGCTCAACCGGCGCGCTTGATGCCGCTGAGGTTCTGGAAACACAGTTCCCGGGCGGTCTCCATGAATTCCTGAATGAACGGCACCGATTCGTCGCCGTCACGCACCGCCGCGTACAGGGTGCGCCACACCCCCGCCTCGCCAAGCCGCGCCGCCTCCACCAGTTTCAAATCCAGGTATTCGGTGAGCGCCCAGTTGGGCAGCGCCGCCACGCCCCGGCCGGCGGCCACCAGCTGCACCATCATCGGCGTCAGCTCGGCGGTGCGCACCGAGGCCGGCGCCACCCCGGCCGGGTCCAGGAAGGCGGTGAACACATCCAGGCGCTCGTGCTCCACCGGATAGGCGATCAGCACCTGGTCGGCCAGATCACCGGCACTGACGAAGCCAGGCCGCGCCAGGGCCGAATCCCGGGCCACCGCCAGCACCAGCTCGTAACGGAACAACGGCAGATAACGCACCGCCTCGTCGTCCACCGGATCCGAGGTGATCACCATGTCCAGATCACCGCGCACCAGGGCGCTCTGCGGGGTGAAGCTGAACGCCGCGGACAGATCCAGCTCCACCTCCGGCCAGCCTTCCCGGAACCGGTCCAGGGCCGGCATCAGCCATTGAAAGCAGGAATGACACTCGATGGCGATGTGCAGCCGGCCGCTGCGCCCGGCCGCCAGCCGGCGCAGCTCGGTCTCGGTGCGCCGCACCCGGGGCAGCACCTGGCGGGCCAGCTCCAGAACGCGCTGGCCCGCCGGCGTGAAACGGATCGGCCGGGTGCGGCGCACGATCAACGCCACCCCGAGGCGGTGCTCCAGATCCTTGAGCTGGTGGGACAACGCCGACTGGGTGACATGCAGCCGCTCCGCCGCCTCCACCAGGCTGCCCGCCTCCCGGATCGCCAGCAGGGTGTTCAGATGGCGCAGCTCCAACATGAGAAATCCTCATAGCTAGAATTAGAAATTTGATTTTGTCTCAAGTAGGGCCGCCACCACAATAGCGCCATTCGAAACGTAAGGACGCAACCATGACCCGTTTACACAATCTCGGCTTTCCCCGGATCGGCGCGCGCCGGGAACTGAAGCAGGCCGTGGAGGCCTACTGGGCCGGCACCCTGCAGCAAAGCGAACTGGAACACGTGGGCCGCAGCCTGCGCGAGCGCCACTGGGCCCTGCAGGCGGAAGCCGGCGTGTCGCCGCTGCCGGTGGGCGATTTCGCCTGGTACGACCAGATCCTGGAGTTCTCCTGCCTGCTCGGCGTGGTGCCGGCGCGCTTCGGCCACGGCGACGACCAGCCCGTGGACCTGGACACCCTGTTCCGCATGGCCCGGGGCCGGGCGCCCACCGGCACCCCGGCGGCGGCCTGCGAGATGACCAAGTGGTTCGACACCAACTACCACTACATCGTCCCGGAACTGGCGGCGAACCAGAGCTTCCGCATTGCCCGGGAAAGCCTGTTCGAGCAGGTGGAAGAGGCCAAGGCCCTGGGCCATGACCCCAAGCCGGTGATCCCGGGCCCGCTCACCTACCTCTATCTCTCCAAGGGCGACGCCTTCGAGGGCGCCACCGACACCGCCAAGCTGGCCCTGCTGGAGCGCCTGCTGCCGGTGTACCGCGATATCCTGCGGCGCTTCGCCGACCAGGGCGTGACCTGGGTGCAAATCGACGAGCCGATTCTCGCCCTGGATCTGCCCGACGACTGGCAACGCGCCTACCTGCGCGTTTACGACAGCCTGGCCGGCGCCGCCGACTTGAAACTGCTGGTGGCCACCTACTTCGAGGGGCTGCGCGACAACCTGTTCACCGCCCTGCAACTGCCGGTGGCCGGCCTGCACCTGGACCGGGTGCGCGGCGACGACGACCTGCAACAGGTGCTGCCGCGCCTGGGCGACAAGGTGCTGTCCCTGGGCGTGATCAACGGCCGCAATATCTGGCGCGCTGATCTGGACGCGCTGCTTGAAACCCTGGCGCCACTGCGCGACCAACTGGACGACCGGTTGTGGCTGGCGCCGTCCTGCTCCCTGCTGCACGTGCCGGTGGATCTGGACCAGGAAGACAAGCTCGACGACGAGCTGAAAGGCTGGCTCAGCTTCGCCAAGCAGAAACTCCAGGAACTGGCGGTGCTGCGCGGCGCCCTGGACGGCGACGACAGCGTGCGCCCGGCCCTGGAAGCGCAACGGGCCGCCGTGGCCGCCCGCGCCACCTCGCCGCGCATCCACAACCCGGCGGTGGCGGACCGCCTGGCCAGCGCCGACCGGCTGTCCCGGGACCGGCTGAGCCCGTTCGCCGAGCGCATCGGCGAGCAGCAGGCGGCGCTCAAGCTGCCCGCCTACCCCACCACCACCATCGGCTCCTTCCCGCAGACTCCGGAAATCCGCGCCGCGCGCCGGGACTGGAAAGCCGGCAAGCTCGGCGACGCCGACTACCACGAGCGCATGAAGCAGGAAATCACCCGGGTGATCCGCTACCAGGAACAGGTGGACCTGGATGTGCTGGTGCACGGCGAGCCGGAGCGCAACGACATGGTGGAATACTTCGGCGAGCTGCTGGAGGGCTTCGCCTTCACCCGCTTCGGCTGGGTGCAGAGCTACGGCTCGCGCTGCGTGAAACCGCCGGTGATCTTCGGTGACGTGAGCCGCCCGCACCCGATGACCGTGGAATGGCTGCGCTTCGCCCAGTCGCTCACCGACAAGCCGGTGAAGGGCATGCTCACCGGGCCGGTGACCATCCTGCAGTGGTCCTTCGTGCGTGACGACCAGCCCCGCCAGGCCACCTGCCGGCAGATCGCCCTGGCCCTGCGCGACGAGGTCCAGGACCTGGAAAAAGCCGGCATCGGCGTGATCCAGATCGACGAGCCGGCGTTCCGCGAGGGGTTGCCCCTGCGCCAGGACGACTGGCGCGCCTATCTGGACTGGGCGGTGGACTGCTTCCGCCTGGCCACCGTGGGCGTGGCGGACGAAACCCAGATCCACACCCACATGTGCTACTCGGAGTTCAACGACATCATCGAGGCGATCGCCGCCATGGACGCGGACGTGATCACCATCGAGACCTCCCGCTCCAACATGGAGCTGCTGGAAGCGTTCCAGAACTTCGAGTACCCCAACGACATCGGCCCCGGGGTCTACGACATCCATTCGCCCAATGAACCGGCGGTGGACTGGATGGTGGACCTGATGCACAAGGCCGCCGACCGGCTGCCCAAGGAACGGCTCTGGGTGAATCCGGATTGCGGCCTGAAAACCCGCAAGTGGGAAGAGACCGAAGGCGCCCTGGCCAACATGGTCCGCGCCGCCAAGCAGTTGCGGGCCGGCTGAGCCGGCTTCGCGACGACCAGGGGAGGCCGCACCGCCCTCCCCTTTTTCCTGCGATACGGACCCTTCGGGGTCCGTTTTTTATGGCAGGCTGATCAGCGCTCGCAGGTCGTCGGCGATCTGGTCCACGGGCTGGTCATTGCGCATGAACACGCGCACCTTGCCGGCCCGGTCGAAGCCGTACATGGCCAGGCCGTGATTGACCAGGTAATTGCCGTTTTCGTCCGGCTCGCCGTAGCTGTAGGCGGTGCGGTAACGCTTGGTGAGCGCGTCCAGCGCCTCCTTGTCGCCGGTGAGGCCGTCCACCCGCGGGCTGAAGTAGCCGGTGTACTTGGCCAGCAGCTCCGGCGTGTCACGCTCGGGGTCCACGCTCACGAACAGCACGCGCAGTTGCTCGCGCTCCTCCGGCGACAGCTTTTGCAGCGCCTGGGCCAGGGCGGTGAGCGTGGTCGGGCAGTAATCCGGGCAGTGGGTATAGCCGAAGAACAGCACCACCGCCTCGCCCTGGTAGCGGGCCTCGGTGACGGTCTCGCCGTTTTCGCCGGTGAGCGAGAATTTCAGGTCCGGCATCAGCCCGCTGATGTCCTTGCCGTTGAATTCCACGCCCGAGGAATCGCATCCCGCGCTCAGCAGCATCGCCATGGCGAGCAGCGCGGCAAGAATGGAACGGACCATGTCAGCCTCCTTTTTCAGTGTCGTAACGCAGGTATAAACGCAGCACCACCAGGGCACCGAGAATCGTCATCATGGCGGCGGGAATCCAGGTCAGGATGCCGCCCAGCACCTGGTCCGTGGCCGGGTCCATGGCGAAGGCGCGGCCGCACACCGCGTAGACGTCGTAGAGCCCGGGGTCGGCGAAGGTGATGTAGGCGCCCAGCAGAATCTGTGGAAACAGGGCCGCCACCAGCATCAGAAAGCGCACCCCGAAGCGCGAGGTGCCGGCCCGGTCCGGATCGCGCGGATCCAGGATCACCAGCCAGAAGATCACGCCGTCCACCAGCATGGACCAGTTCATCAGCTCGTAGAGTCGCAGGTTGAGCATGGCGTCGAAGTGAATCGACGGCGTCAGCCAGAAAAAGATCAGGCCCACGAACAACACCGTGGCCACCACCGGATCGAACAGCACCCGGCGCACCGGCCGGAACGCCGCCGCCAGGCGCGGGAAGCGGCGTCCCCCGGCGCAGGCGGCGAACACCGGCAGCGGGTTGGCCAGGGCGATCAGGAAAGCGCCCAGGTGGTGCAGCACCAGATGCTGGCCCCGGTGCACGAAGAACATGTAGCGCGCGTAGTAATCGAACTGGGTGTGCATCACCCCGTAGCACAGCAGCACGCCCAGGGAGAACGACAGGGCACGCCACGCCGAGGGCCGCCGGCCCCGGGCCACCAACCGCCGCCAGCCGAGCAGGTAGGCGAACACCGTGGCGGCGAACAGCAGCACGGTGAGCGGGGACAGGATATAGGGCGTCAGCGCGCCCAGCAGGGTGTGCAACATGAACAGGAACGGGCCTTCACCGGGAAGGGCCGGCCGCGCCGGCCCGGATCGCGGTGCCAAGGGTGCGTCGCCGCCCGGCCCGCGTCAAGGTGGGCGGTGCGGCGTTTCGCCGCGCCGGCCCGGCGCCGCCCTAGCCGGGCACCAGCTGTTCCGTATCCGGATAGGACAGGCAGCGGTCCGGGCCCAACTCCACCGGCCCGGCGGAGCCCGGCAACTGCCAGGGAGCGGCGTGGCCCTGCTCCGGCTTGGCGTCCACCGCCGGCAGGCTGGTGAGCCCGTCCAGGGCGGCGCGGAACCAGTCCGGCCGGTAGCACTGGGCGGCCAGGGCCGCCCGGTCGCCGGCCGGGCCCTGCCCCCAGCGGGCCATCTCGCCAAGCAGGAAGGCGGCGTCGGAACGCCAGGGAAAGTTGGCCTGGAAGCCGGCGAACACATGGAAGTGATGGGCCGGGAACGGCTGCCCCACCAAGCCCCCGGGCAGGCGCTGGGTGAAAGGCGCGCGCAGCACCTCGGCGGGCAGATCCAGCCAGGCCGGATGGGCGAGCAGGTCCAGGCAGTCCAGCAGGTGCCGGTCGGCGTGCTCGGCGGCGCGGTGCAGGGCGCGCAGCAGAGCCCGGTGGGTCTCCGGATGCGCCTCCGCCCAGTCCCGGGTCACCGCCAGCACCTTCTCCGGGGCGTTCTCCCACACCTGGTAACCGGACAGCAGGCAGTGGCCGGCGCCGGTGTGCGCCGCCAGGCTGTTCCAGGGCTCGCCCACACAGAACCCGTCGATGTGCCCCAGCCGCAGGTGGTCCACCATCTGCGAGGGCGGCAGCACCACCAGGCGCACGTCCCGGTCCGGGTCCAGGCCGGCCACCGCCAGCCAGTGACGCAGCTGGTAGGCGTGACAGGAATAGGGAAACACCACCGCCAGCACCAGCGGCGCGTCGCCGGCGGCGGCCCGCGCCGCCACCAGCCGGTTCAGGGCCAGCGCCATGTCCTGGGGCGTGGGGCCCTCCGCCAGGGCACGCAGGCCATGGAACAGCAGCGGCGACACCGTGATGCCATTGCCGTTAAGCCCCATGGAAAACCCGGTGGCCAGGGACCGGCGCAGACCGCCCCGCCCCAGGGAGGTGGCCAGCAGCAAGGGGGCCAGCATTGGCGCCGCCTCCACCTCGCCCACCAGCAGCCGGTCGCGCAGGCTGGCCCAGCTCCATTCCGGCCGCAGGGTCACGTCCAGGCCCTCCTCGGCGAAGTACCCGGCTTCCCGGGCCACCACCAGGGGCAGGCTGTCGGTGAGCGGCATATAGCCGATGCGCACGGCGGTGTCGGTCATGGTCCCCCCCGGGCCTTGAGCAAATCCGCGAAGGCGAGCAACGACCGGGCCACCTGGATCAGGGGCTGGCCGGTGTTCAGCGCCTGGCGCCGCAGGGCGGCGTCGGCGGCGGGTTCGTTGAAGCGGCGGCGCCGCATCAGCAGGCGCCGGGCGGCGTCGATCTGCGCCTGGGCGGCGGGATCCGCGACGCCGCCCTCCAATTCCTCGCGCAACGCCCGGTATTCCCGATAGCGGGCGGTGGCCACCGCCACCACCTCGCGTACCCAGGCCGGGTCCGAACCTCCGGCCACATAGGCGCTGACGCCGGCACGCAGAGCCGCCACCACCAGCGCCTCGTCGTCACAGAACAGGGGCAAGGGCCGGGGCAAGGCGTCATCGCCGTCCAGGGCCAGGCTTTCCAGGGCGTCCCGGTCCGGGGCGTCCATGTCCACCAGCACCAGGGCCGGCGCCCCGGCGCGCACCTTGCCGGCCAGGCCGGCGGCGCTGGTCAGACGCGCCTGCACGCCGTGCCCCAGGTCTTCCAGGGCCCGCTCCAGCAACGCCGCCCGGGGCGGCTGATCGTCCACCAGCATGATGTTCGGCGTCATGGCCGTATTTCCCGTACCCACCTCGGCAGTAGTGTGATTAGCAATGCCTGTGCCAACCCCGATAACGCGCTACGGCGTGATGGTGAAGCGCAGCACGCCGATGATCTGATTCTTGTCGGTGCGCACCTCCACCCGCCAGTCGCCCGCCGCCGGCGCCGGCAGGTGCGCCTTGTGCGACCAGGTGCGGTAGCCCTCCCGGCGCCCGCCGGTGAGATGCAGGCCGATGCGATCCACCAGTTCGCCGTCATGGTACCAATAGTGACTCACCGGCTGCCCCAGGCCCAGGGGGGCGCGAATCGCGGTGTAGGCGTAGAGCCCGTCGTCCAGCTCCGAGGCGGCGAACCGCTGGCCGGTGACCAGCGGCTCGCGGCTGGCCCGGTTGATGCTCGCCGCCATGGCCCGCTCCTCCAGGGACAAGGTCAGCGGCGGCACCAGGGCGGCGCCCCAGAACGGCACCGTGGCGATGGCGCCGGAAAACACCACCAGCAGCGCCCAGCGGTAGGCCGGCCGGGGCCCGCCCACGCGCCAGAAACTGGGCAGCGCGAACAGGGCGGTGAGCACGGCGGCACCGTCCAGCGCGTAGTTGGTGGGCCATTTGAAGATCAGCGGCAGCAGTACCAGCAACGCCACGAACAACGCCCAGGCATGGAAGCCGAAATACAGCGCCCGGTGGCCGGCGAGCCGGAAATACAACGGGTCGATGATGCTGACCAGGGCGCCGGCGATCACCAGGCCGGTGAACAGGAAGTACTCGGCGCCGCCGGACCACTGCAGGATCACGAAAGGCAGGCTGAAGAAGAACGCCTCCTGATGCACGCCCTGCAGCATCAGCTTCAAGGCACCCTGGGCCAGGGGCTCCATGGCCCCGCCGCGAAAGCGGCGCAGCCAGAAGTTCTCGGTGAGCAGCACCAGCCAGGTGCCCACCAGTACGGCGGTGAGCACCGCCGCCAGCCAGGGTTTGCGTTCCACCAGGAAGTAACTGGCCAGGCCCAGGGAAAAGCTGCCCACCGCCCAGAGGTGGCGCAGGCGGTAGAGGAGCGTGTTAAGGCTTTCCAGCCAGCGGGCTTGCATGGTGGTGTGGCGTCCTGGGTCTGGTGCGTGGGTGGTGATGCGTGTTCGAGGGTCAGGCTACCGGATGGTTTCCCGGGTGGCTTGTAAAAATTGGGGTGGGGGCGCTTGGCTTTGCTTCGCTTGCCGCGCTTGGGGGGGCGTTGTGGGGAGCGGTGTTGGTGGGAGGGTTTCAGGGGGAGCCCGGCTTTGCTTCGCTTGCCGCGCTTTTGGGATGGGCGTGGTGCTATTCGACGTAGAGGGGAGGATTGATTCGCCCGGGCCTTTGCGCCCGGGCTCACCCCTTCGGGGCGCCGCCGCTTTGCGGCGGCGTCCTGCGCCGGCCCTTTGGGCCGGCTTGTCGAACCCTGGGGGGTTCTCTAAATAGCTCCCAGGTATGGCATCTCAAACGAAAAGGCCCCGCTCCTTTTGGAGCGGGGCCTTTTCGTTTGAGATGGCGCACCGGGGAGGATTCGAACCCCCGACCTCCTGGTTCGTAGCCAGATGCTCTATCCAACTGAGCTACCGGTGCGGGCTTGTCGGCGTTGCCGTCAAGAGGCGCGCATTATTCCCAATCGCCCGGGCCCAGTCAAGCCAAGGGCGGTGAAATCTTGCGCAAACGACACGGAAAACGCGATTCAGTCGTCGTCGGTTTCCATTTGTTTTTGCAGATAATTTTCCTGGCCGACCTTGTCCATGAGCTCGAGCTGGGTTTCCAGCCAGTCGATGTGCTCTTCCTCGGAGTCCAGGATGCGACGCAGCAGATCCCGGGAGATGTAGTCGCGCACGGACTCGCAGTATTCGATGCCGTCGCGCAGGTCGGGCACCGCCATCTGTTCGAGCTTGAGGTCGCATTCCAGCATTTCCCGGGTGTTCTCGCCGATCATCAGCTTGCCCAGGTCCTGCAGATTGGGGACGCCTTCCAGGAACAGAATCCGCTCGCACAGCCAGTCGGCGTGTTTCATTTCGTCGATGGATTCGTGGTATTCCTTTTCGTACAAGGCGTGCAGACCCCAGTCCTTGTACATTTTGGCGTGCAGGAAATACTGATTGATGGCGATGAGCTCATTGCTCAGCGCCCGGTTGAGGTGCTCGAGGACCTTCTTGTCGCCTTTCATGTGCCTCTCCGGTGCCGGGGAATGGGGAACCGCGCCCATTGTTGTGCAACAGGCCGGCCCCGACAAGGGCTCGCGACAAAAAAATCCAGTAAATACAAGTAGTTATATTAATGAGAATCAGTCTTTACTGATTCGAGGCGGGGCCGGCCCTGGCTTGGCGCGCTACCTTTCACGGTATCGTGCCTGGCTGGGCGGTCGCCGTGGCCCGGGCGGTTCCGAAGCCGGCGCGGTTGCTCAGGCTGTCCTTGGCCAGAACCGCACTACTTCACCCAGACCGGTGGAGAGAGAAGAGGCCGCTGGTAAGGCGCTACGGGTATCACGCAATACCTGGCGGGCGTGCCGTGCACATTTGGCGCACTGACTGCCAACCCCAAGTTCCCGACGAAGATCACGCAGGCTGTCGCAACCGTTTTCGGCCGCTTCCCGTATTTGGCTGTCAGTGATGCCGTTGCAGAGACATACGTACATGGCTACGCCTACTCCTCAATCTCGAGAAGCAGGTTAAACCTAATGCGAATTATTATCAACACCTTTCGATGAGGGGAATTCTGGCGGGCAGGAAACGGCGCCGCCCCCGGAATGGGGGCGGCGGCGGGTTCGGTCTCGGGGACCGGTCAGCTCTGCTTGGACGGCGCCTTGGCGGCCGTGGATTTGCGAGCCGCGCTCTTCTTCGCCGGGGTCTTCTTGGCGGCACTCTTGCGAGCGGTGCTCTTGCGCGCCGCGGTCTTCTTGGCGGCGGTCTTGCGGGCCGGGGTCTTGCGAGCGGCGGTCTTCTTCGCGGCGGTCTTGCCGGCGGTGGACTTCCTGGCCGTGCTCTTCTTGGCCGCGCTCTTGCGGGCGGTGGATTTCTTCGCCGTGGATTTCTTCGCGGTGCTCTTCTTGGCGCTGCTCTTGGTCTTGGCGGCGGCCTTGCGGGCGGCGCTCTTGGCCTTCTGCTCCGCCTTCTTCTGAGCGGCCTTGGCTTTCTTGGCCAGCTTGCGCTCGTACTCGCGCATCTTGGCGGACAGATTGCGCTGGGCGGTGCGCAGCTTTTTCTTCTCGCGGGTGACCACTTTCTTGGCGGCCTGGATCTCCGCGCGAATCAGTTTGCTTTCACCGCGCAGGTCCTGAAGTTTGAGACGCTGGGTGTTCATGCGACCGCGCGCGGTTTCCACGGCGCGCTTGGCGGCGGCGGTGGCGTTGCTCTTGGCTTTGTCGCGCTTGGCCGCGAGATCGGTGCGCAGCTTACCGAGCTTGCCATCCTCGGTTTCAATCTTCTTCTTATGACGGTCGAGGCGGGTTTCCACCTGGGCGACTTTTTTCTCCGCCTGGGTTACCGCCTTTTCCTGAAGTTTGAACTTGGATTCGGCGTTGCTCACCGACTTGGGCACCGCCGGTGCTTTATTGGCGGTCTGTTTGCTGGCGGTTTGTTTGCGTGCCGCGGTCTTGGCGGCGGTGGTCTTGCGAGCCGCCGTTTTCTTCTGCGTGGCGCGCTTGCTCGCTGCTTTCTTTGCTACTCGGGCCATGATCGATCTCCTAATCTATGACGTCGTTTTTCTGCGACAGTCGGAAAGTAGCACAAAAAAAATTACGTTGGTACATTATTTGACCAGCAGCCCGGACGAATAAGTAAAAAATAAAAAAGAAGTACTTTTTTGTCGGCAAAAAACAAAAAAGGGCGCTTCGTGAAGCGCCCTTTCGAGGGATGGGATGAAGGATGGGACGACCGGTGCCACGCACCACCGCCGTTATCATTTCCGCCTTCAGGGCAAACGCTCGGCGATGATCGTCGCCAATGCATCAATGTGCGCCGGCCGCGCGTTCAAGGCGGGAATATAGGCGAACGATTCACCGCCGGCGTGCAGAAAGATCTCGCGATTTTCCGCATCAATCTCTTCCAGTGTTTCCAGACAATCAGCGGCGAACCCCGGGCACACCACCTGCACCGAACGCACGCCGGCGCCGCCCCACTCTTCCAGCGTCTTGTCGGTATAGGGGTTGAGCCATTCCTGCGGGCCGAAACGGGATTGGAACGTCACCGCCCAGGCATCGTCATCGAGCTCCAGCCGGTCGGCGATCAGTTCGGCGGAACGCAGGCAACGCTCGCCGTAGCGGTCACCGAGTTCCTGATAGCGTTGCGGAATGCCGTGGAAGGAGAACAACAGTTTTTCGGCGGCGCCGTGCTGGTCACGAAAAGCACGGATGCTGTCGGCCATGGCGTCGAGCCAGGCGTCATGCCGCCAGTAATCCTTGATCAGGGTAAGGCCCGGCACCTCGCGGCGTCCACGGCTCCAATCGGCGAGCACGTCCACCACGGCACCGGTGGTGGAACCGGAGTATTGCGGGTACAGCGGCAGGATCAGCAGATGGTCGTGGCCGGCGTCGGCCAGTTCGTCGAGCACCGTCGGCAGGCCGGGATAGCCGTAGGTCATGGCGTAGCGGACGGTGACGTCGAGGCGCTCATCGAGCGCGCGGGTTTGCTGCTCCGACACTTCGCGGATCGGCGAGTCGTCGCCCCAGATCGAGGCATACAGCCGGGCCACGCGCTTGGGACGGAACGGCAGAATGAACAGCCGCAGTACCCAGAACCAGACGAAACGGGGCGCTTCCACCACCCGCGGATCGGACAGGAACTGTTTGAGATAGCGGCGCACCGCGCCCACCGTGGGCGCGTCCGGGGTGCCGAGATTGACCAGCACGACGGCGGTTTTTTCCGATGACATATAAGTAAGCCTCCGTTAGCGACCGGCATCAAAGCGAACACGGGGTCAAGGATAGGTGAGCGACGCCGCAAAAAAAGGGGAAGCCGAAGCTTCCCCTTTTTCCATCGCGGTGGCCGGCGAAGGGCTCAGCCCTTGAGCTTGGCCATGATCCGCTGACGAATGTCGTCGACGCCGCCGACGCCGGCCACTCGCACATAGGTGGGCGCGGTGGGCTCGCCGCTCTCGGCGATCTTCTGGTAGAAATCCACCAGCGGGCGAGTCTGCTCCTGGTACACCTCCAGGCGCTTGCGCACGGTGGCTTCCTTGTCGTCATCGCGCTGTACCAGCTCCTCGCCGGTGGCGTCGTCCTTGCCCTCTTCCTGGGGCGGATTGTGCTTGACGTGATACACCCGGCCGGAGGCCGGGTGCACGCGGCGGCCACTGAGCCGCTCGATGATTTCTTCGTCGTCGACGTCGATCTCGACCACGAAATCGATGTTGATCCCCTCATCCACCAGCGCCTGGGCCTGGGGAATGGTGCGCGGGAAGCCGTCGAACAGGAAGCCGTTCTCGCAGTCGTCCTGGGCAATGCGTTCCTTGACCAGGCCGAGAATGATGTCGTCGGATACCAGGCCACCGGCGTCCATGACCTTCTTCGCTTCCAGACCCAGAGGCGTGCCGGCCTTCACCGCGGCACGGAGCATGTCGCCGGTGGAAATCTGGGGAATGGAAAATTCGTCCTTGATGAACTGCGCCTGGGTGCCCTTACCCGCACCGGGCGCGCCAAGCAGGATGACACGCATAGGATTCTCCGAATTGCCGCGAATGGGAAGGTTCCCCCTGTCCCGAAGGGGGACGACTTTACCGTGCGGGTCCGGCCGGCACAAGGGCGACCTTGGTCCCCCTGCCACCGGCGGAGCCACTCAAGGCGTCAGGGTCAACCGCGCCGCCGGACTGTCGCCCAGAGCCAGGGGAACCGGCTCGCTGCCCAGCCGCGCCTGCTCCACATTGGAGCCCGGCGCCGGCGTGTAACGCGCCGCCACGCGCAGCACGTCCAGGTTTTCCGGGTAACCCTGCAACCAGTCAGAGGGCGTCAGGGTCACGGTGATGGGGAAGGATTCCACCAGCACCCGGCGCGCCGCCAGCGGCTGGCCGCCCTCGCCATCGCGGCGCAGGAACACGAACAGGGTGCCGCCGTCCGGCAGGTCCGGGGCATCCACGGTAACGGTGAGGTTGTCGAGCTTGTCGCCACGCTCGCGCTGCTCCTCGGCACGTGCCAGGCCCTGGCGGATCAGGCGGCCGGCTTCGCCGTCGCCATGGCGGACCAGCAGCGCGCGCCAGGATTGCGCCGCCAGATCGAAGCGGCGCGCCTCGGTGGCGGCCATGGCGCGCAGCATCAGGGCGCCGTCGTGTTGCGGCTGGTCCGCCAGCACGCGCTGGATCTGGGCGTCCGCCTCGTCGGTGAGGCGGCCCTGGTTCTGGGCGATCATGCCGCGCGCCAGCAACAGGCGGGCGCCGGCGTCGTCCGGGTCCAGGGCCAGGGCGCGGCGGGCCGCTTCCTGGGCCTGGGCCGGAGCGCCGAGCTGATCGTAGAGCAGCCCCAGGGTGTACCAGCCCGGCTGGCTGGGGTCCCGGGCGAGCCGGGACTGCAGCACCCGGGTGAGCGCCTGGGCGGAAATGTCGTGGTCGTTTTCATTGGGCCCCTCGCCGCGAATCACGCGCTCGGCCACATCGTCATAGCGGCGCTGCTCGGCGAGCCAGCCGGCGGTTTCCGGGTGCAACCCCAGGGTCAGGTAACCGAGGCCGGCCAACACCGCCACCAGCAGCGGCAACGCCAGGCCCGACCAGCCCACCGGCTGGCCGTCGCGACGCCGCTCGTGGCGCCACAGAACAAAACACAACAGGGCCGCCAGCAGCACCACCAGCGGCAGAATCACGAATAAGGTCATTCGGCGTCGTCCTCTTCCACGCGGCGGCTGGCACGTCGCGCCAGCAGCAGGATGCCCAGGCCGCCCAGGATCAGCAGGGCCACCGGGCCCACCCAGAGAATGGCGGTGCGTTCGTTCACCGGTGGCCGGTAGCTGACGAAGTCGCCGTAGCGGGCCACGAAGAACTGAACGATCTCCTCGTTGCTGCGGCCCTCGCGGATCATGCGCGCCACCCGCTCACGCATGTCCCGGGCGATTTCCGCGTCGGAGTCGGCGATGCTCTGGTTCTGGCATTTCGGGCAGCGCAGTTCCTCGGTAAGCCGGTGAAAGCGGTCCTGCTGGGCGGTGTCGTCGAACTGATAGAGGTCGATGGCGGCCTGCAGAGGCGCCGCCAGCAACAGGGTCAGCAGCATCAGGGCACGGATCATCGCGGGCCTCCCAGGGGGTTGCCCGCCTGGCGCAGCACCGGGGCGAACTTCTCGTCCCAGGCGCGCTGATTCATCTCGCCCACATGGCGCAGAACGATTTCGCCGCGCGGGTTGATGAGGAAGGTTTCCGGGGCGCCGTAGACGCCCAGATCCAGACCCAGCTGGCCGTCCGCGTCGACGATCACCTCGGTGAAGGGGTTGCCGTAGCGGGCCAGGTAATCCCGGGCCTTCTGGTCTTCGTCCTTGTAGTCCATGCCGACGATGGGCACGCCCCGTTCCGCCAGCTCCAGCAGGTAGGGGTGCTCCACGTAGCAGGTCGGGCACCAGGTGCCCCAGACGTTGAGCAGCTGCCACTGGCCGTGCAGCCGTTCCTCGGTGAGGGTGTCCCCGGACAGCAGCGACGGCTTGGAGAATTCCGGTACCGGCTTGCCGGCCAGGGCCGAGGGCAGTTCCTCGGGATTGCGGCCCAGGCCGCTGGCGAGCAGGATCGCCAGGGCCACGAAGCCGACCAGGGGCACGAACACCCACAGGCTGGTGCTCTTTTTACTCATAGGCCGGCTCCTCGTCGCGGCGGCCGATCTTCTTGCGGTAGCGCGCGTCGGTGAGCGCCAGAGCCCCGCCCAGGGCCATGATCAAAGCGCCCAGCCAGATCCACCGCACCATCGGCTTGTAGTAGATGCGCACCGCCCAGGCGTCGCCCTCCAGGGGCTCGCCCAGGGCCACGTAGAGATCGCGCATCACCCGGCCGTCGATGGCCGCCTCGGTCATTACCTGGCCGCTGGCCCGGTAGGTGCGCTTCTCCGGGTTCATCTCGGTGACCGCCTCGCCATCGCGGCTGACCAGGAAATGGCCTTTGCGGGAATCGAAGTTGGGGCCCCGGTAGGCGCTCAGCTCGTCGAACTCGAACCGGTAGCCGCCCACCTCGGCGGCGTCCCCGGGGGCCATGCGCACGTCGCGCTCCACCTCGTGGTAGCTGACCACGGTGATGCCGGCCACCAGCACCGCCAGACCACAGTGGGCCAGCACCATGCCGTAATAGCCACGGCCCAGCTTGCGCAGGCCACCCGCCAGACCCTGGCCGTAGGCCAGCGCCCGGCGCACCACATCGTCCAGGTGGGCGAACACCACGAACAACCCCAGCATGATCGCCAGGGTGCCCACCCAGGGCGTATCACCGGGCAGCCGCGCCGCCAGGAAGCCGGCCACCAGGGCCGCCGGCACCAACCACACCAGGCGACGCACCACGGCGCCGCCGTCCTGGCGTTTCCAGTTGCTCATCACGCCGGGCACCAGCAGCACCATGAGCAGCATCGCCAGGGGCACGAAGAAGCCGTTGAAGTACGGGCTGCGGATCGAGACCTTGATGTCCAGGGCCTCGCCAAGCAGCGGATAAAGAGTGCCCAGCAGCACCGCCGAGGCGGCCACCAGCAGCACCAGGTTATTGCCCAGCAGGAAGGTCTCCCGGGACATCAGCCGGAAGCCGCCCTTCCCTTCCAGCTGGCCGGCGCGCATCGCGAACAGGGTCAGGGCGCCGCCGGCCACCACCGCCAGGAACGCCAGAATAAAGGCCCCTCGGCTGGGGTCGTTGGCGAAGGCGTGCACCGAGGTGAGCACCCCGGAGCGGACCAGGAAGGTGCCCAGCAGGCTTAGCGAGAAGGCGACGATGGCCAGCAGCACGGTCCAGGCGCGGAACAGATTGCGCTTCTCGCTCACCGCCAGGGAGTGAATCAGGGCGGTGCCCGCCAGCCACGGCATCAAGGAAGCGTTTTCCACCGGGTCCCAGAACCACCAGCCGCCCCAGCCCAGCTCGTAGTAGGCCCACCAGGAGCCCAGGGCGATGCCCACCGTGAGGAAGCTCCAGGCCACCGTGGTCCAGGGCCGCGCCCAGCGCGCCCAGGCCGGGTCCAGATTGCCGGCCAGCAAGCCGGCCACGGCGAAGGCGAAGGCCACCGAGAAGCCCACGTAGCCCATGTACAGCATCGGCGGATGGACGATCAGGCCCGGATCCTGGAGCAGCGGGTTGAGGTCGGCGCCGTCGATGGGGAACCAGGGCAGCGAGCGGTCAAAGGGGTTGGAGGTGAGCAGCATGAAGGCCAGAAAACCCACCGCGATCATGCCCATCACCGCCAGCACGCGCACCACCATGTCCAGCGGGATCTTGCGGCTGAACAGGCCGACCAGGGCGGTCCAGCCGCCCAGCATCCAGGCCCAAAGCAGCAGCGAGCCCTCGTGGCCGCCCCAGATCGCCGACAGGCGGTAGCCCAGCGGCAGCTCGGAGTTGCTGTGGTTGGCCACGTAGGTGATCGAGAAGTCATTGATATAGAAGCAGTAGCCCAGGGCCAGGATGGCCACCGTCAGGGCCAGCCACTGCAGCCAGGCCAGGGGGCGTGCGTAATGCTGCCAGGCCTCCACCCGGCGGTAGACGCCGACCAGAGGGAAGATCGCCAGGACCAGGGCCGTCGCCATGGCCACCCACAGGGAGAGATGTCCGATTTCCGCCGCCACTTGTACCTCCGGCTGGTATGCGCGCGCGCATCATCGGCGGAGCACCGCCGCTTTGCAAGCCCGCCTTCACGCCCCCATGCCCGATCCCGGCATGCCTTGACCGTGGACATATTTTGAGACGCTTACCGTTCGTCCCTGGTGAAAGCGCTCTGCTACCATGTCAAATTCGTGAAAGGTCGACACGGTGTAAACTAAGAGTCATCCGGCATCCATATACTGTTCACCCGGTTCGCGTCGGTCCCGCCGGGGGCCGCCCGCTGCCGACCCGATTTACGTGGAGTCAACGGTTTGAACCCTAGCAATCCTAACGACGGTAACGTCGAGAGAAAGTCATCCTACCCGCGCGAGGATCTCCTCGCCTGCGCCCACGGGGAGCTGTTCGGCCCCGGGAACGCGCGTTTGCCGCTGCCCAATATGCTGATGGTGGACCGCATCGTCCACATCGCCGAAACCGGCGGCAGCTACGGAAAGGGTGAAATCGTGGCGGAATTGGACATCCATCCGGACCTTTGGTTCTTCCAGTGCCACTTCGAGAGCGATCCTGTGATGCCGGGCTGCCTGGGCCTGGACGCCACCTGGCAGCTGCTGGGCTTCCACCTGGGCTGGCTGGGCAATCCGGGCCGCGGCCGCGCCCTGGGCGTGGGTCAGGTGAAGTTTTCCGGCCAGGTGCTGCCCACCGCCAAGAAACTCACCTACCACATCAACATCAAAAGGGTGATCGCCCGTAAGCTCACCATGGGCATCGCCGACGCCACCGTATCCGTGGACGGCAGTGACATTTATCAGGCCAACGACCTGCGGGTGGGCCTGTTCACTTCGACGGAAGGTTTCTAACCGGCCTCAATATCACCTTGATGGAGCACCATATGCGTCGCGTCGTGATCACCGGCATGGGCATCGTCTCCTGCCTCGGCAACGAGGCCGGGGCGGTGACCCGGGCCCTGCGCGAAAGCCGTCCGGGCATTCGCTTCAAGGAAGCCTATAAGGAAATAGGCATGCGCAGCCAGGTGGCAGGGACGCCGGACATCGACCTGGAAGAACACATCGACCGCAAGCCGCGCCGCTTCATGGGCGACGCGGCCGCCTACGCCTATGTGGCGATGCAGAAGGCCATCGCCGACGCCGGCCTGGAGGCCGACGACATCAGCAACGAACGCACCGGCCTGATCGCCGGTTCCGGCGGCCATTCCTCGGAAAACCAGGTGGCCGCCGCCGACATCGCCCGCGAACGCGGCGTCAAGCGCGTTGGCCCCTACATGGTGCCGCGGGTGATGGCGAGCACGGTGTCCGCCTGCCTGGCCACGCCATTCAAGATCAAGGGCGTGAACTACTCCATCGCCAGCGCCTGCGCCACCAGCGCCCATTGCATCGGCAACGCCGTGGAACAGATCCAGTTGGGCAAGCAGGACCTGATCTTCGCCGGCGGCGGCGAGGAGGAGCACTGGACCCTGAGCTGCCTGTTCGACGGCATGGGCGCCCTGTCCACTAAGTACAACGACGCCCCTGAGACCGCGTCCCGGGCCTATGACGCCAGCCGCGACGGCTTCGTGATCGCCGGCGGCGGCGGCATGGTGGTGGTCGAGGAGCTGGAGCACGCCAAGGCGCGCGGCGCCAACATTCTCGCCGAGGTGGTGGGCTATGGCGCCACCAGCGACGGCCACGACATGGTGGCGCCCAACGGCGAAGGCGCGGTGCGCTGCATGCGCCAGGCGCTGGCCAACGTGGACGGCACCGTGGATTACATCAACGCCCACGGCACCAGCACCCCGGTGGGCGACGTGGCCGAACTGAAAGCGATCCGCGAAGTGTTCGGCGACCAGGTGCCGGCGATCAGCTCCACCAAGAGCCTGTCCGGCCACAGCCTGGGCGCCGCCGGCGTTCAGGAGGCGATCTACTGCCTGCTGATGATGCGCGACGGTTTCACCGCCGGCTCCGCCAACATCACCGAGCTGGACGCGGACGCTGAAGGCCTGCCGATTCTCACCAAGAGCAACGACCAGCGCCCCGAGCTGGTGCTCAGCAACAGCTTCGGCTTCGGCGGCACCAACGCCTCGCTGGCACTGAAGCGCTGGGCATAGGCCGGGCTCCGCCCGGCCAGCTGCAAGCTACAAGCTACAAGCTACAAGCTACAAGCTACAAGCGGATTCAAGACTGCTTGCAGCTTGAGGCTTGCAGCTTGAAGCTCTCTTCAGAACTTGTGTTCCATCCCCACTGAGAACAGGCTGCCGCTGTCGTCATCGCCGGTGCCGTTGGCGTAGGTGTAGTCCACGTCGGAGCCGGATACCAGCCCGTAGAGCGTGGTCTGCTTGCCGAGTTTGTAGTCGGCGCCCGCGGCCAGGATGTCGCTCTCGTAGTCGAGATCACTGCTGTCGAAACGACCGGCCTGGGCCTTCAGTTTAACCCGCGGCAGCAACTGCCAGCCGGCACTGACCATATACGAGGTGCCGTCGGCGCGGTCGGCGCCGGACACGTCCGGATCAATGCGCACCTGCTCGACCATCGCGCCCAGCTCCAGGTCACCAAGCGCCATACCCAGGGTGCCACGCAGCAGATCCAGGTCGGCGGCCACGGTCACCGGCGGCGGGACCGGGCTGTCCACTTCCAGGTAGCTGCGCTGATACGCAAGAGCAGCGAACAGGGCATCCCCGTCCCAGGTCGCGGACACACCATAGGTGTCGGCCAACCCGTCTTTCTCTTCGTCACCGATCTGGTCGTCCTCGCCAGGAGCGATTTGCGCGCGCACGATCACGTCGCCCCAACGGGGGCTCTTCCAGTTAACGGTGTTGCTGTTACGGCGCTGGCCGAAGAAGTAAGGTTCATCGCGCTTTAGCGGGAACGCTTCCCCTCCATCTGGTGAGCCGCAGCGCCACGGGCCACTTCAGAGATCAGTAAACAGGGGGGTTCTACCCCGTTACTGCGGACACTTCTAAAAAGAGGCACACTGT
>CEWJ01143569.1_pt1 | contig 48414 bp, 84 predicted proteins | sample 350291 | NCBI WGS metagenome assembly CEWJ01 (sample SAMEA2622923, study PRJEB7988) | marine metagenome | isolation source: saline water (ENVO:00002010), including | reverse complement strand
TTCTGTCACCACCAGATGACGGACATGCTCATCGACTCGTGCCGACAACACATCGAAGACATGAACAAATCGCTCAAGCTGGCGGACGAAGAACTCAAGCGTCCCGTGGTCGAAGTTGACCGAAGCGTAGACCTTGACCCTGTTGCCAGCAAATGAACGAACTCATCGATAAACTTCTTGCGCGAGAAGATGACCTGAGCAAAGAGGCTGCTGAGGCTCTCAAGGAACTTGCAGACATCAAGCTCGTTGGCGGCATGGTCAAAGCTCCCGATGGTTCGTGGTGGCGTCCCGAACGAGTTGTTCAAATACCAGGTCAAGCTCCTGGTGTTGACGGCTGGGTCCGCATGAAGACCGAAGACGACAAACCAAGGATCATCACCGATGTCTGATAAGTTGATCAACGACAGGTGTCCCGAATGCAGCGCAGATGTTGTATGGACCAAAGCGCTTCCCAATGAAGGCGATGATCGTTTCGAGTGCGTCAACTGTTCAGAGCGATGGACCGAACAAGAGTGGTTCGCGATGTGGGTGACAAACCGTCGCACGCCCGAGAAGCCATATCCGCCGCACCCTCCGAAACTCGAATCGGACGACAAGCTCTTTCATGTCAACTACGAGATCGAATGCCTTGTCGTCGCCAAATCCAAAGATGATGCGCTCGAAGCTCTCAGAGATGAGCGTTGGCCCGACTGCGAATCTCCGACGCTTCGCGAATGCGCCGAAGTAGTAGAATCGAACGGCACGCTTCCCAACGGGTATGAAACTGACTCTCTTGTCTACGGAACACACAAGGGAGACCTCGAAGCAGGTCGAGCCATCGAGCGATTCTGCAAGCCCTCATCCCAACCGAAGGTGCCTGAACCGAATCTCTTCAACAGAGAAGAAGCCGAGAAGCTTCTCGCGCGAGAGAAAGAGCGCGAAGAATCGCTCAACTCGCTGGTCGCAAATGCACGCGCCGAACTCGACGCCATCAAATCGCAAGAGCCCAAGCAAGAGAAGTATCCTACAGACGCGCTTGAGCGAGCCGTGCGAGCCCTCGACAGCCTGAGATATGCACGGCACTACGGCATCCTGCCGCAGAACGCTGACGCAGGTCGTTACCTCGAACAGGCATACATGGGAGAGGGGTAATGACGATCGGCCACTCAATCAAAATCAGAACTCTGTGGTTCCTCGAAGACGGCGATGATGTTATGCCCGAGCTTCTGTGCGCTTGGGACGAATACTGCATCGACGAGAACCCGCAGGGCTACGAAGAAGACATGAAGAAGGCTCATGGCTCTCGTGGCACGGACGGCGAGTACCGTTACATCGAACTCAGCGTTGATTATGACAAAATCATGAAGGCGTTTCGCCCCGTCAAAGTCAAGGCGGATGTCGGCTTCAAACTAAGACAGGTCGATGAAGACTCGCGAGATGGACTCGACCAACTCAGCGATGCCTTGTATGGCCGCGAACCCAAAGCAGCCGAATATCTTGGCGGAGCCGACGCGAAGATACTCAGGGACGCCGCGCTGGAGATTCAGAAACTTCGAGGCTCTGGTCCCATCAAAACCAAGACAGTCAAGACCGAACACTACACGCAATGCAGACGCATGATGTCATGGGCAGGCCGCTGCCAAAGCACCGATATCAACGACAACGGTTTCTGCGCGAATCACGCCAAAGACAGATGCCATTGCGGAAAGCAGGCAACCAAAGAGTGCGGCCATGCGGGTCAGTTCGTGTGCGGCGCTCCTCTCTGCGATGATTGCAAATGCACGGCGGCAGGCCATTAGCAATGGACGAGCGACTCGGAAAGCTGGTCAAAGCAAGCGAAGCAATAAAAGAACTTCTCGCCGCTGTTGCTTTCGAGGTCCAAGAAAACTGCGCGCACGAAGAATGCTACGAGTGCGAACACTATGAAAGCAAGTTCTCGCACGGGCGAGTTAGGCCGCCCTGCCGTATATGCAAAGAATGCAGACTCATAGAAGAAGGATGGGGATGCGGTTACAAAATCCTCAAGAACAGCAGAGTCATAAGAATCATTAGCAGACGCGAACTCATAGACATGAGAATACCAGGTCGAGCAGGCGTCCCAAGAACGAACTGAATCACATGCCAGACAAAGCCCTCTTTCCAGGTCATCCCGTCATGATTCTTCTGTGGACGTTTCAGACGTTCAAGAACGCCTCGGAAGCATCAGCGCCCACCGGCAAACTCGGCCACTCGGCTATGATGACATCGATGAAAGTGCCTGGCTCGGGAGATGCCGTCGCTGCCTCGCAAATACTGCTCGTGAAAATGAAAGAAGGCATGACGCCCGAAGAAGCCTACGAATGGGCCAATGACTTCGCCAAAAAACATCACGGACCCAACTCAGGTCAACATCCCTTTTTCGATGACCATATCAAAATCATGCTGCAAGCTGAAGAACACAAAAAAGAGTTCCTCGAAGCCGCAAAAGCATGGGACTGGTCATAGTTTTTGCAAACAGGAAAAGTTAGAGTGACCGCAACGCACCGCAACATTTCGCGATGACCGCAACAAAAAGCTGGCGTTTTTCAAGGAGAATCATGAGCGACCCGATGACACAGGCCAAGCTACGAGAGGCCGAGATGAAGGCCAAGGATGACGCGCTCGCCAGCTACAAGCTGCTGCTCGAAGGCATCGAACAAGACTACAGGCAGATGGAAGCGGTATGCGACGAGATCATTGGCGAGTTCGGAGAAATCCTACCCGACGATATCGGTGTGCAAGTGGCAAAGAGCTTGAGCGCCGAACTCAAATCGTCAGCCGACTACATTCAGGCCTTCCTCGCGGGAGATATGGAACGCGCTGCCCTCATCAGGGAAGCAACCGAATGAAGTCAAACAGGACATACAGCGTCGGCGAAAGAGTGATGTGCCCGAACTGCAAGGGCAAAGGCCATGTCATCGATAGCATGGTTCTGTTCGTGCCGATTTTCTGGTTCTTCATTCCGTTCGAACTCAACAGTCCCGATGGCATCAGCAGAGAAGACTGCTCTCGCTGCAACGGAAAAGGCTTCGTGAAAGTAACCTGAAAGGACACGCGATGGATGCATTCATGAAGTTCATGACAGTCTTGATCGTCGTCGTTCTTGCCTACGCTGGCTGGCAGGTTGTCACGGGTAGCAACGTCTTCGCAAACGCCGTCGTCTTCGCCGTGGGATGCCCTATCCTCGGTATCATGATTTGGGCGTGGCTCGACGACCCGAAGCGCAAGTATCAAAAAGAGATGCTGAAGCTCGCCAAGTTCTACGAAGCAAAAGCAAAGGCCATCGAAGCAAAAGAAAAGAGCTAACATGCTGGTCGAGACGATCAACCCGTATCTCGTGCCGTTTGTTCTTCTTGCTGTTTTCCTCGGCGCGTATGCTCTCTCAGAAACGGCCTGGAACCTCGCTGAACGCATCTCGCCCCGCAAGAGAAGCACGGGTCACATGCAATCGATGATGGGCCTCTGGGCTCTCGTTATCGCCCTTCTGATAACCTTTGAAGCCTGGCTCCTTGTCGCTGCGTTCTTTGCTCTTCCCATTGCTCTCGCAATTCTTGAATGCCTTGCCGAAGCCAACCGAAAGACAAAGAGAAAATCATGAAAAGCAAACCAAAATCGCGCAAAGAGAAAATCCAAGAAAGACTATCAGAAGTCGATGCTGAAATGGCCGCTGCCGATGAACTCATCGACGGCCCACCCAAGAAAAAGAAAGAAAAGCCCAGCGCCTGCGAGCTATACGAGCAAGCCAGAGAAGAACAACAACTCCATATCAATAGACCCGTCGAGATATGGACGCTCTATCGCGTCACAGACGCAGGCGAACACAAGCTCAGAACGTTCTATTGCCAGGATGGACAGTTCACGGATGGCGGAGTATTCATAGGAAAAATGTACAACAGGTCGCCGCACGCCTACGGAAGATACGTCAGCCTCGCCGTCAAGCTGCCAGAAGGCTCATACCTCAAGTTCGAAGGCATACTGAGCTACAGAGAATACCTGAACCTACCTCCCGAAGACCAAACACCGATGCTGCCATACGTCGAATGAATCGAAATCTTTGAATAGTTGCAGCGAGTGAAAGGCGTTCCGAGTAGAATAAGCTCAGCGAGAAACACGATGCTCAACGAGAACTGGAAAAAGAAAATAGGCATCGGACAACCAGTGCGATACTGGCAAGCCGTGTTCTTCGGCCTCGGATATCTCGCCCTCTTCAACCTCTTCGCCATCATACTCGTCAAACAAAACAGAATCGATGACATCCAGCAGTTCGCGCTCGGATACCTCACAGGTATCATCGGTATCAATCTCATCGTCTGTGTCCTCGATATCGAAGAACGACTGCAACCCCTCGAAGATAAAATCCACGCAAAACTCAAAATTCTCGCGCAAAAACTAACAACACGACAAGAAGAAGAGTACAAACCAGACCCAACGCTCCTCGAAGACGCAATGGCCGTACTCGACTACGATATCCTCACAGCTATAGAAGACCCAGAACACACAGAATATCTTACGACAAAGCTCATGCCCAATCACGACCAGAAAAGGCTCGAAGAAGCAATCAAGAACATCAACAACCATAAGTCAATCATGAACCAGCCTTCCACGTACGTCTACTCGCCACCCATGCCAATGTCAAAGCAAGGGCTCGCAAGAGAAGCAATGAGCAGGAAAGATTGAATGACAGACGACCTGAACATCCCAACGAAAGAAGAAGCAACCATCGAAACGGTTGCCCTCGTTGCATATATCAACCACAGAGAAATCGCCGTCGAAAATATCAAAAGAGCAAGACGAGAAAACAACAGACTACACCTGCTCAATCTCGTCGCATCGTTCCTCACAGGACCACACATCGCGGATACAATCGTCGGATACGTCAACAACGACACAAACCAAACAGCAGCAATACTGACAGTCGCAGGAATCGCGAGCATCGTCGCAGGATTCGCGAAAATGACAAAGAATCACAAAACGATTCTGGAACAGTTCAAAGTACTCGATGAGTTGTGCGAGACAGAAAAGAATGAAAAATGACGCCAGAACAAAAACAACTCGAACAGTCACGAGAGATCCACCAACGTAGGCTCGAACTCCAAAAAGAAACGCTCAAACGAATCGAGAACATCAAGAAAGCAACGAAGCTGTGGGACTGGCTCAGCCTCGTTGTTGCCGTGTTCACAGGATGGATGCTCAGAGAAGTCATCGTTCATGACCCCAGACTGTGGGCATACACCGGCACAGGACTAGGGTGCCTGTTCATCATCGCCGCGCAAGTCCTCAACCAAAGACGAACACGAGAAGCATGCGAAATGTTTCACGAAGTCTTTATGAAAGAAGAACAGGAAACATAAAATGGAGTTCTCGACAACAGCCTTCCTTGTTCTCTTCGCCGTCTTTCTTCCCGTTGCATACTGCATCAGGTACGCCGCCGCAGCATGGTGCTACGAGATGGCGATGAAACCATCGAAACGAAGACTCCTCACGGTCATCGACGCCACCGCAGCCAGCGCGCTCTCAGCGGCAGGATGGTGGCTCATCGGTGTGCCGTATCTCTTCTACCCGCTCGTCGTCGCCGCAGCGTTTCTGTACTGGAACGACCAGAAGCATCAGGAAAAAGAAACAACATGAAGCACAGAACAATACTTCACAAGCGGATTCTCAGAGAACGAAAGGCCTCGCCGTTCGGACCTGTCAGAAAGCCGAATAGCAAAGATTACAGAATGGTCGAGTTCCAAACAGATGCCCTACTGAGCCAAGACGGTCTATACCGAACAGCCCGTATCATTGCTGAAAAGATACGCTCCCAAGAACCAGAGTTTGGAGCCACCGGCATCCGAGACCTCGAAGACGGAAGCAAAGTCATTTACACGCTGCCTATACACAAACACAGAACACAAGTGTTCGTTGATGAACTCGGAGAACTCGAAGGCGTAATGAACACGAAAACACTCGAACTACCCGTCGAGTTCAAGGCAATCCTTGATTATAGGTCGTAAACAAGGTTTTTGGCGTTCACTGTACGGGAAAATATAGATGCGCTCGAAAGCCGTATATTAGCGCGTCTTTAGTTTCCAACTCTTAACTTATCCCAGGAAAAAGTTAATTACCAGGTTTTTGAAACTATGCTAACTGCTTTTTTAGATGCAATAACTAGTTTACCACATAGGCCATTTTTGGTTGGCGGCTACATTCTTTTCTGTTGTTCTTTCACTGTACGGGTCTTTCAGTCGTGGCATCGTCACAAGTTTTCAGTGCGTCAGTGGGACTTCCATGACAAAACCATCGTCTTCCTCGCCTGTCTCTTCAGCGTTCTGACTTTCTGTCTTCCTACGTTCTTTCTTTGCATCGAACTCTATGTTCGCAGCAAGCGTCAGAAGGTTATCGAAAAGTTTAGAGGAGCAACATCGGTTCGTGTTCCTGAGAATACAGACAGGTGGCATCATCCGTCTGGCGATGTTCGTGGTCTGTGTCCTTGGGCTATCGTGCCTGTGGGCGAGCTTGAACAGCATGGTTTCTACGTGGAGCCTCCGTCAGACCCGAGGATGATGGGTACTGTGGCTGGCACTGTTCCTGTGCGTTGAACTGTAGTAAACCTTGCACTGATTCGGTTCGATAATACGGTATGAAAATACGTGGAATACATATACGTGGAAAAAACGCTCTGAGAGACGTTTCTTTGGAGTTCATGGACGATGAGTCTCGAATCCTACAACAATGCCTAATTCAGGGCTCTAATGGGTCTGGAAAGACATTCATTTTTGAATCAATAGCTCGCGGGTGGAGTTCTAGTGTTCTGGAGCGTAGTTCGAACGAGTGTGGTTTGGTTGCTGACATGGTTCGTGTGGACTACGAGTTGCCTGGTGAGATAGCTAGTGTTCATATACGTTCTGGTCGTTTGGAGCGTAGTAGTTCTTTAGCGAAGCATGCAGATGTAGCTGTGACGGAATCTGGTGGTCATGTTCGCAGCGGCGTTGTTTTTTATGATTTGAAACGATTGCGTTTGGTGGAGCAGACATTGGATGGTGGGAGTAGTCTTCCTACTGGGGTACAGTCTGTTCTTCCTATTCTTCACGACTTGCATGTTCGTGACATAACTGACAGCGTTGTGATGATAGATGATTGGGATTGCGGGTTAGATTCTTCTAGTTGCGCGGAATTTTATAAGCATCTGGTCCGTCACACGCATGCCAAGAATAATCAGTTGTTGTTGTCTTCGAGCGCTGAGCCGCCTGGTTACATTCCTGCTCGGAACGTCAAGCGTCTCAAAGATGGGTGCAACGTCATCTCTGATGCTCTAGCACTGATAGGCAAAGTCCACTCATGAAATATACGCCTGTGATTATTTGTCGTGGCTGCATGCCCAAAGGAAGCTACATCCATCAGGGCGCAAAGATGAAGATTCAATGCCTCAAATGCGGCAGAAAATGGCATGGCGAAAAGCTTGTTCGTGCTGGTAAGTAAAGTTATCCCCTTAAGGGGATAAAAACTTCTTGCCAGATTTTTCAAGGAGTTTCGTTGCTGGTTTTTGTATTTCCAAGGGAAATACAACTGCCGCTTGGTATGTGGTAGGCCTCGTGCGTTCGGGTTGGCAACAGCTATTTGAACCGCTTGTGTTTTGTTAGGCGTTGTAAACTTAGGCACCCTTCAAATCCTATGTGGGACTTGGTTAGTTTCTTGCACTGCGCGGGAAAGTTTATATTCTATGTGAAAGCTAGCACTGATAGGTTAAATCTTCTAGCACTGATTAGTAAACTGTATGTGTTAGGGCTTGTATATAGTGGCATAGCTTTTGCTAGCTAGTTTGCTATGTGCTGAATCGTTCTAATTCTCGTCGTCTGTCTATATAGTATGTGTCAGCTTCTTCTGACTTGTGAGCTATGATTTTCCAGGGTAGTCCCCAGTGAAGTCGGAGAAGGTTCTCAACGAGTCGTGACGTAGCACTGTTTCCGTCTTCGAATGGTCGGATGGCGAAGAGTTCGAGGCTGAGCTTCTTGCACTGATTGGCAAGTTCGCCTCCTTCTTCTTGGCTATACATTCCGTACTCGATGGTATCTATGTTGTCTTTTTCAACTTTTACTGCGCGATTAATCCAGTTGCAGAGTAGTTCGGGAACATCGAATGGATTGGGTGCCTGGAAGTTTCCGTAGGCGGAGCGATGGATGTAGTCTTGTGTTCTGAAGACGCCGATGTCTGACGGATGTATGAGGGTGCTGTCTTCTGCCACGAGTCCGAGTTCGGCGATGGGTCTCATGATGTTTCGGTGGAGGCGCTTGAGCCATCCGAGCGAGTTGTCGAGTTGGAATCGATTTGGGCACTCGATGAGGAGGTTCTCGTCTTCGGCGAGTTGCATGACGAGGGTGATGGCGCGGAGATGACCTGCGACGTATGGGTCGCTGTCTGTCTTGCCGAGAGTTTTTTCAATCTTTGACCTGTCCATTGGGATACGGTCGAGCCGGTGGGTATGATAGATGTAAGCTATCAGGGTATCCTGGTCGGGTTCGGGAAAAGTTCTCATACACGCATTATCGGTTCATGCACTGATTCGGATGAACGGATGAACGTATGCGCGGGAGTCAGTCGGGACATCGTGCGATACCGAACGGTCTGCAAAAAGATGGGTGCAAGGGTGGACGCCTTGCGAGTGAAGACTTACACTTGTAAGATGGGTGCAAGGGGATTCTCGGACCTTGGATCGCCAAAAAGTTCCGCGACTTGGATTCTGGGGCTCAGGCTGGCGAGTGAAGAAAGTTTCAAGTGAAATGGAGGCTGCGATAATGGGCAACAGAAACCGAGTCGGCGCACGGAAGGGTCGCCGATGCAGACCTACAGGAATCGGTATGCCCATCAAAAAAGGCGAACTCAACTGCGAGACGTACTATGCGCACGCAAAGGAAGCGGACGCTCCTGCGAAGCAGCGACCTGAGTCTGTGGTTGCCCGTCACGGCGGCAAGCAGAAGATTCGTCGTCACCACCTGACGCGAGCGCAGATGGACAGCCTCATGGAGGCTATGAAGCAGCAAAACAGATGGTTGTGTCCGTTCAATCCGCCCAAGGCGTATTGGGGCCTCGTGGAGGCTCTCTACCAGTTGGGTCCGAACAAGCGACATCTCTTCGGCGCGGTCTACGCAAAGATGCAGGAGATCATGTCGAAGGACGAGTATCGAGATGCCGCAGGACGGACGGCCTGGGAGAAGTTCGAGGGCAAGTCGAACCGCTCGCCATCAACGGGCAAGGACGCCTTTGACCGCATCATGCAGAACATCCGTGTTCTTCAGCGTCTCGGCGGAGCCAACCCGTATGGGCTGAAGCTGGCCCAGGTCGGCGCGTGCATCAACGTCTACGGCACGAAGAGCAAGCCCTACGTCGAGCTTCAGATTGGGATTCGTTCAGGCGAAGATGTTGCTCCTGTCAATGAGGCTCGTGAGCGGAACTATCCGAAGAGCATTTCTGCCGTCTCTTCAGGTTTCATGCCTGGCGACGAAACGTATGTGGTTGACTGGTTGAGCTTGGACAAGCTCGCTGCGCCTTCGACTCTGGCGGACGCGGTGGCCGAGGCCGAGCAGGATGTTGATGGCCTTGTTCCCGTGCGGGACATCGGCGATCCTATTCCTGTGCGCGAAAATGACGCGACCTAACGGACTGCGAACTGCTTTCCACATACGATTCGGCTACGCTATCGAGGGCTGTTGTCTGAGACGCAACAGAAACCCTCAACCCTTGGAGTCGAATCATGCCGAAGAAGACCGCGAAGAAGACGGCCCGTAGGACGGGCACTCCCGACCGCATCCAGTTTGTGGCTCCGACCACGCCCAACGACCACCTGATTCGTGACGCGATCAAGGTGTTCAATCTCTCGGGCTCGGATGACGGTCCCCAGATTCTTGGCCTCTTGCAGCAGCATCGTCAGAACATCGACACGATCGTTGATGATGCTGAGCGCGTGTCGCTGTGTGCGGAGAAGGGGTGGGACGAGCCGACCGAAGCCGAGCGCGTCGCCATCATCCATGACTTTATCAAGTCGTCGGGCGAGAAGAGCGAGAGCGAGTGGGTTTCGTGTCTGTCGCCTGACCGTCAGCGCGTGGTGGACCTGCCCAAGTACTTCCGCCTGCGCCGTCAGCGCCTCAACGAGCAGATTCGCCAGATTCGGCGGAAGATGCGCGAGGCCGAGAAGAAAATGTCGCGCGAGATGGACGCGCATCAGAGCCAGATCGAGGGCAATCCTCTGTCGGTTTCGTGGGCGGCTGCGCTCGATGATGACGCGCATGTTCCGATTGAGCGTGTGCCGACCGGCGACCCGTTGCTCGATGATTGGTTCGGCTTCAACCTCTTGGAGGATGGGACCAAAGAGGGCGGCATGACGATGGGGCATACGTACCTTGTCGGTGCGGAGCGCGGCATGGGCAAGACTCGTTGGCTTGTCGAGATGTGCGGTCGCCTCTGTGGTCCGCGTCAAATCGACTACATGGGCCGCGAGTTTGGTGGTCTGCGTGGCCTTTATATCCAAGGCGAAGAGACGCCCCAGCGGTTTGCCAAGATGTTCGCGAGCAAGGTCTGGCGTCCCGATGTTCACGACGTACATCTGTCGGATACGGCTGTGTTCATGCAGCAGCACGAATCGCTTATCCGTCAGTTGCGCCCGCAACTTATCATCATCGACTCGAAGGACATGATGAAGGATTGGCGTCATCCGCGCGACGCGGAGAACGCGGTCAAGCTCTACAACCATTGGGCCGAGAAGTACGGCTTCATTCTCTTTATCATTTCGCATGTCAATGCGAAGGGCGAGATCAAGGGCGGCACGAATCTGCCTCACATGGTTCGTGCGGTTATCAAGGGCTACCGCGACCAGCACGACCCCAACTCGTTCCACCTGCTCATGGATAAGAACCGTGGTTCGCAGGCGAATAAGACTGTTCGTTGGCGGCACGGCGAGGATACGGTTCATCTTGTGGACCCGAAGAAGGGTCATACGGTGGTCCGCACCGAGTTGTCTCCCGATATGGCGGTCCTCTCGGACGCTGTTGATGAGGCGACGGCGCGGCCCGTGTCGTCTGCGATGCTCGACGCTGTTGAGGCGGCGGAGCGTGGGGACGCTGTTGAACCTGCTAGGTTGGACGACGACTCCGAGGGTTGATGCGTCTCAGGCACTCCCTCGTTCGGGCCTCTCCCTCGGCATGGGGAGGGGCCTTTTTCTGTGCGCGAAATTTTGCTAGCCACATAGCATTTGCTGCTGGCGTGGTATACTGACAACGGCGACAGAGGCGAGCGCCTCGGCCTAGTTCATGGTTCATCCCTCTCACGGAAGGAAATGGCATGACGACGATGGTGGAAACGATGGAAGAGGGCTCGGCTGCGGTCGAGCGGTTTGTCAGCGACGAGCGCGGCTTCAACAGCGACACCGAGGACAAGGTTGTGTCTCGGATGCGGAGCCCGACCGACGCGCTGATGCAGCTTCGTCGCGAGGGGACCGGGCGGTTCGACCTCGCGGTGGACGACGCGAACCTCCTGAATCTGGAGGCGAGCGACGACGGAACGATCACGATGGCCCCGACGATGCGGCTCGCGGACACGAGCGCGTCTGGCGCTTCGCTGGCTGCCGACCTCGACAAGCGTGGGTTTATCCCCGTGGACCCGAGCGCGGTCAACCAGCTTTGCTCTCTCATGGGCATCGCGGGCGGTTGGAAGACCTACCAGAAGCGCTCGCGTCCGGCGCAGTCGTTCATGCGAGACGTGCGCGACACGTTCGGCGGCAAGAGCGGCGCGACGAAGTTTGTCGTTCGCACGACGGGCGACGGCTTCGGCAATCATCGCGTGGAAGCGTTCTTCGACGCCAACGCCGAGCGTCCCGATTCGGGCCGCGTGGTCGGCGGTATCTTCCGCGCCATCCTTGAGAAGTATGGGGATGTGATTCGCGGCGTGGAGATGATTCGCCAAGTCAACACCGGCGTCGGCTCGATGCGCATTCTCTTCGGCGACCCCGTTCTGCGCGAGCGGACGAGCGACCCGATGAAGCGCATCTATCCGATGATGGACCTCTTCATGTCCGACCGTGGCAACGTCACGCCCGAAGCGTCGTTGGGCCTGTGGCGTCTGTGGTGTCTCAACGGATGTACCTCCAAGGATTTCGCGCTGGCGCGGCTCCGCATGGATTCCGAGGGCGGCATGGATGCGTTCATCGAGGGCGCGGGCAAGCTCGTCAACGCGGCGATTCCGTTCGCCCACGCCATCGCCACGCGGCTCGATGGACTCCAGGACCGCCCGCTCGCCAAGAGCGCGAAGGATACCATCGACCTCATCGAGGCCCGTGGGCATATCTCCAAGGGCTTCGCGGAGGATCTTGACCGCTACCGCACGATGGGTCGCGAGGGCGAGGTTGAGACCGAGTGGGGCATGTTCAACCTCTTTACCGATGCGGCGAGGATGCGTGGGTCGGTCGCCTCTCGGCGTGGGGTCGAGAACAAGGGCCTTCAGTTTGCCCTTGCCGATGGTGGGTTCAGCGGCGTGGCCGATAGCGGCTTCAACCGCTCCCAGTTTGCTCGCCAGATGAAGGGTATCTGGGAGGACGCTGGGCTTGAGATTCCGACCAAGGCTCAGGCGCGGCTCAACTAATCGGGCACCCCTAACCAACTCCCAACGCCCTACCTATTTGGTGGGGCGTTTTTTATTTAAGGGCAAAATTTGATTGAACAACTAGAAGCCACATAGGATAACCTGTTGAGCCCGTAGGTTGTCAACCGAGGGAGCCAACAACGTAGTTGGCCTCCCGAGCAGAACCTTTTAGCCAAGGAGAACAAAATGGCGAAGGGCACGAACAAGGGCAACGGCAACACCGTTGCGGAACTCATCGCGGCGGCGTCCGGCACGGTCAATGCTCAGCAGACCGCGCTCTTGGAGGCTCGCCAGAACCTCATCGGCGAGGCCGAGCAGGCCGCGCAGTCGGCGGCGAACAGCGTCGCGGACATCAACAGGCAGATCGCGGAAATCGACCAGACCCTCACGGGCACCCTCGGCTTCAGCGGCGACCTCGGCACGCCCGACCTCTCGCCGCTCAACAGCATCGTGGGCACGCGGCCCGCCGCGAAGCGCCAGCGGCGTTCGTCCAGCGGCTCCGCGTCCAACGGCGGCACGCGCGGCTCGAAGCCGATGCCGATGGCCGACGCGATCTGCATCGCCCTCTGCCGCCTCGACGCCGGCCCCGACAGCGAGGGCGTGGACCCCGATGCGGTGTTGGCCGAGGTCACGGGCGCTCCCATCCACTACCCGCTCAGCGGCAACGCCGAGAACCACCCCAACATCATCTCCCAGAACCTCAGCCGCGTCAAGGGCGAGGGGTGGGTCGAGCAGGTTCCCCAGGAGGGCCGCAAGCGTGGCCTCCCCTACCGCCTGACCACCGATGGCATGACCTGGGTCCAGCAGAACGCGGGCACCCTCATCCAGCCGTCGCGCCGCACGGACGAGTGGGTCGAGAACCCCGGCGCGGAAACCGAGTCCGACGAGGGCTAATCACAGCCTCGTCCGCCTCTCTCAAATCAAAGCAGCGCCCTCTCCTGAGGGAGGGGGCGTTGTTTCCTTGGCACGATGCTGAGGTTGACGAGGACGCGCCTTCGGGCGCGTTCTTTTCTTGCGCGAAATGTGGAGAACTCCGCCCACGATGACCGATTCGAGAACATCTAGGGGGAGGCCAATCAAAAGATGGGTGCAAGAGGCGGACTCCGTGACTCCACATACGATTGCTCGGTGAAATCGGAAACTGTCAGCAACGATCCCCAACGACTAGGAGCCGAACATGCCGAGCGTGACAGTCCCCAAGCAGTTCTACATCGACGAGCGGGTCCGCCTCTACCCTGATTGGCAGGCTGATTTCTGGCGCGAGTTCGGACAGAACAGCCGCGACGCCCGTGCCAGCGTTATCGACTTCCGCGTCGAGCCTGCTGAAACCGGCTGCGTCTGCACGGTCGAGGACAACGGCTGCGGGATGTCTCGCGAGGTCTTGGAGGATGTCTACTTCGCGCTCGGCAAGACGACCAAGACGGGCGAGGGCAACGTGGGCGGCTTCGGTCGCGCTCGCATCCTGACATGCTTCTCGCACAAAAGCTACCGCATCAACACAGGCACCTTGCAGGTTGATGGCGACGGCGGCAACTACGATATCATCGAAGCCGACTATCAGCGCGGCTGCAAGGTCACGGTCGAGGTCGATGATGCCTCTCGCGAGCAGATGCTCGCCAAGCTCAAAGAGTACCTTGCATACTGCCAGTTCGGCGATATCACGGTTAGGGTCAACGGATTCTCCTTTACCGACTGGCTTTACAAGCGCAACAAGATTCGTGACCTGTCCTTTGCTTCGGTCCATGTCAACAAGAGCGGTCGCCAGCATCGCGTCGTGTTCCGCGTCAACGGGCAGTACATGTTCTCTCGTTATACCGATGCTGCTGCACAGGTCGTTGTCGAGATCCACAGCGACAAGAGTCGTGAGGTTCTCTCTGCAACTCGTGGTGGTCTGATGGGGAAGTATCAAGAGGAACTTGATAAGTTCCTCGCCGAACTCTCCGTCGATACTCGAAGCGCTCTTCGTCCTCGCGTGGACAACTCTCGTTTGGTTCGCAGCGACGGTGGATGGCTCGCGTCGGTTCGCAAGACGAAGCAGGCACCTGTTGAAGCCGATGCCGCTCAGGGTCGCGAGAAGGTTGCGCAGACTCCGCGAGAGAATGTTACGACGACAACAGACGACCGCGCGACTGTTCTCGGAGGCGCTGCTGCCTTCAGCGGTGGCAAGACCCAGATGCTTCAGGAGCGGCCCGAGTGGGGAGTGCCTGTCGATGAGCGTCCTCGCTTCATCGCGCCCAACCTTTTCAACGTCTACATCAAGGACGAAACGGGCGACCCCAAGATGAAGCGCGTCATCGATCAGTATGACCCGAAGAACTGGGTTCATACCGAGCAAGTTCTCAAGGGCCAGACTCGTCATTACCGCAAGGGGGCTGAGCATCTGAAGCTGCTGATGGCGTGGAAGCTCTGCTGCGAGGAAGCCATCAACGTGCTGATGGAGCGGCGTGGATACGACAACATCGTGTGGACGGCTGGTTGGCTGTTCTCCCCGTATGCTGAGGCGATGCATACGGTCGTGGACGGCACGGCTCACGCGCTGCTGCTCAACCCGGTCACGGGCGATGGACGCAAGCGATACACCCTCAAGCGAGAAACGGTTCTCGAACTGTTGGCGCTCGCGGCGCACGAGGTTGCACACGTAACAGTCCCGCTCCACAACGAGGAGTACGCCAATCTGCTGACCGACATCCAGCGGCGGCTCGATCAGAACTCGGTTTGGCGTCGCGTCCGGACCGAGGTCAAGGGGCTCTGAAAGTTGTCCACATTTTTTGCTCCTTTGGCCTAGGTCGGTTGCCAACATGAAAAGATTTTGATAGACTCGCGACGCGACGGAAAAACTCGACAAAACGGGAAAAGTACCAGGACATAAGAAAGTGGGGTTCCAAGGATGACAAAACAGACACCACTTCAATCCCTGGTCGATATCAACTCTTCTGAGTTCGATACCGACCTGGGACAGTACCACGAAGTCTTGCGCCAGAGGAAGGCGGAGTTCGTGGGTTGGGTTCGTAATCAGGTTAGCGCACGAATCACGACGATGCGAGAAGGCAAGGCACGCGACAATGTTGTGGACTTTGAGACCCGCAACTGTCTAACGTTTGAGCTTGACTTCTGGGCAGGTCGTTGGTTCAAGATGTACGGCAAAGATAACCGCCCGCCCGAAGCCCACATCCGTCATCTCGAACAGAAGTTCGCAGGCATGTTTGATGATGATGATGATGAAGTCAACATCGAAGCCGCACCTGGTCTTCCGCTGCTGCATAAAGCCGTGATGGACCAGGATTTAGAAGAAGTCAAGCGCCTCATCGAGAAGGGCGCTGAGATCACTCGTAAGGATAATGGTGGGCGAACAGCCCACGAACGCGCTGAAGCGATGGGGTTCGATAACATCGCCGAATTCCTGGCTGGCGTGGCCTAGGCCGCATCTTTCTCGCAAGGCCTCTCGAATCTGCAAATTATAGTAGACTCTTGTGGGTGAACGTGCGAAGCTCTATCCTGAGAGCAAGAGTTCTCGTCGAAGAGTTAGTACTTTGTTGAGAAAAGAATCGAGCAATGACCCTGAATATCACATCACCGTGCCCTTTCGTCCTTGAGGCTCCTCGCGACGGAGCCGCCCACAAAATTGCCCAACTGCACAGGTACGCTCAGGAATCTGCTTTTCCCAAACTGACAGAGTTGATCCATCTGAGCGAAGATGGGTGCAATATCAACGGAGACGATGACCCTCTCGAACTGATGAAGCTCTATGCCAAGGGGCTTGCGCTCGATGAGGGCAAAGTCTACGCCGTCACACCTGATGAGCTTTGGGCATTTGGGGCGCAGCTTCCGAATGGCAGAATCGGCATCTTTGGCCTCGCAGTGTATCCCGAGATGGTCGAGACAAAGGATGGTCCTCGACAGACGCCTTGGAATGAGATTGCTCATTGGTCGGGCTCTGTTTGCGTGTGTGCAACAGATCAAACCGGACACTCTGTCAATCGCTTTGATACTGAATCTGCCAGGCTCGTGGCGTCGCTTCTGTCACAGGCTCGCCATCTGGGGATTCTGCAAAGGCCCGCGCCCGACACGCCTGCCGAATGCCGCCAGAACGAGTTGATGGCCTGCATTTGACCACATACTGAAGAGCGGCGGTCTCAGCGTGCATGAACAACGCACGCTTTCTCCAAAACGTTGATGTCACCGAGGCCAGCCTTGGTTCGACATCTCTCGCCGTCTTCGAGGACCAGCAAGGCTGCGTCTTCGCAGTAGAAGAGTCCTTCGTGGACCAGGTGGGATGCATCGTCTCTTCGCCGATGCAGCACGGCGAACTGACGCTCCTGGCTGATGCCACCCCGACAGACGACGACCTCGCCGAGGTTGACCGAGAGGCTCTCGCTGAGTTCGGCGAGAACCCCTTTGCTGTTCCTCAGTTCGTTCTGCTGACAATCCTCAACCTGATGGCCAGTGCCCATGAGTCTGCGTGGACGCGGGGTGCCCTGAAGACGGTCCTCGTGCGTCGGGGTTGTTCTGAAGAGCAGTTCGAGGAAGCTCTTCGGCTCGCGACAAGCCAATACCAAGAGACCGTGGCAGGCACTTCTTTGGCGAAGAAGGCGTAAATGGGCTACACCATTACCATCAAGTCTAAAGACGATGCTGAGCGCCAGAAGATGTATGCATTCCTTCTTCGCGAGTTTCGCGAATGGAAAGACATCTTCCCTGTCTACGAAGGCCACATGACAGGCTGCTCAGTGGTTGAAGAGGAAGACGGAAGCGTTGGCTTTCACTACAAGTCTTGGATTGATGCTGCTGAGCGTCGCTACATCTATATGATCATGGTACTGCTTCATGACCTCGGCTTTGGCGATGGCATCTGGCTGTATGACGGCGCGTCTGACGGCGATGAACAACCTGACAGCTACAGAGAATACAGCGATACCTGGCGTCATTTTGCCAGTTTTTCGTGTCATGATATCGATCAAGTCATTTCCACCATCGAAGGAGAAGTCGAGCGGCTGAAGCAGTCGTGGGAAAGCCAGTCATGAACAAGTTCCTCTATACGTATCGAGGCGTCGAGCTTTTGTGGGAGGTCGTTGCGGACCATGGTTCGAAAGGCCTGCTGTGCAAGACCATCAGCGGGATTTTCGGTGGGATGCAATATTACTCCTGCAATGCATCAGCGTACTTTTCGCCGTCGCATGTCAGCAGGTTGGTCTCTGATGCTGAGTCGCGACGCTTGAGGCGGCTGTCCTCTCATCGAACAAGTGAACTTGGGACTGGGTATACTCTCCTCCATGGACGAAAGACCCTATCGGAAGACCAAAAAAGAGAAGACCCCCAAGACGCAGTACATGCTCTACTACAGGACCAAGCCTGACTCGAAATACATAGAGTACGGCCCAATTCACTCGAAGAAGGCTGTGGTACAAACAGTGGCTAGATACAAGGGGATGTTCGGCGAAGAGGCTGCCTACTGGGAAGTCTATGACCCGAACGCGAGAAAGAAGAGCTATGGCAATCGACGGAGACATCCTGATTGAATTCATTCGCGAGTCGAATGCAATCGAGAACATCCATCGTGCGCCTCGCCAGACTGAGATCGACATCCACGAGAAGCTTCTCGCGCGAGATGAAATAATCATCGCCGACCTCGTGGAGTTCGTATGGACCGTTCAACCTGGCGCGAACCTGCGCAACAGGCTCGACATGGATGTCTGGGTTGGGCGTCACACTCCGCCGCCTGGCGGACCGGATGTTCAAGAGATGCTTGACGGTTTGCTTCAGCGCATCTCGCTCCGTGACATCTCTCCTTGGGAGGCTCATGCCACCTACGAGACGATTCATCCCTTCATGGACGGTAATGGTCGTAGCGGACGGGCACTCTGGCTGTGGCATTCTATCCGTGATGGCGAGTTTGTTCCAGGTCGTTCGTTTCTACAGCATTGGTATTACTCAACCCTTGACCGATTCCGACTGCCGAAAAGGATTTGAGCATGAAGTTTGATTGCGAGAAATGCGGAGATGTCGATTCTGTCATCGTTGATGGCTACGGCTTTGGTGACCGGCTGCTCGAAGGCGTGATGTTCAAGGTCTTCTACAAGGATGGAAAGCTTGTTGCTGAAGTCACGCCTGATAGCGCTGACTACTTCAATGACCTGAACACGAAGAAATGGCTCAAGGCCTGTGTTCAGCATGTCGAGGATATGGAGGATGATGTCGAGGGGCAATGCCCTTGCTGCAACGAAGACATCTACCTTCGACCCGACAATAAGCCTCGCGACTGAAAAGAATCTGACTTTTTGGAGTGAATTACTGAAGGAGTTCTTGACAAGGCTCCGAAAAGGGTTAGTATCATGACTATGCAGAGCGTCACGCTCCATCTCGGCTTGCTGTTACTCGCGTGAGGGGACGAACCCCACCAACGCTTGCAGTACGGCAAGACCTCACCATCAAAAACTGAAGAACATACTCGCTGAACCGCTCGCTTTATAGCTGACGTTCATAATGGGCGAGTTTTATGGCTCCATGGCGGAACTGGCAGACGCGCCGGATTCAAAATCCGGTTCCGAGAGGAGTCCCGGTTCGACCCCGGGTGGAGCTATTGACTCTCGTCAACAGATGAGAGCTACTTTTAGGCCCTGTGGCGGAATGCAGACGCGCCTGCCTCAGAAGCAGGTTCCCGAAAGGGAGTGAAGGTTCAAATCCTTCCAGGGTCATTATGAAAAAAGAGAAGGAGGTCAAACGAATTGTTCGAGATAGGCTTCTTACCAAAGAAGAGGCCGAAAAAGACGAGCAAGTCAGACAGCAGGTTGAGAAAGAATCCGATGATCTGATTCAGGGTCATTTACAACGTGGGTGTGGCGGAATGGCAGACGCGCCACCTTGAGGTGGTGGTTCCCGAAAGGGAGTGGAGGTTCGAATCCTCTCATCCACATTACATTTGGGGATATGGCGGAATTGGCAGACGCGCCGGCTTTAGGTGCCGGTGGGGAAACCCGTGCAGGTTCGAACCCTGTTATCCCTATTGATGGCTCCATGGCGGAATAGGCAGACGCGAGGGATTTAAAATCCCTTTCCTTCGGGAGTCCCGGTTCGAGCCCGGGTGGGGCTACTTCCACATAGCCTGAAGCTGCCGCGTCATGCAACATGACGGATGAGGCGTTCATCTCTTTCTTGACGGCTCTGCGAGACCGCTGCGGCGCGAAGCTGTGCGGCTCGTGGGCTGAAGGCACCCAGGACATGAAGCCGGGGATGTTCTCGGACATCGACCTCGTGGTCCGCTACACAGACCGAGAAGAAGGCAAAACACGACCCATCGAGGAGGCCATCAAGGTCTTCGACGAGTTCGGGGTTCCGTGGGACAGCCATATCGTCGGTCAGATTTCCTCTCCGCGCGATTTGCAGACGCTCCCTCGGCCTGTAGAAGTGATGGAGTCGTCGTGGATTGCACCCAAACCTGAATACAAGCCCGAGGTCAATGTCTTTGGCGTAACGTTTCAATCGTTTCGTCGTTCGTGGAGACAGAGATGAGTAGTGAATACAACTGGCATATGCCATCCAATCCGAATCGTTTTGAGTTTCAACGTGCTGTCGAGGAATGCCAGAAGGTCTGCGAATATTTGAAGACGGCAGCCACGCCGGTTCATCTTGGAGGCTGGGACGGCAGTGGAGAGCCTCTTTTTACCCCAAGCCTCATCTCCTTCAACGGTCGTCACGATTCGGCGCAGACGTTTCAGATCAGGTTCGACGGCTCGGGTCCGAACTCGTGCGACACGGACTCGCTGCAATACGACATCGCGGTTCGCTGCTGTCTTCTCATCTTCGAGGAGCAAGTGAACGGGTTCACTTACACAGGTGGTCCTAGCCGCGAGGCGTGGGAATATAGTCGGGCACTGATTGAAAATGCTCGAACTAATGCAAGTGATAGTTAGATGCTGTAGAATATATCCTTCTATCCGTTTGAAGGAGCTACAGCGTTATGAGTCACGAATCAGGCACCCACGAGCAACGTAAACCAGCTTTTCACATCAATGATCCGAATCCACTGATGGGGAACCGAATCATCGTCACGATGAACCCACTGATGGCTCGGGCTTTGTGTGACTTGCTCGACAGTGTGGAACTCGGTGAAAACGAGAGCCATATCTACGCGATGAAAAAGCATATCCGTCGCTATTATCACAAGCTCAAAGAGCAACGCGGCGGAGTTGAGGCATCGGAGGATGTCCGCGAGGTTGTCCTCAGCGAGTGAACCTATAATAACAGGTTCATCTTTTTGCCGATAATAAGAAGCTTGGGCGATTAACTCAGTTGGCCAGAGTGCAACCTTTACACGGTTGAAGTCGGGGGTTCGAGTCCCTCATCGCCTACGTAGGCCCTTAGCTCAGCGGTCAGAGCAGGGAACTCATAATTCCTTGGTCGTCAGTTCGAATCTGACAGGGCCTATTTTAGGGGAGCCTCGTGGAACAGGCACTTCGCGGAAGATGGGTGCTATCTCTCCGCCCACATACGATTCCGCGACAACCCCATGAGGCGTGGACGATCGGAACCTCCTGCTCCTAGGGGCGTTGGTTTACAGAGATGCACGATGCTTCAATCGTCGTGTGAGGGGTTGCAATCCCCCTCCGTCCCATTTGCGAAAGTAGCTCAACTGGTAGAGCATCTTGCCCCATGATGGAGCGTACGCGAAGTCACAGCCAGTCCGGAACGGCTGCGGGGATCAACAAGAAGGTTAGGGGTTCGACTCCCTTCTTTCGCTTTCAGGACTAGGGATGGTGTAATGGTAACACAGTCCTTCGGGACAGTCTATCGAGGTTCGATTCCTCGGCCCAAGGTCCGTAGCTGCTGACAAGGCCCGCAAGGGAGGGTAACAGGAACCACCCGGAGTTGAAGCCAATGTTCCAAAGCCTCTTCGGACGCGGAGAGGCAATCTGGTCAGGCGACTGACTGGAACGGCAAAGAGGCACTCGCGGTCAGCAGAGGCCCTCGTCTTTCGGGACGGGGGCTTTTTTCGTGTCCCTGCTTGATTCCGCCGAGATGCTCCTGTACCGTTACCACATACGTTGCAGGACTGGCTTCATGGGCCGTGAGACGGGACGTTCCCTCTTACACAGTCAACCGCCAGCATCAAGGAGATACATCATGGCGAAGAAGGCATCCACCAAGAAGACCGGCTCGAAGGCCAAACGGACTCGTCGCGTGCGGTCCACCACCCGCTCGTCCATCATCCCCGTGTGGAGCGAGGGTCGCGAGGGCAGCAACAAGAACACGACCAAGCACAACCCCGAGGCGGGCAACCCCGATTCGCTCGTGGCGCACGTCAAGGAGTTCTTCGGCACGGTCGCCAAGCGGTTCGAGGCCAACAAGGGCTACGGTCGCCAGCACATCAACAGCAACGGCGTGGTCCATCCTGACGCGGCCCTGACCAAGAGCAATCGCGCCTGCACCAAGACGGCGATTCAGTTCATCGAGGTTCTCGCGCAGCGTGCTGCCCTCGCCGGCAACAAGGAAGCCGAGGCCATTTTCGAGGGCTCGCTGGCGACGCCCGCCGAGGCCAAGAAGTTCCTCGCCGACATCGCCAAGTTCGCCCGCGAACGCGCCAACCAGATCAAGGCCGATGAGAGCCAGGCGATTCTCGATGACATCGCCAAGGACATCGGCCTCGAAGACGGCTCGTCGCTCGTGCCCGCGTCGAAGGCCAAGGCCAAGCCGAAGGCCAAGGCTGGGTGACAGGCACCTGATTCCCCTCACAAAAGGCCGCGCCTGTAATGGGCGTGGCTTTTTTCTATCCACATACGAAGATCCTGCCGATACTATTAGGTATGAACGCAGACGACATTCGTAGCGCGGTCGATGAGAAGTGGTCCCCAGAGGCACGGCTGCTCATCGAGAAGGCAGCATCAACGGTTCACGAACACGCGGAAGCCCGTGTGGAACGTGAGCGAGAACTGATTGACGCGCTCGATGTTGCTCTGAAGGAAGCGACGACTCCGTGGTATCTGAGTCTGTGGCCGAGCAAGAAAAGGTTCCGAGCGCTTGCGCATGCGTGCAGGATCGGAGATGAAGCTGAAGAAGGAATGATGGCGTTCGCCGAGGAACAGGGAATCCATGTCGAGGGAACGGGATATCCGGCTGATGAAGAAGGTAGCCCGCGAACAGCGTCTTGAACGCGAACGCGAGCATGGCCGTCTCCGTGCCAAGTCATTCGGAGGCAAACCCTCGCCCAGGGCTGACCGTCGCAAATGGAAACAGAACCGCGACGACCTATGAACAGACCAAGACTCAAACTCACAATCGAAGTCCCATTTGATGCGCCGTTGAGCGGCGAGACTGTCGAGGAGAAGACTGACAAACTCCTCGATGAGGTCCGTCGTGTTTTGCCTTCCGCCGAGATGTTGGGTGCAAGGGTCGAGGCAACGACTCTGTGGGAAAAGAACGAGGCGTCTGATTCGGACGACGTTTTGCGTCTGATCGATACGGCCTTTCTTCGTCTCGTGGCTATCGCTGACATCATCGGGGTAGACACGGCAGACGTGCGACGTGACCTGACTGTGGTTCCTCACCTTGATAATCACACTTCCAAGCCCGACCCGGGTGAGGCCCACGTTGTCCGGGTGGGCAGGCTCCTTCTTTACCGCTCCTTGTTCAACGGCGTGCGAGTATGGGTCGTGAGCGGTCAGCGTCGAGATGTCGAGCCAGGCACTCATGGTGGAGATGCTTTTCTGTCTGAACAGGTACAGGTTTGCAGAGATACGGAGTTCAGGGGTGTGCTGTCAGTTCTGCTCAATGCGCTGTCCAGCGAGAAGATCAACAGCCATTTTCGCGCGCAAGTTGACGAGTCTGAATACCTGATTCAAGTCGCGGAAGATTCCTCGGCGGCGCAGACCAAGGATTGTCAAGGGTTTATGAAGGGCGGCGAAAAAAGTCGCCCAAAAACAACCCCAAGCGGTTGACGGTCGCGAGGGAGCGGTTTATACTTCCCCCACGAGCCAAGGAAACGAGGCACGCAACTGAGAGCTAACCAAGGAAACGAGGAAAGCTCAAAGTCGAATCGAAACTAAGGTCGCAAGACTAAGTTAAGATTCATCATCTTCAAACCAGAAATGGGATGAAGATGATTAGGAAAGCCAAGCTGCGAGGCCCATACTTTCCGACATATGCTGCGACCCAACCCTGCTTGCAGAAAGGGTCAAAAGCGCTAGGCTGAGCCAAATGCCAACCGGAAGGCGGGCATGTAACTCAAGACGCTCAACTCTTAGGTCTTGACCTGATTCTTGAGCGAGCGAGGAAGCGAAAGCAAAACTCGCCTAGAGCAGAAGGGCTTGAAACAGCCCCAAGCATGTGACCGAACCCACGCTCGACGCAGCGATGCGTAGAGAAATGGACGGTAACTGCTCAGCCAGTTTCGGCTGACTGAGTGGTTTAGAGCGGACTGAAAGGAAAGCTCGACTGCTAGAGGATGGCAAGCGGAATGCCCTATTCCAAAAGCAGATAGGCAAGCGCCGACGCGGATACCCGTCTTCGACCGCTGAGGATACTAGCCTATATTCTGCTGAGACGTAAAAAGCTCAGTAGGATTTAGACCAACCCGAAAGGGAGGTCGAGCCAGAAGGAAAGTCCATGCTTGGGCATGACGGCTACCTCTGGTATGTCAAAGCGAAGGACAGTTCCCAAGACTAGTCCCCAAGCTCACTGGCATCAACCTGCTGGGTCTGAAAAAGCCCAGTAGGTTTTAGACCAAGGACGACCTGTAAAGGAAGCACCTAGTCGAGTAGACGGAGAGTCTCGAAGGCAACGGAGAGACAAACCGACATCTGGAGACTAAACTCATCGGTGACGATGAGGTAAACCTCCAAGGCAACATGAGTAACCTGTTCCCGCTTCGGCGAGAAAAAGATGCTCACGAGCCTCCAAGGAAGCGAAAGCAACACTTGGGATGGCGGAGAGGGCTTAGCCTCGGCAGCCCAAACCGATGCGTTCAAGAAGCAGGTCAGTAGAAATACTGACACGAACCATTGAACAGGCAGCCCTGCGGGTAAAACCGTAGGGCTGTCTTCGTTTAACGACACAGGCACCTGACCTGTCCCAAAAACATTTCGGATGGCTTGCGGGTGAAATGTGGACGGCGTATGATGGCGTCTTCCACATACGATTTCGCTACGAGATCGTGTGGCAGTCGCATCTTGTTCCGAGAACCCTTTTACGGAGAACCCCAAATGGCTGATGAGCAGAACACCACGCCCGAGACCGAGGCCACCGAATCCACTGGACGGGCCACCGTCCCCGAGATCAACTCCATCGAGGAACTCGGCGCGTACGTCGCCGAGTTGGAGGCCAACGAGACCGAGGGGCCGAGCGCCCGTGGCTACACCATCAACGGCGGCCTCCGTGCCGTGTCGCCGCTGTACTCCCTCTCGCCGAACGTCCTCCTCTCGATGGCGGGCTGCATCAACACGGCGCTCGCCACCCACATCAGCGAGGGAACCGAGGGCGCGCAGGAGGCTCTCGACCTCTCGATGGCGCACGCTCAGAACGCCGTCACCGTGACGCGCCACACCGCGCAGTTCAACAAGTTCCTCGACATGGCGATCGACCTCGGCTACGCCCCCGATGGCGCGAACACCGAGGCCCTGACCCACGAGCAGCAGGTCGCCACCGTCGATGCCTTCCTCGCCTCGCAGAAGGGCAAGGTCAACTCGTGGGCGGCGTGGCAGAAGGCCAACGCCTGAATCACGAACTCCCCCTCCGCAGCGTCGCCCTTTACGGGGCGGCGTTGCTTTTCATTTTCTTCGAGGATATAATCTAGCTATGGCTGGAAACCGAATCGGCATATCCGAGGCCCAAGCCCACCGTCTCATAGAAGCAGGACTAAACGCAGTACGAGTCCGCTCTCAACGCGACGCCAATGGACATTTCCATTCGGGCACACTACTAGCACTGGTTGGGGACAAAGGGCAAGTAAAGCTCGCTTTCCATAAAGGCTCAGAACTAATACCCTTGCGCGATATTTTTCCATGGCGCAAGGGTAATCTGCTGCGCGGTTGTAAAGACATCAACGAACTTGACAAGATAGTTGGTAAGGACCAAGAGGAAGAAGCTGCTGTGTATTACGTCAACTATGACCGCAAGAACAGCTTGGTATGGTGTGGAACGACAAAGGGATGGACTCAACATCTTGTTCATGCCAAGTTATATCAAAGCCCAGGTCGCGCAAGCCAAGGCATGACGCGCGTTCTTAACCAAGACCGCTGGGCCAACATCTGCGACCGTAAGGATATCGACCAGATTCCCTACGAAGAGGCCGAAGAGCTTTTGGGAACCCTCTTCGCTCAGAAGGCTGAGCAGCAGAAGCCCAAGGCAGAAGAGCCTAAGAAGCAAGCCGCGCCCGCTGAGCCCACCAAGAAGGCCGAGGCTCCGACCAAGAAGGATGAAGCTCCGACCAAGAAGGCTGAAGCTCCGACCAAGCCTGACAAGGCCGATGACCTCATCAATCGTCTTCTCCGCACCAAGAAGGATGTCCAGGACGCTCGCGAAATGCTCGTGCTGGCTCAGTCTGAGTTCGAGCAGACGTTGGCCGAGCTTCAGCGTACGATGGGCAACGAGACGGCTCAGGCACTCTCGACCTGACCCACATACGTTCCGAGCTTCGTGCTGAAGAGCATGAGCAACACACCGAACGTCGTGAACTACGGCCAAGACTGCGACGCCATCAAGCTGGCGCTGCGGTCTGGCGAGCAGCGAGCCAAGGGCAACCCCGAGACCGCTGACCGCCTCCTTGTTGAGGCCCGAGCCGCTCTGTCTTCCGAGTTCGAGCCTCGCGAGGGCGACCCTCCGATGACCGAGTTCAAGCTGGCTAGCGATTCGATCGCTGCCACGCATCGTCGCTACATCAACAACCTCTACTCGGCCACGGTCTCGCCTCCGATGGATTTTCCAGGCGTGCCGTGCAAGGTTATCCACATCAGCATCTCGCGAATCGACCGCTCGAACTACATCCCGTGGCGGCACAAGCAGATCATCAAGAACAAGCTCATCGGCCCGACGCACGAGGCGGCTGAACTTTTCCCCTCTCGTGACCGCGTGATCGATGGCGCGAACCAGTTCCATCTGTGGGCTCTGGCTGACAGTAATGTCAGCTTCCCGTTTGGCTACCTCGGTGAGCGAGATGTCCTCGACCAAGAAGAGGCGAGGCGAGATGTCCCAGGCGTTCATCAGGCACCTTTCGTGGACGACCCCGAAGAGCTTTGACCCACATACGTTTCGCGAAGAAAGACGACGACCATGAACAGCGAACTGTCCCAAATCATTCAGAGTCTTCTCGATTCCGAGAGCAATGAGGGCTGCTCTGATGACCTCACCGTTGTCAGCAGCGAGCCCATCGCCAAGCTCCGCGAACTGATGGAGCAGCGCAACCTCTATGCCAAGAGGGACAGCAGCGGCCCCTACGAGGACCACCGCCGAGAGGTCGGCAACATGGGCGCTGGCAAGATGTGGGTTGTCAGATGGTCTTGCGACTTCGAGACCCGCATCAAGCTCGACCCCGATTCGACCGAGCAGGATGCCCGTGACATGGCGTGCGAACTCGACATCCCCGAGGGCACAGCCGTCTACGTCGATGAGACGTTCGACATCCGCGAAATCGAAACCGAAGCCGACTACAAGGAGAAGTACGGATGAGAACTGTGACCGCAAACGCTCAGTTCACCGCCGACGACATCGAGTTCTGGAACCATGCTCTTCAGCACAAGGGGCGCATGAGCGACCAGCCGGATGTCATCGACAAGAAGACGGCAAACTTCGGCGGAGGCGTCGAGGTCGATATCAAGCTCTGCAACACCGATGGCACGGACGATAACAACGCGGGCGATGCTTCGACCCCGTATCTCGACATCGTTCTCTTCATCGACGGCTGCGAGGCCGGATGTCTTGAGCCGCGATTCTTCGCCATCGACAACGGCTACGAGTTCGACTTCGGCGAAGTTGATGACTGCAACTTCCGCGCCGTGGCTAAGGTCGAGGTCGTCTGAAGTCGATAAGACCTAGATGGAACTGGTAGAACATCTCAGGCACTTGGAATCCACCCTCCCCGAGGGGGTGGATATTTCTGCGCGGATAAAGAAAATCGAGCTTGCAGAAAAGATGGGTGCAAGCACCTTCGAGCTTCTGATGCAGCTACTCCTCGACTTCGAGCCCATACGCATCGAGAACCCCACCAAATACGACGAAATCCGACAGTTTCTCGCTCAACTCGGCGAACATCTCGAAGGGAAGCAACGATTCGTCTGGGAGAGGATTTTCCCACATACGGAAGAGGGCTCCGATGATGAGGCATGAGTAATATCCAAGGCAGAACAATCGAAACCGTGCGCCCTATGACCCCCGACGAGCAAGATGTCGAGGGCTGGAGCCGTCCCGCCATAGTCATCGTTCTCGACGACGGAACCAAGATTTATCCGTCACGAGACCAAGAGGGCAACGGACCCGGAGCCATCTTCGGCGTCAGCGCTGCGGGAGAAACTTTCGGTCTCGCATAGTCCTTACGAACCCGAATCGGCGTCGGAACCAGAAAAGAAACCCGAACAGGCAAAAGCCGCTTGCCACATACGCAGGCGACGCTTAGTCTTTTCGTATGAACACAACACTTCCCATTCCGAACATTGGTCAGCGAGTCCGCTTTGTCCGCTCCGATTGGGGCGACGCAGGCATGAACATGCCGGTGGGCGCTGAGGGCAAAGTCATCGAGGCGAACGAGGACCGCATCACCCTCGAAATGGACGACCAGTGGCGAGAGAACACCGAGGACGGCGCGTGGGCTTTCTACCCCGAGTGTGGACCCGTGCCACATACGAATGGGTTCGACATGACACCCATCGAACAGTTCCACTTCCTCTGCGATTACATCAGTTAGGAGACGCAATATGCCCTGTCGAAGCGACCACATGGAAGCCCAGCCCCGCGAAATCGAATCGCGTGCTGTTGCCAAGCACCTCGTCTATCTCATCCCAATCGTGGGACACCCTACTGCGGGTCGCAACATCCCTGACGATATCCGCCACGCATCTACCAACTACTACGGCAATCGCGACAAACTCGACGAATGGACCGCGCTGCTGTGCCGCATGTGCAAGGTTCTCGAATCGGATGAAGAGCGGGCAGATGAGTACCTGTGGGATGGGCGAAACAAGGATGCCCGCGCACTCGCCGATTGGTGGGAGCGTCACAAAGAGTTTGACCGCCAGCGCGAAGCGGAAGAGAACAAGGAAGACCTCAAGCTCAAGGCGCTCTCTGTTCTTGTTCAGGCGCTGTCGCAGACCGACTTCGGTGTGTCGGACGCCACATACGATGGCGACAACGACTCGGGCTCTCTCATCTTCAAGCTCGATGGCATGGAGATTCTGATCCGAAGCCGAGATGTCCAAGTCTCAGAATGGAAGGACGACTAATGCCCGACCGCAAGGTTTACGCGAAAGTCAAGGGGACCATCAACATCCCCGTCATGTGCGAGAAGGAAGTCATCGTGCGCGTTGACGAGGGCGGAGATGTTGACGCCGCCATCCGCGCAGCAGCCAACGGCGAGACTGGTGGAGACTACTGGGACCTGGTGGACGACGGCTCTCCCGAAATCATCGAAGAACTCGACGCCATCGACGCGACGCTCTCGTGCGTGGACCCTGACATCGCCAACTGCACGAGCGTCGAGATCACGGACTCGAAATGAAAGAGGGATGACCGATGCCGAAGAAAGAAAAGGGCGGTGACGACGGCATTTCACTGCGCCTCGGCATCAAGATGTTCGCGGCATTTCAGCCGGGCACTTCTAGGGTGCTGAACTCTTACGAAGGGCCAATCATCGCGCGGTCGAAAGATTGCGTACAGCGAGAACTTCGTTGTTCTCAAATCACTGAAGCCGAAATTCGTGCTGTTCGCCTCATGCCAATGGACGGCGAGTAAGCCACATAGCACTGCGCACAGGCACCGTACCGCATGAAGCGAAACACCTGGACATATCGCGGTTGCACCATCACGCCTGAGTCTGGCGATATCCGTTACTTCGGACACGCCGACTACACGCCTGGCTCGCGTCTTCCTCTCTACCGCACGACTTGGTGGAAGGTGACGTTCCCTGACAATACCTGGATTTACTGCGGCACAAAGAGAGACTGCCGCGAGTATATTGATGACCCGCGCAACCGCCACCGTGGATTGGAGGCAGCATGAAGATGACGCGCCCACAGCTTATTGATGCCATCGAACTTCTGCTCTCGTGCTGCATCTCGAAGCTGACTGACCACTTCCCCGATTCGTTCGATGTTTCCGAGCGACAGAGGATGACTGGCGGCAGCGCCACCGACTTGAGCGAATACGAACGAGGCATCATTCAGCAGACCATCTGGTCTATCGCCTGCCTCACGGCACAGACCATTGATGACGGCATCGGCGAAGGCGACGCGGATGACATGCTTGGGAGGTTCAGCGAGAAGTGCGCCAAGTTCGTGAAGGCGAACTGGGAAGGATACGGGCACCCTTATCGGGCTCGTATGAAGGAAGCCATGAATCAGTTGGGCGGCGCAAGCTACCGTGTGTTCTGCCTCAACCACCCCGATGCGAGGGATATGGCCGAAAAGTTCGTGGACATGCTCGAAGATGTCGAGTTCCCACATAGCATTGTGGACGAGGCACAGAAAGCATGAGCAATCTCCGACGAACATCTCGACAGACCACCGCGCCGGCACGGACAGGCGACCGATACCTTTACGGGTTCACGATTCCGAACAGCGCAGGCACCGCCAACTACAGGATCAGTTTCGATGCTGCGCCTGGCGCGATGTATTGGACCTGTTCTTGCCGAGGCTGCATCGCTCATGGTCAATGCAAGCACCTTACGGCTGCCGGGCTGCAAGGCCGCAAGTTCGGCGCGCAGTCGCTTCCGACCCCCAATCAAGGCCGTCGCGCTCAGAGCAACGGTCGCGCTCTTCCGGCGGGAGGCTGAACATGGGTATCTTCGATGACGACAACTACAACGCTGACCGCTACGGCGTCCCCACTCGCGCTGGCACGCCTGATGACTGGAAGGCTGCCTACGAAGACCGCATGGGTCGTGACCAGTACGAAGAGGTTCTTGGTTCGACCAAGACGGCACAAAGCCGCGAGCAGGAAGCAATCGCTATCCTCGAAATCACCGAGACGACCATCGTTGAGGGCGTGATCAAGCGGAGCTACCGCAAGCTCGCAATGAAGGTTCACCCTGACCACGGCGGCACACAAGAGGCGTTCGAACGAGTCCAAGCCGCCTACTCGCTGCTGATGGACCTTTACGGGTGAATAGCACTGATTGGGTATCATACGGCCATGAACGAAGCTCTCTTTAAAGGCGTCATTGAACTTGTCGAGAACGGCTGCGAAATCCGCAATGCTGACGACGTTCGCAACGCGGTACTCGAAGCACATGCCGCTGGCGTCAAGGCCATTGAGAGCGGCATCAAAAACGTGCTGCCGATGAAGTTCCTCTTCCTGACGCAATCAGGACCGAGCCTCACGTTCACGCCCACACCTGAACTGTTTCCTCTCAAAGAAATGATTGGGATGTTCCTTCCGACGATCATGAGGGGGCGACCTGATATCACTGCCGTCGTGCAGTTGTCAGAAGCAACGGCTTGCATCGCTGAAGGCTTGGCGCAGAAGGCAACGCTTGAGAAAGCGATGGCTGAGGGCAGGCAACTGAGCGACCTGAATCTCGGCAAAGATGTCGTGATTGCGGCAGGCACCTGTCGCTTTGGCGATCAGCGATTTACTTTCACGCGCATGACGGAAGTGGTCGGCGAGTTCCCGAACCGTCGCGCTGTCAACGACCTCATTGAGGGTGGGGACTGGTGCGACCAGTCGGATGGATTGTTCGTTCCGCCGATGGAACTGTTTCTGCCTATGGAAGGCGAGAAGCCCAAGATCGATGAGAAGATGGGCGGTCTCGTCAACAATCCCGAGCGAGGTAGAACCCACCTGCCTCACGCTGGCGGTAAGCCACATACGGCCCGCGACTGGCAGACGTAGGGCATGAACCTCGAACAACTCATCAAAGCGTTCCGTCTCGTTCGTGCTGACAGCGGCAAGGAAGAGGCGGTTTGTTATTTGCGAGACATGGGCTGCGGACCTGCTGTTATCGGCGTCATCGTTGAGAACGACGGCGACCGTGACGCATGGGAGGTCCGATTTGTAGCACCGCGCTACGAAGACCCTCGCTACGCAATCATCACAGCTATCGTAACCAATCCAGACCTCAAGGAAGAGACAAACTTCCTGGCTGAGCTTCGCCGCGCGGTAACGGAGTGGGTCAAAACGACCGAAGATGGGCGAGCCTGTTACGAATACGCGGGCGGAGACCTCAACATCGGCGACCTGCTTTCGCATGGCGGAGTTGAGGATGTCGTGGCGCTGATGCCGGATGTCGTGAGCCTCGACCTCGACCAGATCGGAGCCATCCGCAGCGGCGACTGGACCTACGATACAACTCTCGTGAACGGGGATGAACTCGATGACACCGAAGGAAGCCAGGGCTAATGCAGCCCGTGACCAAGCGTGGGCCGCTCTTCGTGAAAAGCATTCTGACATCGATCGCATTATCAGAGATGGCCCGTCTTCTGAACGAGACATGCTGATCGTCAAGCAATGCATGCTCGTCGTGGCTGGCGACCTCGCAATGAATGCTGCGCAAGGATAACCATGCCTGGACCTCGCTCTGACAGTGACGGTAGATGGACTTGCGACTTCTGCAAGCAGGCCACGGGCGATATCCGTCCCGAGCCGAGCGCCTGGCGGACCTGGAAAACGAACTGGTTGTGTCGCAGATGCAGTCGCAACCAAGCCCGCCGTATCGGACGCTTGCTCAAGAACCTTTGTTCCACATAGCATTGCGCACAGGCACCGTACCGCATGAGCAACACGCAATACCATTCACTGAACGAGGCGGCAAACAACGCCAGCGTCCGCGAGCAGACGCGAGATTTTCTGTCTTCGCCTGAGAGCGAAGATGCTCCTGCTATCGAGGTTTGGTATGCCATCAACCCCGACTTTTCGGGCGACGGCATGTTCGAGCCGTTCGACAGCGATATGGGGCCGACCCACGCCAAGCTCGGCGAGGTTGAGTATCGCGCCGATTGGCAGTCTCTTTACGGCGCGCTTCAGGGCGACTTCTGGAGCCCGAACGGAGAGGCTCGCTCGCTGATCATGAGCAAGGGCCTTCGCCATACTTCGATGAGCGTCGGCGACGTACTTGTTGTTCGTCACCCCGACCGTCCGACCGAAACCTGGATGTGCGCCAACACGGGTTGGCGTCAACTCTGATTGGAGCGAGCATGGAAGCCGATTTGTTGCAGGCACCGTTCGTCGTCGCTGTTCTCGGCGACGCTGAAAAGAAGCACCGTTCCGTCATCCTGTTCAGCGAGACAGGCGAGATGTTCGTGGCGGCTCATCGACTTCGCAGCCGTGAACTCGAAGTGGGCGAGACGCTGAGCTTTTACACTGATTCGCATGGGAACCCGATTTCGTGGCCTTTCCAAGGGTTCGAGGACGGAAAGCACATAGGACATGCGCGCGATTCCAGGTTGAAGACGCTTTGGGAACAGTTGGCAGCAAGACTGGGAGTGCCTGCATGAGCATCGAGCGCAATCCTGCATACGACGGGCCGATGGGTGTTTTTACCGGCTTCGGCGAGTTTGACGATTTTGACATCGGGCCTCAGATCGAAGAAACGCCCGAGTTCGCCGATTTCGAGGCGCGCGAAGAAGAGGAGCCACATACGGAAGAGTCGGAAGGCTAACAGGTATGTTTGGAGGAAACCGCATCTTGAAAAGGGGCAAGAAAGAGATTGCCCAACTCAACAAGGAGCAACCTGTGAAAGAGCCGCCCAAAATCGAGATGGTCGAGGTCAACTTCGGCAAGACCGACTGGCAAGAATCGGCGATGCAACTCGCTGACGCCTGCAATGACTTTCTCTTCGACGCCTACTCTGACCGCGAACTCCCTCGCTTTTTCGTGATGGGAACGGTCCTCTACATTCCCGCCTATTTCCTCCACGCTGACACGGCGGCGCAAGCGATGGCGAACACGGTCTGCACGAACATCCCCGCTGGCCTCGCTCTCCGCGTCTGGACCGCGATGGCGAACATCGAGGGGTTCCAGCCGTCACGACTTCCCTAATCGTTGCTCCCCTTCGTCCGCTGCCTCTGGCGCGGGCAAGGGTTTTTTGGGCACAAAAGATGGGTGCTAGGCTGTGAGGCGGCTGCTTCCCACATACGATACAATCATGGTTCCGAGGGCTGTAGCAACGACAACCCCTTAACGGCTGGGAGGCCAACAATGGACCAGACTCAACTCATGATCGAACTCTCTCGGATTCAAGGCGCACGCTTCCTGAGCGTGACGAGCGCGACCGAGACCCGCATGAACAAGACCAACGGCAAGCGCAAGGCTGCCGAGAAGCGGCTGAATCCGTTTCATGGTCGCGTTCTGAGCGTTCGCAACTCGACCTACCAGCCCTGCTATGACTACGGCGCGGCGGTGGAGCGGGCGCGTGCGAAGTCCGAAACCTACGATGGTCCCACCGAATTCGAAGTGGGCGAATCGTGGCACGAGCGCGTCATGGACGCGAACGGCAAGCCGACCGCGTTCGTTCGCCACCCTGAAACCGAGCGGCTGTACTTCTACGGGCGCGAACTCGTCAAGGGCAAGACCACCTACATCGCTGCCGAGGATATCCCTGCTCTTGGGGATGATAACCTCCCGACTGGCGCGCTGCTCTACCGTGCGGGCGACGAAATCGCCTACGATGACCTCTCCCCGTGGATGCCCGAATACAAGCCGAGCGCGAAGCAAGGTCTGAGCGAGGACGAAGAAATCAAGCCGCGCACCCTTAAGATCGAAAGCATCCGAGGGCTGAAGCGCGACGGCGTTCGCAAGGCCGTGGCGGTTCCCATCGCACGGGCCGAGCCCGAGGCCGTGACGCGCGTCATGGCGGCGGCTCTGAGCGACATGCCCGATATCGACCTCTCGACCATCCCCGAGCGATACCGCAACACGCCGGCAGCCTGAGCCTCCCAGCCGAAGGGTCGCCCGATTCGTCGGGCGGCCCTTTGCGTCTTACAAGTGAAAAAGATGGGTGCTAGAATACGCTCAACCCAAACGGAGGAACCATGAGCCTCAAAGAACTCAATCTGGACGAATCGCAAAAACTGTTCGAGATGCTGGCTGGCGGCGCGAAGCCTGCTGATATCTTCGATACCTTCGCGCCCGATGACGACGATATCGACACGATCGAGGCTGGCGTCAAGTTCGACCCGAAGGACGAAAACAACATCGTCTACAAGATGCTGCGTACGCTCGGCAAAGATGTTCCCGACCCACCTGACTTGGAGAAGATGGAAGAGCAACTTCCGCCGAATGCTCCGAAGGTCATGCGCGAACTCTTGAAGACCGAGCCTATTACGGCAATCGCAACCATCAAGGTTGGGCGTGACGGTTCGCTCGATGGATTCGGCTTCGACAGCGGCAAGAAGAAGAACGGCGAACGACTGAGCATCGAAGACCTCATCGGCAAACTTACGGGCGACAGTGGCGATGGCCCGAAGATGCCGAAACTGAATGGCTTGGGTGGCCTGCTCGGTTCGCTCGCGGAGGCCGCATCGAATGGCGTCGCTCCTAGCGGCGACATGCTGACCATCAAGGTCGGGCGCATCAGCATCAAGGGTGGGAACGGCTCGCCTGTCAACATCGGCGTGGAGGATGTCGAAATCTCGGCTCCTGCCCCGAATGCCGAAGTCGAAGAATAATCAAACCCACCAGTTCCGTTTGGGGAACGGGCACCGCCTAACTGACCTTGGGTGGTGCCTTTTTCTGCGCGCACAAAAGATGGGTGCTAAAGAGTCAGCATCGTGTTAGGCGGTGTACAAATATAGTAAGAGCCCTTTCTTCACCACATAGCATATTTTTCCGAATCCTTGAACTATGAACAGAACACGATGCCTTTGTCTGAACGCCATGTTTGTCGCGGCATCAATGGAAGCGATTCCCGAGATGCCCGAACTGAGAGACACCGACCGCGCGCCGTGGGCTCGGAAGGGTCGCGGACCTGGACAGCGGCGAGGGTGGGGCGATACGAAGGCAAGCCGCAAGACGAGCCCGCGATTCACTCGCAACGGGCGTACGCTCAAGCGGAAGAAGCGGAGCCGCTAAGCCACATACGCGCAGAGAACAAGGACGAGAAGCATGAGCAACGACGACAAAGACATTTTCGCCGACGCCCCCATCATCAGCAGTTATTCGACCGACGAGGCAATCGCTGATGGCGTTCTCATCCATTTCGTCAGCATCGCGCCTGGCAAGTGGTGTGTGACGCAAGGCGTGTACGCTGAGGTCGAGAAGAACGCCGGACCTGGTCGCACGCCCGAGCAGGCCCTTCACAACCTGATGAGCGATGTTCTCGCCTTTATCAAGGCGAACCGTGACGAGGTTGTGAAGCAGGCGCAAGACGGTATCCCCCTGTTCTGCGATGACTTCGCTAAGTGGATGGAGGGCAATGTCACGGGCAAGAAGTTGTGGCTCGGCGGCAACGAGACCGGCGGATTCACCGTCATGTTCCCGGAGGAACGATAATGGACGCCGAACGACTCGCCGCGCTCGAAGCGTGGGAAAACGAGATGATGCAGAAGCATGGTTGGTACGCCCACATGGTCGGCCCATCATGCGAGTGCGAAGCGTGTGGCGAGCATGACACAGAGGGCGATACCGACTCGCCTACCCTCGTCAACTACCACACGCACGGGCTGACGACTCTCGGGCACACGGACCTGCAAATCGTTCTGCCTATCAATCCGAATCTGGCGATGAGCATTTTTCACACCATCGTCGGCAACATCAAGGATGGGCAGACCTACGAGCCTGGCGAAACCTATCACGATGTTCTCGGCGACAACCGCGAGGGTCACGAAGGCGGAAGTATGCCCGTGGCGTTTGCTCTTGCGTCCGAGGGCGCAGACCATCCTGTGCTGCGAGTTATCATTCCCGACGAAGCGGGTTGTGTTGACCGCGAGGCGATGGACGAACAGTACGCGATTCAGTGGGAGGGCTTGACAGACTGAGGGCGGCGGCGCGTTGAAGCGTGAACTTGTCACTCACGGCAAATCCCGGATAAGGTGGACAACAAAAAACAAACCCCGGGCACGCCGCCCTTTTCCACATACGAAAAGGCAGCAACAACAGAACACGAGCGGTAAAGCAGTAATCAATCCAAGGGGATGCTCTTGGGCGCGTCGAGGCGCTAACCTCGCTGGGCGGAGACATCCGCCACCGCTCTTTGCGAGATTGAAGCAAGGGCCCTGTATGCTTCAGACAGGAAGATGGACATGCCGGTTCGACTCCGGGCCTGTCGGGGAATGCGCATTCCCCTCTCGCTTTTTCGCGCACAAAAGATGGGTGCTACTCGACCACATACGCTCGACATCAAGAGCCGATGACCATGAAGATTCGACTCATCAAAGAATACGATGACCACGAACCCGTTGTTCTCGGCACGGTCACAACTCACAACTCTACGCTACACGAGAACGCGGCTCGTGCCCTCATCGATGTGGCATGGTCTGAGTTCCAGTCAACCGAGCCTGACTGCGATTCCGATTTTCCCGATTGGCTTGTCAAGAATCATCCATTCGAGATGGTTACTGACGACACGATGGATGTCATTCTGTAGCCACATAGGTACGGCGGCTATAGTCGTGAAGCGAAAGGAGCAACGACATGGCAGCACGATACACTTCCATTTCCCGCGACGAGATTCAGGCGTTCTTCGACAGGCACCATCTCGATTGGACCCCGAACCGTTCGGGCGATGAACTCGTCTTCGACCACTCGCTTGCGCTCGGCTACACGCTCCGCGTCAACACCAGCCTGAGGTTCGACCGCGATACCTCGCGTCCCTCTGGTAGCGACGCCATCCGAACTTTTGCCTTTATCGACGGCGGACGCGGACTCGTCAAGTCGATGGTCACGAAGCGCACGCAGAACTGGCGGCGCAACCTCGCTGACCGTATCGACGAGGTTCGCCAGTTGGCCGAGTTCCGCATCGAGGACCAGATGGAGCGTGAGGCCAACCGTGCCGAAGCCGCCCAAGCCGAGGAGGAGGTTCGCCCGAACCTGCGGCATATCCCCGAGTGTGTCGCCATCCACAACGGAACCTACACCATCAAGAACCGTTCGACGGGCGACCACCGCACGCTCGAAATCAAGACGGTCCTGCCCGACGACTCGTTGCCCGACAACCACTTCAAGAACCAGAACAGCGGACGGCGCACCGTGTCTCTGCTTACGGGCCCCGACAACACGAGCGACTACACGATGATCGGTTGGCTCGAAGAGCGCAACATCCGCATGACGCAGCGTTACCGCGACAGCCGCCCCACACGGGCTATTGCCTACATGCTGTTCGACCTCGCGCTCCACGGCGAGAACAGCCCCTACGCGGCGCAGTATGAACTTCTCAAGGAAGGGCGTTGCTTGCGCTGCAATCGCAAACTGACCACGCCCGAGTCGATTTCTAAAGGAATTGGACCGATTTGCGAAGGACTATAAGGCCCAACACCTGAATAGGAGGTATGGACCAACATAAATACTGCAACGGATGTAAGAAAACGCTGCTCTTAGATAAGTTTGGGCAGCGAATGAAACGAGGAAAGAAGACATATCGTGCGCGCTGTAAAAAGTGTGATGCGGATTCTGCTCGAAAATGGAGACAAAATAATCCTGAGAAGTTTCGAGAACAAAAAGCGAAATGGAACAAGGCAAACCCTCGCGCACGAACTCTATCAAAATGGAGATCATTTGCCCGTAAGCATGGGCTCGACCCTCAAGAAATAACCGAGATGATTGAGGGACATTGTGGGAAATGTGATATTTGCGGAGAAACACAAAGTAAAAACGGAACTTCTTTGCATGTCGATCATTGTCATTCTACTCATAGGATTCGAGGACTGCTTTGCGACCGATGCAACATTGCTATCGGTCACTTACGAAATGATCCCCAACTTTGTCGAAAGGCCGCAAAATATCTCATGTAACATTGAGAGCGGCATCGGACCTGTGTGCGCTGGCCGATGAACTTCACGACCGCCGAACTCGACCACCAAGAGCGTATCGCTCGCCACCGTGACGGAGTTGCAGCACTGCAACTCGACCGCCCCTCAACCCTCGCCGAATGCGTAGAAGCACTTGTAGCCCTTTACGAGCAGAACTGGAACGCTGACGCATTTCAGATCAACTGTGGCGATTGCGATGCCTTTGCGATGGAACTGATACAGATTTGGACGGGCGAGGACCGCGAGACAGATGACGCTGTGGTGCTGTGGGGCGAAGACCTCGAAGACGACGAAGACCGTTCCGAGGATATCGCGGGTCTTCATGCTTGCGCGAAGATTGAGGGACGCTACTACGACAGCGAGTGTCCGGAGGGCGAAGATGATTGGCGGGCACTTCCATGTTTTGCCCGCTACTTTGGAAGCGTTCTAAAAGCGCAACCGCACACCGCCTAACAGACAATGAAACTGTTTAAGGTAAAATATGCACGATACCTAATACCCATAAGTCGCCGACTGGCTTGGGTTTAGGTTCGTTTTTTAAAAGGAATGACACTCACACCACCGAACATCGTCATCGGGGTTTGTTTTTATTAAACACACGCTGCCTAACACGCACAAGTCATTGAAAACAAAGAGTTTATGGTTTATTATTTATAATATAAATGCACACCACCGAACAAAAAGATGGGTGCATGATTCACGCCATGACAGTTGCGCGCTAGTCGAGCCACATACAAGTGAACGGTGGCGTGGTAGACTAAAGGAGCAGCAAAATGTTTGATTCCAACTTCAAGCCGTCACCCAACTCGACCGCCATTTGCATCGAGATTCCCGAGGACTTGCCGCCCGAGCGTCGCCGTGATTTGGCGCAGCGTCTTGCCCGCGCAGCGGCTCAGGAGGGAGCGCAGGGAGCCCGCGTTCTGTGGAGCGAGGTCTACGATGACCGCCTTGGGCCGCCAGTCTTCTACCAGCCGTGACCCACATAGCGTAGTGGTTTGATGCTGATGTCTGAGCAAAGCAGCGCATCTCTGAAGCGCTCAGCGAGGAGCAACGACAATGGCAGTCAAAATCACCATTCGCCGCCGAGGACGGTTCTCTGTTCCGAATCTGACTTTCACCAACCAGTGTGGCCGCGAGGGTCAGCGAGAGTTCGACTTTTCGTGCCGCATCACGGTTGCGCGGCTCGATGACCAAGGCTTCGTGTGCGACAACTTCAAAGTAGTGCCCGCCCTTCAGAATAAGTTTGGAAGGGGCCGATGGCTCGCGTCGTGCGAGCAGTTGGCTGGCGCGGGCGTGTGGTTGATGCACGAACTCTGCGGAGGTCGCGCCACCCGCATCGAGTTCGAGGTCAGTCCCATCGCTGAGGCCGGCGTGACTGTTGAGTGGGAGTCAGGCGACGAGTTGCCCGACTTCTACCCCAGGCAACTCGACCGTGTTGAGCGTCAGCGAGGGATGCGCAACCATCGCACAAACACAGGCGCGAATCAGTGGGAGAGGATGAACCCGCGAGAGGTTCTGGCGGCGGCTCCGTTCTAACCACATAGGCACTTTGTCGGAGAACGAGAGACATGGGATACATGGATATTTCAATGGGAGGTTCGGATTTTGCGGCTGGTCTCGCCAGCAACGCTTTCGATGCCCTCGCAAAAGTCTTCCGCAAGCACATGAAGGAAGAAGACGGCAACGCCTACAACACGAGCGGCGTGGTCAATGTCGCGCTGTGGTTTGAGGGGTGTGTTTCCGAAGCCCTCGAAGGGTGGTGCGAACTCTGTGAGAACCCGCTCTACAATGTCGCCGTCGAGTGTCGTGACCGCTTGATCGAAGAAGAAATCAAGCCCGCGCAGAAGAAATCGCTTTGGGAAAACGAAGACAACCGCATCTACCACCTGACCCGCTACCGCGAACTCCGCAACGCGCTCAACAAGTTCATTCGTGCCTATGAGCGACAGTGGGACTAACCACATACAGCAACGAAAGAAGACCGACAAGCATGAGCAAGACCATCAGCGAAAGCGAACGCCGAGAGACTCTCAAGAAGTTCTCTGACCTCCACAAGCGAGACTTCCTGCTGCCTGAGGCCGCGACCCTCGATGACATCTTCACGGAGGTCGGTAAGGACATTGAGGAGCAGGTTCTCGGCTCGTTCTGCGGCGAGACATACCGCGACCCCAGCACCCTCCGCGAGCGAGTGGACCGCTGCCAGGTCGGCAACGGCATCTGGGCCTTCCGCACTCGTCTGAACGGGCACTTCCGCTGCGGCGGACTTCAAGAGGGCGTGCTGACGAAGATTCGTGAGAGCATGCTGCCCGTTGATAATGATCGGCTTTACTTCGAGATTGTCGAGTGGTCGTCGGACAACCTCGCCCTCGTCATCGTCAAGCACAATGCCATCCTCGGCTCCCGTTACCTCGCGCTGATCGATGCTTCGAGTCTTGATAAGGTCAAGACGGGCACCACATAGCATTTTTGCGCGGAATCAAAAAGCATGAGCAACAAGAGTTACAGCCATGTCACGGACGGAATCATCCACGGCGTAAAAATGCGAAGCGGTATCACTGGATGGCGCACGCGGCTTCAAAACAGTTATGACAGCCGCGCTCAGTTTCGTGCGTATTCCGAAACCCACGGACTTCTCGAACGGATGGACGGTTTTGATTATGTCAGCGATGCGTGGGAAGCCAACCCCATCATCGAGGGCAGCGTCAATCCTCTCGACTTCCGCGTGGTGCCCGAGGATGAGGTTCCCGCAGACCAACGGGCGCTGCTTGGGCTTTCCACATAGCCAACAAGCAAGGACACACGAAGTATGAGCAACGAAGCCAAGTTTGCCGCCTGCCTGCCTGATGGAAGCATGATGCGCCCGAGCCGTTCGGAGGAGGTCTATACCTTTCCGACGCCCGACGACGCTCTGATGGCTCTCCGCAAGGCGTATCCCGACCAGTTTGACGAACGGTGGCACGCCGTTCAGTTGAGCGGGCCGCCCGAGCCGAAGCGACTCGATACGGTGGAGCGGTTCTGCAAAAAGCACGGTATCCCGCTTCCCGAGGACCACCCGCGCCACGGACTGCCTATCACTGAATGGGGCTTCTACCCGACGAAGAACGGCGAAGCCTACGCCAAGACCGCTTGATCGTTGCTCCCCTCCGTCCGTCCATTCGTGGGCGGCGAGGGTTTCCGCGCACAAAAGATGGGTGCTAACCACATAGCACCGAATGGGGAGGACGGTTATCATGATCAAAGGCACAGTCACGGAACACGGCAACTTTATCATCAGCGGCGACGAACCTTTCAGGTTGGAGATTGGGCACGCCCAAGATTCGCACCTTGACCGTCATGGAGTCATCGTCGATGTTTATACGGGTTCAGAAATCGACCCGAATCAGGAGCCCATCGGCGGCTTCGATAGCGTTCATATGAGCGCGGACGAGAACAAGTCGTGGGTTTACCCTCCACATAGCGAAGTCGGCGACAACCAAGAAGCATGACACAACTCCAAACAACGCTCGACCCCGCCAACCTTCCCGACGAAGCATGGATGATGCGTCTGCGAGAGCGATGCTTTACGGCTGACACAAACTTTTGTGTCAACGAGCGCGTCGGCGGCAAGATCGACCCCCGCATCGAGCAACTGAAGCAGAAACTCATCGGCGCGCTCGGTGTGGCTGCGGTCATGCCCGTCATCGAGGAAGACATCGTTCCGCTCTTGGAGCGTGGCGAGTTTCTGGAGATGATGCGAGTCACGAAGGCTCCCGGCGAAGCGAGCCGATGCCACACCAACAGCGCGTTTATCTGGGAACTCGACCCCGACCGCTACGAACTGATGACGGGCTACGGACTGAGCAAGGATGGGGTTTGGCGGCAGCACTCGTGGGTCTACGACACGAAGGAAGGCGAGATCATCGAGACAACCGAGGAGCGCGTGGTTTACTACGGCTTCCGCATGACCAAGGACGAGGCGAACAAGTTTTACTGGGACAACTGTTGACCCACATACGATTCGGGCACTCGGTCATGCTCTGAAAGGAGCAACGACCATGACTCGCGAAGAAGCAGCAAACCTCATCCGCCGCATCGAGCCGAACGACCGCGTGACCATCAATGTCCCGAACGGGCGCGGGCGCAACGGCATCGAATACAAGGAGAAGACGGGCCGCGCGGTTATCTGCAACCACAAGCGCGACCCGAACAACCTCACCGTTGCCCTGAACATGGGCGGACCTCACGGAACCCCTGGCGTCGCCACTGTCGAGAACATCGTCAAGGCTCCCGCCGCAGCACGGAGGAAACTGGCATGAAGATCCGCTGACCGCATTCACTGAATGACCGAACACACGCCACAACCATCAACGGAGCCGGAACTGAAATGGATTGTATGAGAGGGGAAGAACCCCACCACGCACAAGAAAGTTGAAAGCGGCCCCCTGATGGCGTGGGGCCGTTTTCTTTTGTCCACATACGATAGTTTTCTGCGCACGAGGATAGAAGGGAGGCAATCATGCCTGAGACCAGCATCCAGCAACACACCGACGCAATCGCCGCCATCGAGGACTTCATGGGCTACGCCGCTGATGACGGCATGATGGCCCGCCTGAGCAACGAAGGTTATACCTACAACCTGGACACCTTCCACCTGAACTACAAGACCTTCCCTCTACCGATGGGCGTGGCCGTTCGTGTTCTGGCGCAGTTTGCGCAGATGCGACTCGCCGAACTCGGCCACCGCATCATGGACCTGCGCCACGAAGGAAACTACCGTTGGACCGGCCAACTTCTCCGCGACCGATTCGATACACCGCGAGAGATGACCGTCACAACCGATTCGCATGACTACTCATCCGCGCTCGCCTCTCTTATCCTTCACACTCGCATCCTCCGCGAACTGTTCGATGAGATGATGCCGAAAAACTGACCCTCCTTTCCCTTGCTCCCCGATTCATTTCGGGTCGAGCGAGGTTCTACATAGAAGATGGGTGCTAACTCAACCCACATACGACGCTGCATCGAGGACACGCGGCATGAGCGACACAATGACCGTTGGAGAACTGATCGCAGAACTCCAGAAACACGACGCGAACAAGCCCGTCTTTGTCTACGACGAGGGCGAGCCCGAATCCATCGGCCTTCTCTCCATCGACGAGGGCGAGGAAGATGGCGGGCTATTCGTGGACACGGCTTGCGACGGCGTGTATTCTGGACGCGAGCGGCCCGTGGTTCAGATTCGTGTTTCCATCCCCACATAGCATCCCAAGGAAGGACCATCGACCATGAGCAACAACACCCAACCGTTTGAACCTGCCCGGTTTACTCCGACGCAGTTTAGCACTGCCGAGGTCAAGGCCAGTTTCGGCAATGACCTTGTTCGGTTCATGCTCAACGGCTTCAAGTGGGCCGACTTCTCGGATTTCGTGTACAAGAACCTGAGCAACTGCTTTGGGCACATCGCCCACTACAACCGCAGCGGCTTCTTTGACACATGGTTCAGCGAGCCGAATCAGATTCGCGCGTGGCTCGATCATGTCGCCAGCGCGACGCCCGTGGGCTCGCCTTCGCACACCTTCAGCGATTTCGAGCGAGCGTTCCAGGTCTGGCTGAGCGAGAACCGCAACGAGATTCGCGCCGCCATCGAGGGCAAGGGCTCCGAGCAGCAGGCACTCGCCGACAACGCTGGCGAGAAGGTCGAGTTTATCATCGTCGCGGTCAGCAAGAACACGGGGCCGTTCGGCCACAAGCAGCACATCCTTGTCGGTCGCAACGGCGTGGGCTTTAAGGGCGAACGCCAGCCGTCCGCGCATGTCCCCGGCAACGAGGACTTGGCCGAGGGTCGCGTGTTCGAGTGGACGGTGGACGCCGAGGGGATGCCCGTCGAGCGTCATCAGTGGTTCGAGACGACGAGCAAGATGCCCGACAAGGCTCCCGATGAAGTCATCGAGGAAGCCTTCGCAATCGCAACCTGATTCCTCCTTTCAACCCCCGCAAGGGGGCCGTCCCACGAAAGATGGGTGCATATACCTGTCCCACATAGGATGCAGTTATGATACCAGTCAATATGAAGATGTTTGCTATGACAACTGAGCAAGGGACAGCCGCGTCTGAAACGGCTTTGTGCGAGATTTGCATAAAGAGCAATTCAGCAGTGCAAATTGCCCGTGATGCGGCTAGGCAATCAACAGACCTACAACCTGATCAAGAGTTTGCAGATTGTACCGGAAATGAATCTCTCTCGTGTTGCGCGTGTGGCAAATCCACATAGCATAGTTTCTTCGTGCCGAGAGATAACGAAAGGAGCAACGCAATGCCAATCGAATCACACAACGGAGGCGGAATGACAATCACGGGCAAGGGAGACCTGCCCAGCGGTGGGCTGAGTTTCTTCACGCTCATCAACGCCTACCAAGCGGCCAAGATGCATGTGCAGACTGGCGGACGGATGCGGCTGACGAGGACCGCGACTCCCTCGAATCTCGTCCGCGTCCTCAACCAACACTACCCCGACCGACCCGATGGGCCGTTCAAGGGCCGCACGATGTCCGTTCTGTTGAAGCAGATCAAGGCCGAGGTTCAGCGACAGAACGACCTCCACCGAGCCAGCCTTGACGAGGCGCAGCGAGCAGCCTTCGACCGAATCCTCAACGAATCGTGAACCAGCAATAATCCCCCTTATGGGGGATTTTCTATTCTGCGCACGAAAGATGGGTGCTAACCCACATACGACAACCAAGACGAACCAAGAGACATGAGCGACACAACCATCGGCCACACGAACCACGACGAAGAAACCGCAACCGAGAACCTCCGCGAGTTTGTCGAGAACACGGCAGATGCCGACGACCTCGCCCGACTCGTCAGTCTGGTACTCGATGGCGACATCGTGACGGTCACGATGAACAACGGCGCAACGAGCCAGCCGTTCCACGACGGGCACCTGCTGACCGCTGGCTGGCGCATCGTGATGGTTGGCGAGAAGGGCATCGAGGGCGAGACTCTTTACTGGTCGAACGATGAAGGATGGGTGGGCCGCGAATCCGCCACGCTTTTCACGAACGACGAACGGGAGATTTATCCGTCTATCCCGCAGGGAGGCAAGTGGGAGTACGCCCATTCACTGAACGACCGCCCCACATACGATGAACTCGCGTCGGCCCTAGAGGGAATGGTGGTTGAATGGGGCAGCCGACGCGACCAGCAGAAGGCCCTCGACAACGCAATCGAAATCCTCAAGCGACTCGGAAGGGACCACGAATAATGACCGATACATGCGAGCGGTGCGGAGCGCGAGGCCGCGCGATGACCATGAGCAAGTTCAACACGGAGATGATCTGTACGAGCGGCGACAACAACTGCAAGCAGCGCGAGCGCGAGCATCCGAAGTACGCCGAAGCAGACAAGGCAGAATGCGAGGCCGTGCGGCGAGGGGAAACCAACTTCCCCGGCATCGGCAAACCCTCAGACCTCTAACGGAAGGAGCGCATGAGCGACAAAGAACCCGACACGCCCAACATGGAAGAAATCACGGTTCACGGCACGAAGGCATGGACCTACGCGACCGTGGGAGGCCGAGACTTCAAGGTCCACCAAGACGAAGAAGGCGATATCGAAATCCAAGAGCGGACAGGCGAAAACACCTGGGTTCACCGCTACGACAGCGGATACGACACGCTGGCCGAGGCGATTCTAAACCACGCCGCAATCAACGACGAATTCTGATTCCTTTCTCCCCGCAAGGGGGATTCTTTATAGAAGATGGGTGCAAAACTCACGCTATGACAGTTGCGTGCGGTCCCACATACGAAAAACTCCGAGCATCAACACATAACGAAAGGGGCATGAAACATGCAAAGGCACGAAGTCAACGCAATCAGCGAAGAAATCATGGGCATTCTTGAGGCGGCGCAGGCCGAGGGGAAACTCCAGGGCTACGACATCAAGCGCGGCAGCGGTCGATTCGGCGCGAGCGGATTCGACATGAAAATCAGCATCACGCCCCAGCGAACCGATGCCGACCGCGCACGCATCGCCAACACGCAGACCGATGAGTTGGTCCGCCGTGGGCTCGCGGCACCAGGCACCCCTATCATCAGCGGAACGCAGCGAGGCGAAATCGTCAAGGCTCGGCGGAGCCGCTACCTTGTCAAGGGGTTCGGCGGCAAGTTCGATGGTCAGCAGTTCACGACGCTGTTTACCGCCTGCCGACTCGATGCGCCCGCCACCGCGAACGCATGACCCAAACCCCCGCAAGGGGGATATCATAGAAAAGATGGGTGCCTGACCACATACGAAAACTCGCATCGCCCGATGACCATGAAAACAACTTTCCTACCATCGTTTGAGGTTTGCGACATCGAGGGCAACGAGCATATCGTGGACATGCTGCTTGCCGAGGCGGACGACGACAGCCGCATGGTTCTCATGTTCGTGCCCGGCACGACTGAGACAGCCCCCGCCGATTCGTTGGAGTTTCACGACAACGAGATTCAAGGGTGGTGGGACCACGCAATGCCACACATGAGAGAGGCCCCGTGCGTCTGCGAGCCCTGCACAACAGACCCCGGCGGTAACTGCGTCAACTGCCTGCGACCCGCTGGGCCTGTGACCAATCTCGACCGATTCGTTGAACTCGCGGGCGACCTTATCCGCGCCGACGAGAGGCGAGAGGATACGGGCAACGCCGCCCGTGCGCTCCGCGAGTTTATCGTGGACACGCTCAAGCGACCCGACCCGCTCGGGCTCATCCCTTCCGACATGCCAACGCTTGCGACCGTCACGGAGCAGGGCGAACTTATCGGACAATCGCCGTGCGGAAGGGACAACAACGGGTGCGAAGAAGAATACGAATACGAGGGGCATAGGTACATCGTCGGATGGGAGCCGGGCAAGGATTCGTGGTTCTATCGCAAGGAGGAAGAATGACCCTCAAGGAAATACTCGAAGCCCTCGACGGCTACGGGCTCATCCTGACAGATGACGAACTCATCGAAGAAAGGTTGAAGGAACTGGGTATCGACATCGCCAAGCCCGTGCAGTAAGCCAATAGAGCCCAGAAATGGGTTCTTTTCCGCGCACAAAAGATGGGTGCTAGCCACATACTACTGCGTGCTGCTATCATTCACTGATTGGAGGCAACGATGCAAGTAAAGCAGGCCGTGGATTTCGCTGAGCAGTTTCTACGCAAGGTCGTCGGACCTGGCATGTTGCACCGAATGGCCCCCGAGCCGTGTCCCGAGGGGACTTTCATCGGGCAGTATGACAGCAAGGCGCAACTCTACAGCGTCGCCATCAAGCCGACGCACGACAGCCGTGGCACGCCCTACATCTCTGTTCACATTCAGACCGCCGACGATGCCGAGAAGCGCAGCGGCGACTGGCGGATTTACAGCGAGGCGGGCGATTGGGATTTGCCGCGCCGTCCGCTTTGCCCTTGACCCACATACGAATACCTGCCCGTCCCGTAGCATGAAAGGAGCAACGACATGCGAACCGCTTACCACTACAACGGGCACCTCATCGACATCTGGGAGGACCGCGAGGACGATAACATCAAACTGTTTCATGATGTGTTCCCGCCCGGCGCGTGGACCGGCAAGGGCGAAGTCACGGGCCGCGACTGCCGCGCCTGCAAGATGCTCGACCTATCACCGTACGGCACGAACGACCTCACGCTCTGCGCCGCGATGATCGACCTCGGATTCCCGACCCGCGAGGACATTCTGCCGAACGG
>CEWJ01104931.1_pt1 | contig 52004 bp, 52 predicted proteins | sample 350291 | NCBI WGS metagenome assembly CEWJ01 (sample SAMEA2622923, study PRJEB7988) | marine metagenome | isolation source: saline water (ENVO:00002010), including | reverse complement strand
ACTGGAAGGCATACCTTGAGGGCACAGGGTTGTTGAATCTTTCCAGTGTGGTTGCTTATCAGAGTGACAGCCTATTTAGCTGGTTGATTTTTAAACAGCCTATTGCCTTTTGGATTTTTCTTATTTCAATTTTCGCAGAGACCAATCGCCTTCCGTTTGACCTTCCGGAGTCTGAAACTGAATTGGTTTCAGGATACAACACGGAATACAGCTCAATGAGATTCGCCCTTTTTTTTATGGGTGAATATGCTGCTATGATAGCTGGATCTGCTCTGATGGTTGTACTGTTTTGTGGAGGTTGGACTCTACCATTTGGAGAATATTTTAATACTCCAGCTCAAGGGCTTGTTCAGGGAATTATTCACATCCTCGTTTTTATAGGCAAAATCGCTGTTTTTCTTGGTCTAATGATCTGGGTACGATGGATGTTGCCGCGTTTTAGGTATGATCAGTTGATGAATATCGGCTGGAAACGGTTCCTGCCGGTAAGCCTGGCAAACATTATCCTGACCGCCATTGTGCTTTGGGCGGCAGCGTAGAGGTCGTAAATGAAAGTAAAACGTGCAAAACTAAGCTGGCTTGAGCGTCTCTATATCCCTTCGATACTGAACGGGTTTAAGGTAACGATGCGGCACTTTTTTTCATGGAAACGATCTGAGGTTTACGCGGACAAACAGTCTAATTTTGCCGCCAAGACGACGATGCAGTATCCGGAGGAAAAATGGCCTGTGCCAACCGGATATCGCGGCGCGCCTTATTTGGTAAAGGATGTCGACAACAGTACGAAGTGTGTCTCTTGTCAGCTATGCGAATTTGTCTGTCCTCCTAAGGCCATTCGAATTACGCCGCCTGGAAGAGACGGTGATGTTGATCGGGAGGGGGCGGAAAAAATGCCCGAAGCATTTGATATCAATATGCTCCGTTGCATTTATTGTGGTTTTTGCCAAGAAGTTTGCCCAGAGGAGGCAATTTTTTTACTCAAGGATTATGTTATCACTGGGGAGAATCGTGAGGAGTTAATTTACGACAAGGAGAAATTACTCTCGCTAGGTGGATTGGATCAACGTGCCTACAATCACCATGTTCAGGAGGGTGTTGATGAGGGCATCAAAAAGTGGGAAAAGAAAACTCAGGACGCTAAAAACCAAGCTGAGTTTCACTAGAGAAAATGGAATCCATTTTGTTCAACATCTTCGCTGTGCTGGCCGTGCTGAGCGCGCTCTTAGTTGTGGTGAACCCTTTGAGCAGAAGCCCGGTGACGAGCGCGATGTTTCTCGTTACTACGATGATCTCTATTTCCGGGCTATTTGTGCTGCTGAATGCGTATTTCCTCGCTGCTGTGCAGATCCTAGTTTACGCCGGGGCGGTGATGGTTCTGTTCCTGTTTGTCATCATGCTGCTGGACGTTCAGGAAACAGCCCGGCGGAAGCTACGGATTGTTAGCCTCGTGATGGGCTTTGTTGCTGTGGGGGCTTTGTTTGGAGTCTATAAGAGTTCGGTCGAGGCTACCTATGAAGATGTCGAAGCCGTTGATGAAGTAGTTGTTGGTAGTACGGAAGCGCTTGCCAGAGGGCTATTCAGTAAAGATAACGGATTTATACTGCCGTTCGAGATTGTCTCGATCTTGTTGTTAGTTGCAATGATCGGGGCAATTCTGTTGAGTAAAAAGGAACTGCGATGATGGAACCCACCTTGAGTCATTACCTGTTGGTAAGTGGGGCATTGTTCTCGATCGGCCTGTTGGGTGTGATCGTGAGGCGTAACCTGTTGATCATCTACATGTCGCTCGAGTTGATGCTCAATAGTGCGAATGTGGCGCTGGTTGCCATGTCGCGATTCTACGGAAAATTGGACGGGCAGGTTATGGTGTTTTTCATCATCACCGTGGCTGCTGCCGAGGTGGCAGTTGGTCTTGCGCTGATCGTAGCCCTGTACCGAAAACGCCAAACCGCCGAGGTGGAGGATTTGGCGACGATGAAACTTTAAGATGGAACTCGCTGCATGGCTCATCTTCTTGCTGCCGCTGATTTCAGCTGTGACGATCGGTATTGGTGCGTTCCGCTCTAAACCGATCAGCGCGGGCATATCCATCGCAGCAGTTGTGGGGTCATTTATCCTGACATTTGTTATGGTGGCCAACGGCTCGGAGTTCCCAGATGGGCAAGGTCCAAGTCCTAAGGTCAGTTGGCTGCGGTTAGATGGACTAAGTGTGGACATCGGTTTGAAGATCGATGGGTTGAGCAAACTCATGCTCTGCGTTGTGACCGGCGTTGGCAGCCTGATTCACATTTTCTCGCTTGGCTATATGAAGGAGGATCGCGACTTCTCCCGTTATTTTGCTTTCCTGAGTTTGTTCATTTTTTCGATGCTCGGCATCGTGTTGGCCGACAACTTCGTGATGATGTTCATCTTTTGGGAGTTGGTCGGCGTTTCGAGTTACCTGTTGATCGGCTTTTGGTTTGATAAACCAAGCGCAGCCGATGCGGCGAAAAAGGCGTTCATGACGAACCGCGTCGGGGATTTCGGTTTTCTGCTGGGTATCCTCATGGTGTGGGCGGCGTTCGGTTCGGTTAGTTTTGATGTTCTGGAAAAGGAGAAGGCGACGGTACTTTGTGGCTTGGCCGGTTTTCTGATTTTCTGTGGTGCGATAGGCAAGTCCGCGCAGGCACCTCTTCACGTCTGGCTGCCGGACGCGATGGAGGGCCCGACCCCGGTTAGCGCACTCATTCACGCGGCGACGATGGTTGCGGCTGGCGTGTATATGTTGTGCCGTGTGTTTTTCCTGATTGAGGGCACATGGGCGATGGAGGCGATTGCATGGATCGGTGGCATCACCTCTCTTATGGCCGCTCTCATGGCGGTTCAGCAGGATGACATCAAACGGATCCTCGCCTACTCAACGCTTTCGCAACTGGGCTACATGGTGATGGTGGTGGGGTTGGGCGGAGAGACTAATAGCGACTATTATAAAATCACCAATGTCGCCGGAACTGATGCAGCAATGTTTCACCTGACGACCCACGCCTTTTTCAAGGCGATGCTGTTTCTCGGGGCCGGGTCGGTGATCTACGCCTGCCACCATGAACAGGATATCTGGAAAATGGGCGGTCTGCGCAGGCGGATGCCGAGGACATACTGGACTTTTTTAATCGGTACACTGGCGCTGTGCGGGGTGCCGTTGTTCAGTGGTTTTTTCAGCAAGGAAGCGATCCTCACAGTGGCGTACAAGGAGAGTATGCCGTTGTTTTTGATCGCAGTCGCGGTGGCCGTGCTGACGACGTTTTACATGACCCGATTGTTCCTTGTCGCGTTTTGCGGCGAGCCGCGCTCGAAACACGCGGAGCACGCGAAGGAAAGTCCGGTCGTGATGACCTTGCCGCTGTTGATCCTCGCTGTGCCGTCGGTGGTCGCCGGTTACTTCAATATGCACGCGCCGGATCCGTTGATCCTGTTCGCCTCGTTGATCGCGGTGGTGTTCGGTGCTCTGTTGGCCAACTCGATTTATCGAAATGCAACCGACGATCCGTTGCCGGTCAGGCTTGGTTTTATTGCCAGAGCGATGAAGGCCCGGTTTTGGTTCGATGAAATTTATCAATGGTTCATCGACAAGGTGCAGGAGCGCTTGGCCAAGCTGGCCGACATCATTGACCGATGGATCATCGCCGGGCTGCTGGTTCGTGGCGCGCACGGCTCGACCGAGTTTGCTGGGCGTGTGTTGCGCCTGGCCCAGACCGGCAACCTGCAGACGTACGCCTTCTGGTTTGCCGCCGGCTTGGCTGCGGTATTGGTGTTTGCGTTGAGTTAGAATGGACTACCTGTTTTTCATAGTGATGCTGCCGCTATTAGCGGGTCTGGTGGTTGGGGTCATTCCCGGCGACCGGATCGGTGCCATCCGAGGTGTCACACTTGGCGCATCGTGGTTGACGGCTCTGCTCTCACTAATTGCTTTTTGTTCGTTCGATCCAAATGGTGGTTTGCAGTTTGTAACTGAATGGACCTGGGTGGAGAGCCTTGGTTTGAAATTTTACCTGGCGGCGGATGGCATCAACATCGGGATCATTTTCATGGGAGCCGTGGTGGCGTTTGCGGCGGTTTGTTGTGCGGGTGATGTCACGCATCGTATCAAGGAATTTTACTTTCTGCTCAATCTCATGATCTGCGGTATCCTCGGTGCGTTCGCCTCGATGGATTTGTTTTTCTTTTACTTTTTCCACGAGCTGGCGCTTGTGCCGACCTTTATCATGATCGGAGTGTGGGGCAGGGGGCAGAACCGGAATTACGCCACCTACAAAATAACGCTTTATTTGAGCTTCGGGGCGCTGCTGGCGTTGATCGGCTTGATTGGCGTCTACGTGCAAACCGGTGCAGAATCATTCAGTATTCCGGATTTGATGAAAGCGGTGGAGGAGAAACCGATCACGGAATCCGCGCAACAGTGGATTTTTCCGCTGCTGATGTTTGGTTTTGGTATTCTCGTTTCACTTTGGCCGTTTCACACATGGGCACCGCTCGGTTACGGTGCCGCACCCACGGCCACCGCCATGCTGCACGCCGGGGTGCTGAAAAAATTCGGTTTGTACGGACTCATCCGCGTGGCGATCCCGATGGCACCGGTCGGGGCGCAAGGCTGGCTCGAGGTGATGGCTTGGTTGGCCTTGGCCAACCTCCTGTTTTGTGGCTTGGTTGCTGTACGGCAAAAGGATTTGAACCTGCTGATCGGTAACTCGAGTGTGGCGCACATGGGCTTCATCTTTTTGGGTATCGCCAGCCTTAACGTCATCGGGTTGACCGGCGCGGTGCTGGTGATGATCGCCCACGGGTTGCTTGCGGCACTTGCGTTTGGCTTGAGCGGCCACCTCTATCAGCAACACGGATCACTCGATATGACACGGATGGGCGGTCTGTTGCGCAAGATGCCCTTGGCCGGGACGGCGTTGCTGATGGCGATGATGGCCGGATGCGGTCTACCGGGTTTTGCCAACTTTGCCGGAGAGATCACCATCTTTTTTGCAGCGTGGTCGGCTGGTTTTCAGACCATCACCGTGATCGCCGCGTGGAGTGCGCTGGTCATTGGCGGCCTCTACATGCTGCGGGCTATCCGAAATATTTTACACGGTCCACAGGGCGACGATTGGGACAACGCGTCCGATGCCAAGCCGTTGGTGGCGACAGCGTTTGGCCTGCTTTTGGCGATGTTGCTGGTGTTCGGTTTTGCACCGAACCTGTTAACCAAGCGCATCAATGGCGAGGTGGAAAAAATCGTGCGCTTGGCCAAGCCGGAAGGCGCTGCGCCGGAAAAAGTGGAGGTTGTGAGGAGATAGCGGCATGGGCGATCAACTAAAATTTGTCCAACTGGAAATGATGGTGGTGGCGCTTGGCCTGCTGGTGCTGATTGCTGACCTCGCCATGGCGCCGTCGCGTCGACGCCTGTTGGGTTACCTGTCCGCGGCTGGCTTGTTCGTGGTGTTCCTACTCAGTTTCCGTGATGGATACACGGCGCTCGTCAACGAAAGTACCGAGGCGTTTTTCAATTCGCGCTACAAGGTCGACGGCCTGGCGCTGTTTTTTAAACGCTTCTTTTTGATCGCGGGAATTTTCGTGCTCGTGTTCGCCGTCGATTTTTCCGAGCGATTGCGCTCCGGCATGGCCGAGTATTATTCGTTCATCGTTTTCGCCCTGTCGGGAATGATGTTCGCCGCGTCGGCCAATGATTTCAGCATGCTTTTCGTGTCGATCGAGTTGATCACGATCACGTTTTATATCCTTGTTAGTTTTCAGCGGCACCGACTCCACTCACTTGAAGCAGGGGTGAAGTACCTGATTCTCGGAGCGGTCTCGTCGGCGTTCATGATTTACGGAATCGCGCTGGTGTTCGGCGTGGCGGGCAGCCTGCAGTTCGACGATTTGCACGCGCAGCAGTCCGAGTTGATCCAGAGCAAGGTGTTTCTTTTCGGCATGCTGTTCCTGTTTGCCGGGTTGGCGTTCAAGATATCCGCCTTTCCGTTTCAGGTCTGGGCGCCGGACGTGTATCAGGGTGCCCCGACCCCAACCACGGCCTTCCTTGCCGTGGGATCCAAGGCGGCCGGTTTTGTTTTGTTGATTCGGCTTTTGGTTGCTGCGGTTCCGGAAGTGACGGCGGAATGGACGAGCGTATTGCTGGTCATCTCTGCCCTGACAATCCTTTACGGAAATCTCTGCGCCCTGCCGCAGCGCAACCTCAAGCGCCTCCTCGCCTACTCCGGAATTGCGAACGCCGGTTACCTGCTCATGGGCATTGTGGCGCAGTCGGAGGAGGGCACCGTGGCAATCCTCTACTATCTTGCCGGTTACCTGTTCACGGTGATGGCTGCCTTCATGATCATCAACCTGCTGACGAAAGAGGGTGAGGGCGAAGACATCTCCTGCCTCTCCGGTCTTAGCAAGCGCTCCCCGTTCCTTGCGTTCGCGATGACGCTGGCTGCGGTGTCGCTGGCCGGCATCCCGCCGTTGGCCGGGTTTTTCGGTAAATTCCTGCTGGTCAAGTCCGTCGCCACCGAAGCGTTCGGTAACACCTGCTTTTTTGTACTGCTGGCCGTGGCTGTTTTTGGCGTGGTCGTTTCCATCTATTATTACTTTGGGATCGTCCGGACGATTTTCTGGGGAAGGAGAAAAGCGGATGAACCGACTCCACCGCCGGTGACCATTGGGCTGCCGGTTCGCATCGTGCTCGGGTGCTGTGTGGCGGCGATGCTTTACCTTGGCCTGCTCCCGAACAAGCCGGTCAAGTGGGCTGAAACCGCCGCCAAGGTGGGGGTAACCAGCAAGTAAACCACGGGCTTACCGACGGGCGAATAGCTTGCCGGGCAACTGCTTGGCCAGGCGCTTCATTTCCAATCCCAACAACGCCACAGAGACGCTCGACACCGGGAGGCCGGTCCTGTCAATGAGCGTATCGATCGGCTGCTCGGTTGCGTCCAATACGTCGAGGATCTTTTGCTCCGTCTCGGTGAGGTTAGCCAGGGGCAGGTTGGGTGAGTCGTCCGCTTGGCCAAGCGCCAGATTTTCGAACTCCGCGAGAATGTCATCCGCATTTTCGCAGAGGACTGCGCCCTCGCGGATCAAGTTGTGGCAGCCGCGGCTCTGCGGCGAGTCCACCCGACCGGGCACGGCGAACACCTGCCGGTTGTTGTCCGCCGCCATATTGGCGGTGATCAGCGAGCCGCTTTTCAGGTCGGCCTCCACCACCACGGTGCCAAGCGTCATCCCGGCAACGATGCGGTTGCGGATTGGGAAGCTCTGCTTGTCGCCCTTCCGGTTGAAGGGGAACTGGGTAAGCACGGCGCCGTTCTCCGAGATGCGTTCGTACAGCTCCGCGTTTTCCGCCGGGTAAACAATGTTGATGCCGGTGCCGAGCACGGCGAGGGTTCGGCCCTTGGCCGAGAGGGCGCCCTGATGCGAGGCGGAGTCGATGCCGCGCGCGCCGCCGCTGACCACCGTGATGCCTGCGCCGGCAAGTTGGTACGCGAGTTTGCGGGCGGTGTCCTGGCCGTAGTGGGTCGTCCGGCGCGCGCCGACCATCGAGATGCTGTTGCGATCCTCCGGCAACAGCCGGCCTTTCACGTAAAGCACGATTGGAGGATCGTAGATTTCCCGCAGCAACTCGGGATACTCGTCGTCCTCCTGAAAAACGAGCCGCGCCCCGAATTCCTCGACTCGTTTCAGTTCACCGGTCAGGTCGGTTGTGGTTTCCCACTGTCGAATGGTTGAGGCCAGATCATCCCCGATTCCCTTCACACGCCTGAGCGCAGGGAGCGGTGCCTCGAGCACCTTGGTTGCCGCCCCGAAAAACTCGAGCAGTTGGCGGGTCCGAATCGGCCCGATTCCCTCGAGTAAATTCAAAACCACCAAAGCCTCACGTGGAGTCATGGCTGGAAACTAAAAACGGATGGAAGAAAAACCAACAAAAAAGACGGCCGTTCGGCCGCCTTTTGGAAAGATGTTGGGCGTTGTTAGACTTCTGAGGTGCAGGCGTCGTAGAATTCGAGGAATTGGTTTTTTTCCTCGGTGTCGCGGACGCGCATCGCGGCTCGTGGGTGCTGGTTCAGAATGCCGGTGACGACGTAGGGGATGAGGGCGCCCCACTCCTTGGTTCGCCGGAGCGGCATGAGGTGATCCTGCAACAGCTTGAAAATGGGGCGCAGGTTGAACTTGGGGTTTTTCAGGAAGCCAAGTAGCAGTTCCATCGGGCAGTTGCCAGCGCCCCGGCCAAGGCCGAGCATAGTGGCGTCGATCCGGTTGGCGCCTTGGATGATCGCCTCGATGGTGTTGGCGAAGGCGAGCTGCATGTTGTTGTGCGTGTGAATGCCGACCTCCTTACCGGTGGCGTTGGCCATGGCGACATACTTCTTCACCAGTGCGCGGATTTGCTCGTGGTAAAGCGCGCCGTAACTGTCCACAACCACCACGGTCTCGACCGGTGTCTCGGCAAGAGTCTCGAGGGCCTTGTCGATCTCGGAGTCGGCCACGGTGCTGATCGCCATGATGTTGCAGCAGGTCTCGTAACCCTTATCGTGTGCGTCCTTGATCATTTCCACCGCGGTAGGAATCTGGTGTGCGTAGGTGGCCACACGGATGCAGTCGAGCACGCTCTCGTCGGACGGGAGGATGTCGGTTTTGTAGTCGGTTTTTCCGGCGTCGGCCATTGCGGTGAGTTTGAGGGGTGTGTCGTTTTCACCGACGATGCGGCGGATGTCGTCCTCGTCGCAAAATTTCCAGTCGCCAAAATCGGCCCGGGCAAATTGATCCTTGGAGGCCTTGTAGCCGAGTTCCATGTAGTCGATGCCAGACTCGATGCAGGTGTCGTAGACGGCCTTGACGAAATTGTCCTCGAACTTGTGGGCGTTGATCAGGCCACCATCACGGACGGTGCAGTCGAGCACCTTTATTTCCGGGCGGAATGTCACCCAAGGCGCGTTTTCTTTCGGTTCACTCATGATATTCTACTGGCCAAATGAGTGCATCGTGCGATGAAAGTTTGCCGCGACGTTCACACTCCTTGGCGAAAAAGGGCGACAAATCTCGTAAAAACTGGGCTAAAAGAAAAGCGTTAAAAGGGCCAAAACCGATTTTTCTTTTCCGCTTGTCCAAGCGCTATTTCGCGTAGATGGCGTTGATTGGGTGGATGTCGAGGATGTTCGGGTGGATGCCGCCAATGCGATCAGGATGATAAATGTTGATGCCGACATAAAAGAAAAGCGGGAAGATTGGCAGTTCGTCGTTGATCAACATGGTCTCCGCCTGTTGGAACAATTCGTGACGCTTGGTTGGATCGGTGGTGGCATTGGCCAAGCGGATGGTTTGGTCGTATTGCTCATTGCTCCAGCCGGTGCGGTTGTTGCCGTTCTGGCTCATGAACATGTCGAGAAAGGTGTTGGGGTCGTTGTAGTCGCCGATCCAACTACTGCGCGAGACGTGGTAGTCCAGCGCGCTTTGCGCGGAGAGGTAGACCTTGTTTTCCGCCTGTCGCAGCTTGATCTGGATGCCAAGCGTCTCTTTCCACATCCGCTGCAGCTCGACGGCGATGTTGCGGTTGAGTTCGCTTGAGTTGAAGAGGTATTCAAAGTCGGTGGGGAAACCGTTGCCGTCCGGGTAACCGGCCTCGGCTAGCAGCCGCTTGGCCAAGCGGACGTCGTGCGACAGCCCCTCCGGCGAGGTGTAGTTACCGGTGCCGGGTGGGACAAAGTGCCGGGCCAAGCGCTCGCCGCCCTTGGTGTATTTCTCGACGATCCTCGCCTTGTCGACTGCCAGCGCCATCGCCTTGCGCACGCGGGGATCATCGAGCGGTTTTTTGGTTGTGTTGAACCGCACGAAGTAACTGCCGAGGTAATCGAATTTGTGAAAACTGGGGTGGGTGCTGAGCGCGTCGAGCAACTCGGTGGGCACGAGGCTCTTGTCCCAAATCACATCCGCTTGGCCGGCCTCGAACAGGTTGATCGCAGTAGCCGGGGAATCGACCGGGAGAAAATCGACGATGTTGTTTTTCGTGTTGGCGGCATCCCAGTACTGTTCGTTTTTCCGCAGCCGAACCCGGTCGCGCACGTTCCAAAAGTCGAGCGTGTGCGAGCCACTGACCGAGAGGGGGTTGCTGAGGCACCATTGGTCGCCGTGTTGCTCGATGGTTTTTTGCGGCACAACAGCGAGCGTCCAGAACGCGCACAACTCGAGGAAAAACGGGGTGGGGCCGGTCAGTTCGACTCGGACGGTCTGTGGGTCGACGGACTTGGCACCGAGTTGGGTGAGGTCGGAGATTTTGCCACTGTTAATCGCCTCGGCGTTTTTGACGTAAAAAAGCATGCCGGCATAGTCGCTGGCAGTGAGCGGGTTCACGGCGCGTTGCCACGAGTAGACAATATCGGCGGCCGTGATCGGCTCGCCGGTGGACCAGCGGAGATTCTCCCGAAGGTGAAAAGTATAGACCGTCCCGTCGTCCGAGATTTCCCAGCGCTTGGCCAAGGCCGGCTCAGCCTGGGCGGTGACGGCGTTGAATCGGGTGAGGCCCTCGAACATCGCGGAGACGATCCGGCCATCCGCCTGGCTGGTGATGATCGCGGGGTCAAGCGCCTCGGGGTCGGGGCCATTGATGACAGTGAAGTCGGCCCGGTCATGCCGCTGAAAGCAGCCCGCTTGGCCAAGCAGCAACAGGCACAAAAAAAACGTTCCCGCCAATCGCACAGGAACGCTTTTGAAAGTCATGGGCGACCTCCGGTTACTTCTCTTCCTCGCCTTCGGCGGGTTGTGCCGGAGTCTCCGGAGTCTCTGTGGTGGCTGCGTCCGGTGTCGGTGTGGTCTCGGTGCCAGTCGGGGGTTCGGTGTTGTCCGTGTTTTCCGGTGTTCCCGGTGCGGTTGCCGGAACCTCGGTGCCGGCTGGGCCCTGAGTCCCGGGCGCGGTTGGCGGTTCGGTGACTTCCGAATTTGCGGCTTTGGGCGCCTCGCTCAATCCTGACTCCAGTACGCTTTTGTTCCCGTTGTTGCCGATGACGGCCAGCACAAGGCAGAGGATCAGGAAGAGGGAGGCGGAATATTTGGTGAAACGGGTGAGGACGTTGCCCGCCCCGGCACCAAGCGCCATGTCGAGCGCGCCGCCTCCGAATGCCAGACCGGAACCGGATTCCTTTTTCGGTAGCTGGATCAGGATCAACAGCACCAGGAAGAAACAGTTCAGAACCAGTACGGTGGTTAATAATGTGATAAGAATGCTCATGTTCGTTTGTCGTTAAATTGAGTTTTTAATCAGCTCGGAAAAGACCCGCACATCGAGTGAGGCTCCGCCGACCAGGGCGCCGTCTACGTCCGGTTGGCTCATCAGTTCCCGGGCGTTATCCGGTTTCACGCTGCCGCCATACTGGATGCGCACCGCCTTGGCTGTGTCGGCATCGAACAAATCCGCCAATAGGTTGCGAATGAACGCGTGAACCTCCTGCGCCTGCTCGGCGGTGGCAGTTTTGCCTGTACCGATGGCCCAGACCGGCTCGTAGGCGATGACCGTGCCGAGCATTTCCTCCATGGTCAAGCCCGCCAAGCTGCCGCGCACCTGTGTGCCGACAACGTTCTCGGTGTTGCCTGACTCGCGTTCCTCGAGTTGTTCGCCCACGCAAACGATCGGCTTTAGGCCGGCCTCGTGGGCGGCCTTGGCCTTGCCAGCGATGAGTTCGTCCGATTCGCGCTGATACTCGCGGCGCTCGGAGTGGCCGAGGATGACGTACTTGGTGGAAAATTCCTTGAGCATTCCGGCGGCGATTTCGCCGGTGTGGGCGCCGTAGCCGTTCTGGCTCATGTTCTGTGCGCCGAGGCGGATGTTGGAATCGATGACCGCCTTGGAAACTTCGCTCAGTGCGGTGAACGGCGGGCAGATGGCGATGTCCACTTCCTTCACTTCCTTGAGTTCCCGAACCAAGCCGTTGGCCAGGTCGAGCGACTCGGCCACGGTCTTGTTCATCTTCCAGTTGCCGGCAATGATCAGTTTTCGTTCTTTGTCCATTCGATAAAATTATTTGTCGGTGAGTGCGGCGACGCCGGGGAGTTCCTTGCCCTCGAGAAACTCGAGGCTCGCTCCACCGCCGGTGCTCATGAAGGTCACTTGATCACCGAGACCGGCCTTGTTCAGCGCTTTCACGCTGTCGCCTCCGCCGATGATGCTCTTGCCTCCGGATGCGGTGGCGTCGCATACGGCACGGGCCACGGCGAATGTGCCGGCGGAAAAGCGGTCGTCTTCAAAAATACCCATCGGGCCGTTCCACAAAATTGTCTTCGCACCGCGGATAACCTCGCTAAAGGTTTCGGCGGAGTTGGGGCCGATGTCCACGCCCTCGACATCGTCGGGGATGTTTTCGCTATCGTTCACCCGATGATCGCCAAAGGCGAACTTGCCATCAATCTCGGTTGGCTCGGCTACGACGTTGTCGGTCGGAATGAGAAACTGCACGTTTCGCTCAGCGGCTTTGTCGAGGGCGGCCTGGGCAACGTCCACCTTGTCACGTTCCACCAGCGACTTGCCAACCGTGAGGCCCTTGGCCAGCTTGAACGTGTAAGCCATGGCGCCACCAATGAGTATGGTGTCGGCCTTCTCAAGCAGGCGGTCGATGACCTTGATTTTGTCGGACACCTTGGCGCCGCCAAGGATCACGACGAACGGGCTTGCGGGAGATTCGAGTTCGTCGCCGAGGAACTGCAGTTCGCGCTCCATCAACAGGCCGGCCGCGCATTGGCCGCCGCGGGCGGCGATGACGCCGGCCACGCCTGCGGTGGAGGCGTGCGCCCGGTGGGCGGCCCCGAAAGCATCGTTCACGTAGACATCCGCATTGGCCGCGAGTTGCTCGGCAAAGGCTGGGTCGTTGGATTCCTCCTCGGCGTGGTAGCGGACGTTTTCCATTAGCAACAAACCGCCGTCCTCCAGTTGATTCACGGCCTCGGCAACCGAGTCGCCGACGCACTGGTCACAAAATGCAACCGGTTGGCCGATAAACTCGGCGAGCTTGTCGGCCACGGGGCGCAGGCTCATGGAGGGGACGCGTTCGCCCTTGGGTCGGCCGAGGTGGGCGGCGAGGATAATCCTGGCGCCCTTGTCGATCATGGCCTTGAGGGTGGGGAGGGTGGCGCGGATTCGTGTGTCGTCGTTGATCACCATCGCGCCGGCCTGTTCGGCCATCGGCACGTTGTAGTCCACGCGTGTAAATACGCGTTTGCCCTGCAAATCCAAATCGTTGACTGTGAGTTTCGCCATTCGTTCCCCCGAAAAGGGCGGGAAATCATACCGGTGCCGCATTGAGTGTCAACGGTTATGTCCCTGAAAAACGGCTATTTTCCGCTGTTTGAGCGCTTGGCCAAGCGGACGGTCGTCTTGGTTTTTCAGTTACGCTTGGCCAAGTTGTTCACAATCGCGTAACACGCTTGCCGACCGGCCTTTGTCTCTCTACTGTCTGCCGCGATGTCTGGCTCAGGGCCTAAAGCCATCCTCGCGCTGGAGGATGGGACGATCTTCGAAGGGCAGGCGTTTGGCGCAACCGCGTCAGTCGCCGGGGAGGTTTGTTTCAACACCTCGATGACGGGTTATCAGGAGATTTTGACCGATCCGTCCTACAAGGGGCAGATCGTCACGATGACGTATCCGTTGATCGGCAACTATGGCGTCAACGAGCAGGACGTCGAGTCGTACCAAACCCATGCCAGCGGATTCGTGGTGCGTGAGCTCTCGCCGGTGGTCAGCAATTACCGCGCTGACTATTCGCTTGGGGAGTACATGGAGCGCAACGGCATCCCGGGCATTCAGGGTATCGATACTCGTGCGCTGACTAAAAAACTGCGTCTTCGGGGCGCGATGAATGGCTATCTCACCACCGAAGAGGGCGCCACGGCCGATGACGCGTTGGCCAAGGCCAAGGAGTGGCACGGCTTGGTCGGGGTGGATTACGTCAAGGAGGTATCTCACAAATCCGAGTTCGCTTGGGATGAAAACGACGAGTTGAGCCCGGCGTTCCGATTGCCCTACGGGCCGAAGGAATTGGATGGGCGAATTCAGCGTGATCCGATGCCGGCGGCGGAGATTCCGATCGTCGCCTATGATTTCGGAGTGAAATACAACATTCTGCGCATGCTGCGGCAGAGCGGCTTCAAGGTGACCGTGCTGCCTGCGAACACACCGGCCGAGGAGGCGTTGAAGCACAACCCTGCTGGTGTTTTCCTGTCGAACGGCCCAGGCGACCCGGCCGCGGTGACGTATGCCGCGGAGGCCGTGGCGGAGTTGCTGAAAAAAGGGCTGCCGACATTCGGCATCTGCCTTGGCCACCAGATTCTCAGCCTCGCGATGGGCGGGAAGACCAGCAAGCTCAAGTTCGGTCATCGCGGCGCAAACCAGCCGGTTAAGGATTTGGATTCCGGCCGGGTGGAAATCACTTCACAAAACCACGGCTTCACCGTGGACGCCGATTCACTGCCGGATGACGTTGCGGTGAACCGGATCAACCTCAATGACCAGACGGTCGAGGGGTTGCGCCACAAGACCAAGCCGGTTTTCTGTGTGCAATACCATCCCGAGGCGTCGCCCGGGCCGCACGACTCAAGCGATCTTTTCGGGCAATTCCGTCAGTTGGTCGAGAAGCACGGATAACTTGGCCAAGCGCTTGGCCAAGCGGAGGAAATTGGGGCTACTTTTTGATCCGGCGAAACTCGACCGGGTTGACGAATAGGTTTTTGTTATCCTTGTGCTCTAGGAAGGCGCGAGTCAGTTCGGCGGTCTTCTTTAATTCATCATCCACCAGTTTCTCGTTCAGAAGTTTGATTTCGAGTTTCGCGTCCGATAGCTGGTAGGAGGCAACGTGATACAGGCCTTTCTCCCCCTGATCCGGTGGTCCCTCGTTGGAACCGATGGCCTGCAACTGGACGCATGAGACTCCGCCGACATTGACAGGTTAGGCCCGGAAATACATGGCGTTTTCCCCGACGGGATAGTGGATGATGTATTCGGTGCTGGAGAATTTCAGTATCATCATCCGTTCCTTTTCCTCATCCCGGTCTTCGGGAACTGTCTCCCAAAGGCCCAGCACAGCCGGGTCGATCGGAGTGGTATGTTTTTCCGTCAGGGGTGTCTCGTACTCACAACCGCACAAAAAAAGGACAGCTCCCATTAAAAGCGCTGTCCTGTTTTTCATCATTATGATTAATTCGATTAACTTGCCGGGGCCTCCTCGGCGGGTGCGGCCTCCGTTTCGGGTTCCGGTTCCGGCAGGGGATTGCTGCTCTCCACCCGAACCTTGAGGGTGGTTCGGACTTCTGAGTGGAGGCGCAACTCGACCTCGTGATCGCCCACCGTCCGGATGGGTTCCTCGATGTGGAGTTTGCGGCGGTCGAGCTTGATTTCGAACTGCTCCAGAAGCTGGTCGATGATATTCGCCGGGGTGACGGAGCCGTACATTTTGCCGGTCTCGCCAGTCTTGGCCTTAATGACGAGCATCAGGTGCTTGAAGCTGGCCGCCAACTCCTTGGCGTCCTTGGCTTCGCGCAACTCGCGTTCTTGCCGTTGTTTGCGGAGGGCTGCCAGTCGGCGTTCGTTGCCCTGTGTCAGCGGAATTGCGAGGCCCTGCGGGAGCAGGAAATTGCGGGCGTAGCCGGTGGCCACGTTGACCTGATCGGATTCCGCACCCAGCCCTTCCACGTTCTTGATTAAAATGACGTCGGTCTTTGCCATGTCTGTAAGTCGTTAAATTGGTTTTTAGTTTTAAAATGGGACATCGTCGTCCGAGGGGCCGTCTTCGAACGGCGGTACGTCGGATGTAGGCGCGGGCGCGGGCGATTGGGGCGCTCCTCCGCCACCACCGGCTTGGCCACCGCCACCGACGAATGTAAAGCGATCCAGTACAACACCCAAGCGACTCCGTTTTTGCCCTGTGTTTTTATCTTCCCATTGGTCTAGTTTGAGTCGGCCTTCTATAAGGATCGGTTTACCCTTCTGCATATATTGGCCGATAGTCTCAGCCTGTTTGCCCCAAGCATCTACATCCACGAAAGTGACTTCTTCCTGCTGCTGTCCCTCGGCATCCCGCCACACGCGGTTAACGGCAAGGGCCAGCTTGGCCACCGCGGTGCCCTTGGGGGTGTAGCGCAATTCAGGATCCCGGGTCAGGTTGCCCATCAAGATGACTTTGTTGAAGCTTGCCATGTCGGGAGGTTAAGCGGTTGCGCGGTGAAAAATCAATCGGTTTAAGCCGGCTTGGTGAAGAACACCCGGAAGATGTCCCTGATTTTCAGCAGGCGTTTCTTCAGGTCGTTTGTCGCATCGGGGCTACTCTCGAAGCTTACCTCGATGTAGTAGCCGTTCGGGTTTTTCCGGTTGGCCACACGGGAGAAATCCTGAAGCCCGGTCGCGTTGAACTCGCCGACCTTGCCGCCGGCGGAGTCGATCTCGGCCGAGATGAGGTTCTGCACCTCCTCGACGGTGTTTTCACGTCCCGCTTCCTTCAGGATGATCGTTCCTTCGTATTTCGTCATCTTTCTTCTCTTTCGGTGGGGAAATATCCCCGTTGTAATTGTTCATGGCCGCCTGCAGGCCCCGGCTCATCCAGCATTCGAGCTGATCCGCCGCTTTTTCCAGCACCTTTTCCAGTTGGCCGGATTCGTCCTCGGTGAATTTGCCGAGCACAAAACCGGACAGATCCCGAGCCGGGGCAGGTCGCCCGATCCCGATCCGCAATCGCGGAAACTCACCGGTACCGAGACACTCCCTGATGGACTCGAGTCCGCGGTGGCCGCCGGTGCCTCCACCGGGTCGCATGCGCAGCGTGCCAAGCGGCAAATCCAAGTCATCCAGCACGACAACAATGCGATCGGCCGGGATTTGGTAAAATCTGGCCAGCGGCGCAACGGTCTTGCCACTTACGTTCATGTAGCCCTGCGGTTGGCATAGCAGGAGAGTTGCATCTCCCTGATTGCTCTTGGCCAAGTGGGCGGTAAATTTTTTATTCACCTGCCAATCCAAGGCCAAGCGCTTGGCCAAGCGCTCAAGCGTCATGAACCCGATGTTGTGTCGGGTGCCGGCATATTCCCTTCCGGGATTGCCCAGACCCACGATGAGGAATGTATCTTCCATGGTGGGCCGTCTCAAAGAACCAAGCGAACGGCATCAAGCGGTTCGCTGTTCGAACAAAATCAATCTTCCTTCTTTTCCTCTGCGGGAGCATCTCCGGCTGCGGAGGCTTCGCCCTCTGCGGGTGCGGCCTCGCCAGCTTCCCCGCCTTCCGTCTCTTCGGCCTTGGCCGTGATACGGGAGGCAGCCACGGCGATTGCCCGTGACTTGGGATTGCCCAATGCGGAAACGCCCTCGGGGAGTTCCAGATCACCGAGCAGGATGCCTTCGCCCACCTGTAGGTGACTGGTGTCGGCTTCGACTGTTTCCGGAATGTCCGCCGGTTTGCCCTGAAGAGTTATGGTGTGGAATAGAGTCTGCAAAATACCACCGACTTTTACACCCTCGGCCTTACCGGTGGCGAGGAGTGGCACCTTGGCGGTGATCACGCTGTCATCGGTCAGGCGTCGGAAATCGACATGGAGGCAGAGGCGGGTGATGGGGTGCTTTTGCACATCCTGCACCAGCGCCATGCTATTGGTGCCATCCATCTCCAGTTCCACGAGGAAGTTTTTCGCCGAGGTGGACTTGACGGCGTTCTCGAACTGGACGGACTCCAGCTCGATATTTTGAGGGTCGCCTTCGCCGTAAAGGACGCCGGGCACACGGCCGGAGTTGCGGACTTTTTTACTTCCGGTCGTCTTGGTCAACGTACGCTCATTGGCGGCCAAAGAGATCGCTTTCATGTCTGTCTGTTAAAAATGGCTTCCCCAGGGGGCTTCAGGTGGTGCGGGCTCCCTTGAATCGAAACAGCGAGTTCACTGAGGAATTATTGTGAATCCGCTGGATCGCCTCGCCCAACAAACCCGCAACAGAGAGGGTCGTCACGTTCAGCCCCTCGATTTCGGGGCGGGGGACTGTATCAGTCGTTATCAGTTCGTCAATACAAGAATTTTTCAGGCGATCGATGCCCAAATCATTGAGAATCGCGTGCGAAACCACGGCGCGGACGCTCAGTGCCCCTCGCTCCTTGAGAATCGCCGCCGCGTTGACGAGTGTTCCGGCTGTTTCAGTGATGTCATCCACCAAAAGTGCGTTTTTTTCCTCGATTTCACCGATGATACCCACCGACTCAGTCTCCGTGGCGCTGGTGCGGCGCTTGGCTACGATGGCGAGATCGGCCGAAAGCATCTCCGAGTAGGCGTGGGCCATCTTCAATCCACCCACATCCGGGCTGACCACCACGAGATCCCCGTTTTTGTTGTACTTCAGGTAATCAAACATTACCGGCGATGCGTATAGATGATCCACCGGGATGTCAAAAAAGCCCTGAATCTGCTGGGCATGGAGATCCATCGTGAGGAGCCGGTTCGCGCCGGCTGCCACCAGAAGGTTTGCCACCAGCTTGGCCGAGATCGGGACGCGCGGTTGATCCTTGCGATCCTGCCGGGCGTAGCCGTAGAACGGCATCACTGCGGTGATGCGGTCGGCGCTGGCTCGCTTGAGCGCGTCGATGATGATGAACAACTCCATTAGGTGATGATTCGTCGGGGGGCAGGAGGATTGCACCACGAACACATCCTCGCCGCGGACGTTCTCCTCGATCTTGGCAAACGTCTCCCCGTCAGGGAATGCTTTGAGGGTAATCTTGCCCGGCTCGATGCCGATCGTGTTGCAAATGGACTCGGCCAAGGGCAGGTTCGAATTGCCGGCAAAAATTTTCACGACGGTCTGGTTCAGGTTAGGGAGTTGTCAATCACCGTGGGCCATCCCACGACTGGGACCGGAAAGTAACAATTAAGTAACACCAATCAAGCGCATTCAGACGAATGTGGATATTTTTTGAAAACCAAGGTCCCGACTACTTGGCCAAGCGCTTGGGCAAGCGCTAGAATTGCTCGAGGAAGCGCTTGTCGTTTTCGTATAAGAGGCGGATGTCGTTGATGCCGTAGCGGATCATCGCGATGCGCTCGATGCCGAAGCCGAACGCCCAGCCGCTCCACTGCTCGGGATCGTAGCCGACATTCTCAAACACCCGAGGGTGCACCATGCCGCAGCCGGCGATCTCGAGCCATTCCTTGCCCATCTTGCGGACGAGCGGACTGCTGAAATCGATCTCGAGGCTCGGTTCGGTGTAGGAAAAGTAGTGTGGCCGGAATCGCAGCTTCATTTCCTTGCCAAGCAGTTCCTTGAAGACAAACTCCACCGTGCCCTTGAGGTCGCCAACGGTGACGTTTTTGTCGACGTACAGCCCCTCAATCTGATGAAAAGTGGGGTTGTGTGTGGCGTCTGCCGTGTCCCGGCGATACACGCGGCCCGGCACGATGATGCGCACCGGTGGGGGCGTCTTTTCCATCACGCGAATCTGAACCGAGGAGGTGTGCGTGCGCAGGAGCGGCCGCTCGTTGGTGTTGAGGAAAAATGTGTCCTGCGTGTCGCGAGCGGGGTGGTCAGCCGGGGTGTTGAGCGCGTCGAAGCAGTAGTGTTCCGTCTCAATCTCGGGGCCATCGGCCACGGCGAAGCCGATTTTGCGGAAGCTGCGCACGATGTCCTCGGTGACCTGTGAGAGCGGATGTTTTTTGCCCAGCGGCCGGCGTCGGCCCGGGGCGGTGAAGTCGGTGGCGTGCTTGGGGGCGGCCTCGGCCAGTTCCAGTTCCTCGCGTCGGCGGTTGAGCGTTTCGGTCAACGCAACCTTCGCCTGGTTGACGGCCTTGCCGACGGCGGGGCGTTCCTCCTTGGAAAGGCTGCCCATCTGCTTGAGCAGACCGGTGAATTGGCCGTTGGTGCCGAGGTACTGGACGCGGACATCATCCAGTCCAGCCAGACTGTCGGCGGCCTGCAGCGCCTGCAGGGCGGCATCCTTGATCGGGTCGATTTGGTCGGTGAAGGTCATTCGGAACAGTTTCTCCAAAAAGAAAAAGGGCGGCCATTAAAAGCCGCCCGTGTAAAAAGTCAAACTTGGCTGTGGCTTAGCCCTTGGCCTCGAGCGCGCCCTTGGCGGTGTTGATCAACTCGCCGAATGCGGCGGAGTCGGTCGCAGCCAGGTCGGCGAGGACCTTGCGGTTCACATCGACGTTGGCTGCCTTAAGGCCCTCGATGAAACGGCTGTACGTGATGCCGGCCTCTCGGGCGGCGGCGTTGATGCGCAGGTTCCACAAGGCGCGGAAGGTGCGCTTCTTGTTTTTGCGATCGCGATAGGCGTATTGACGACCGTGCTCGAGCGCGTCCTTGGCATAGCGGTAAAGCTTGGAGCGGCGAAGGCGAAAGCCCTTGGCGGCTTCGAGGGTGCGCTTGCGGCGTTTGCGGGAGGCGGCTGCGTTTGTAGCTCTCATTGTCTGTTACAGAAATTGATTAGTGGGAAAACGGGAGGTTCTCCAATACACGGGCGTGGTCGGTCTTGTCGACGAGGGTGGCGGTGCCGAGCTTGCGGCGGCGCTTGGCATTCTTGCTGGCCAAAAGATGTCGTTTACCAGGGCGGTTCCGGACAATTTTGCCGGAGCCGGTGATTTTGAAACGTTTGGCGACCGCCTTACGGGTCTTGATGGATTTCAGTTTTCTTTGCATCTGTGATTGGCCCTTCCTCCCAAAAAAGGGCGGGAAAACTAAGCAAAGCATCCAACCGAATCAAGCCCTTTTCCCCAACATTTTTCACTTTTTTATGATGGAGTCCGATTGGCCAAGCGGCTACAACTGCCGCCCCGATTTTACTGAGAATGAACAAAAAAGCGATATTTGCAGTAGTTACGCTTGGTTTGAGCCTGATTTCAGGCCAAGCGCTCAACGAAGTCATCTTCGAGGACAAGGATTTCTCCAAGGACGGTTGGAGCGATTTCCGGGACATTTCAAACGGCGCAGGCTGGGAGGTGCGCAGCCGGGAAATGGGCGGTCTCGTGCAGGGTGTGGTGCAGGAGGTCACCATCGAGGGGGCCGGCGGCGTCTACCTGAGCACTGGCGGTGATAACCACGCCTCCGTTTTTCGTTTGGACGGGACGATCCGCGCCATTCGCGTCCGCGATGGCCAACGGACCGTAATCGGCGAGGCGGAGGTGTCCGGTAAGGCGGAGGTTCGGATTGGTTTCGACGGTGCATTTTTCATTTACGAATACCGCAGCGGCGACAAGTGGACGCGCCTCGGCAAGTCGGACATCATCGGTTTGGTCTCCTATCGGGGCGGCATCTCCACCAACAACCGCGCCAGCGACATGAGCAACTATCGAGTGGTCAAACTCGACTCCCTGCTCGGTGTTCGTTTCGGCTACACCGACACGCCGAAGATTCCCGGCACACCGTGGGTGGTGCACGATCCGTTCCGACCGCAGCCTCGCCAGATCAATCCCGGCACCATTTCGCCGGTCGACAATCCCGGCATGCCGCCGTCCGATGCCATCGTACTGTTCGACGGCACCAACCTCGATGCGTGGGAAGACGGCAAGGGTAAGGCGCCCAAATGGAAGATGGGTGACGGTTTTTTTGAGTGCCAGAAAAAATCCGGGACCATCCGCACGAAACAAAAATTTGGCAGCGTGCAGTTGCACATCGAGTGGGCTGCGCCGACAGAGGTCAAGGGCAGCAGTCAGGGGAGGGGCAACTCCGGTGTATTCCTTGCCGGCTTGTACGAGGTGCAGGTGCAGGACAACTACGACAACCTGACTTACCCTGACGGGCAGGCCGGTTCGCTTTACGGTTATCGGCCTCCGCGCGTGAACGTCACCCGGCCGCCGGGTGAGTGGCAGGCGTACGATATCATTTTCGAGATGCCGGAATTTAAGGACGGCAAGGTGGCGAAGAAAGCCAGGATCACGGTCCTGCACAACGGCGTGGTGGTCCAGCACGGCGTGGACATCCCGGGCATGCTCGGCCACAAGCGTACACGCCCCTACCGTGAGCACGGCCCCGGCCATATTCAGTTGCAGGATCACGGTAACCCGGTGCGCTACCGCAACATCTGGGTGCGTGAACTGAGGCCAACCCAGTAGGCGTGGCCGACGAGCAATTGCAAAAAGTTTCCGCGGCGCTTGGGCTGGAAAAGTTCAAGCGCCACATTTTTCTTTGCGCTGACCAAAGCGAGCCGAAGTGTTGCGCGAAGGAGGCCGGCCTCGAGTCGTGGGCGTTTTTGAAAAAACGGCTGAAGGAACTCGGCCTCGTTGGGAGCGAGCCGGCGGTGTTCCGGACAAAGGCCAACTGCCTTCGCGCGTGCGCCAACGGCCCGATCGCGGTCGTGTACCCGGAGGGCACGTGGTATCACTCCTGCACCCCGGACGTGCTCGAGCGTATCATTCAGGAACACCTCATCGGGGGTAGCGTTGTTGCGGAGTACCAATTCGCCCGCAACCCGATGGCTTCCGCCTAGCGGATCAGTCCTTGGTCAACCGGGCGGCGTAGGCTCCGTCGGTGTGATCCTCGACGGGGTGCAGCGTACGTTCCGTTTCCAGTTGCCACCCCGTGTTTTCCTCGAGAAACCGTTTTACGATCTGCCCGTTTTCCTCCGGCTCAATGCTGCAGGTGCTGTAGACGAGCGCACCGCCGGGACGCACGAATCCAGCCGCCCGCGCGAGCAGTTGAATTTGCGTATCGGTGAGGTAGCGGGTTTCCTCCGGGGAAATCCTCCAACGCAGGTCGAGCCGCCGTCGCATCACCCCGGTGTTGGAGCAGGGGACATCGACCAGCGCCTGATCGAATCTCGGGGTGGCATCGGCGAGTGTAGCCTCCGCTTGGCCAAGCGTGGCGCAGGTGACTCCGAGTCGTTCACAGTTTTCCCGCAGCAGGCCAAGCCTTGAGTCACTCGTGTCGGTGGCGGTGAGTTGGCCTTCATTGTTCATTCGCTCGGCGATCAGGCCGGTTTTGCCACCGGGCGCGGCGCAGAGGTCAAGCACCGCTTGGCTGGACTTGGGGTTGAGCATATCGACGGATAACAGCGTGCTCGGATCCTGTATGTAAAATAGGCCGTCACGAAAACTCGGGACTGATTCGATGGGCGGGTGGCTGCGGAGCCGGTAGACTGTGTTTGCTGGCGCCCAGTCGCAGTCGAACACGGTGGCCTCGACCTGCTCCTCGTCCCAGCGCTTGGCCAAGGTCTCCGCGTTGGTTTTCAGTCGGTTGAGCCGGGCGTAGGTCGGGGCGGGTTGATTGTTCCACTCGAGTAGTCGGATGGTTTTCTCGCGCCCCCAGCTTTGCTCCCAGTTGTCGAACAGCCAGTCGGGGTGCGATTGGCCAAGCGCTGGGCGATCCTCCTGAATGGTGGAAATGTCGCGAAAGATTGTTTCCTTTTCCCGGAGGAAACGGCGGATCATGGCGTTGATGAAGCCTGCCTGACCTACGCATTTATTGCGCTTGGCCAAGCGCACGCTCTCATCGGCGATGGCATGGTCGGGAATGCGGTTGAGAAAGAAAATCTGGTACAGACCAAGCCGAAGAATTTCCTGCACGGCCGGCTTTTGTTCGCGGCCATCGGTGGCCCGCTCGATGAGCCAGTCCAGCAGTCGCCTCCAGCGGACACAACCGGAGACCAGTTCGCGGGCGAGACCGGCATCGGTAGAGGACAGCTTGGCTTCGCGAAGAGTGTCAGTCAGCAACCTCTCGGCTGCGGCTTGTTGCCGTTGCGAACGAAGTAATGTGTCGAGCGTAATTTGTCTTGGTTTCCCGCCTGCCACGGGCGTATGATGCCCGCTTCGGCGCGTCACGCCGAGAAATACCTGATGAGCACAATGACAGAGGAAGGAATGTCTACCCCTGAATTAGAGACCGAATCGACCGTAACTACTGAAACGGTTGAGCAGTCGGATCAGCTCCAGAGCGAGTTCAAGCGTCTGGTTTTGGACGGCAAGTTGGACCCGAAAGTAACCGATGCGCTGACCGCGCTGGTGAGCGCCGGGTTTTGTATTCACCGCTCGTGGGGATTTGGAAAAATCACCACGGTGGACACGTTGATGGCGAAGATCACCATCGATTTTCAATCCAAGCCGGAGCACTCGATGGACCTCGGCTTTGCGGCGAAGATTCTAAAGCCGCTCGATGGCGACCACATCCTCGCCCGCAAGGCGACCGACCTCGCCGGCCTCAAGCGCATGGGCGCGCTGGATCACCTGGAGTTGATCAAGCTGGTTATTACGAGTTTTGGCGGGCAGGCCACCGTGGCTCAGATTCAGGAATCGCTCGTGCCGGATGTCATCGAGGACGACTGGAAAAAGTGGTGGGCCGATGCCAAGAAGGAGATGAAAAATGACGGGCACTTTCAGTTGCCGGTCAAGAAAACCGAACCAATCATTTACCACGTGCAGGAACTCTCTGCTCACGACCAGTTGTTGAGCAACCTCCGCGATGCCAAGGGCTTAAAGGCACAGATCGCTGCCGCCACCGAGATTCACAAGGGAATCGGCGACGCGGAAAACAAGCATGATGTGATCGGCGAGGTGATCAAGATTTTGAATCTCGCCATCAAGAACCACATGAACCTCAAGCCGTCGCTCTCGCTTGAAGCGATCCTGCTGCGGGATGCCATCCGCACAGACATTGGCATGGAGGCTGGGGAGGGCGAGATTGAGGCCTCTTCTGTTTTTGAAAAAGCGGAGGACTTGGCCGAGGTGATAGAGGGCCTCTCCGCCGCGAAACAAAAACTGGCGCTGGATGCCTTCCGCCTGGCTCACACCGATAGCTGGGTTGACAAATACCTCGAGATCTTGAATTCAAGTGGTCTGCGCCTGGCGGGTGAGTTGGCGCAGATGCTCATCGACGCCGGTCATTTTGATAGGTTCAAGGTTCACCTTGAGCAGTTGGTTAGCAAACACGAGGCGAGTACAGACCTGATGCTTTGGTTGGGCAAAAATCGCTCGGACAGCTTCGCCGACATTCTTGGGCCGGAGGTGTTTGGTGCCATGATGGCTGCGATTGAGCAGGATCGGTTCAACGAGAAAAAGACCAGCAAACTCGGCGACTTCATCATGTCCGATCAGGAATTGATCACCGACCTGATCGGCTCTGCGGACGTCGAGGTGGTGGAGGATCTGGTGCGGGCACTGCAGGCGACCATTTGTTTCGACGACATGGACAAGCGCTCGTTGCTGGGTCGCATCGTTAAGGCCTATCCGTCGATTCAATCAATGATTTCCGGTGACCAGACCAAGGACGACAATCTTTTGATCGTCTCCTGGCCGAGCCTCGAGCGTCGCAAGAATGAGTACGAGGAATTGGTCAAAAAGAAGATTCCTGCCAACTCAAAGGAAATCGCCATCGCTCGGAGCTACGGTGACCTTCGCGAGAACCACGAGTTCAAGGCTGCCAAGGAAATGCAGAAGGTGCTCATGGCTCGCAAGGGCGAACTGGAGATCGACCTTACTCGCGCGCGGGGCACTGACTTCAGCGATGCCTCCGTGGATCAGGTCAGCGTGGGAAACAAGCTGGTGGTCACCAATCTCGAGAGCAACAAGGAAGAGACCTTCGTCCTGCTTGGTGCATGGGATGGCGATCCGGACAATCAGATTCTGAGCTACCTCACTCCGCTTGGCCAAGCGTTCCTTGGAAAGAAGCCGGGTGATGAGGCCGAGTTCCAGATCGACAACGACACCCGTCGTTATCGCATCAACACCATCGAGCGCCACACCGTCGCTGGCCCGACCGTGACGGAAGACGATGAAGAGGCGGAGGAAACTGCTCCGGCCGAGCCGGCACCGGCTTCACAAGCTGAATAAATTATTGTGAACCCTTTCTCAGCCCGGCTGCTTGGCCGGGCTGTTTTGTTTTCAGGCCAAGCGAAGCAGTTGATTGACGAGTGACTGGGCTGACCCCGCGTATCCGCTGCCGAACAGGTTGAAGTGGTTCAGCGTGTGATAAAGCCGATAAATCAGTTTGCGAGTGCCGTAGCCTTCTTCAAGCGGCAGCACCGACTCGTAGCCTGACCAAAAATCCGTTCTAAATCCTCCGAACATCTCGGTCAGGCCAAACTCGGCTTCGCGATCGCCGCAGTACGTGGCGGGGTCGAAGATGACAGGGCCACCATTTTCATCGGACGCAACATTTCCGCTCCAAAGGTCGCCATGCAATAGCGATGGCTTCGTCTGGTAGCCGTCAAAAAAGTCGTCCAGTTGTCGGAGCAAATCCTCGCTGCCGTTGAATGCCATTCCGTTTTGTTTGGCCAGACGGAATTGGAAGCCAAGCCGGTGTTCGCGCAGAAACTCCAACCAGTCGTCGCCGGCGAGATTCGGCTGAGGGGTGGCGCCGATGGTGTTGTCCCGATGCCAGCCGTACCTCGACTGGGGAACGGCATGCAGCCTGGCCAGACGTTCCCCGAGTTGGAATTGTGAACCACCGCCACCCAGGTTGATGAATTCCATCACAAAATAAGCCTGTGCCCCGGTCGTGCCGCTGCAGATCGGGGAGGGGACGCGGATGGTTTTCGTCCCGGCAATCTCGCGGAGTCCGTCCGCTTCTGCCTCGAACATGTCGATAGCCCCGGCATGGTTCAGCTTCACGAAGTAATTCTGATTACGCCCCTCGAGCCGGTAGGCGTCGTTGATGCAACCGCCACCGACAGTTTGTTTCTGGAGAATCTCGAACGGCTCTCCTGTTGTCTCCGAAATGTGAGTGGCGATCGCTTCCCACATGAGCGGTTAACGGTCGATCTGTTGGCGGACGTGTTCCAGCAGTGACGCGCAGCCGTCCTCGAGCAGGTCGAGCACGGTTTCGAATCCCTGCGCACCACCGTAATAGGGATCCGGCACTTCCTTGGTGGATGACTCGGTGACGAAATCGCAGAAGCGCTTGATCTCTGCTGAATATTTCCCGGCCGGGGCCATGTTCAGGACGTTTTGGTAGTTGTCCTCGTCCATCGTCAGGATCAGGTCGAACTCGTTGTAGTCGGCCTCGTTGATCTGGCGCGCCTGTCCCCCGGTGATGATGTTGCGGTTTTGCGCCGCCGCGTGCATGCGGTGGTCGGGCGGTTCGCCGTTGTGGAATGAGATGGTTCCGGCGGAGTCGCACTCGATCTGTTCGCCCAGCCCCTCGTTCTCGACGACGTGCCGCATCACGGCTTCTCCGGCGGGGGAGCGGCAGATGTTTCCCATGCAAACAAACAATAACCGGTAAGGGCGCATGAGCGGAGACTACCGACCCGCCTGGCCAAGCGCAAGGAGGGCGGCCAGGCGCTTGGCCAAGCTTGAGTTCACTTGGCCAAGCGGCTAAACAGGGCGTGTGAAGCGTCGAACATTTTTGGAAACCAGCGTCGCCGCTGGCTTGGCCTACTCCTCGATTACCACCACTGCGGCCGAGATCGCGAAGGGGCCGGTCAAGCGGGTCGCGCTGATCGGCAGTGGCTGGTACGGCAAGATCGATTTATTCCGCCTCATTCAGGTGGCACCGGTCGAAGTGGTGGCGTTGTGTGACGTGGACAGCACGATGCTTTCCGAAGCGGCCGGCGAGGTGGCCAAGCGGCAAAAATCAGGCAAACGCCCCAAGACCTACGCCGACTACCGGACGTTGCTCAAGGAGAACGACCTTGATTTGGTTTTGATCGCCACACCGGATCACTGGCACGCACTGCCGATGATCGATGCCGTCAAGTCGGGCTGCGATGTGTACGTGCAAAAACCGACGAGCATCGACGTATTGGAAAGTCAGGCGATGCTGGCAGCGGCACGCAAGTACGATCGCGTTGTGCAGGTGGGCACGCAGCGCCGCAGCACTCCGCACCTGATGGAAGCAAAGGAAAAGATCGTCGACGCCGGGTTGCTCGGTAACATCGCCCACGCGGAGGTTTGCTGCTACTATCACATGCGCAACCGAAGCACCCCGGAGGATGCCACGGCGCCGGAGAATTTGGACTACGAGATGTGGACCGGCCCGGCCCCGATGCGTGCCTACAATGAGCTCTGTCACCCCCGGGGTTGGCGCGCGTTCATGGAGTATAGCAACGGGATCGTCGGCGACATGTGCATTCACATGCTCGACACGGTGCGCTGGATGCTCGGCCTCGGTTGGCCGACGAGCGTGGTTTCGCAGGGCGGCATCCTTGTCGACAAACAGGCCAAGGCCAACACGACCGATACTCAGACCGCCTGTTTTGATTTCGACGACCTGCAGGTGGTCTGGCAGCACCGCGCGTGGGGACACGCGCCGGATCCGAAGTACCCGTGGGCGGCCTTCCTCTACGGCGACAAGGGCACGCTCAAGTTGAGCGTGAACAGTTTTGATTTCATTCCGCGCAACAACCGCGGCGGCCAGGCGAAACCGATCCATCGTGATTGCAAAATGGAACTGGAGGAATACCCTGAGGACAAGACTGAGAAGGATCTCGAGCGCCATGTTGCCCCAGCGGTGCGCGTCCACATGCTTGATTTTCTCAACGCCGTGGCCAAGCGGAGTCGCCCCGTCGCGGACATCGAGGAGGGGCACATTTCCACCGTGAGCTGCCTGTTGGCCAACATCTCCCAGCGGCTTGGCGGACGCTCGCTGCGATGGGATGCGCAAACCCATCGCGTCATTGGCGACGAGGAGGCGAACAGGTTTCTCATCCGCCCCTATCGCGAACCCTGGATTCATCCCACGCCCGAAAATGTCTGACCTCTCTTATCTTCCTGCCGGTTACCACAGCGTCACGCCCTATCTGCTCACAGAGGATGTGGGCAAACTGCTGGATTTTATTCTCGAGGCCCTCGATGCCTCCTAGCGAAAGCCATCGCAGTCGGTTGGAAAAGGTGATGGAGCCGATGGGTCAATTCTACGGCGACCGGGGCGGCAGAGTCCTGGTTCCGTTCGGAAACGAGTGGTGGTTCGGCACCCGGAACGAGGAGATCTCCAGCGGGGGATTGGCTAAGCGTAGACGTGAGGCCCGCGGGCGTTAAGCGTCGCGAATCGCTTTGCCAAGGACTTACCGGTCGGTCAGTGGCAGCAGGATGCTGAAGGTTGTGCCGCTGTCGCCTGGCTTGATCTTGATGCGGCCGCCGTGCGATTCAATGATCCGCCCCACGATGGCCAGGCCGAGGCCAGCGCCGTCCGGTTTGCTGGTGTTGAGCAGGGAGGTGAACGCCCGCTCGCGAGATTCTGCATCCATCCCGCAGCCGGTGTCACGAAACTCGATGCGGACATGCGTCGGCGCTGCATCGCCCTTGTTTAATTGAATCGTGCGCGACTCGATGATCAACGTTCCCCCGTTTGGCATCGCCTCAAGCGCGTTGAGTGTGAGGTTGAGGAATACCTGACTGAGCTGCGGGCCATCGGCTTTTACCGGGGGCAGATTTGCCTCCGGCTGAATCTCCAGTTCGACATTTTGCTGGGCCAGTTTTCTTCGAACGAGAATCTGCAGGTCGTCGATCAGTTTGTTAATATCGGTCGGCTTGAGCGACGGCTCGGCGTTGCGGGCGAAGGTGAGGATCTGCTCCACGATTGTGTTCAGGTGATCCATTTTTTCGCCCATGATCCGCACGTCCTCGGTCCGGGGATCGTTCTCCGGAAACTCAAGCCCTAGTGAATGGTAGAGCATCTTGAGGACTGTCAGGGGGTTCCGGATTTCATGGGCCACCTCGCCGGCGAGTAGCCCAAGGGCGGACAGTTTTTCGTTTTGCCGGAGCAGTTCCTCAGACTCGACGATGCGCTCAATCAGTCGCGCCTTCTCGATCGCCAGCGCGGAAAGCTCGGCCAGCGCTGTGGCAATGTGGATTTCGTCGTTTGAAAAAATGTAAGTCTCCTCCTTGTACACGTTTAGTGTGCCGATGGCGTTTCCGCCGAACACCAGCGGAATGCTGAGCATGGCGACGAGACCTTCCTCGCGCGCTATGTCCTGCTGCTGGTAGGCGTTGGATGTTTGTACGTTTTCGATTTGCAGCGGTTTTTTCAGGTCGACGACCGAGCCAAGGAAACTTTCCGTAATGTCGACGCCCGGCTTGTTGAGGTAGGCTTCGCCCGCACCGTGCGAGGCGACAAGGGTGAGGTGGTTGCAGGACTCGTCGAGCAGTTGCAACGCGCAGGTCTTGGCATTCATCAGACTGGCGGCTTCGCGGGTTATAGCCGCCAGCGCCTCATCGAGATCGACTGCGGAGTTGATCGCCTGGCCAACTGTTATTAGTGACTCGAACAGGTTCGCGCGGATGAGGGATTTCTCGTAGAGGAACGTATTGTGAATGACGAGGGCAGCCTGGCTAGCAAGCTCGGTCAACAGCGCGAGATCGTTTTCATCGAATGCCTCAAGTTGATCAGAGTCCACATTGACAACCCCGCTAAGCACGCCGTTAATTTCCAGCGGGACGGCGAGTTCCGACCGGGTGTGTTCGTGTACGGGGACGTAGCGTTTGTCGGCACTGACATCGGGGACGATGGCGGACTTGCCCTGCTGGGCCACCCAGCCGGTGATGCCTTCGCCGACGCGGAGTTTCAGTTTGGCGCCCGCAGAAAGACCGTGCGCCGCCTGAATCTCGAGAAACCCGTCGATCGGGTTGATCAGAACCACTGAGCCGGAGGTGGCGTTGACGAGGCCGACCGCCTCGCGAACGATCAGGTCAAGTGCCTCCTGCTGATCCAGCGTGGAGTGGATCACCTTGCTGACCTGATAAAGCCGCCTGAGTTGCCCGGGACTGATGGCGGGGTGGATGGGAGTTTCGTCGCTCACCGCTTGGCCCATGATGGAACCGGGGCGGGGATTTCACAAGGCTGCGTCGTTGGCAGGGCGTAACCTCATCCAATGATCAATGGTATCATTCGAGCTGAAATTGCATTCTTTAGTTCTGGCCCTGTTTGTTTCGCTCGTGGTTACCGGCTGCGGACATCACAAACACCACCGTGAAGATGGCGAGAAGGAACACCGCCACTCCGGAGCAGCGGGAGCACAAACAGAATCGTGACCACAAGCGGGAGAGCCTTACCAGGAAGGTGATTCGCTATCCGTTTAGGATGACCGGCTAAGCCATCGCGGCTCCGTTTCATCCTTTCAAGGCCACGCGCAAGGCGGTGGGGCGCGACGCTGGATGTTCCGGAAAAGGCGATTGAGTCAACTGTCGGGGCGTTGTTCGGCTACGGTGAAGATTGTGGTTATCGGAAGCGCCGCCACCTTGATCGCGAAGAGAAGCACGAGGAGCAGGAGCATCAAAATGAAGAGAGGAATGATCTCGACTCCGAAGAGCACGGCGAGGAATGGGAGAAATAATTCCGGCTTGGCCAAGCGCTTGGCCAAGCGGCATCACTCGTAGCGCAATGCTTCAATAGGGTCGAGTCGGGAGGCTCTAAAAGCTGGATATAATCCAGCCGCCAAACCTACAATTGCACTGAAACTTACACCCATCAAAAGTGCTGCACTTGTTATCTCAGGCGTATTCTCCGCAGGTACTAATTGTGTTAGTAGCCATACTGAACCGTATGATGCTGGGATACCTAAGAGCCCCCCTAAAATTGCAAGCATTAAGCTTTCCATTATTATTTGAACAAACACAATGAACCCGGTTGCTCCCATTGCTTTAAATGTTCCAATTTCCCGAATTCTTTCGTTAATACTGGCAAGCATGATATTCATTATGCCAATCCCTCCGACAAGCAAGCTCATGGCTGCTATTATTCCACGAATCACTTTTGCACTGTTTAGTTTTTCACTGATTGTTGCAATAACATTCTCCTGAGTGCGAAAAGAGAAATCTTCAATACCGTTATGAGTTCGCGTCATAATGTTTCTCATTTGACCCATAGCTTTATCCAAGTAGTCAATATTGGCTACCTTAACATCCAAGTCACTTAAAGTTGGATCGGGTATAAATACTTCTGGTTCTGAGGATGAGCTAGAGAATCTGCTTCGAAAGGAACTTGATGAAGAACTCGATGATGACATTTTAAATTTCATCCACATTGTGTTTAAGGGAATATGAACGGCATTATTTCTATGGCTATAACGGCCACCTCTTCTGGATCCGAATCTACTTGTTCTTTTTGGGCCGCTTTGATTTAGAGACTTTTTCAATTGAGCTTCACGGCTTTTTCTTTCGGCCTCTGTTTCCATCTTTTTGTATACACCAATTACTGAAAAAGGAATATAATTAATGTTAATTATTTTACCAATAGCGTTTAAAGGTTCCCCTGTTTCTGAATCTTCTCCAAATAAGTTTGAGCAAATATCAGCCCCTATTACGCATACGTTTTTTGCTGCAAAATCTTCATATGCTGAGAAAAATCTGCCGGCCCCAATTTCGTGAGCGTTCATTTCCATTATTTCTTCCCATACACCACTAAAATCAGAAATGTATGCCCGCTTGCCTTGGTATGTTGCTCGAGCCCTTGAAATTGACATTTCAGGGGATATGCATTTTAGTAGTGTTGATCCCTCCTTTAAGGCATATGCGTCTTTTACTGTAATGCCAGGAGAAAAATCTTTTTTGTGATCCTGATAGCTAGGAGGGTCTTCCTTATCAATATTAATTTTATCAGCTCCTCCGAAAGTCGCCATTTGTTCTTTCATTGCATTTTCCATGCCTTGGACGATTGCAGACATGGTGACCAAACTCATAATGCCAAGAACAACACCCAAGATGGTAAGTATTGACCTGAACCAATGAGATGTAATTTCCCTGATGCCGATTAAAATAGTATTAAAAAGAAACATGTTTTAATCGTATCTTAATGCTTCAATTGGATCCAATTTAGCAGCTTTTATTGCAGGGATTAATCCAGCAAGGCTACCTGTTATCGCACTGAATGAGAATCCTATAAACATGGATTCTACTGTCATAATAGGAGGAGTTGTGTCAGGGGCGTAGCTAGCTAACGCATCAATTAGGAAAGGAGAAGCTATTAATCCTATGATCCCGCCAGAGACTGCCAGTACTACACTCTCAGTTAATATCTGTGAAAACATATCAAGATTTGTTGCGCCTATTGATTTTCTAATACCTATTTCCCTGACTCGTTCGGAAATACTTGAGAGCATTATATTAATAATCCCTATGCCCCCAACTAATAGGCAAATGCCCGCAATGAACATGCCGCTAGTTCTCTCGTTGTAAATCGCTTGGGTAATATCGTCTGCGAACGACTCTTGGGTTTCAAATTCAAAATCTTCAAGTCCATTGTGAGTTCTTAATAATACATTTCGAACTTGTTGTAAGGATTTTTCTAATAGCGAAACATCAAAGATTTTCATTGTTAATTCCGATAGGCTTCTGTCCATTTTGCTGCCGCTCTCAAAGCTGGAATCCAGTTTCGAAACTAATGTATTTAGTGGGATCAATATTGTGCTGTTTTTTGAACTGTAAACTATCATTGATCTCCTACTATTGCTGTCTTTGTACCTCATGCTCCTCCAATCAAAACCCCGTTGTGTAGCCCCTTTGTTCTTTTTTGCTTCCTCTTTCTTTTTTCGGTCCGCTTCAGTCATGTATTCCTTGAGCATTCCCACTATCTTAAATGGCTTATAGTTGATAAAAATTGTTTCATCAATGGGAACTATGGTTTCCCCGTTTTCGTCGTATTCGCCGAACAGTGAATTTCTAACTTCTGTTCCTATGACGCAAACATTTTTGGCGAGGTGATCTTCTATTTCGGAAAACATTCTTCCATGTTCGATTTCATGATCCATGATGTCTAGGGATTCCGGCCAGGTTCCCTGAAGAAGTGTGAAGCGAGTGCTTTTCTCTTTCCTTGTTACTCGCAAATCACTCCTGAAACTCCTTTTTTGAATTATTGGTGTTACGTTATATACTAATGGCGCGTTATTCTTTAAGGCGTATACATCTTTAAGCGTTATGCCTCTTATTTCGTCTTCCAGGTGTTTTTGGTAATCAGGTAAGTCGTCTTCAGATTCGATAGTAATTCGTTCCAAGCCTCCTGATTGCGCAAGTGATTCCCTTAAGAGATTTTCTTTCCCTTTAACAAAAGCTGCCATTGTAACGAGGCTTGCAACACCGCATATAACGCCAAACATAGTTAGAGCAGAGCGAAACCAATGCGCTTTGATTTCCCTGAATCCACTTAATATAATTGTAAGCAAATTCATTTACTTTGATGGCTTTTAATTTTTTGTACCAATATTAAATCTTGGAGTTTGTCCCGAAAGTTTTGGATCAATTTCGTTGGCTATCTTGCCATCTCTGATTTCGATTCGTCTCGGAGTAACTGCAGCTATCTCAGGGTCATGTGTTACAAGCATGACTGTTTTGCCTTCGGTATGTAGTTTGTCAAACATCTGAAGAATTCGTTCTCCAGTGTTGGAATCTAAATTCCCAGTAGGCTCGTCAGCGAAAATTATTTTTGGATTATTAACTAAAGCTCTGGCAATTGCCGTTCTCTGCTGTTGTCCTCCTGAAAGTTGTGAAGGCCTATGTTTGCTTCGGTCTTCCATGTTTACAGATTCTAGAGCGTTCATGGCTCTTTCACGCCTTTCTTTGCTGCTAAATCCACTGTAAATCATCGGAAGTTCAACATTTTGGCGTACTGTTAACTTTGGTAATAGATTAAAAAATTGAAAGACAAAACCGATTTTCTTATTCCGAATGGATGCTAATTGTCGAGCGGATGCATTATGAATCATCACGCCATCCAAATTGATAGTTCCGGATGTCGGGGAATCCAAACAACCAATAATGTGCATTAATGTCGATTTTCCACTTCCAGATGGGCCGATAATCGAAATGAATTCTCCAGAGTCGATATCCAACGTGACGCCATCTAGTGCTCGAATTGTTTCACCGCCAAGATAATAGGTTTTGTGAATATCCCTGAGTTCAAGAAGGGGCATTTTATTGTGTGGGAATTTATTCTTATGGCCTTCCGCTGCCGGGACGCCCCCCACTGCCTCCAGGCCGTCCACTTCCTCTGGGACGTCCACTTCCACCAGGTCGGCCGCTACCGAATCTTTCTCGCATTTTTTCTTTTAAAGCTGTTTTTTCTTCTTCAGTCATCTTATCTCTTGCATCAATTATTTCATCCATATCTAGTTTGCCATTACCATTTTTATCATACTTAGCTACCAGAGGATCTTCTTTTTTAGTTTCTTCAACTTTTTCGCCATCCAATGTGATCGCTTTATCAAGAATATTTTCCTCGTCAGGTTTTTCTAATGAAACCTCATCTCCCTCTTTGAGTCCTCTTTTTATTTCAGCATAATTCAAGTCGCTAACACCTACTTCTATCATTTGTTTTGCGTATTTTCCGTCTGTTTGTTTTACATACGCAAAAGTTTCAGTTTTTTGTTTGCTATCGTTTCTTTCAGTAAAGATTGAAGCTAGCTTTGCAGCGGTCACTCCTTTTGAGTTTGCTACTGGTATTTTAATCGTTGCTGTCATTCCGGTTTTGACGGTTGACGAATCAGTGTTAATTAATTTGATCCTAGTAGAAAAACCTTTAATTCCGCTTTTGATGGTGGCTTGTGGTGCTATTCTTTCTACAACGCCTTCTACGATTAAATCAGCCACAGCTTCAATCTCAATTGAGACTGACTGATTTACTTTCATCCTAGACACATCGGACTGATTGACATGGGATAGAATAATTAAGTTCTTTAGATCTGCTACCTCCATAACCTCAGTGCCCCCACTTTGTCCCCCTGAGCCTGATACCGCTTGGCCAATCGACACGGGTCTTGAAAGTACTGTGCAATCAAACGGAGCGACAACACTTGTTTTGGACAGTTTTTCTGATGTTAGATCATAATCGTTTTGTGCCCGATCCCTTGAAATTTTTGATAGTTCGAATTTGTTTTTGGCAGATTCATAGACTTCCTTTGAAACAAGATCATCCTGATAAAGCTGGCTTGCTCTTTCAAATTCTTTTTGAGACTGAGCAAGTTGAAGATTAGCGCTGTCTATTTGTTTTTTGCGTGAATCAATTTCAATTCGAATATCCTTATCATCCAGTCTGAAAAGCAAATCCCCTTTTTTAACAAAGTCGGAAATATCAACTGCTAATTCTGCAATTTTACCATTTACCTCAGGTCTTACCGAAACTTTTTCAGCAGGGCTGAGTTCGCCAGCAACAGTTACGGAAAAGTTGATATCCCTTTTTTCCACCTTAGTGGTTGTTTGGCGTTGTTTGAATTTCTCATTATTAGCGTTGTTATTTGCTTTTTCGCTATCTCCAAACTGCAGGTAAGCAAGATAACCTGCTGCTAGTACTAGTAATGTAATTACAACATTTTTCATTCGAAAATTTAGATATTTTTAGTCACAATTTCCAGTTGTTAACCGTTCAGCTTGTCAACACCCCGAAATCGTAAGATACGCATTCCAGAAGTGGAAGTTTCAAAAAAACCCTGAAAATTTAGGTAATTGGCCAGGTGCTTAATTAGATTTCGGCTTGTGTGGCTTTGTTGGTGACTTTGACACTGACGTCTTCGGCGATAACGAGGGAGTTTTCTGGAACGCTTTGGATTAAGAAAACGTTGCCGCCGATGGTGCTGTTTGCTCCGATGACGGTTTCTCCCCCGAGGATTGTGGCGCCGGGGTAGATCGTTACGCTGTCTTCGATGGTGGGGTGGCGTTTGCTGCCGCGGAGTTCTTCCACGCGCGAGGTCGATTTCGCGCCGATGGTGACGCCGTGGTAGATTTTCACGTTGTTGCCGATAACGGTAGTTTCGCCTACCACCGTACCGGTGCCGTGGTCGATGAAGAAGTGCGAGCCGATTTTTGCCCCTGGGTGTAGGTCGATGCCGGTTCGGCTGTGCGCCCACTCGCTCATGATGCGCGGGATCAGCGTGACGTCCTGCTTGTATAGTTCGTGTGCCATGCGCTGGACGGCGATGGTCTCGATGAACGGGTAGGCGACGACTACTTCCTCGTGGCTGATTGCGGCGGGGTCGCCGGCGTAGGCTGCCTCGACGTCGGTCTTGAGCAGTTCGCGGATGGTAGGGAAGGTGCCCAGAAATTCCATCGTGAGCTCGCGGGCCAATTGTCTTGGGCGGTCTGCCGTTTTTCCGCCGGGCGGTTTGTACTCGATGCTCTTGGTGATTTCGTCCTCAAGCCGGCCGCTGACGCTGTCCATCAACATCGCGATATCGACCTTCAATTCGGCGGTCTGGATCGGTTTATCGTCAAAGAAACCGGGCAGCAGCAGCCGCAGCAGGTCGGTGGTGATCGTGGCGATGGCAAACTTCGACGGCAGATTCCCGCCGTCCAAATGATTGATCCCGCCCACCTTGGCGTAGGAGGCGATCAGGTCATTGGTCAACTTGGTGATGCTTTCGCTCACGGCGCGAGTATCGGCATTTTGTGGGAAAATGGCAAGGAGACCCCCCGTTTATGGCACGGCCCAAGTAGCCAGCCAATCGGTGCCGTTCCATGAAAACTGTGCACGCCGGTGGGCTGTCGTACCGAGTTGCAGCCAGTCGATCGCGGTGATTTCGCACCGGATTACGGCGAAGTTGTCGTAGGCTTTTGCCAGATCGCCACTCGTTGCCTGACCCTGTGCGGGATCGTCGATGCTCGCTCCCGGTGCGTGCCCCGTGGCGTAGTTGTATTGGTTCGCCTCGGGCACGCTTGGCCAAGCGCGCCGCGTGATGTCGTCATCGTGATGGATAATCGCACGGCCGGTCGCCCGCACCTGTTCCTGTTTTGCTGGATCGAAGAACAGCCAGGCGACACGTGGATCTTTGCGGAAGCCGGAAATCTTGGTGGAGCGGATATCGGTTTGCGCAGTGAGTAACCTTTCTGAGGAGTCTGCGCTGCGCATCACCATCGTGCGCGCGCTGGGACCATTTAGCCCCTGTGCGGCAAGGGTGGGTAGTCGCCAGGGATCGGCCGGGTCTTTGGCCGCCTTGGCCAATCGTTGCCAAATGCCATCGAGTATGGATTGAAATTCGTTGTTGCTCATCGGCTTGGCCAAGTCAAAAACGAATCTGCCCGGCTCAAAAGTCAAAAGTGGCCAAGCGACTTGGTTTCGCCACGAGGCTGCCGTAGGTTTTGCGCCACGATGGCCAAGGCGAGTCGAGAGTTTGTGTATGGGTTGAACCCTGCGTTTGAGGTGTTGCGAGCAGGGAAACGGCGCGTTTTCGCAGCTCACTTGAACGAGGGGATGCGCGAAAACTCGCGCGTAAAAAAACTGGTCAGCCTGCTGGAGCGCAACGAGATCGAGATCGAGTGGACGGACAAGGGGCGGTTGATGCAACTCTCCGGCAGCCGCGATCATCAGGGTGTTGTGCTCAAGACAACGCTTTATCCGTATGCGGAATTTACCGAGTTGCTCGGCGTGCCGAGAATGCTGCTGCTCGACAACGTGGAGGATCCGCACAACGTCGGGGCCATCCTGCGCACCGCGGAGGTGTTTGGATTTACCTCGGTGTGCCTGCCCAAAAAGGGCGTGCCGGAGGTGTATCCGTCCGTCGTCAAGGTGAGCACCGGCGCAACGGAGTTCATGAAAATCTGCCGGGACGATTCGGCCAACGGCTACGCGCGCAAGGCCGCCGAGGCCGGCTACCGCATCGCGGCGCTGGACATGGCCGGTAAGGCTTCGTTGTGGGAAGTGGCGGCGGCGAATCACGAGAAACTGCTGCTCGTCATCGGCGGGGAGGATCGATCGGTGGGGCAGTTCATCCTGAACATGGCGGAGGACGTGGTGGGTATCGAGCAACAGGGGCGTGTCAACTCGCTCAACGCCTCGGTCGCCGCCGGCATCGCGATGTTCGCCCTTGGCCAGCCCAGATAGGTCACTATAATTCGGCCGTGGTTCATACCGGAATAGGTTACGATGTGCATCGCCTTGTTGAGGGGCGACCGCTTTGGCTTGGGGGCGTGGAGATTGAGCACACGAAGGGGCTGAACGGTCACTCGGATGCCGACGTGCTGTTGCACGCGATTTGTGATGCCGTGCTTGGGGCGATCGGCGAGGGCGATATTGGCACTTACTTTCCTCCCAGTGATCCGCAGTGGAAGAACGCGCCCAGCCGCATTTTTCTCGAGAAAGCCTCCGAGTTGGTGGGCAACGTCGGCGGGGCGATCGTCAATATCGACGCGACGTTGATCGCGGAGGCCCCGAAGATTCTGCCCCATGTACCCGCAATGAAGATCGCGGTCGCGCAGGCGCTTTACATTTCGCCCGACCAAATCGGCATCAAGGCAACGACCAACGAGTTGCTCGGTTTTCTTGGCCGCGAAGAGGGCATGGCCGCGATGGCCGTGGCGGCAGTGAACCTCCCGCAATAACAATGGGTGCAAAGGGCGAGATCAGTTGGAAACGCCGCGGCGAGTACGGTGAGCGGATGGAATACTACGCCCGAAATGAGCGTGGAGTCTGGAAGTTCTTTCAGCGCGAGCGCCGTTTTGAAAAATGGGAATCTTACCCCGAGCCGGAATTTGACGACTGGCTGGAGTTGCTGGACGGGGTGCGTCGTCGGATTCCCCGCCGCAAGATGGAACCGGCCGATGAGCAGCGTCTTGTCCGTGCGATCAAGGAAAAGTTCCCGGACCAGAAAGATCAGGTCTGACTGGGGTTACTTGACGCATAGATCCTCCGGGCGCACCGAGAGGCATTCGTCCTGATCCTCCCAAGCGACTGCCGGGTAATAGTCCAGCAAATCCAGCGCGAGCTTGTCACCGTTCTCGAGCAGATATTTTTCCGCCTTAATCGCAGCTTTTTCGAGTTGTCTGTCGTAGTTGTGGGGGAGTTTTATACCGTCTTCTTCCCAGTGGGCGACTGCGTGCACCTTTTCGTACTTTTCCGCCCACTCGATGAGGGAGCTTTTCATTTCTACCGGGAGATCCTCCGGGTGGACGCAGGCCTCGCCGCAGTGTTTGCAGACAAGCCCGACCTCTGCGACATCCCGCGACAGCACCGGAAATAGCGGGGCGCGGCAGCACTCGGCGGGAATGTAGTCGGTCGGCACGATGCCCATGCCCTTGAGCCAGATTTGCCGGTCGTGCGCGGCGCGAGCTGCCAGCTCGTAGGTCAACAGCAGGGGATGGGAGAGCCGCCAAACCCGTCCGGCGAATTGGCCCAGCGTCTGGGCCATCCAGCGCGCGAGCGTCAGATCGTCCATCGCCATGAACACACCGGTGTACTCCTTCCAGAGATGATCAAATTTGGGCTCGAGATCGCGTGACATCGGCGGCGCAGTCTACGACTCAGCTTGGCCAAGCAAAAGGTAAACCGGCACGGCTTGGCCAAGCGCGGTGTTGCCGGTAGACTCGCGCCAGTGTCCGAGTCGCCACCGCATCCCATCGACCAGCCTGTCGCCTCCCTTGGGGGTGTCGGGGGTGAACGGGCGTCGCGCTTGGCCAAGCTGGGCATTCGCACGATTGGCGATCTGCTCTGGCACGGGCCGAAGCGTTACGAGGATAGAAACCAGCCACACGAGATCAAGCGCCTTGCCAAGGGCGACATTGCCACCGTGGCGGGGCCAATCGTGGCGGCCGGCGTCAAGCGCATGCGTGGCGGTCGCAGCCTGTTTGAGTTTATCATCGACGACGGATCAGCGAGGCTTCACTGCCGCTGGTGGAACATGCCGTATATGAATCGCTATTACAAAACCGGCGACACGGTTCACGTCCACGGCAAACTTTCCTATGAGAAACCCCGTTCGATGGATCATCCCGAGGCCGAGGTGGCGGAGGAGGGTGAGGAGTTCATTCACCTCAAGCGCGTTGTGCCGGTGTACCGGTTGACCGAGGGCATTAAGCAACGATGGCTGCGGGCAGTCATGTGGCGCGCGGTGGAGGGATACGCGGAGCAGATGATCGATGAACGCGAATCTTGGCTGGCCGGCGACGACAGTCATTGGCTCCCGCTTCCTGAGGCGTTCAAGGCGGTGCACTTCCCGGATGACATCGAGCAGACGGAGATGGCGCGGGAACGCCTGGCTCTGGAGGAGTTCATCCGGTTCCAAATTCAAATTCAGGAAAAACGAAAAAGGTTTCGATCGACGATCCAGGCGCTCGACTGCACCGGGGACGAGAGGCTGGTGAAGCCGTATATCGAGGGACTGGGATTCACACTGACCGGGGCGCAGCAGCGGGCATGGGAGGATGTCGCCCGCGACATGGCCGGGTCGTTTCCGATGCGTCGCCTGTTGCAGGGGGATGTCGGATCGGGAAAAACCGCGGTGGCTGCCTGCGCCGCGTTGCGGGCGATCGAGAGCGGGTTTAGCGCGGTGGTGCTCGCGCCAACCGAGATTTTGGCGGAGCAGCATTACCGGGTTTTTGGGAACTGGTTTTCGCCGCTGGGCATCACGGTTCACCTGCACACCGGCAGCAAAAAAACACTATGCGAAATCGACCCGGCACAGAGGGAACTGGGGATGGATGACGAAGCATTGTCGCCGGTCGTGGTCGGGACGCATGCCCTGGTGGAGGAGGGGTTTGCGCTCGAGAATATCGGGTTGGCAATCATCGATGAACAGCACAAGTTTGGCGTGGAACAGCGGAAGAAACTGGTGAAAAAGGGACGCTATCCGCACGTGTTGGTGATGACCGCCACGCCGATTCCGCGCACGCTCGGGTTGACTGTTTACGGGGATCTCGATTGCTCCGTGATCGATGAACTGCCGCCCGGTCGGGGCCGCGTGAGGACGTTCGTCCGAACCCCGGAAAGCCTGCCCAAGGTGTGGGGATTTATTCGCGAAAAAATCGTCGAGGGCCGTCAGGCGTACATTGTTTATCCGCGTGTGGATGATCAGGGCAGCGGCAATCTTAAGGCGGTCAATCAGGAGTTTGATGCCGTCCGGGAACAGCTTGCCCCGCACACGGTTGGGCTGTTGCATGGTCGTTTGAAATCGGACGAAAAGGAGGCAGTGATCGGCGGTTTTTTGTCGTGCGAAATCAAGGCGCTGCTTTCCACCAGCGTGATCGAGGTCGGCGTGGACATCCCCAACGCCACGATCATGTTGATCGAGAATGCCGATCGGTTTGGGTTGGCGCAACTGCATCAACTCCGGGGACGCATCGGGCGCGGTTCGCACGAGTCGTTTTGCATTCTCGTTGCCGAGGATGCCACCGAGGAGGGGCAACACCGGCTGGCCGTGATGGAGAATATCAGCGACGGCTTCGAGTTGGCGGAGGAAGACCTGCGTCAGCGCGGCCCCGGCGAACTGCTTGGTCAGGCGCAGAGCGGCCTGCCGGATTTCAAGTTCGGTAACCTCATCGAGGACTGGCGCCTGATCCAAAAAGCCCGCGAACTGGTCGCGAGACACGGGTGAGTCATTCACCAAAAAACCGAAGAAAATTTTCCTCCGCCTGTTCGGCTAGTGACTCGGGCGCTTGGCCAAGCGCCTCGGCGGCGGCCTCATAAACGGCGGCGATATTCGCCGGGTGATTGAGCCCTTGGCCAAGCGGATGGGTGACACGGTTTTCCGGCAGCGTCTGGTCGGGGGCATCGGTCTCGATCAGCAGCCGGTCGGCGGGCACACGCCGGAACACCTCGTGCTGCCGTTTTTTTCGCTCATGGGCAAAGTACCCGGGAAAGCCAAAGTAGGCGCCCAACTTGGCCAACGGCTCGACCATCTCAGCCGGGCCGCCGTAGCTGTGGAGCAGAAATCCACGATCCGGTGTCCGGTTTTCCCGGAGCAACTCGAGGAGCCGTCCCCAAGACTTGAGGCAATGTATGCTGACGGGAAGATAGCGCCTGGCGGCGAGGCTCAACTGCGCGAGAAAAACCTCCTCCTGCTCGTCGTAGGGTAGTCCGGGTTTCCATCGATCGAGCCCGATCTCGCCAACCGCACTTGGCCAAGCGTCGAGCAGTTGCTCGAGCCTGGACAGCCAGTCCGTGGAGCGTTCGGGGACAAACCATGGGTGCAGACCAAAACTGGGTATGACCTGCGGATGTTGCCCGGCCAGTTGGGCCACCATGTCCCAGTCCGATTCGCGGGTTCCGTTGACGACCATTCGAACCAGCCCGGCCTCCGTGCATTCGGCGAGCATCGAAGCGGTGTCGTCGGGGAAGCGGTTGTCCTGTAAATGATTGTGAGCGTCGAACAGCCGCATGGAGTGGGCGTCTATTCGCTGAAGCGCAGACGGAAAAACTGTGCCTGCGATGCGCGTGCGTCCATGGGCAGGCTGACTGTTCCGTCGTGGTCGTCAATATTTTGGGCCACGATCCATTGTTGGAGGTCGTGGCTTTTTTCCAATCGGACGATGGTGTCCGGCGGGAATTTCGCGGTGAGCGTGATGCTGTCGGTTCCGGGTGAGGCGTTCAGTTTTACGGAGGAAAGTTTCCTGGCCTGCTGATATTTGCCATCGGGAAGACGTGTGGGGAGCTTGTATTTCGGATCGGTCAGGATCTTGACGACGGCCTTGTCCTTGGCGCGGAGTTTTTCCGGCGTGTTGAGTTTCCACTCGTGGCTGATGTCGCGGCCGCGGTTCCGGAAGTCCTGCCCGTCGAGCATACTGGTCAGCGACCAGTAAACGTACTCGGTCACCTGACAGCCGTAGTCGCAGGTGCGATCATCGTACGAGTACCACGCCCCGGCGGGATATCGGCGGGGGACGGATCGAAAGTAGCCGCCCCGCGCGACGTCCATCGCCTTGGCCAGTTCAGAGCCGCGCCGTTCGCCGAACACGTCCGGGTAAGTCTCGGCATAACCGATGGAGGTAATGATGTGAAGAATTTCCTCAATCGAGGCATCGAACTCGGAGGAGTTTGCATTGTGCGGCCCGCCCTTGGGCAGCGTCTCGGTGGCGAAAAGTCCCTGCAGTGCGTAGTCATCAACCTGATCGTCCAGTCGGTCATGGAGCCGATCCAGTTCACGTTCATTGTAGCCCATGACGACGGCCGAGCGTTCGCTCCAGAGCGTGTCGTTTACCTCCGGATTGTCCGGTTTCCCGTCGCGATTGTTGTCCAGAAAATCGGCGGCGATGTCGGCGGCGTGGAGCAGTTTGGCCTCCGGTACACGGCTGGTGGCGTGAATGAACAGCCCGAAAACTTGAACGTACCTCGGGAGGGCGGTGTTAAGCTTGGGCAGACGCCCATTTTTACCTTCGCGAATCTTGAAATCCGGAGCGGTGTTTTGATCCGCCTGGCCAAGCGGAGCTGCGGCCAAAAGAAACAGGGCCGTGCCAAAAATGGCACCGGCCCTGCGAAGTTGGTTTGAGACTGCGCTCATGGCGGCTTGGCCAAGCGCTTGGCCAAGCGGTTACTTGATATTCTCAGTGGTGAACGGCGAGGCCGGTAGACCGGCTCCGTTGACCAGATTCGGTTCCGCCTCCTGGTTCCATCCGAAGCGGACGTTTTTCGGTTCGCGGACCGCCTTACTGGAGACGATCAATTCGTCCTCGTGGATGTTGGCGCCGGCCGGGAACCATTTGCCGTCCGGTCCCTGTAGTTCAAAGTGAGTGAGCGGCTTGTCGTTGCTGGACTTGATGCCCTTGCCGTGGTCGAACTTGACGATGATGCGGCGGTCCTTTTCCTTGAACGACTTGAACAACGGGCCGGAGTAAACGAGGTCCTTCTTGCCGTAATTCTTTGCGAGCGCCCAGAGTGCAAGGCGGCGTCCGACTTCCTGCTTGTTCTTCGGATGAATGTCGCGGGTGTTGCTGATGTCGGTGGTCACAGCCATGCCGGTGTGCGGGATGTCGAGAGCACTGAGTTGTGCCTGCCAAATGCCGGCGAGATCGTGCGGATTGCGGTTGCCGTACTTGAACGGCGCGAGCTGCACGAAATAAAACGGCAGCTTCTTGTTTTTCCAGACGCTGCGCCAGCCGTTGATAAGGGCTTTTTTCTTCTCGTAATAGAGCATGCCCTCGCCGTTGTTGGATTCGCCCTGATACCAGATTGCGCCTCGGATGCCGTACGGTTTCAGCGGGGAGATCATGCCGTTGTAAAGCGCGAGCGCGGACTGGTGTTGAATGTTCCCGTTGCCGCCTTTCTTCGGGTAATCCTTGAGGTTTTCGGCGATGTCTTTCAGGGCGGGGACGGACTTGAATCCAGCGGGAGGTGTCCACGGCTCGATGCGCGTGCCACCCCAGTTTGAGCCAAGCAGGCCGATCGGCACGTCGAGTTCGCCCTTCAGGTGGCGGGCGAAGTAGTAGCCGACGGCAGTGAAGTTCGCGACGGTGTCCGGGCTGGCCACCTCCCAACCTCCGCGCTGGGGAGTGACGTCCCGCTCCGGTTTGTCGGAGGGGCGATGGGGAACCTTGATGTGACGAATCAGAGGATGCTTGCCATTGGCAATCTCCTCCTGCGGGTTGGCCGATTGTGAGACGCGCCATTCCATGTTGGATTGACCGGAGCAGAGCCACACCTCACCGACTAGCACGTCCTTGTACTCGATCGTGTTTTTGCCTTTCACCGAAAAGGGGACGGGAGTCTTGCTGGCCTTGAGAGGCTTGAGTCGTACCTGCCAAGCGCCTTTCTTGTTGGCCTTGGTTGACTTGGTTTGTCCGGCTACGGCCACGGTCACTGCCTCTCCGGGCTCGGCCCAACCCCAGACCGGGAGCCTTTGGCCCTGCTGTAAGACCATGTGGTCGCCAAAGACGGAGGGGAGTTTGACGTCGGCCTGAACAGCCGCTTGGCCAAGCGCAAATGCACCGGCTACAAAGACAATACGACGGAGAAAAGAAACAGAGTTCGCCATGCACCGATTGAGCCGACTGCCGGCTGAGGCGTCAACAGTTTATTCTCCGGTGATGTGGAGGTGGATGCGGCGGGAGTGCGGGTGGGTGCGGTGTTCCCAGAGGTAGATGCCTTGCCAGGTACCTAGAACCATGGAGCCTCCGGAGATGGGTACGCTCAGGTTGACATTCGTTAGCGCAGTGCGGACGTGGGCCGCCATGTCGTCGTCGCCCTCGTAGTTGTGTTCGTAAACCGGGTCGGCATCGGGGGCCAGACGGGAGAAGATCGACTCGAGGTCGGTGCGGACGCTTGGGTCAGCGTTCTCCTGAATCAACAGCGATGCTGAGGTGTGTCGGACGTGCAGGGTGACGAGCCCGGTTTTAAAGCCAGCCGCAGCCACGTGGTCATCGACATCCCGCGTGATTTCGTAAAAGGCGCGTCCGCGGGTTGGGATGTTCAGTTCGTGGGCGTACTGCCCGATCATGAGTCAATTCTCCCCATTGATGCGTTTGTCCAACGCATCGTCTTTCGGGTGTCCCGCCTGGAGAGCCTTGTTGTAGTGGAACTTGGCCAAGGCGACGAACGGTGGTTTTTGGGTGGCGTAAACCACAGCGAGGTTGAAGTGCGACTTGGCGTGTCCCGGTTCGAGTTGGACGGCTTTGCGTAGCGCGGTCTCGGCCGCTTTCGCTTGGCCAAGTAGCTGGAGGGTGGAGCCGAGAAAATGCTGAGTGACAGCGTCGCCCGGAATGAGCTGAACCGCTCTCGCGAGATTGTCCCGTGCCGCCTCGTAATCCTTTTTACGAAAACTCAACATGCCGATTCCCCTCAACGCGTAGGGGTCGTTCGGATCCTGTTGGAGTGCCCGATCTAGGCTGGCTTGAGCGTCTTCGTATTTTTCCTGTTCCATCTGTGCTATAGCCAGATTGGACAAGGTGAGGGGATTATTCTCGTCCAGCTTGAGGACGTGCATAAATTTCGCCTCGGCCTCGGCATACTGATGATCCCTGAAGAGATTGGCTTCTCCGGCCTTGAAGTTTTCGACTTGCCCAGCGGGGATGCTGGCGAGTCTTGCTTCAAGCGTATTTTCCGGGGCGGGCGTTACCTGCGGATCGGTGAGCAATTCTTGTTCTTCCGCAGTCAGCGGAACCTTCTCGGCATCGAGTATTTCCAAACGGGCGCGGAGGGTCTTGACTTGGTTTTGCAACTCGGCGACCTGAGCGTTCTCGGCACGCTTTCTGCCCCGGAAATTAAACATGTCCCGGAAACTGCGCTTGCTTCTTGGCTGGTTGTTACCGGATGCCACATTGGCCCGCTCAGCCTTGGCTAAGCGTTTTTCGAGTGAATTGATGTAGCTGGTGAGTTCTTTTTCGCGGGATTCTTTTTCGAGGGACTTGATTTCTTTTTCGAGGTCAGAGTTTGCAGTGGCGGCATCGCTGAGTTTGGTGGTGGTCTGCTGCAGTTCGCCCTGGCTTTTGTTGAGCTGTTTTTCCAGCGAGGCCACTTTTGCCTCGAGATCCTTTTCAGCGGTGCCCTTGTCGTACGACTTGAGTTTTTCCTCAAGGGAGGCAACGGAGGCTTTGGCTGTGGTCAACTCGCTGCTGGCTGCATTGAGTTCGGTTTGCCGCTCTGCGAGAGCTTCCTGAAGCCGCTTGATTTCCTTGTCGCTGGCGTTTGCCTCGGCGGCCTTGATGCGGTCCTGTGCGTTGGACAATTCGAGTGCGACCTCGTCGGCCTTGGCCTGGGCCTTGGCCATGTCGGCGGTGGCCTTGGTTGCCTTAGCTTGCGCCTTGGCCAAGTCCGCCTGCGCGACCTTCAACTGGGCGGTTGATGTATCGACGGATGCCTTGAGTGAATTGTTTTCTTGCTTCAAGCCGGCAAGGTCACTCTCGAGCTTGGCCAAGCGCTTGGTTTCGTCTGCGGAGGGGACCGCGGAAAGGGCTTCCTTGAGTTGGGCGTCCTTAAGCGTGAGGTTGTTCTCGAGGGATTCGAGTCGGCGGGTCAGGTCGCTGATTCTCAGTCGCGCGGTCTCGGCATCGAACACGGCCGGCTTGGCCACCGGCTTGGGAGCGGTCGGTGTATCCGGGGTGCTGACGTTGAGGGCCTTGAGTTTTTTGGTGACATAGTCGATCCGGAAGTCGATGACGCCGGTTTTCCACCCGGGATTGCCGGCCTTGAGTGCCTTCAGTGTGTTGAGTGCATCCTGATATTTCTCGGCGGCTGAACTGTTTTGGGCGCTTTTGGCCAAATTGTCGGCCTGGGTGATCTGGATGTAGGCCTGGATAAACTGGTCGTCCGGCCCGGCTGCTCTCGGGCTGAGGACAACGCATGCGGCCAGCAACAGGGAAGCTAGAAATGAAAACCGTTTCACGTCGGCGACTTTAGCCAAAGCCGATTCCGGTTGGCAATCATGTAAAACGCGATGTCCGGTGATCGGCTACTGGCTGGCTTTCATCTCGACGACATCGTGTGCGGCGGCCTCGCGCTGCCCGGCGGGACTGACCCGGATGTATCGCGCCCGTTCACGCAATTCGGGGAGGGAGGGGGCCCCGAGGTAGCCCATGCCGGCCTGAATGCCGCCAATTAATTGGGCCAGCAGATGGTCGAGATTGTCTGAGACCTCCTTGAGCGCTTCGATGCCCTCGGCGGCGACTTTGCGCCCGGCGTCCTTGGCCGCGTGGCCGTAGCGGGCGGCTGAGCCGGCTTTCATCGCCTCGAGACTGCCCATGCCCCGGTACTGTTTGTAGAGTTTACCGCTGATTTCCATCACCTTGCCGGGCGCCTCGGGACAGCCGGCGAGCAGTCCGCCGCAGATCACGCCGTTGGCCAGGGTCAGTGCCTTAACGATGTCGCCCGACTTGGTGATGCCGCCGTCGGCAAGGAGGCTGACTCCCTTGGCTTCGGCGACGCGACTGGCAACGTAAAGCGCGGTCATTTGCGGAATACCGACTCCGGCCACGAGGCGGGTGGTGCAGATCGATCCCGGCCCCTGGCCAATCTTGATGATGTTCGCTCCCTTGTCCGCGAGAAATTCAACCCCTTCTGCTGCGGTGACATTCCCGGCGATGATTTGTAAATAGGGATAGGCGGTGCGGATCAACTCGACCGCCTCGCCGACGCCCTTGGTGTGTCCGTGGGCCGTGGAGACGGCGACGACGTCCGCTCCGCGCTCGACTAAGCCGCCGACATGCGTCTCGATCCGCTCACGGTCAAGCGCGCCATCCGGTGTGCGCGGTGTGGAGACCGCCGCGCCGCAGAGCAACCGGAACTGGTCGTCCCGGGCTGGGCGAAACTGCGCCTGCTTCTCAAGAGTGATCCGCTCGATGTCGCTCAGGGTGAACAGGCCACGGAGTCGATCCTCCGAGTCCACCACCAGCAGCTTGTTGATGCCGGGATGCTCGGTAAAGAACTGGTCGGCGATCGTGATCGGGTCGGCTCCCAGTTTTTTTTCCTGAATCGTCTGAACCTGGTCCCGGGGGACGAGTGCATCCGTGATCTTCTTGGACGCGTACCGTGGCTTGATGACATTGCCGGAAAGCAGGCCGACCAGTTTTTGGTCGTCGCCCACAACCGGGAAGGTGCTGAAGGAGTAGCTCTTGGCGTCGATCCGTTCGAGCACCTCGCCGACGGTCTGATCGGGGGCGACCGTGATCGGTTCCTGGATCAAGCCGTGGATGTGGTTCTTGACGCGGCTGACCTCCTTGAGTTGCTGCTTGTCCGCCATGTTGTAGTGGATTAGGCCAAGCCCGCCGTTTAGGGCCATGCCGATGGCCATGCGCGACTCGGTGACGGTGTCCATGTCGGCCGAGACCATCGGGATGTGCAGGGTCAGGCCGTCCGCCAGCTCGGTGTCGAGCAAGGCGTTGCGGGGTAAAATCTCAGAGTAAAGCGTGGCGAGGGTGAGGTCGTCGTAGGTCAGCGCGGTGCCGGCCTGGCCGGAAAAGAAGGTGTCCGCTGACTGGTAAAATGCTGAATCGAGTGACTGCGCGTTTTGCTCTGCCGCCATGTCCAAGATTCCACGATACTGAAAGCGCTGACAAGTGTTTTCGTTTTTTTCTTGCGCGCTTGCCTTGACAGCAGAAGAATTCATACATGGCCAAGCCCGTAAAGCGGCCTGCCAGGGTAAAAGCCGGCAATGGGCATGTCCGCCGAGGGATCACCCCGGCGTCCATTCCGTTTCAGTCGGTTGACGCGACGGTTCCCCGCTCGCTCCAGGTCGTCATTCCAAAATTGGGAACAGAGACGCCGACTCGCACGCTCAGTCCGGGGGACGACCCGCCGGAGGTTTGCAGGGACGCCACCGAGCACACTGCGGAGAAAATCTACTTTCGCGAAATCGGCCATTTCGACCGCATTACCCACGAGGAGGAGGTGTGTCTGGCCAAACGCATCCGGCAGGGAGACGACGAGGCGCGGCAGCGGATGATCCACGCGAACCTGCGTCTGGTCGTGAAGATCGCGCTCGATTACGAGGGGCTTGGCCTGCCGCTGCCCGATCTCATCAATGAAGGCAACATTGGGCTGATGAAGTCGGTCGAGCAGTTTGATCCGGAGAAGGGCGGGAAACTTTCGACGTACAGCTCGTGGTGGATCAAGCAGGGCATCAAGCGCGCTCTGGCCAATCATGGGAAAACGATCCGGTTGCCGGTTCATCTGGTCGAAAAAATCGCGCGGATGCGTCGCGAACGGATGCGGTTGCTCGACGAGTTGAGGCGTGAGCCTAGTGATGTCGAGCTTAGCCAAGCGCTTGGCCTAGCGCCAAGGAAAGTCGCGCTCATGCGCCGTGTGGCCAGACGGCCATCATCGCTGGATGCCCCGTTGAGCGCCGATTCCATTACCTCACTTGGCGAACTGGTACCGGATGAAGCAGCGGTGATTCCTAATCGCGAAATGGTCGATAACAACATCAGCACTTTGCTTCACGTGCTGATCCGGTTGCTGCCGGACCGCGAGGTGGAAATCCTTACCCGGCGTTTTGGCCTGGACGGCAATGAGACGGCGACGCTTGAGGAGATTGGCAAACAGTTTGGCGTGACACGCGAGCGGGTGCGGTAACTGCAGAACGCGGCCTTGGCCAAGCTGCGCCACAAGATCGACGAGTTGGAAAAACCCCCGCAATAGTCTCGACGCCGCTTGGCCAAGCGGGGAGACTGCGCCATGGCTTCAACCGACGTCACGCTGGAGGAATTGGAGGCGGCGATCCGCAACGTGCCGGATTTTCCGCAGGAGGGAATTCAATTCAAGGACATCACCCCGGTGCTGGGTAACGCCCGGTTGCTCGACGGCAGCATCAGCCATCTGCTTGGCGATCACACTGCGGAGATAGTGGACGTGGTCGCCGGCATTGATGCGCGTGGGTTTATTTTCGGCGCGGCCATGGCGCGCGAGTTGGGAGTCGGCTTTGTGCCGATCCGCAAGAAGGGGAAGCTCCCGTGGCAGACACACGAGGAGAGCTACGACCTCGAGTACGGCAGCAATACCATCGCGATCCACACCGACGCCGTGACGAACGGGCAGAGGGTGTTGCTAGTGGATGACCTGCTGGCCACGGGCGGAACGGCCGCCGCTGCCGCCAACCTCGTGGCCAAGGCCGGGGGGCGGGTGGTCGAGTCGGTTTTCTTCATTGAACTGGGTTTTCTTGATGGCCGGGCCAAAATGGGCGACGTACCGGTGAGGGCGCTGGTCAAGTATTGAACTGGCCGCTCCGGACGCATAGGGTGTCCGGCCTTTTTGGAATGCCGAGCGTATTCATCAAGACATACGGTTGCCAAATGAACGAGCGCGACTCCGAGGCGGTCGCGGCGCAGTTGGTGGCCAAGGGCTACAGCATGGCGAACGATCCGCTGAAGGCGGACGTCGTATTGCTGAACACCTGCAGTGTGCGCGATGCCGCTGAGCAAAAAGCCATCGGCAAGATGAGTCACGTCGCCTCCCAACTTCGGTCCAAGAACAAAAACGCCGTGCTTGGCTTCATGGGCTGCATGGCCCAGAGCCGGGGCAGGGAGTTGATCGACAAGTTGCCCGACGTGGATCTCGTTGTGGGCACGCAGAAATTTCACCGGGCCGCGGATCACATTGAGTCGCTCCTCGCTGGTCGATCGGAAATCGTGGTCGATACCGAGGAGGAAAAGGGTAGCGAGGCCACCATCCGCGAGCATTTGCTCGAGGGGGCGAGCGATAAAAAATCGGTCACTTCATTCGTCAGCATCATGCAGGGCTGCAACCAGTTTTGTACCTTTTGCATCGTGCCGTACACGCGGGGGCGTGAGCGGAGTCGCTCGATCGAGGACATCGTCAGCGAATGTCGGGATCTTGTTGAGCGTGGTGTGAAGGAGGTTACGCTGCTCGGGCAGATTGTGACGAGCTACGGTCGTCGCGAGATCGGTGCCAGGGACGGCAAGTCCGCCTTTGTGCAGTTGATCGAGGCGGTCCACGAGATCGACGGACTGGAGCGAATTCGATTTACCTCACCGCATCCCAAGGGCTA
>CEWJ01016767.1_pt1 | contig 52479 bp, 39 predicted proteins | sample 350291 | NCBI WGS metagenome assembly CEWJ01 (sample SAMEA2622923, study PRJEB7988) | marine metagenome | isolation source: saline water (ENVO:00002010), including | reverse complement strand
GGGGGCAGGCCGGCGCGCGGTTCGTGTTAAGGCGGGATGCGGGCTGTTATGCGAACTTGTGGGGACCTGGGCGGACGTGCCGGGGATAAGGAACGCATCAGCAGGCTGGCTCCGGGGAGCTTCCGGGTTCATGAGCACCGCCTGCGCGCAATCGCGAAGGCCCAGGGCCCTGGTGAAGGTCCGGGACTCGATGCGTAAAGGCCATCTTGGCGAAGAGCCCTAGAATCATGGACTCAAGTCTTTCATGAACCAAACGATGGGATTCTGCGCAAGGTCTCCTCTCGAACCCCGAAAACGCATTGGTATTCCGTCCCGGATAGGGGTCATCCTCTAGCTCAGAAGATTCAGTTGTCGGCGCCCATTAGTAAGCCGCAAATGACCCATGAGAATTGCTGTATCGGGAACTCATTTTGTGGGAAAGAGCACTTTCGTCGATTTGCTTACAGAAGCTCTTCAGCATTATAAGAAGCTAAAGGAGCCATATTGGCAACTCGTAGAAGAGGGAGTCAGGTTTCCCGAAGTGCTCCGCGCTAAAGATTTTCTCATACAGCTTGAACGTTCACTCGAAAACATTCAAAACTCTGGGCCGGATTCAATCCTGGACCGTTCGCCTCTGGATTTCCTGGCGTACATTAGGTGCTGTGACGATGCCCGAACTTTCGAATATGAATCGTGGAAAGAAGAAATCTTCCGACAGCTATATCGCTTGAATGCGATTTTCTACATTCCTGTGGAAAGCCCGGACCGCATTTTCTGTCCCGTCGAAGCAGACCCGGACCTTCGAATCAGGATGGGCAACGAATTGGCTTCGCTGTTGTTCGAAGGAAAATGGCCCGTTCCCATCTATTCGTTGACCGGAACCCCTGAACAGAGAGTATCTCGAGCGCTGCAATACATGAACAAGTAAATCCCCGGATTGCTCGCCCATAATTGATCAGTCTTTCCGGATTACAGGGATCATGATAATAAAAAGAAGCAAGGGCACTGCTTCCAAGCTCAGATTTCATCCGAAGAAGAAAGCTTTCGGAAAAAAAGAAGTGTCTTTGCATACCTTTGAACTCCACAACGGGGGGCGATAGATCGAAGAGCCGCGATTGAAAAACCAGGCGTTCAATTCTGCCTATCCACGCTCTTTTGGTCCCGTGTTGCCATTCGACGACGGACCGGTCCAGGTCAATGCCATCAAAAGGTTACGTATGTTGCATAACAAAATATGGCTTATCTACGGTTCTCCTGCCGTTGCTCGAACTAATAGTAACTGGATAAGCATGAAATGGAAGGGACGATTCTGAATCCAATAGCTCCACCATCCTCCAGGAAAACAGATATAGATTAAGGCAATTGGGCTGCACGGGTGCATACAGCAGTCGTCGCGGAATATGAATGCGAAGCTTATCGGAAATCGCGACCCGTTCATTCCGGGGTAGTCGGAATATGTCATGGAGATCGAAGTCAATATTTCCGGGCTCCGCTGGCGGATGCTCGGGAAAAAGAAGCCATGTTTCGTAGTTACCCGGGTCGCCAGCCTTTGACGAAATGATAACTGGAAGGTCGCTTCTCTAAAAGCCTGCTTGATTTCAGCTTAAAACGCTTGCAACTGCTGCTCGCAGATAACACCGTACACGGGTATGCAACATTACGGAATCATCTTTAGAATCTCCTTTTCCCTGGTTTTCCTGGCAATGGGCCTTCTAGCTTCTTGCGGTAAGTACGACCCTCCGGCCGAGCTTGACCCCAACGCTCGGCGAACCGTAGAGCAGGGAACTCTCATTGGAGGCACGCATCTCTACAACAGCCATGTCTGGTATGGGATTCCTTACGCGATGCCCCCGGTGGGCGCGATGCGATGGAAAGCCCCGTCTCCGGCGAAGCCCTGGACCGGCGAGCGCCATGCAGTCGAAAAACCATCGGAATGCCTTCAGCTGGCCGGTAGTTATTCGACCTCGGAAAAGGAATCCGGAGAGTTTTTCGGGAGCGAAGATTGTCTCTATCTAAATGTTCATGCTCCCAGGTTTGAGCCCGGCTCCGTTCCTAAAGGTAAAGATCGATTGCCGGTGATGGTGTGGATACATGGCGGGGCCAATCACCAGGGGGCGGGGGCCGAGTATCATGGCGGAAATCTTGCCAGTACGCACAATGTCATTGTAGTAACTGTGAACTATCGCCTGGGGCCCATGGGCTGGTTCTACCATCCTGCATTGAAGGGCTCGGGGACGGCGGAAGAAGCTTCGGGTAACTTTGCTATCCTCGATCTAATCGCCGCCTTGAAGTGGATTCGCGCCAACATATCAGCCTTTGGCGGCGACCCGACCCGGATTACAATCTTCGGCGAATCCGCGGGGGGCAATAATGTGCTTTCTTTGCTGCTTTCGCCCAAAGCCAAGGGATTATTCCAGGGGGCCATCATGCAAAGCGCCTATCCCCGTCCCAAAACAAAGGAGGAGGCATCGCTATCTGTAGACGACGGTGGATACGAAAACAGTTCCGGAGAAAATCTTTTGCGCCTGTTGGTGGCTGAAGGTAAGGCGCCTTCCGAGCAAGAGGCAGGCAAGATGGTCGGCTCAATGTCCGATGACGAGATCCTGTCTTTTCTTCGTTCTCTAAGTGCTACTCGCGTTATCGATGCATATCGACAAAACCTGGACGGGGAAAATCCTGAAGCTTCCGGCTACTCCTTTCCTAACCTGATCCAGGACGGTGTTGTCATTCCCCGCGGAGATTGGAAATCGATGGTTCGCGCCGGGGGACCGGCCAATTCCGTTCCCGTGATCGCTGGCGGTAACCGCGATGAACAGAAACTGTATCTGGCCCTGGACGATCGTTTTACCAGTCGAAGTTTCTTCAATCTAAACATTACCATATTTGAACCGGAACTCTACGATGCCACATCCCGTCATTCCAGCGATGCCTGGCGTGTGATTGGCGTGCATGAACCTTTAAGCGCAATCCAGACCGCCAACAGGGATTTCTACGCCTATCGATTCGAATGGGATGAAGAACCCGTGGTCCTGGGAAACGATCTGGGACAATTCCTGGGAGCGGCGCATGCCTTCGAAATTCCATTCGTTTTTGGGCACTTCAGTCTGGGACCGGCGGATCGTTATATGTTTTCCGATGAGAACCTGGAAGGTCGATTACAGGTATCCGATGCGATGATGTCCTACTGGGCCGGATTTGCGCATCGCGGGGCGCCGGGAAAGGGTCTGGCGGAGAAGCATCCAGAGTGGCAGCCCTATGGTAACAGTGGTAGATTGATGATATTTGATACACAGGCGGATGGGGGCATTCGCATGGTGGATCAGCCACTGGATGCAAAGAAAGTGGTGCAAAACATCGCCAGCGATCCAGTCCTTGTAAAAGCTGATTGGCGTTGTAAAGTGTATCGCTACATGGAAGAGAAAGGTCGATTCGTGACGGGAGAGGATTTAAAGCGCCTGGGTTGTGCGAACTAAGAGAAACAAGTCGTCCTGGTAAGCCCATCAGAACGGCCATTGGTTCCGGGCCGTCCTTGTGCCGGTTCGGGTTAAAGCACCGTGGGGCCGTTATGCGAACCCGGGCTCTGTAGGTCGGGTCGGCCTAAAGGGTGCGAGTTATGGTAATCACGAGAGGATTTCGCGGACCGGAGTTATCTAAAGCGCGGGCAGTGTGATCCAAACCCGGTGGATCAGTAACCGGGAAGCAGGAACAAGAATGAAAATGCTATGGTTCAGCCGTTTTTCTCTTTGGAGTTCAGAGATTCCTGAGGCCGCAATCGGGCGGCTGAAAGACAATATGGGCCCCCGGCATCCGTTTGCACTTATTCCTACAGAGAAACCGCTGGAAGGCACAATTCATGATTTGAACTTCCGGGCCATACGAACCAGACTTCTAAACAACTTCTTGAGACCTCAAATAATTGGCGAGTTGACCCAGGTTGGCTCGCGCACCCGCATCGACGTGCTGATTCGTCTGCCCTGGATATTGCTTCTAATTCAGCTTGCGCTCTTGGCCTGGGGAGTGGTAAGAATCATTACTTCGCTTTTGAAAGGCGGACCGATGGCTTTCACAGAACCATCAACCTATGTGTTTATCTTTCCGGCCGCTGTCTTCTATGCCATGATGTCTTTGTATTTCTGGCCGGATGCATTGGCCACCCGGAAGATTCTGGCTTCACTCCTGGAGATCGAACCCGGGGATACAGAGCTAAAATGAGAAGCTCGGCTCTAGTTAGTGATTGAGCCAGCAGTCCTCTTATGGTATGGTCTGGAGTTTGGCGTTGATTATGTTCGGATTGAGCAGAAGAACGTGTAGATACCTATGACAGAAGAGACGAATAAGAAGCGAAATCCTGGTTGGGTTGTGATAATTCGTATCGTCTGCATCAACCGGATTACTGCACCTTTCCTGTTTCCGTTCTTAATCCTGACTCTTTCAATGCTTCTACTTCGGTGCAATAAGGCCGAACCTATCATCAGGGAATGCGAAGTACCGATGGTTCCGTTTCGGGTAACCGCCACGAACCAGTATGATCCATTCCAGTATTCGCATATAGTTCTATGGTCTGGCTATCCGCTCATTACATCTGTATTTGATACCGATCCTCGGGACGGCGAGGAACTGCCCGACAGCACAATATTACAGGCCGGCGATATCCTGATATCAGTGGACGGCTGCGATGCCAGGGAAGGCCGTTCGTTGGATATGGACAACGGCCGCAAGCAGCAAAAGGTTGCCCTGGTTTTGTGGTCTCCGGCCGATACCCGCAGGAAGGGAATCAAGGAAATCGTAATACAAAGGCAGGGGAAAATGTATTCGCTGACTGGTCCCGCGTTCGATAAGGCGGAACCAATGGATAGAGCGCCTGTGGTGAACTTTCAACCCGCAACGGAGATTCCGGACCTGGCCGGAGCATGGGTTAGCGAACGGCGAGACAATAAGGTGATACTAATCGAGCGCATTTTTGAAATCTATACGATGACTGTCAGGGACATTCCGTTGGGACGGGCTCTCCTTTTTGGCGAAGTGCGGGCGCAGTGCTCGGAAGACGGTTTTTGCCGCATCCGGTTCCATGATGACCAGGACGCCGAATTCAGTTTCCATATTCGCAATAACGAGATGCAGATTATCAGGCCACTGGATTTTGGCGATTGGACCGAGTGGGATGAGCTGAGTCTGCGGCGAGGAGAATTATTCCAATCGCCTGGCGAGTAAACATCGCAATCTGGCCAATGGATTTTCTTCTCATCCCCCGGTAGCCTTACTCCCCGGAAGACCCGGCAGGAGATCCGTTGCGACTGGTCTTGCCGTTCGCGGACAAGGGTTTCGGTAAAGGAGCAGCACTGCTGTTGTCGAAACGGGCTTTCCCTGGATCGAGGCGCTTACTCTTATTTTTCGCCTCGAGCTTAGTTTTCTTTATTGGCTCCCGGTTACTCGCCACTTTTGCTGTCTGGCCCTTTCTTATCGCTTCCTTTCTTATCTGGGCTTTTCTTATCGCTATCCAGGTTCAAGTCCAGGTCAAGATCCATCTTGTCCGAAGCGCTGCCTTCGCCCTGGGGCTTTTTCACCAGGTCGAAGACGCCCCGCGAACCCAGGATCAGTCCTCTTTCCATCAGTCCGGGTCGTGCGCTCTTCAGGACGTTTTCGATCAGCTTTTGAATACCCAGGTCCATGGTAAGGTTGTAGTCGGTCCATTTGATCAAGAAGCCGTAGGGAATACCCTGATCTTCGCCCCCCGTACCGCTGGAGTCCAGAATGCGAAGTCGTCCTTCTACTTCCCGGCTATCTGATCCGCCGCGATGGTAGGCTGTAAGCGAAAATCCGTAACCCATCAGAGGGACTCGTTCAAGGCTGGTGATCTCGCCGTAGGTAATACCGCGAATCTTAATAAATCCTGTTTCTCTGCTCTTACCGGCTTCAATGCTTCCGGAGCCAATTAAAGCCTGGCCTCTTTCCATGCGAAAGAACAGGTCCACCGGCGTTGACAAATCCATGTCTGCGCTTTCCAGGTGAATCTTTGAAATAGTCAGTCTGTATGGGCCGGGCAGGGTTTCGTCGATTACCGTAACGGTGCCGTCCTGGACATCCATATCTTTTAGTTCAAAGCGATGTCGCCGCGGAAGTAATCGATTCTTTTTGTGCGAATCGATTCGATTGATGTACTCGAAGTATGCGGTACCCAGAGAGACCTTGAGGAGCAATATCCGGCCAAAGAGCAAATGCAGAGGGGAAACCGCAAAATGGACCCGGTCGGATTCGAAATAGAAGCGGTCAGTGGAATGGTCCGGCGCGAAAGCCAGTTTCAAGTTTCTGGCCTGAAACCAGAGGCCGAGAATCATCCCGGTGCCTTCATAATCCAGATGGACTTTGAATAGCTTTCGCAGTCCCCAGCGTATGAAGGTCCGGGTGCAGGTTACTTGAATTAGGATGAGCAGTGCAAAGGTTATTATTGAAGCAGTTAGCACAGGCTCATGGTTAATGGTAGCGAAGCAGGGACTCGAACCCCGGACACGTGGATTATGATTCCACTGCTCTAACCACCTGAGCTACTTCGCCACAGGGTCTCCGGCTCCCGAAGGAGCCCCCGACCGATTAGCGCGGACAGGATTTGAACCTGTGACCTTTGGGTTATGAGCCCAACGAGCTACCAACTGCTCTACCGCGCGGTGTAATGCTACATTTGTGGGGCACCGCTCCCTGTCAACACAGTTTTTGTCTACGGCTCAGGTTGATTGGTTTGATTTCCGCTGTTGGTAGGCCACCTACGAATCTGACTCTTCGGGTATACTGTTCTGTATAGCGGTACGCCTTGCCGGAACACGGGCATTTCGCCGCTTTTGTCCCGGGTTGCCTAACCGGGGTAGGGCTCCTCGGATACCTCTAGATACTCGCATATTCCGAGAAAATGGTTTGAACTTTTCGATACAAAGGGCATCCATTGCCTCTATGTCCATGTCCATCCCCGAGGAAATTCAGCATTACGAGAAGAAGATCTATGATCAAAAGCAGCTGATCGAAATCTCCCGGGCGCTGAACTCCACCCTGGATTACAAGTATCTGATTAATGCGATTCTGGATATTTGTCTGGCCCAGGTGCAAACCCTGCAGGCAGCCCTTTTTCTCACCCCGGAAATGGATGCGGAAGTTCTGACCATGGTGGAGGGCTACAAGGGCTTCGATCTGAACATGCCGCCGGAGACCTATGAGATCTCTGTGGAGTCGCCCATCGCCATCTATTTTGAGAATCACAATAAATCACTCACCCTGGAAGAATTCGAGAAGAATCTGCCCGGGGATGCTACCCTGGGTATGCTGCGCGGCCTCGGTGCGGAACTGATTGTGCCTTTAAGGGCCAAGAACCGGGTAATTGGACTGATCGTTCTCGGCGAAAAGGCCGTGGGCGGCGATTATCCGGAATCCGAACGAAGCTTCCTGGTGGATCTGGCCAGTCTGGGCGGGATTGCCGTGGAGAATGCTCGCCTCTACGAGCGGGCCACAGTGGATTTGATGACGGGCCTGAAGAACCATGCTTATTTCCAGTCTCGCATGAAAGAGGAACGGGACAAGGCCACGAAGCGAAAAACCCCTCTGGCATTGCTCCTGACAGATGTAGACAAGTTTAAGAACTTCAATGATACCTACGGCCATCAGGCCGGGGATGAGGTGCTCAAGGCTGTGGCACGGGTGCTTATCGAAAGCGCTCGAAACACCGACTTTGCCGCTCGCTACGGCGGGGAGGAGTTCTGTCTGGTAATGCCGGGAGCCGACAAGGAGACCGCTGTAGCCAAAGCCGAAGAGATTCGCAAAAAGATCGAAGAGATGGTGGTTCATTCCGATGAAAATGAGCTCAAGGTGACCATGTCCGTGGGAATTTCCTCCTTTGATCCAGAAATTGACGTCCGGACCAACAAAGGGCTCATCAATCGGGCCGACAAGGCCCTCTATGTCTGCAAACGGGCGGGCAGAAATCGAGTCATGTATTACAGTCCAGACATGGGCTGATCCGATAATTCCTCAGAAAGGCTCTATTGGTTCCCGATAGCGGAACCAGCAAAAAAAGATCGGGCCCAATGCACGAATGGCAGTTGCCGCGAGGCCACAGGGAGGTGAGCCATGGCTGTTGCCACGATCATAAAAGAGAAAAGAACCGAAGAGAATCTACGCAAGGTATTACTTCGAAACCGCCGGGATCTACATCCGGTGGATGAGAGGACCGGAATACGATTCGACTGTAATTGTAAGAACGGAAATTGCGGAAACCCCAGGTGCATCCGCGGGCTGGTGTAGCCCCTCGGGTTTGGCATGTGCTCAGGACTGGAATAGAGAATAAGGACTGCTTACCGAAGGTCGGACTTGAACCGACAAGGGATTGCTCCCGGTGGATTTTGAATCCACTGTGTCTACCAATTCCACCACTTCGGCAAGTAATTCCAGAAGCTCCGGACAGTCCTACCTGTAAACAAAAAAGATGTTTCTAGTGTTTCGCACGGAATCCTGGCCGGACAAGTTGGAACAGCGTTCTGTGGAGTTGGAGCCACCGGAAATATCGCATGCCCGGGCCCGCCGGCTTCCGGAAGGAGCGGGGATCTACGTAGGAGATGGTCAGGGCCGCCGGTGGCCTGGGCGTCTCCATTGGGCAGGAAAAAAGCAGGCCTTCGTAACCCTGGAAGGCATGTGCGAAAACCGGGCCAGAAGCGCTACATTAGACCTGATGGTTGCCGTGCCCCGGGGAAGCCGAAACGACTGGCTCATCGAAAAGTCTACTGAGCTGGGTCTGCGAAGGCTAATCCCCGCCGAATTCGAACGGTCTGTTCGAGAAAAGATTTCTGCGGACCGATTTTATCGTCTTGGCCAGGAAGCCGCCGCGCAGAGCGAAGCCTGGTATCTGCCCTCTTTGGAAAACCCTGTATCATTCGCAGATCTGGAATCCTACCTGGACCGAGAACTTTCTCGCGGTATGTATGTCCATATTCTGGATTTACCGGATGAGAATGTGCGAAACTCGGATCCCCGCAAGCGCGGCGACGAAAATAACCAGAAGGCGGACGACAACGAATCAAAAACCAGGGCCGGGCCCGGTGTGGCGAGATCGAAGTCTGGATCTGATTCGTCGAGCTCTCCGTTCGGGGCTGAACAGTGGAGTCCACCGTCCGATTCCAATCAGTGGAGTCCTGCCACCGAAGTTACCGGTTCTAACGCGGAATCCGAACTTCTCATTGTAATAGGCCCGGAAGGCGGCTTTGGCCCGAAGGATCAGCGTATCTGGGATTCTCTTTGCCGAAAATGGCCGGATCGGTGCAGGCGAGTCTATCTTGGTCCTATGGTGCTACGGGTAGAGACGGCGGCCATCGCCTATCTGTCCTATCAACGAATTTCCCGTGTGTCAAAAGAGAGTATGTAGGCTCCCACAAGGATTCCGGTAAGGGCCATCATAGCATGGGCTGGCACGAAGGTCACAAAGAAAACGTTGCTTGTGACGATTGCGATAGTGAGAAGCGATATGGCCAGGAACTTGGTTCTGAGAGTCAGGCTACGATCTTGAACCCATTGCCTTACATAAGGTCCGAGATGGCGGTGGTTCATGAGCCAGTTGTAGAATCGCTCGGATGAACGGGCGTAGAGATAGGCCGAAAGCAAAAGAAAGGGCGTTGTGGGTAGCACTGGCAGGAAAACTCCCAGAACTCCCAGAAACAGCGAAACGGTTCCCGCGATCCAGAATACAATTCGCAAGATCGGCGAGTTGTGCAGCTTCATTTCATGACTGTAGTCAATGCGACCTTTTATATCCGATGCCATCGAGTGTCTTCCTGTAAAATCGACAATGGAATGGACCTGGATTCGCCGCAGCGTTCGGCCCGGGCACATTGTATGCGCCAGGCCGGCAAGGATGCTGCGGAGATTCCAGAATGGAAATGGGTACACCCTGGCGGACACCTGGTCTTCCTCGGCGCCTGGCTCGATTTCCTTTGAGGCTTCTGCAGACCGAAGACAGAGTCCGATGACTGCTGCAGACAGGATCGCGCCGGATCAGGAATGGATGGATCGTTTGTCCACGTCCATGGCCGCTTCTTTCATCACCTCGGAAAGAGTGGGGTGCGCATGAAAGGATCTGGCGATGTCCTCGGCAGAACCGCCAAATTCCATGGCCACCACAGCCTCGGCCAGTAGCTCCGAGCCGTTCGGGCCAACAATGGCCACGCCGAGAATTGTATCGGTGCGCTTGTCTGCGATGATCTTGACCTGACCGTCGATCTGACCCATGGCTTTGGCCCGTCCGTTGGGACGGAACATGTATTTTCCAGTGCGATACTCCACGCCTTCTTTTTTGAGCTCTTCTTCGCTCTTGCCTACCCAGGCGATTTCCGGCCAGGTGTAGACAATCCAGGGAACGGTGTTGTAGTTTACATGACCGCTTTTTCCTGCCAGGTTTTCGGCCACCATTACGCCTTCCTCTTCGGCCTTGTGAGCCAGCATGGGGCCTTCGATCACATCGCCTATAGCATAGATATTGGGAACCGAAGTCTGCAGCGTATGCGGATCTACTTCAACCCGGCCGCGATCGTTGATCTTTACTCCGACGTTTTCTGCCCCCAGGCCTTCGGTAAAGGGCTTTCGGCCCACGGAGACCAGAAGTATTTCGGAGTTCAGGCTTTTCTCTTCGCCGTTTTTGTCCTGTACTTTGATATCAACGCCCTTTTTTCCGGCTTTCGCTTCAGTAACTTTGTGCTCGAAAAGAAAATCCAGGCCCTGTTTTTGCAATGTGCGACGGGCCATCTGACGCATTTGACCGTCCAGGCCCATCAGGATGTCCGGAAGCATCTCAACGATTGTAACTTTGGTGCCTAACCGATTCCAGACCGAGCCCATCTCCAGGCCGATTACGCCGCCGCCGATAATGGTCATGGATTCGGGCACTTTTTCCAGAGCGATGGCCGTGTCAGAAGTTATGATCTGCTTTTCGTCGATTTCCATACCGGGAATGGCGATGGGTACAGAGCCGGTAGCAATGATGCAGTATTTCGTTTCGATTGTGTCTTCGGTTTCGCCGGACACTTTGATCTCTACTTTGTCCTGGCTGGCCTTTTGCATTTGGCCCGTGCCGCGAATCACAGTGATCTTGTTTTTCTTCATCAAGAAATCCAGGCCATCGGTGAGCTCTTTGACTACCTTTACCTTTCTTTCCATCATCTTTTTCACGTCGATCTTCACCGAGCCCACATTGATGCCGTGGTCCGCGAATTCATGGCTGGCTGCATGAAACTTCTCAGAAGAATCCAGAAGAGCCTTGGAAGGAATACAGCCCACGTTTACGCAGGTTCCGCCCAGGGTGGGACGTTTTTCGATCACCGCTACCTTGAAGCCGAGCTGCGCTGCTCTAATGGCGCTTACGTATCCGCCGGGGCCTCCGCCGATTACTGTGTAGTCAAATTGTTGCATGTTCCTGTCCTGGTTTTTCGTGATTCGAGGTTGTTTCGCTTTGTTGTTTTACTTAATAGTTTTGCTTTATCGGTTCGCTTTGTCGCCAAAGAGAACCTTCCTTCGGGATGCGCAAAGCCTGGAACTGGCCTGGCCTGCCCCGGTTCGCGAAACGGCTGTTTCACCAGAGGGTTTATCCAGCCCACACGGTAATTCCCAAATGCTTTGCGCGGCGATCCCGGCCTTTTCCCGAAACGGTTCGGGAAGCAGCCCGAGCGCTACCGGAAAGAGGCCAGGGCCGAACCGGCGCCTGACCCCGGAAATGCTATTAGATCTCCAGCAGGATTCGCTCCGGATTCTCGATGCATTCCTTTATTTTTACAAGGAAGCTCACCGCCTCTTTGCCATCCACGATTCGGTGATCGTAGGAAAGCGCCAGATACATCATCGGGCGAATTACAATTTCATCGTTCACGACCACCGGCTTCTTCGTAATGTTATGCATGCCCAGAATTCCGCTTTGCGGCGGATTCAAAATGGGGGTAGAGAGCATGGAACCGTAAATCCCTCCATTGGAAATCGTAAACGTTCCTCCGCTCATTTCATCCAACGAAATGCTTCCTTCCTGGACACGGCTGGCCAGGCGGGAGATTTCCATTTCGATTTCGGCAAAGGTAAGTAGATCTGAATCCCTGACAATGGGAACTACCAGTCCGCGGGGACCGCCAACGGCGACTCCGATGTCGTAGTAGTTCTTATAGACAATATCTGTACCGCGAATCTCGGCATTAATGGCCGGATATGCTTTCAGCGCTTCTACGGCCGCTTTGACGAAGAAGGACATGAAACCCAGCTTGATGCCGTATTTTTTCGCATACAGGTCTTTGTACTGATTTCGAATATCCATCACACGGCTCATATCCACTTCGTTGAAAGTGGTAAGGATGGCTGCGGTTTGTTGGGCAGAAACCAGTCGCTCCGCAATCTTTTGCCGGAGCCTGCTCATGGGCTCTACTTTTTCTCTTTCGCCGGTCTTTTGACGGCCGGGTTTGATGGCTTCGGCGCTGGCGGCAGGCTTCGCAGCCGACTGGGACTGTCCGGTGGATCCGCCTGATGCGCTGGAGGACTGGCCACCGGAGCCGCCTTTTTCCAGATGGTTTACTACATCTTCTTTGCGTACCTGACCCCCTCGTCCGGTACCCTGTACTTTTGAGGTATCCACGCCTTCTTCGTCGGCCAGACGTCGCGCGCCGGGAGGAACGGTGTCATTTTGACGCCCATCCGCCGAACTCGTTGAACTCTGGCTGGAGCCCGCTCCACTGGAGCTACTTTCGCTCTTACCGGAAGAAGAATCTCCGGAACTGGAGGACTGGCCGGAGGAGCCAGAATCCCCGGAGCCCGCTCCCTCTTCGATGATGGCAAGGACTTCATCCAGCTGTACTGTTTCGCCGGATTGCTTCTTGATACTTGTGAGTTTGCCCGCGGTTGGAGCGGGAACTTCCATGGTGACCTTATCGGTTTCCAGCTCAACCAGTATGTCGCCGCTATTGAAACTCTGTCCTTCGGAGAAGTGCCAGTCAGCTACTGTGGCCTCCGTTATGGACTCCCCCATGGGTGGTACTTTGATTTCCTGGGACATACTCAGTCTTCCTCCGATTTAATTTGTAGAGCTTCTTCTACGATGCTGGTTTGTTCTTTAACGTGAACCTTGAAGTATCCGGTGGCCGGGCTGGGGGATGGCGCACGACCGCAATAATTCAGTCGCTGCCTGCATAGATGCCCCAGGAGATTTTCCATATAGATCCAGGCTCCCTGGTTTCTGGGTTCTTCCTGAACCCAGGTGATATCTTTGGCCTGCTTGTATTGCTTCAAGATAGTCTGGATCTGCTCATTCGGAAAAGGATACAGCTGTTCTACGCGAATGATGGCAATGTCTTTGATTTCTTCTTTCTCGCGCTGATCCAGAAGATCGTAGTAGATCTTGCCGCTACAAAATAATAGCGCCTTCACCTTTCCTTTATCGATGGATGGATCGTTTTCATCCAGAACTTCCTGGAAGGACTCTTCGGTAAAGTCGGCAAGATGGCTCTTTGCCCTGGGATGTCGAAGCAGAGACTTGGGGCTCATTACAACCAGTGGTTTGCGGTAGTTTCTGTGCATTTGTCGGCGGAGCAGGTGAAAGTACTGCGCCGGGGTTGTGCAGTTGGCGACCTGGATATTAAACTGACTGCAAAGTTGCAGGAATCGCTCCAGACGCGCGCTGGAGTGTTCCGGACCCTGGCCTTCGTAGCCGTGGGGTAATAGCATCACAATACCCGAGTAGCGGTTCCATTTCGTTTCGCTACTGGCAATGAACTGATCAATCACTACCTGGGCGCCGTTTACAAAGTCGCCGAACTGCGCTTCCCAGATTACCAGGGACTTGGGGTCTGCCAGGGAATAACCGAACTCGAATCCCAGAGCCGCCACTTCGGAGAGCAGGCTGTTTGCGATTTCGAGGTTTCCCTGATCCTCGGCCAGGTGCTGTAGCGGAGCATATTCGGCATCGGTTTCGGAATCGAACACCACCGCATGTCGATGACTGAAGGTTCCTCGTTTGGTATCCTGTCCGGTGATTCGAATCGGGATACCTTCTTTTAGCAGGGTTCCCATGGCCAGAGCCTCGGCCATTCCCCAGTCTACGCCCTTGTCTTCCATTATCATGGAGCGACGGTCCTGGAACAGTCGCTGCAGTTTCTTGTTGAGCTGGAAGTCCCCGGGCACGCTGGTGATTTGCTCGGTGATCTGTTCCAGGGTTTCCTTCGGAACGCTGGTATCCGGCCTGGAGTAGGGATCCATTTTCAGAAATCCCCTCCAGTTTCCAGTGAGAGTCTGAATATAGCTTTGCAGTTCGTCCGTATCTACACGTTTGAATGCATCGTCCAAACTTTGCTGGTACTTTTGCTTGATTCCATCCAGGGTGTTGGAATCCAGACCATCTTCTTTCAGTCGCTTTTCGTATTGCTGAAAGGTGGAAGGATGGGATTTGATCTTCTTGTACATGACCGGCTGAGTGAATGCCGGTTCGTCGGTTTCGTTGTGACCCAGCCGTCGGTAGCAGATCAGATCTATGAATACATCGGTCTGGTATTTGCGTCGCCATTCCATGGCCAGACGAACCGCGCGAAAGCATGCTTCCGGATCGTCGCCGTTTACGTGAAAGATGGGCACGTGCAGCATACGCGCCAGGTCCGTAGCATAGGTGGTGGAACGAGCATCGGATGGATTGGTGGTGAAGCCTATCTGGTTATTGCATACGATGTGTAGAGCGCCGCCCACTTTGTAGGCGGGCAGATCCGACATGTTCAGACATTCGTAGTTAATGCCCTGGCCTGCGAAAGCGGCGTCGCCGTGAATGATCAAAGGCAGGTGGTTTCGCCGTTCCACATCGCCAGCCTTCTCCTGGCGGGCGCGAATGGAACCCAGAACAACGGGATTGATCACTTCCAGATGCGATGGGTTAAAGGCAAGGCTCAAGTGAACGGACTTGCCGCTCAATGTTTCATAATCGCTGGAGTAGCCCAGATGATACTTCACATCTCCGGAATCGATGTCTTCGGTGATGTTTTCGTTAAATTCTGCAAATATTAGAGCGGGGTCTTTGCCCAGGATGTTGGCCAGAACGTTTAATCGGCCCCGGTGCGCCATGCCGATTACGATTTGCTCAATGCCGTCTTCGCCGGCCATCTCGACAGCTGCGGCCAGCGTGGGAATCAGGCTTTCGCCGCCTTCCAGCGAAAATCGCTTCTTTCCTGGATAATGGGTGGCGATGTACTTTTCGAAGTTCTCGGCGGCAAAGAGCTTCTCGTATATCATCTCCCTTACCGAATTTTCCAGAGGATTCTGAAAGCGGTTGGACTCCAATCGCTCGATGAGCCAACGACGGCGTTCTTCGCTTCGAATATAAAAGTATTCCGAGCCGATGCTGCTGCAATAAATGCGTTCCAGCTTTTCTACCAGATTGCCCAGAGTATCCGTGATCGTTTCGCCGCCAAAGGTAACGGTAACCTCTTTGGCCAGTTCTTCGCTGGTGATGTTATGATCTTCCAGTCGCAGATGCTCGCGAGACGTTTCGCGCAATCCCAGAGGGTCAATGTTGGCGGAATAGTGACCGTGACGTCGATAGGCCTGAATAAGCAGCAACGCCTTTAGCTGAGTATCGGGTATCCGTAGGATGTCCGATTTCAGGAGCTTGGGGATGGAGCTGGACTCCAGAGGTATTCCCTGGCTATGGCCGTTGCCGTCCTGGCTTTCCATTTGCTGGAAGAAGTCTCTCCATTCGGCAGCTACCGAGCCCGGATCCTTTCTGTAGGTTTCGTAAAGGTCTTCTAGAAAGTACTGATGTTCCGGGTTTAGGATGGATGCAATTGAAGAAACTGCCATTTTATGGATCCTGCATGTGGAAGCCTGGCTTCCCTGTATTGGAAAAGATATGATTCCTGTCGGTCTGAGTCAGCCGAAAAAACAGAATATGGACTGCGTTATGGGCCGATGCCCTGGTATCTCTGTTACGACTGGTTTCTGGTCCTACCGGGAAGGTTTGAAGGGCTGGCATAAGGCTTTCAGGCAGAGACCGCGAGGCGCTCATAGACTAAAAAAAGCATCCCACAGGTGGGATGCTTCTTGCAAGGCTTTTCGTAAATCTGGAAAGCCAAATGGACATTAATGTTAGCGTTTGGAGAAAGGTAGCAGGTTAATCATTCGAGCACGTTTGATCTCTCGAGCGATTTTTCTTTGCACTCTTGCCGTGGCGCCAGTCATTCTGCGGGGCAGAATTTTTCCGGTTTTGGAAATGAATCTTTCCAGGGTTTCCGGATTCTTGTAATCAATAGTAATATTTCTGGTATCCAGAACTCGCTTGCGGTACCTTCCGCCGCCGCCGCCCTGTCGGCCACCGGGGCCGCCGCCTCTTCGCTTATCGTCTGAATCAGAGTTGCGGTCACCACCCTGATAGCCGCTGTTTTGTCGTTCTTCCATAATTCAGGGTCAATCTCGGAGCGTGTCCGTGGGTGTAAAGCAAATTAGGCCGGCACAGCGCAAATCTCGCTGTATATCCGGCTACCACCAGCAATGCGATAGCAGGTTGCCGGTCCCCCGGGTTCCTCTACGAAGGTTGTCTGCCATCCGCGGGTTTTAGCCCCGACACGGACGCAAAGAATGACTACTGTAGCTGTTCCAGCAGAAAATCCAGGGAGGTGAGCCTTTCCTTTTTCCCGGTGGGGTCCTGCTCCTCATCGGTAAAAAACTGCATGGCCTTTTCGGTCTGTAGATGGTTGAAAAATCCGAAAATGGACATGGGAGGATGCACCCGATCCTCCAGGCCCGCCGAAAACAGAACCGGCACTTGAATGGACTGGGCCCAGTTCATTGGGTCCAGCACTTCCAGACTCTTTTTCCACTTTGCCCGGGAACCGGATTTCTGCTTCATCAGTTCCCGGATTTGCTCGGCCATAGAACCAGTGGAATCGTCCAGCCATCGGGAAATCCAGGCAGGGGAGGGTCTTTCCAGGCTCAAGGCCACAACCGACTCCTTTCGCATGTGGGCCACAAAGGAGGCCATGGCGGCGCCCAGACCGCGACCAAGAAGGGCAATTCGCGCGCTATCGATGCCTTTCTGTAGTCGGAGGAAGTCCACCGCGCGCAATGCATCCAGATAGCAGTGAGCCAGATAGCTTTTTTCGATGGGATCCAGTCCCATGGCCATAAGCGGCGGTAGCGGGGCTTCTACAGCGCTGGTTCCGGATCTTGTTGCGGTATTTCTGGCTGAACCAGCGCCAATGGTCGCTCGGGAGGGAGCAGCGGCTCCCCGGAGCGCGGTTGCCGCGGCTGCCGTGGCGCCCTGGGGAAGCTGACGGAGGTTTACGGATAGCAATGCAATGCCCTTTTCGGTTAATGAGCGGCTGTAGTCTTTGACAGCGCCGGGAAAACTGGCCTTTTCATCGTAGTCGGGAAAATGGATCACCACCGGCGCCTTGCCCCGTCGTCGAGGAAGAAAAAGCTGCCCTTTGATGGTGGTAGGCCCGAGACTCTGAAAAGAGATATCGCTCAGGCTTTCCTTTCCGAAGGACTTTTTTAGCACCAGCTTCTGCTGAGGATCCACCGGAAGTCTTTTCAGGCTCATTATGGCATCCTGCCAGAACTTGTCCAGGTTACGGGGAGGCTTGATTTCAGGCAGGGCCTGGTAGCAATCATCGAAAGTAGGCTTGCGGGAGGCCATTGCGGAATGAATTATTTTCCACCATGGCAGGTAAAGCAAAGATTTTAGACCATCCGATACTGTAAGAAGGCCTGTAGTTTCTTTGGATTACTTTTCATATTCCTGTTGTCATATCTGCCTGAATCTGGCAGGAGAGTAAGTGTTTGGGGCCGCGAAACTTCGGGAGAAACGGAATCGGCAGAGATCTGCGGCCCGGGGCCGCAACAACTACAGGACGGGGAAGAAATAATGGATTTTGATACAATCGCAGAATTGAGTCAACCGGTGGAATTTCGGTCGGGAGATAAGATCTATGAAACGGATTACACTATAGGCGATCCCTGCACATACCTGATTCTTGAAGGCGAAGTGCGCGTGATGAGAAAATACACGCCGCTGAAGATGGAAAACTTTGATCTAACGAAAGGGGATCTGTTCGGCATGCTGGAAGTGTATCTTGGTACTGCCCGGATCACCGATGCCGTGGCCCGCACGGGAGTTCGAGCCCTGGGATTCAGTAAGGTGCAGTTCGAGCGAGCCATGGTTTCGGACATTTCCTTTGCACTGCAGTCTATTCGAGTCCTGAGCAAGATGCTTCGGCAGATAAACGGCCACATCAAGGAATTGCCCTATCAAGGAGCCGGCGCATGAACATTAACAACCATGATTACGATCTTATCAAACTGGGCTTCGAAGGGGAGCAGGCCATCACGGCCGATCTATTCTTTAAGTATGGCCGCACCTTCCAGGCACGACAGATCATCCTGCGGGAAGGCGATAAAGGAAACGAAGTCTACTTGATCATTGCCGGAAAGGTGGTGGTAACCGAGCGCGTGAATCAGGGCAAATACCGGGTGTTGAACAGCCTGGGTCCAGGCGAGATTTTTGGCGAGATGGCTATGCTGGAGAATGCTCCCCGGTCCGCCACATTGATCGCCGCCAGCCCTACGAAACTGCTTTCGCTCACGCAGGAAAACTTTGAGAAAATCTTTCAAAGCCATCCGCGCTGGGCCTTCAAGATTCTCGTGGCTCTGGGGCGTCGTATCCAGAGCGCCTTTCGTCAGGTGGAAGGCTACTACCGAGGAAGCGCCAACCAATGATTCCTGAAGGGGCCCATACATCTACTCTGCAACGGTTTTTGCTTAAGAGTCTGCCGGTAACGCAGATTCTGCGACAATGGGCCTCTGTACGAAGTCTGGACTGGAAAGAGGAGCAATCGCTACCGCCCAGGATTCTTCATCGCTTAAATGAACTGGGCTGGTTGAGCCGGGAAGGAGGCCTGTTACTGGGGGATCGGAAGAAATGCCGGGCCGGTCTTGTTTACAGAAAGCGCTCCAACGGCAGCGTTTCCACGCAGGAATACATTAGAGATTTGAAGGAGCACTTGCGCGCCTGCGGTCGTCAACCCGACGATTTTGCCATCTTCCGTCCTGGGCAGCTGAATTTAAGCTACAATGTGGAGCCGGACAGCCAACCCCTGTTCTTTCTCTTCTGGGCTCCGGAACGTCCTCCCCTGGAGCGATTACTGGGCGGGAAAGAAAAGCTCCCCTTTACCCTGTTGGCCGAAGGCGGGCCTCATTCCGCCAGCCGCGAAGAAACTGCTGCCGCTGCGGCTGCCCAGGCATCCCAGGCTTCCATGGCCCATCAGAACGGCCGAAGCCCTACCGAGGATCCGTTTGGGCCCACCGAAGAGCATGCAGGTTCCTATGAACCCGACGTGGCGGATATCCCCTGGAAAGACCAGGGTTATTGCCGGTATGCGCTCCTGGGATCAACCCGGGGGAATCGATCCTTCAAGTTCTTCATAAAATACGGTTCCGATCATCTGCGAGTATTTCTGTTCTCCAGCCAGGAAGAGATCTCCCAGGACTTTCTGGGATCCATGTTCGATGCCCTGGGGCATCATGACGATCCGGTGCAGGGTTATCTGGAACAGATCCGTGTGGCTGTGCCCCGGGACATTCATGGACTCAGTTTGAATCTGGGCGCGGACGGGTTGCTTCAGTATTGCGGTTTTGGACTCTCTCCGGTACTGATCCGAAAAGGCAAAAAGCCCCGTAAGCTGCCCGATATGAAAGACTATTATCAGAGTTTCCCTGCGCATCGCTGGCGGTTCTCCAGCGGTCATTTACAGGCAGGGGATCAGGTTTTACTTTGCCCGGCCAGCATACTGGATTCCGAGATCCATGAGCTCCATGGGCGACTGGAAGAATCCGGCCAGCGCGCCTCCAGCTGGCTACGCTACCGCAGACTGGGAAAGGCGCTTCTGCTGGAGTCCCGGCCATTCGGCGCATGATATTGAATGACATCAAAGGGTAGTAGCTCAGTTTTGCACCATGCCCGGTGGCAAAACACTGATCTGGACTCTAGTTTTCCTTACCTCCACGGTTGCTCTGGACCGGCTGATATTCGATTATCTCATCTTTCAGCCCGCCAATCATAGCGGCTGGGATTCCTATCGATGGTACAACTTTGAGTGGATCCTTCGTGATGCGGAACGTTCCTTTTCCAGGCTCGATGATCCCGATTCGGATACAGATGGAACCATCCAATCGCAGGAGGCACACATTTCGGAGGGGCAATCCGGCCCCGCCCGGGCTGAAACAGATCCGCTGGCTTCGCCGGGCAAACCGCTGCGCATCATAGTTCTGGGTTCCAGCATTGCCCGCTATTCCATCCAGAAAGAGATAATGCAGCAGCTTCTGGAGCAAAGACTGCAGCGCCGGGTGGTGGTGCAGATCATATCTCACGCGGCCATGATGCCGGAAGATGCCTACCATTACGTGGATCGGATCAACGAAATGGAGCCAGACCTGGTGGTGTATCCGGTGGCCATGGTGGATTTCGAGCTGGAACACTTGATGCCGCCTCACATCCCCGGGCCATTCTACGATGAAAGAGCCCATTTCGAATTTCTCAAGAAACGGGTGCCGGCCCAGAGGTTCTATCCTGCTTCTTTTGCCCTGGATCACAGCGACAGGCTCACCCTTACGGAGATCGCATCGGGTTTCATGAGCGGCATGCTGGCCGGGATTCGCTATTCCGATCAATGGTGGGATCCGCTGGAGTTCAATCGTCGGGCAAGCAAGGATAAGCCGCTCAGAAGCTACATCTATTATCAAGGAAATCCGCTGGCCGGCGGAGTATACAGAGACGGGAAAACCTCAGGATGTGTGGCTTTCCCGGCCAGCTACGCCGGAGACGTTCTAACTTTCGAGGTCCCTCCGGAACTGTACAACCCGGATTTTTCTGTAGAAATAGAATGGCTCAGCGACGGCTCTTCGCCGCTTAGAATCGATTCCGAGTTGGCCAGGATGTGGGAGCCCCACTGGGAAGACCGCTTTCGCTATCCTCCATCGCTTCTGGAAGACGAGAATGTTCAGCGACAGATGTTTTTTCAGGATCCCTGCGAACTGAATGCGGACGTAGTGGCGCGCAAAACCCATAAACCCGACGGTTCGGGCTGGCAAAAGATATCGCTTTCGCCCGAGCAACAAAAAGGGTGGATCCGACTGCGACTGAGTCATGTTATCTGGAACTATAGATTGCAGCCTTTGGATAAATCCAACCGTCGTTATGGCGAGGGGCTGCGAATGCCCGGCCAGTTTGGACTGAAGGAAGCGCCGGTAAACCAGGTGCAGCACCGAAGATGGTTTCTGGAAGATCAACGCCTGATGGAGCTATCCGATCAGCAGTATCTTCAAGATTACATGGATCGAATTCAACCGCCGGACTGGCGGAATCGACCGCCGGTCATTCCCTTCAATAATTTACGCATCGTTAAGAGTTTTCTTCCCGCTTTACCTTTTAAGCCGGTACCGCAAATGGCCCGACTGTTCAACGTACGGGAAAGGCTGGATGCGCCCATGCTGTTGATCATGAATCCAGAAAATCCGGTGGAAAGCGCCGTTTTCTCGGGCAGCCAGTACTTTCAGGACTTCGTCACTTATCTACGAAAGCAACACAGCTCCGGGTTTGCGGAGATCCATGACGAATTGCCCATGCAGTACTTTGCCGATCCGCATCACTTTACCTATTTTGGAATGCTTCGTATGGCGCCCCGTTATGCCGATCTAATTGAAGCGGCCCTGGCCCACCGCTCGGCGATCCGTTCGGGAGTGCAATAGGGCTTCGCAGCTTCCGGAGCGTGTTGGAAAAAAAACGTCCATAACGGCGCCGGATTGCTCTGGCAAAACCGTCGATACCAGCGTAGACCGGAAGCCGCTGGCAACCACGGCAGTCTTCGAAGCAGGAGAAAAGGATGTCTGAAAGTGTACTGGTGCTTGGATCGGGGAACGCCTTCTTTACCGACGGTCGGGCCCATGCCTGTTATTTGAGCCGTTGGCCGGACCCGTCCGGCGCCGGGGAGATTCGCATGCTGATAGATTACGGGGCCAGCTCCCTGATGCGGATGAACCAGGAAAGCATCCCTCCATCCACGGTGCAGGGCCTGTTTCTGACTCACTTTCATGGCGACCATATTGGCGGGCTTCCTTTTCTCTTAATCCACTTCAAGTACATAGATAAGAGAAAAGAGCCCTTCTGGATTCTGGGGCCGGCAGGAGTTCAGGAGGCGGTGCTGGGACTTCTGGAACAGATGTATCCGGGTATGGAATTGGATTTTCCCCTGCATTTCAAAGAAATAAAGCCGGAGAAGAGGATTCCTTTCATGGGCGCCGAGATTGAGGTGCGGCCGGTAACCCACAGACCGGAAAGCGTGGCTTTGCGACTATCCTATCCCTCCGGCAAGGTCTTTGCCTTTAGCGGTGATGCCGCTTTCGATGAGAATCTACTTCAGGCCCTGGAAGGGTCGGATCTGGCCATAGTGGAGCTCAGCATCGAGTCGCAGCCAGACCCGGACGATCCTACCGTGGCGCATGTTTCGCTGCAAGAATTGCAGGAAAACCGGAGCAAAATACGCACCGGGCGGCTGGTGCTCAGTCACATCTACAATGCCCTGGCCGAACGGGTGAAGCGGTTGAATGATAGCCAGCCAGGCTTTGCGGAGCCTGCTTTTGACGGTTTAGTCCTCTCGCTTTAGAAAACTAATCCCTTTACATTGCAAAAATATTCCCGGAGTACTATTGCAGGTTGCCGGTAGTACAGTGTATACTGCCAGTATTATGAAACCGGTAATGGGCAAATATAACATGCGAAAGGCAGTACGTAAAGCGGGGCAATTTACGTTGGCACTGTTGGTTTTAACAGGTCTGACAAACTGCTCGGACTCCAAAGATCCCAATCTCACCTGGCTACTGGGACTGGCGGATGGAAGTTCTCAAACGACTACCGGCGAGGGAACCAGTAGCGAGATTCCCTTTTCCTACGAGATTACTGACATCCAACAGGGAACCGGGGACTTTGTTTTTGAAACAAACAAGTCTATACCGGTGGACGTGCTGGTGGAAGATCCTGCCGGCGGCGTGGCCGGAACCCGGGTTCTCATTCGCAATAATGAAGGGGACCGCGTATTGTTCCGGGCAAAGACCGATGAAGAAGGAAATGCATCGGGTGTAATCACCGTAAACCAGGACGAGAAGACGGCCGTGATCGAAGTGGTCTACAATGGACAGCCCATCCGTGTGGAACTGGATATCACCGAGGTTAAGCAATCATCCATTACCATCCTTGTTGGCATCCGGGCCGATAGCGAAGTCATTCAAGACGCGGACGGCGATGGCATCCCGGACTCCGAAGATCATTATCCCAACGATCCAGAGCGCGCCACCGTTGTGCGAGTGCCCGCGGAAGGGTTCTATCGTGTGGCCTACGAAGACCTTTATCCCAAACGAGGGGATGCGGACTTTAACGACTATGTAGTGGAAGTCTTTCATGAGCAGGATCTGAATGCGGCTGGCGATCTGGTAGAGCTACGCTCCTACTACACACACATTGCCAAAGGCGCCGGCTACAATCATACGCTGCATCTGGCATTTCCTGCGGCGATCTCCGGCCAGGCCACTGTTGTGCGTAAAGATGCGGCTGGCGCGGAACTGGAGACCGTTTCCGAGGCTCTCTCTTCCGGAAATGCGCTGCAGCTTCTGGGACGAAGCGATGGCACCCTGGCATCCTCCAACACCGCACGAAATCAGGATTATGCTCCCGGCCATTCGGCGGAACTGACTTTTCTACCGGACTCTCCGGTGGCTCTGGCTACGCTGGGCAAAGCTCCTTACGATCTGTTCATAAAAGTGCTGAACACCGGCCATGAGATTCATTTCGCGGGCAAATACTTCAACGAAGACGGATCGGATCGATACATCGACAGCGCCGGTTTCCCCTGGGCATTGATGGTACCTGATTACTGGCAATGGCCCTACGAGCGAGCAAACATACATGATGGCTATCCCGACTTTGATGACTGGTATCTTTCTGCAGGAGCCGATTTCCAGAACTGGTACGATACTCCAGTAAGCGAGTTTGTGTTCCCGGCGCAATGAACTTCAGAAGAGGCGGTCTGTGCTGGCTCCTGCGGGAGCCGGCTCTTTTTTCTTTACCCTGTGCAGGACAGAAATAAAAATCAAACGGTGGATACAGAGTTCATATCCCCTTCAGACCTGCTGGCCTTCATTTCACCCCTTGTGGCCCTGGATCGCAAACAGGTTATACGCTACGTTAGCCCTACGTTTCTTACCGAGTTTCGCCTGGAGCGGGATCAGGCTCTGGGGCAGGAGTTGCGGCATGCCCTTCCCTGGAAGGAATCCTCGGTAGAAGAGCTACTGGCGGATGTGCGGCGGTTTCAAAGTGTGGGAACCTCCCGGTTGGATAACCGCGAAATAGAGACAGAAAATCGAATCTATGGCTACTCGCTCTTTGCATTGAAAAACGGTCTTGCATTGATGATAAAGGATATTTCGGAAATCCGTAGACTGGAAGCCGAAGTTGATCTGCTTCACTCTAGGCTCCTCCGCGTGCAGGAAGAAGAAAGACAGCGGATCGCAGCCGAATTACACGACGGAGTGGGCCAGACAATTTTGGCGGCCAAGATTAACCTGGTTTCGGCCAAGAAACATCCGGAAAGGGCCAGCTTTGATCAGGGGGTGGAGTTGATCGATCAGGCCAGCCAGGAACTGCGCGAGATCTACTCCAATCTGTTTCCCAACTCCTTGCGTGAGATTGGATTGCAGGCGGCCATTAATCGACTTGTACGAAGCTTTCTGGAGCCGCGGGGCTGTCAGGTAAGTCAGTCAATAGAACTACAACGAGAAATCCCCGATCATATTGCCGTGCCGCTTTTTCGCATGTGTCAGGAGATTTTCTCCAATATAGTGCGTCATTCCGGCGCCAAGAATGTTGAAGTATTATTAGAAGATACCGGGGATGCGCTGGTCTTGCAGGTAAAGGACGATGGCAGGGGTTTTTCCGCCACAGATCTGAAGAAACGAAGCCTCGAGAAAGGAGGCTTTGGACTCATGAACTTGAAACGAAGAGCGGAAGACCTGGATGGTATTTTTGGATTTCTTTCTACGCCGGGGGAGGGGACAGAGGTTTCTGTAGTCCTGCCCTGGTCCAGTGAAGAATTAAAATCAGGAAACAATAGATGAGCGATAAACAACTAAAAGTATACCTTGCCGACGACCACAGAATTCTTAGAGAAGGACTCAAGTTAATTCTGGCGGAAAGCGAAGGCTTCTGCGTGGCCGGCGAGGCCGGGGATGGTCGCGCTGCCTGGGAAGAGTTGGATCAGAACCCGCCGGATGTGGCTGTGCTGGATATTTCCATTCCTGGATTGTCCGGAATCGAAATCGCAAGAAGACTAAAGAAATATCATCCCGGCGTCAAAGTGGTCTTTCTGAGCCGTCATGACGACGAAGAATACATTGATCAGATGCTGGACATGGGCGTAGAAGGCTACGTGCTCAAAGACGATGCGGGGGAAGATCTCCTGCGTTCCCTGGAAGCCGTCGTAGCCGGTCAGCATTTCCTCAGTCCCAGGATCAACAGCCGGCTGATTCATCGAGTGAAGACGCTGGCTGGCGGCGGCAAGGTAGTGTCCGAACCTTCCGGGGAAAAGACCTCCGGCGAAAACGAAGGGGACAAGCATTCGCTGTATCAGGTGCTTTCGCCCCGGGAGCGCGAGATTCTAAAGCTTATCGCCGAAGGCACATCCAGAGATGAGATCGCGCGAAAACTCCATATTGCTCCTACTACTGTCAAAGTACATCGCCAGAACATTATGCGAAAACTCGAAATGCATTCGGGAACAGAGCTGGTGAAGTTTGCCATTCGTTCCGGACTGGTGGAGCCCTGAATTCGGAGCAGACAGCTACCACTCGGGTCGAAAGGGATTGGAAGTCAAATTCCGTGAAGCGCATTTCTGGCAATGATCGTCCCGGATGAAACGACAGGTGGCTTCCCATTCAATTTCTTCTCTACGGTTTGTCTCTCAATCGAATGTTTGCGCCCCAGGCTCGGTAAAAATCCAGCGCAGCCGGCCAGCGCAACCGGATTACTGTCGCACACACAAGAAGCGGTAAGGAGTATCGCAGGAGTCGAGCTTAGCAAAGTCGCCCAGAGCGGTAGTGTTCGTTGCGCCCTGGGTTCCCCGCATTCCGTCTGAGCCGGCAGTGGGATCGGTCCAATTCGAGCAGGTGTCGAATCCGGTAGTCCAATCCCCGGCCGTGGCCACTCCGGTCCAATAATCGGAGCTCACCGGAAAGCTTCGGGTTAGTGGCGTAGTTCCCAGGTTGATTACTCCGTTACTGTTAGTCGTAAAGATGGTCTGGCTATCTGGATTTAAGTATTCGGTATTTGCCGCCAGCACCCAGTCCAGGTGCTCGGCGGCGCCGCTGGTGGTGCAATTGGCGCTACTGCAAGCGCGGCGATCGGCGCTCACAAGCAACGCTTTGTATTCGCTTCCAGCGCCCGGCAGTGACGAAAAATTCGCATTCTTTTCGGTTACGCAGATGGCATCGGCGCCGGCCACTCCGGTGGCTTGTGTACCTCTAAGGTCTCCGTTGTATGTGGACTGAGTGGCAAATATGAACTTTCGGTTATCTCCGTTCACCAGCGAATAGATGATCAAATCCCCGCCGTCCAATTCAGGAAATGCTTCCGAACAATGCGAGGCCGATCCCAGAGCTAGTAGGACAGAAATCAGAAGCGAAGCGATTGGCCGACGCGGCCTCTGAGTCAGGATTGATGCATTCTCAAAGCGTTGTTGGTTCAGGGCTTTCATCAAAAATCCACCTTCCAGGAAAAACGGGCCTGAATCAGCTGATTATCGACCGTACGGAGAGCCGGGTGGAGACCCGATCGTCCTTCCTGGCCCGGACTTCTTCCGTCGCTTAAGCGACGATCCGCTACCGAAGCGAGAGGCGATCCATTGAAGGCAACGGAGCCTGCCCCTGGAATTGCTTGAAGGCCTTGTTGATTGAGCTTTCGACTTCCCATCCCGAATCCCGACACGGTCAATTGCCAATGGAAACGGGATTCTGCGTTGTCGGTCCGGTTGGCGTTGTCCGGGTTTAGAAAGTATAGATCTACAAAATGCCAGCCATAGACCAGCAGCGCCGAAAGGGCAATGTAGCTTTGATTGGCCTGGGCCTGGTTGTACTTCGCCTTTTCTTCACTACGACGAAGCCAGAGTAATCCCAGGGATGCAGGGCTCCCGCCGGTGGCCAGAATAACGTTGGTGGGATCGTTCCAGGCCTCCCGTGAAAGCAGGTTTCCTCGCTGTCTTTCCGCATTACCGGCGATGGCATGCCCCAGAAGCAGCCCATTATAGAGATAGAGCTTGTAGGTCTCTCCTCTTTCATACTGAAGCAGTCCGGGAACCAGGGCTTTGGGCTCCCAGTCCGGCAACTGGAATAGATTAAATCCATCTGCTTCGGAGTCGGCTGAATCTTCCTGCTCTTCTTCTATATTGTCTGGTTCTGTTGTTTGTTCGCTGGCCGTAAGTTCGGCCGCTTCTTCCATCTGAATGGTTCTTGTTTCGGAGGATTGTTCGATGGTCACCCGGGCCGGGTCGGAGAAGGGTCCCGGCTTGCCAAATTTGTTCAGGCCTGCGATTCGGATGACGTAATTGCCTGGCTCCAGGTCCAGCTGAACACGATTGTTTCCGATGCGGTTCTCGATGACGCTTCCGTCGTCCTTTTCTACGCGAACCAGATAGCCGGAGCTGCCGCTTACTTCCTTCCAGCGAAGCTCCACCGGCTCGGCAAGCAGAGGTGCGCCCGCTACCAGTAGAAACGAAAAAAGCCCCGCCAGAAAAGGAGTTCTATGTATACTATTTTTTTGCATCCGTCCATTGCACTGCTTGAACCCGGCGGCACTGTAGCGCTCCACTTTTGCCGGTAACCGGCAAGGCCCCGGATGAAACCGGGCAAACCCTGGTTTCATGTCCGGCTTCTGTTGTCAGGCAACCGGCTCTATTTTTCCGCGTATTGCAAGGTTGCTTACGCTGTGACGTTAGCTTTCGAAATGACTATTCCAGTTCCGGCTTTTCCAGCTGTTCGCTCAGCGTGACCTGAAAGCGATGCTCAAAACCGGTTCCAGACCGGGCATCTCCAAAGATAGGCTCCACCGACCATTTGAACCAGGCTGTATCCAGCAGTGTTAACTCCGTAAAGTTAAGATATGGAGTCTGGACAAATCTTTCAATTAGAATTGAGTCATCTCTGTATAAACGAAACAAATATTTCTCCGCGCCAGTCACCGGCGTCCATCGAAAGGGGAGGGAGTCGCGGGCGCTCATATCAACGGAAGCATTGGGCGCGGGGAACACCGGAAAAGTGTTCCATTGTCGCGGCGCTCGACGGTATGTGGGCTGTGCAGTTTCCTTAACTTTCGTTTGTTCAGGTTTATCAGCGTTTCTCTCTATCTCTAGCTTTACTGCCAGTTCCTTATCGCCTTCTTCCCGAGGCTTAACTTCGAACGATAAGACGTCGCTGGATAATGCGGCGGAACTATCCGTTTCGTCGGGAATGCCTGCCAGGGATGTAATCCGCCAGTAGTAGGTACCTTTGCTCAGCGATAAAACGGCGGTCTTCTTCTGCGTGCTTCGGGAATGAATAACTGCGCTCATATCCGGATTTTTTGATACTTGCAGGAGGAAGTCTTTACTGAAGCCGGGAGCGTCCCAGCCAAACTGTACCAGACCGGACTGCCCGGCCAGGGTGAACTGGGCCCCGTTAACGGGCTGTAGGGCTTGAATAGGCTTTTCTTCTAGCAGTCGGAAGCTTCTCCGGGGCGAAGCGCCGTTTTCGTTTTGTACATACCAGCTATAGATGCCCGGTCCCAGACTGAGTTCATATTCATTGCCCAGATCTTTTATTACCCTGGCTCCTTCGCCTGAATCTGGCGAGATCAAATGCAGACTACAGGGGCAGGAACCGGACCAGCGAAATTTTACCTGGATTTTCGCCGTTTTCATTACCGTGCGGTTGTCCACCGGCGCAAGAGGCACCAGCTCGCTCTGCTTTGCTACCACCTGGCCGTCGCTCAGCTTGCTCCAGACAGGAAGAGCCTGTCCGTTGAATGTGGCTCCTGGTTGTTTCTGCTCTATCTCAAGGGAATCGGCATTCTTCGAGATTCGGGATTCTCCCCGCAATCCTACAATGCGCCGATCTTCGGAGATAAGATCGAAACCCTGTTTGAGGTTCAGTTCCAGCGAACCTTTTTCCAGTCGGATTTCGCGCCTGCCTTCATCCACGATCAAAACAAGCATGGTTTCCGGCGCCATTTCCACAGTAGAGCCGTCTTCCAGTTCCAGGACCGCCTCCGAGTAAGAGTCTGTGCGAATCCAATCCTGGTTGTGTAGCTCATCCCCCGGGTTAATGCGATCCCAGAGTACCGAGTCTGCAAATTTTCGCTCGGCGATGCGATAGCGGAAGTTCAGCTCGCCGATGACATCGCCGGAGCCCTGACCGCTGCTGCGATTCTGCTCGAAAACAAAGGCAGCGGAGAAAAGCAGAATAGACAGAAGCAGCAAAACTACAATGAGCCATTCGCCGGGTCGTAGTCCTTTCACTTTTTCTCTCTCGACTCTCCGGAGACCATCTGGTCGCTGGATCGCTTTAGTTCTTCGGCCGCCCTGGTTTTGTCAAATTCGATGCCCACCAGGTTTCGGAGTTCTTCCAGGGAACGGGGCCTTTCGGGATCGTCCATGGAACCCAGAATGGCGTATACCACTTCGGGCTGCCTCTTACCTTTAATCCGCAGGGGAGGCATCTCTACCGCCTCAAACTGTCCCTGGATACGCTCCATACTGTAGGAAGAAATCAGAATATCGGTTCCAAAAAGCTTGTTCAGATACTCGATTCGGGAAGCCAGATTCACAGTGTCCCCGATCACCGTGTACTCCAGTCGTTTTTCGGAGCCAATCTGCCCGGCAATGACCGGCCCGGTATTGATGCCGCATCCGGAGCGAAGAGGAGGGGCGCCTTCCCGGGCAAAGGCCTGATTGAGCTCAATCAATGACTTTCGCATCATCAAAGCGGCGCGCACCGCATCCGCGGTATCCGTTTCGGAAGGGACGAGAGTGCCCCAGTGCGCCATAATGGCGTCGCCGATGAATTTATCCACCATCCCGCCGGTGGCTTGAATACAGTCCACCATGGCGGTGAAGTATCGGTTCAGGAAATCTACCACTTCTTCGGGCTGATTCTTTTCGGATAGCTCCGTGAAATCGCGCAAATCAGAAAAGAATACGGTACCCCAGCGTCTTTCGCCACCCAGTTTGATTTCGCCGCGAAGCGCCTTTTCGGCGATGCCGGGGTTAACAAACTTTCCAAAGGCTTCCTTGATGTGTTCCCTTTCCTGAAGTCCGCGGGTCATCTGTAGAAAGGAATAGGTCAGCTGCCCGATTTCGTCGCGGGTTGTGGGATGAATTTTTACATCGTATTCGCCTTTTCGCACAGCTCCCGTGGCCTGCACCAGACGAATGATGGGAACGCTCAGGGTTCGGGCGAATAGAAATACCAGCAAGAATGCGGCTGCCAGAACAGCGCCCATCAAATACAGATTCTGCCTCTCAATGCGGGCTACCGCTTCGAACACTTTGTCGGCCTCCGCATGGGATAATACCGTCAATCCCTGCTCCAGTGTCTGAAAGGATGCCAGATACTCTTTTTCGCCGTTTACATACTTCCTGGATCCATTGTCCACGGGGCTTTCCAGGATTTCTTCGATAATCGTATGCTTCTCCAGCGGAGTGACGCCTTCGGTTTCCGAACTGATCAGAATGGTGCCGTCCCCGGAGATCAGATGTATTTCGAACAGTCCGGCCTGACGGGCCTTTCGAAAGGATTGAAAAAAGTCATCGGCCGCCAGATAGAGTATGATTCGGCCATCGTCGCCGCTAAACGAAAGTCCCAGAAGCGGTACATCCTCCATCTGGAATCGCCGAAACTCCAGGGGGCCTTCCTGCAGAGCCTGTGGGGGCCATTGCTTCAGGTATTCCCGAAAACGTTTCGCATCCAGTTCATACTCCTTCAGGAAGGGGCCGTTGAAGAATTCCTCGGTCAGGCTAATCGAATCCTGGTTGTATTTCACTACGGAAAGATACAGATAGCGATCGTTCTCTTCGAAAAAACGTCGGGCGGATACGTAGCCTCCGTGTCCGGGTCGAGGGTCTTTCGTAGATTCGGTTTCGCTTTCGCCTTTATCCTGTGCGGGCCTCTGTTCCTTCGCGTCAGTTGCCGGCTTCTGTTGCTCTGCGTCGGCTACAGACTCTGGTTCTTTCGCTTCCGTTGCGGACTCTTTCTCCGTTGCGGGTTTCGGTTCCAATGTCTGCTTTTCGGGTTCTTTCGATGCCGGCGTCGAGGAACGGTCCTTCTGGGCCTGCTCTTCTCCGGTATCGGCAGACTCCTCGGTGGGTTCCGGTTTCGGCCAGGGCTCTTCAAGGGACAGCGTGGGGCTTTCCGATTTCAGGCGGTCCAGGAGAGAGCGACTTCTATACTGAATGTCCAGAATATCCTTTTCCAGAGATTCGGAGACCAGGCGGGCCAGGGACAGGTTGTAACCCTGTATCAAGGTTTCGCTGTGCACTCTAAACAGGTAAGAGGCCATGCCAATCATTGCGGCCAGAGCCAGCGAAACAATGGATCCCGTAATCAAAAGAAGCTTAAGTCTAATGCTGAATCTTGAAGGTTTAAAGGAATCCGGCCCCTCCGGCCTTCCCATCCGCAGACCTTCTACAATCGATTGAATGTCGGTTCGCTGCCAGGATTCAGGAGCGATGAGTATGATTTCTTTGGCCTGAGCATATTCCGGGCTTTCCTGGATTGCTTTCACCAGCCCGGCGCTGGAGGCCCCTATGTCTTTATTCCATAGAATCCTGAGAGCAGCCCCACTCTGTTGCGTTCTTTCTTTTAGACCGCTCAAGTAATGCGGAAGGTTCTGCGGGTCGGGCAGGGCGGCCAGTACCAATAATCTGGATTTGCGGCGCTTGATTCGTTTGTATAGCGAGGCAAGCTGCCCTGAAGGCAGTTCCAGAGGAGCAAGTATACTCAGCTGCGGCTTATTTCTTTTTGAGGTTTTCAATGCCTTCCCAGTTCTCCGGAACTCCCTGGGCTTGAATTCGATTCAGCCTTTCCAGATAGAATTCTATAACTGGATCATCGGGCCTTTCCGCCTTTAGTTTTAGAAAGAGTTCTCGAGAGCGGTCAAAAGCTGCGGTCTGATAGCTATCAATGGCTGCATCATAGGCAGAAAGGACGGATTCTGCAGGCGGATTTAGCATTAATTCATGGATCCATAGCTCCCGATTCTTGCCCTTGACCCGGACGCGATCCAGAGCCCTAAAATGGAAAAGCGTGGACCCCTGCAGAAAATCCCGGGTGGCCTGACTTACAATCACCGATGTTCCGTAGGTTGTGTTCAGGCTTTCCAGTCGACTGGCCAGGTTCACCGTATCTCCGATTACTGTGCCTTCGATCCGGCCTTCCTCGCCGATGATTCCCAGCCGTAGGACTCCGGTATGCAGACCAATGCCTATCCGAATGGGATCGTATCCGCTATGTTTGCGATCCTGGTTGTAACGATCCAGTTGAAGCATCATGGCCCGGGCCGCCCGCACTCCCTGGTCAGGCTTTTCGAACAGCGCCATGACTGCATCGCCGATGTACTTATCGATAAAGCCGCCGCTTTCGCGCACAAGCGGGCCAACCCGGGACAGATAACTGTTTATGAACTTGAAGTTTTCTTCCGGCGACATGGACTCGGAAAGGCTGGTGAATCCCCGGATGTCGGAGAAAAGAACGGTCATTTCCTTTTCTATGTTTTCGCCCAGTTTGATCTCGGAGAAGCTGCCCACTCCCAGGATTTGCAGGAACTCATCGGGTACAAAACGGCGAATGGCGCGATTGATGCTGGCTTCTGATTTCCTGGCTTCCTGCTCCTGCTGTAGCGCATTCTTGACGTCTTCATAAAGTCGCGCATTTTCCAGGGATGTGGCAATCTGAGCTCCCAGCAGGTTCAGTACACGGACCCGATGCGCCGAGAAAGCGCCCCTGGATGTGGCATGTTCCAGGTACAGAAGACTATAGATCTCGCCCTTCAGAAAGATAGGAATGCAAAGTATGGAAGATATCTGCCCTGACTGGATATATGGATCGTGGGTAAAGGAACCGTCGTTGCTTGCATCGTCCAGTACAGCGGGTTTTCGTGTTCGGTCCGTATAGTTGATCACCGATATAGGCACATCGGCTTCGGCTGGAGATCGTAGCGGACTGATTTCCGGCTCCTGCTCTACATTCTGTATCGCGCGGACCAAATAGCCTTCGCCGGCCTTTTCCAGAAGTACAATCTTTCGTGCCCCCGCGCTTTCCAGAAGCGACCTTAGTAGCTTTCGCAGGAGCTGATCCAGTTCAATTTCCGAAGACACTATGGCGGCGGTTCGCATCACAGATTCCAGGTCCAATTCTGATCCGGAATCCGAAAGGGTTTCGCCGCCCTGCACGGACAGGCCGGCGGATGGTTCATTCAGCGCCGTGTTCCGTTCGGCGACGGCGGGTAGGCGCGTCTCTTTTGAGGCCTTTTCCGAATCCTGCTCAAAAAGCGCCAGATGCTGATGGCGGATTTCGTCCAGCAGTCGGTCCGTGTGTTCGATCTGGGCGTGGGATTTAAGCGTTTCGTAAATTGATCTGGCCTGATCGGCATATATTCGGGCAAATACCGGCTTTTCCATGGCCAGATACAGGCCGGCGGTGCGTTGTCGAATGAATCCGGAAAGTATGGCGGGACCGTACCTTTCGCTACTGCGGCAGGCCTGGTCGAATGCTGTCATGGCGGCGGTCAGTTCGTTCTTCTTCCAGAGCAGTTCTGCTTCCAGGTGGGTTTTTAGCGGAGCAAAGTTTGCCGGACAGTTTTTCTCCAGTCCTTTTAGAACCTCCAGAGTCTCTTCGCACTGCTGCATCCATGCCTTGCGCGCATCGGCGCTTTTTGCATTTGCGATCTGCTCTATGGCTGCAACATAACGAGCAAAAACGCTGTCATAGTGCGACAGCGGTCCCCTATATTTGCTGTTTTTTACCGTGGTCTGATTGCCGAACAGAACGGCCAGGAAGCTTTTGTAGAGGTTTAGATAAAAGAGGCTTCGGTGCGCCTCCGCGTTCTTCCATCGTTTCTCCATAGCTGTGTCGTCGAAGAAATCGCCTTTCAGGCTGGTCTTTTGTCGGGAGGCTCCCTGCAGATTGTGTAGCGATTGGCGAAGCATCCCGAACATCTCCAGCGCCCAGTCCTGACCGATTCGACCTATGGGGATCTGGTAACTCTGGAATAAGCTTTCGAGGTCCGGTAGCGAGTCGTTGCAGTAGATCAACTTCTGGGAGAGCATTTCAAAAATACAGAGTCCGGCAAAAGGTAGATCCCCGGTCTCCAGGCACTGATCCATGGCTCGCTGATACAGGGGCAGTCGACCGGCCAGAGGTTCGGTCCAGCAATGGATTGAGGAAAGGTAGTAGTAGTTGATTCGGCCGCGAAGATCCCGCGCATTGAAGCGCTCTACCAGTTCTTGCGCCAGTTTGCCGGCCTGGCTACCTTCCTGATAGTCGGAGAGGTGTTCGCAAGCCAGGGCTCCCAGCACCACCAGACCCACCGAAGTCTCCGGAAACGGGCCCTTTTTTTCGCTCATTTCCAGTAGCGAATGCACAAGAAACGGGAGCCGCTCTGACTTTGTTAGAAATGCAGGGGTTATGGTCTGGGCAAATATCCGGGCCAGCAGGCGATCCTCTTCGGAAGGCTTCTGGTCTCTCCGTTTCTTGTAAAGTTTTAGTAATCGCTCTTTATTGTCCAGGGAGTTGCGCAGTACCTTGTTTATGCTGGTTGATCTACCGGACAGAGAATAGCCGGCCCGTTTCAAGGCTTGCAGTCCAAGTCCAACAGCTTCCGAGTACTGGCCATTGCTGGAAAGCAGGGCAATCTTGAACTCGAATACCCGGAGTCGGTCCAGGAGACTTCCCGATTCTTTAAGCACTTTGTCAAAGTATTGCTGGGCCGCCAGTTTTCTGCCGTTCAGATATTCGCATTCGCCCAGGTTTCGCAGGATTTCAATGCGAAGATCCCGAGGCGCTCCCGCGGACCTCTGATACAGAGTGTCCAGGGCAATTCCAAAATGTATTATCGCTTCATCGTAGGCGCTGGCTTTCCTTTCTCGCATTCCGGCCTGCAGGTTGAGCCTGGAAATGCGCAGTTTTTCTTCGTCATCGGTTACCAGGTTTCGGCCCTGGTTGTAATAGGAGACAATCGTTCCCACTTTTTCTTCGATTTCGCCAAAGCTGGACTCGGAAAGAATGAGCCGGGCGGTCTTTAGATTCAATTCTTCGGCCCTGGAAGCCTTGAGTTGGTTCAGCGCCGCCTCATGGATTCGATCATGGGAGAAGGCGTATTCCACCTTTTGAATGGCCTCGGCGCTGCTTTCCTCGCCCACATATTTGTAATGCTCGCCGAGAGGAAAAATTAGATCGTGTTCGGACAATTGCTGTAGCTGCGAAAGCGTATACAGAACATCCTGCTCCAATAGTCCGGAAAGCAAACGCAGGTCAAAGCGGCTGCCCAGACAGGCTGCGGCTTCCAGAGTCGTCTTAAGCTCGTCCAGACCATCGATGCGTCGCGCCAGAAGCTCGGCGGCAGACGGACTCAATCCATCGGTACGAATCCGAGCCAGATCAAAAGTCCACTCGCCGGTAGCTCGGTTCTGGTGGATCCAGCCCTGGCTATAGCAGGACTCCAGATACTGTCTGGCGATAAACGGATTGCCCTCGCTTTTTCTATACAGCGCTTCGGCCAGCTGGTTCACTGCTTCGCTTTCCGAATCGGGATCGATGAGAAACGTGTCCATCAGAAGCATTCTCAATTCCCGGGGGCCCAGAGGCTGCAATTGGATCGTACTCACACTGATGGCGCTGGAGCGATAGCTTTCCAGTGCACGCCGAAGCGGGTGTAGTTCGTTCACTTCGTTGTCGCGGTAGGTCCCCAGGATTGTAACGTTGGGCCCTGATTCGATGAGTAAATCCTGTATAAGGTCCAGGGAGGAGAGATCGGCCCATTGCAGGTCATCCAGTACAAATACCAGCGGGACGTCCTTAAAGGCGGCCAGGAAGCCAAGCACGGTGAGCCGGAAGCGAACTCGCTGCTCTTCCGGCGGCAAATCCATGAGTTCCGGTTGCGGACCGAGTAGCGCTCCCAGAGCAGGCACCAGATCAACCAGGGCCTGTCCGTTCCCCTTCAAATTCTGCAGGATTCCTTCCTTCCATTTTGCAAGGTTATCCGGCGGCATGGATAGTAGACTATCGGCGATGAGCGAAAGCCCGCGGGCGATGGCATGATAGGGAATGTCTTTCTTGTCCGGCTCAAACTTGCCAGGTAAAAAGAAACCGTTTCTTTCGGCTACCGTCCTTCGCAGTTCCCGAATCAGCGAAGACTTGCCGGACCCGGAAGGGCCGGTGACCAGCACCAGCGATGACCTTTCCTTTTGGTCCAGGATGCTTTGAATCTCTTGCAGGTCTTTTTGTCTTCCGTAGAGTTTCTGCGGCAGCGACAGTCCACGGGGAAAGTCTTTCTTTCCTGGCTCGAAGAACTGAACCTGTCCGGTGCTGCGCAGGGATTCCAGGCAGCGCTTCAAGTCGTGAGCCAGCCCCATAGCCGAACGGTATCTTTCGTCCGGATCCCTTCGCATGAGCTTTTGTAGAATGCCGTTGATTGTATCCGGTACAAAGTTCCCCTGACGATCCTGCTTTATGGCCGCCGGCTGGCTGGCCAGGTGGGCATGGATTAGTTGCAGCGGATCGTCGTATGTGTAGGGAGGCTGGCCGGCCAACAATTCATACAACGTGACTCCCAGGGAATATAGATCGCTTCTATGATCTACACGACGATTGGTGCGACCGGTCTGTTCCGGCGCCATATAAAGCAGGGTGCCTTCCAGTTTCTCCAGCCGCAAGGTGGATTCGCTTCGGGATGGAACTACCGAGGCAATTCCATAATCTATGATATACGGATGGAAGTTCTCCGGGTTCAGAACAAGGTTGGCCGGTTTAATGTCGCGGTGGACTATGCCGGCATCGTGCACAGTGTCCAGAGCCAGGGCGATGCGCAGCGCGGCTTCCAGATAGCTTTCCAGGGACTCCGGCTTCCACTGATTCAAAGGTTTGCCGCCAGTGTCCTCAAGGATCACCGCCGGCCCTTCCGGTGTTTCCAGTAGATCCAGATAGGGAGCAATGTCCCGGGGCAACGACGCCGCGATCCTGTACTCCCTGCGGAGACGGGCCCTGGACTCGGAACTCACATGGCGGCCCTGCACAGTCTTGACGAATACTCTGCGTGGTTCGGAAGACCGCAGGGCCCTGTAGGTCACAGAATCTCCGCTTTCATGGACCGTTTCCACATACTCGAAGCCGGCAAGATTGGAAGGGAGCATTACCGGGAGGCTGCATGAAAGCAGCGCATAGTCCATCTAAAAATACGTGATCACCGAAAGATAGTGGAGCCAGGAGCAGAACCGTACACGTTATTACGGGGACCCCGGAGAGGCGAAAAACTGTCCACGAAAACACCGTTCAAGCCGGTAACAAATGTTTGCACTCTGCCGCCCCTGGCAGAGATTAGACTTATGTCCCCCGCTTCTGCCTCCGTAGATACCGGACCCGTGGTGCAGCTCCTGGATTCCACCAGCAGCCCGTTCGATGTGTCCATTGCTTCTGCCAGAACCTGCTATTCCTCGAAGGGGCTCGTATACCCGGACCAGGTATCTGCCACAGAAAAATCCAGGGCTTTGAGGGATCGGATTGCCAGCAGTACTCTAAAGGCGGGCCATCTTACCACCCGGCAGCATCCGCAGTTCATCTTTGCCATCGACAAAGTAAGTCGCCAGCTGATCTGGAGCTTTTTGCATTCGCATCCGTACTATAACTCGGAGCAGGTTTCCCAGCGTTACGTAGAAGTTAAGCCGGATCAGTTCTATTACCCTCCAGAGCTGTACAACAGACCGGAGGCCTACAGAATCTACGACGAATTGATCCGTAAATCCTGCGATGCGTACTTTCATCTAATGGATCTTCTGGAAGAGCCAGCCACTAACATCTACTTTCAGGTATTTCGAGCCCGGGCCAACAAGCCGGAGAAGTGGAAGAATGCCATTCATAAGAAAACCATGGAGGTGGCTCGGTACGTTCTTCCTACCGCTACCCATGCCTATCTATACCATAGCATAAACGGACTCACTTTGCATCGTTACCGAAGACTCTGTCAGGCATGCGACGTACCGGCAGAAGCGCGCCTTCTGGTCGAGCGGATGTGGGAGCAGGTGCAACAATCGGACCCTCTGTACGCCGGCGAAATGGCGGATCCCATGCCTCTGGAAGAGACCACCGAGTTTCAGTTCTTCTCTTCTTTTTTTCTGGAGCGCGATGAGCGCCAGGTCACGGAAGCATTCCTGAATGGGTTCGATGCGAAGATGGACGGACGTTTCTCCAGGCTGGCCGGCTATACAAGCGATGGCCCCGCCGTACTGGCGGATGCTGTGCGAGCCGTTCTGGGCATTCCGGAGTCGGAGCTCTCGAATCAGGAAGCCATCGAACTGGTACTGAGGCCCTCCAGGAATCATCATCTGGGCTCCACGCTGAACGAAAGCACGCTTTCGCGCATCAGCCGTGCGTTGTTCAACGTCTCCTATACATTTCAGAAGAAGATCTCGCACACTGCCGACTCCCAGGATCAGCGTCATCGTATGGTTCCCGGTTCCCGTCCCATACTCATGCGTCACTTCACTGGAAAGCCGGACTACATTGTTCCCGAGTTAATCCAAAAATCCGATGTGGCTCTGGACTACTACAATCGAATCATGGAGGAGATCTTCGCCGGCATTACGGATTTCCTGGATGCTGGCGGCACAGAAGAAGAAGCTTCCTATCTGCTACCCAACGCCTTTCCCATTCGCTTCTACGAATCAGGCGATCTGCTGAACCTGCATCATAAATGGAAAGCGCGCACCTGTTACAACGCTCAGGAAGAGATCTTTCGCGCATCGGTGCAGGAATTGCAGCAGATCCGTCCCATCCATCCCGAACTGGTGCAATGGATTCTGGCTCCCTGCGCGTTGCGAAAGGATGCGGGCACCACCCCTTATTGTCCGGAGGGCGACCGTTTCTGTGGAATACCCGTTTGGAACCAGGGTATTGAACAGTACGATCGAATCATATAGGAGTTCTATGGAAGCCACCCATGAACCGGTGATGCTTCAGGAGGTGCTGGAACTCGCTTCCAATGCCTTTAAGAACTATTCTATTCACGGATCCCACCGGGTGTTCACTGTGCTGGACGGCACTCTGGGAGCCGGCGGCCATTCCCTGGAACTGGCCCGAGCCTATCTGCAGGCCAGTTTCTTTCTTTGCGATCGGGACGAGCAGATGGTGGCCCGCGCTCGCGCCAACTTCAAAGCCAGCGGATTCAACCCCGACGATGCTAGATTTCGCTGGATCTGTAGTCGAAGCTCGCAACTGGGACAACGATTGGACTCGGAGTTCGACAATCAAGAAGGCGGCCTGGACTTTGCTTTGCTGGATCTGGGGATTTCTATGCTGCATTTGAAGGAGTTTGATCGGGGCTTTTCCTACGACGATGAATCCCTGGATATGCGCCTGGACACAGCCACAGAAAAGGGAGCTTCGCATCTGCTCAATGAGTTACCGGAAAAGGAACTGGCGGATTTGATCTACAGATATGGCGAAGAACGCGCTTCGCGCAAGATTGCTCATCGAGTGGTTCAGTCCAGGCCCATTGAAAGCGCAAGGCAGTTGGCAGAGATTATCGCAAAGGCGATTCCAGGTCCTCGGAATCGTCCCCATCCGGCACGAAAGACCTTTCAAGCCCTTCGCATTGCCGTTAACGGCGAACTGGAGGAGGCGGAGGCCGCCGCCCGAATGCTGGCGCAGCGTTTGAATCCCGGTGGCATCCTGGCAATCATTACGTTTCATTCGCTGGAGGATCGACTGATCAAACGATGCTTTGCCGAACTCTGTGGCGCCGGCGGTCTTCATTCCCGATACGATGCCCCGGTGGAAATCCCCCCGGACCCGGAATTCGAAAAGGCCTTGCGAAAATCCCTGGCGCCTACGCCGGAGGAGCAGGAACGCAACCCGGCTTCGCGATCGGCCCGGCTACGAGCCATTCGCAGGAAGCCGAGCGGAGAGGCCGGCGATGAGTAGGATGAAAATCAAGTTGCGTTATCCTGTGATGGCTCTGGCCATTCTGGCGGTCTTTGCCGGTCTGTACGCATATATCTCTATGAACATAGAGGCTTCCCTTCTTGAGCGCGAAATTCGTCTGGCAAGATACGAAAAGCGGGACTGGGAAAGAAAGAATTCGGCCATTCGCGCCGAGATAGCCCGGCTTGAAGGCGAAGGATACGAAACCATCTACTGGAAGCTCTACGGCGCCCTGCCTTTCTACGAGGATAACACCATCATCTACGTGGATCTGGACGATCTGAAGCCCGGGCCGAACTTCTACGAAAATCGCACCGCTGACGACCGGCAGAAGGATATCAATACGTCCGGCGATGACGAATCACGGGAAGCAGGCAGCCAGGATTCCGACGGTGAACGCGATGCATCGAATGAACCACAGGATCCCTCCAGCGACCCGAATGCCCGCCGAGAACTTCAAGAATCAGAAAAGCAATCCATACGGGAATCGCTTCAGGACTGGCTACCATGAATCTGCAGGAGTTGCTTTCTAGATTTCTGTCGGAGGAGACGGAACCAACGTCCGCCAGGAACGGAAGGACCCGGGCAGAGCTTCGTAACAACGATTCGGCCGGCAACGAGTCGCAGCATAGCGCCACAAGTACGACCGGGGCTGGAGGGCCCCGGAACAACCCGGCCGGCATGAGTGCTAAGCTTCCGGCGCCTGGAGTGGCCGACAACGCAGTATTCGAAGTCCAGGGGCATATCCGGCCTGTGGAAGTGGATCTCATCACCGACGACAGTCGGCAGCTAACGGAAAGAAGCATCTTTGCTATAACCGAGCTTTCGTACCAGCACCTGGAATCGGCCCTTCAGCGAAACCCGGCGCTGATTATCGCTCCGCGAAATCTGATGGCTGATTCGCGATTGCAAGACTTCAAAGCGAGAGGAGCCGTATTGCGGGGGCTACCACCGGCGCGAAGTCGACCGGAATGGATACTCTCCCGATTGGCGGGCATATTACACGATCATCCCGATCGCAAGCTAACGCTGGTGGCGGTAACCGGAACCAACGGAAAGACCAGCATTACTAGAATGATCTATCATGCCTGGAAGAAGGCCGGAAAGAGTTGCGCGGTCATCGGCACTCTGGGGGCCACCTATTACAAGGATGGCGAAGAGGTAAACATCCAGACCGGCTATACCACGCCGCGAAGCTATCAATTATTGGAACTGCTTTCGCAAATGCATTCCAGCGGAGTGGAGCTGGTAGCGCTGGAAGCAAGCTCGGAAGCGCTGGCCCTGGGACGACTGGAGGCCATCCATCTGAGCAAGGCGGTGTTCTGCGGACTTTCGGTGGATCATCTGGACTATCATAAGACGATGAATCGTTACTTCATGGCAAAGGCCCATCTATTTACAATTCTGGCACGTTCCGGCGGCAAGGCCATCATTCAGGACCTTTCGCAGATCGCAGAGGACCGCTATTCAAAACGATTGCAGACTTATGCGCAGCGGCTGGGTCTGCAGAAAAGAGTTCTGAGTTCTTTCAGGGATTTCGAATTACACGTTCCTGTAGAATTCAATGTGCGAAACGCCAACCTGGCCTGGTATGCCAGCGGGCTGGACTATGACCCGGGCCTATTTAAAGACATGCCGGATGTCCCCGGGCGAATGAATCGTATAGAGGTTTCTCCCGGCCTGGATGCCATTGTAGATTATGCCCATACGCCGGATGCCCTGGAGCGGATTCTTTCCCAACTAAAAGCCAGCGGATACGATGCTCTATTCTGTGTATTTGGCTGCGGCGGCAATCGGGACCCCTCCAAGCGGCCGCTCATGGGAAGGGCTGCCATGGAACTGGCGGACTTCGTAATCATAACCGACGATAATCCGCGCAAAGAGGATCCGGCCTCGATTCGTAGCGCCATTCTGAATGCCCGGGAATTGCCTGATCTTAGACCCGCTTTCGCCGATTTGCGCGAAGTGGCGGATAGACGCGATGCCATAATTGGGGCTCTTGAGCGCGCCAATGAGCTGGCCGGTGTGGGAAAGAAATGCTGCGTATTGATTGCCGGAAAAGGACACGAGGACTATCAAATCTACGGTACACAGAAGAAACACTTCTCCGATCAGGAAGTCGTCATGGAGTTCCTGGAAGCATTACCTGAGACGAAGCAGGCCGGCTCGCAAAAGACCAGCGCGAAGCAGGCCGGCTCGCAAAAGACCAGCGCGAAGCAGAGCGAACTGGAAGGAGCCGGGCAGAGAAAGACCAGTGCCGATGCCGAGCGTACCGGCGGTGAGCATGAGGTTCAACCATGATTTCTGGCGAACTACTCAAAGAGGCCGGCCTCGAGTCCCTGGATGTCCCGTCGGAGCGGGTGTTTCCAGGAGTGAGCACCGATACGCGAAAGATTGAGCGCGGACAGTTGTTTTTTTGCCTGGAAGGACCTAACTTTGACGCCCATGCCTTTGTGTTCGAGGCATTCCAGAAAGGGGCCGCCGCTGTGGTCATCGCCCGGGATAAAAAAGAAGCCGTGGCGCAATCCATACGAAAGAAGTTGAGCGAGCCAGGCTCGGTGGCGCTCTCGGAGGGTCTTTCGCTCCAGGATTACCTGGGCCGCATTCTAATGTGTCAGGATCCTCTTGCTAGCCTGCAGAAGCTGGCGCATTTGCATCGAAAGCGCCAGGGCTATACTGTGTTCGGGATTACCGGCTCCAACGGCAAAACATCGGCCAAGGAAATGCTACTGGGAATGCTCTCGCATTTGTTGGGAGAGCCGGCGGTGGATGCCACCAGGGGAAACCTTAATAATCACATTGGGTTGCCTCTGACTCTACTTAACTTTAAGGCCGGGATCAGTCATGCCATTGTAGAAATGGGAATGAATCATGCTGGCGAAATCGATGCGTTGAGCAAGATATCAGAACCGGACCATGGACTGATCACTTCTATCGGAAGGGCGCATATCGAGTTCTTCTATAGCAAGCGCGGGATTGCGCGAGCGAAGCAGGAAATGACGCTCCACTGCAGGCGCTGGCTTTCTTATCCCGTGGCCGGTATTGGCAAGAGCAGTCTGCTCAGAAAAAGTCTACAAGATGGTAGTCCCGGGATCGCTCTTTTTGGATTCGAAGAGGACGCCTCCTGGAAAGCGGTGCCGGCGCGAATCATTCAGAACAATCTGTGGACGTTTTTCAAAGCAAAGAATCTGGAATTCGGACCGGCGGGAATTGGCTTTGAGATAGAGATCGAAGGAAAGTTCCATCGAATCGAAAACGGTCATTATTTTTCCCGGGTGCAGGCGGAGAATCTCCTGGGCTGCATCGCTACACTACTAAAGGCCGGGTTTTCTACTGAGGATGTTCTGGAGGCGGCCCGGTTTGCCGCTCCCGTGTCCGGAGGGCGATTCCACATCATCAAGAAAGATGAGCGGGTTCTTGTGGACGATACCTACAATGCCAATCCCGATTCCTTTCTGGCCGCCATCGATTCATTGCGAAAAATGCTCCCGGAAGGCAAATTACTCTGTCTTGCCGGTTCCATGGCGGAGCTCGGACAAAACAGCGATTCAGCGCATCAGGAAGTGGGCCGGGCCCTCAAACAATCCAGTTACGAAATCCAGGCAACCGGGCCGGCGGGTGGTCATTATCTGGAAGGCTTTGGTCTGGATTCCGGGGCGTTCTCTTCGGATGCCACCGCAGACGGCTTGGCCAGGTTTTTCTTTCCGAACAGTGAAGACCTTGCCGATCATATAGAAAGGTATCCGCAGTATTATCTGTCCTTTGATGGAATTCTGGCCAAGGGCTCCAGAAGCGCCCGCATGGAAAGGGCCTGCGATGCTTTGAAGCGAATCGGTTATGTTTGAGTATCTGTACAGCAACTATGATATGCCGGGCTTTTTTCGGTTGTTCGGATTCGTAAGCTTTCGAGCCCTGCTGGCCGGGCTGTTTTCCATGACACTGTCTTTTGTGGTCGGCGACAGGATTATTCGCTGGCTTACCGGCCTGAAGTTTCGCGAGACCATCCGCGACGATGGACCATCGTCCCATGCATCCAAAGCCGGCACCCCCACCATGGGCGGTATCCTGATTCTTCTGAGTCTGAGCGCCTCCTGCATTTTGTTTGGTAACTTCTCCAACCTGCACTTTAATCTGATCCTTTATTGTACGCTGCTTCTGGGCGGCATTGGCTTCTGGGATGACTATTCCAAGGTTGTTCTAAAAAAGAAGGGAGGAATGAGCGCAAAGACCAAGATGGCTCTTTCCATACTGGTGGCAGCCTTCTTCCTGTTCATGTACATTCGCTTCACGCCTGCCGAAGTGGCCCGGGCGGACGGTATCAACTACGGCACCACGGATCTATTTGTTCCGTTCATCAAGGGACCGGTATGGACCATGCCCTTGATCCTGGGAGTGGTTTTCTGGCTATGCGTTATTCTGGGCACCGTTCACGGGGTAAACCTCACCGACGGCCTGGACGGACTTGCCATAGGAAACGTATCGATTGTGACGGTAACCTTTGGCGTACTGGCCTATCTTACCGGTTCTCCACGGATGGCGGACTACCTGAACATTCCTACAGTTACCGGAGCGGTAGAAATTAGCGTTTTTCTGGCTGCCCTTGCCGGCGCCGGAATCGGCTTTCTATGGTTCAACGCCGCGCCGGCGCGAATCTTCATGGGCGATACAGGTTCCCTTTCCCTGGGCGGCGCTCTGGGAATGACAGCCATCGTCTTAAAGAAAGAGATCCTTCTATTCATCGCAGGCGGAATCTTCGTAATGGAGGCCCTGTCCGTAATCCTGCAGGTGGGCAGCTACAAACTGCGCAAGAAACGGATCTTCAAAATGGCTCCGCTACACCATCACTTCGAAGAAACCGGCTGGCCGGAAACCAGGATTGTAGTCCGTTTCTGGCTCATTGGTCTGATCCTTAGCCTGGTTTCGTTATCTACGCTTCGCATTCAATGAGTATGGCTTCTTTTCTGGAAAGAAAAAGGGTCCTGGTTCTGGGCGCCATGGGACGCTCCGGTAAGAGCTTGCAGGAGTTGCTCTTTGAACTGGGAGCTCACGTAGGTATTGCCGATCTTAGCGAAGAAGGACAGCCGGCGGTGCCTGTGGAGATGGATCTGCGCCCTTCGCAGGATCCAGCCGTATTGGACAAATTCAAACCCGACTATGTAGTTACCGCCCCGGGCGTTCCGCTTTCCCTTCCCATCTTCGAAGCTGCGCGAAGTAAAGGCATCCCCGTATATGGCGAACTGGATCTTGCCTTTCACGTTATGGAAGAGCAGGGCAAGAAGCCCTATGTATTCGCCGTTACCGGAACGGACGGAAAATCTACCACGGTAAGTATGACCGAACATATCTTGCGCAACCTGCCTTTTGCGCCTTCGGTCATTGCCTGCGGAAACATCGGGCTACCTCTTTCGCAAGTGGTTCTGGACGGGGTACCGGATCTACTGGTAGTGGAATGTTCCAGTTTTCAGCTGGAATCGGTGGAACACTTCCATCCCGATACGGCCTGCATACTGAATCTGGCGGCGGCGCATATGGATCGCTACGATTCCCTGGACGACTACGCCATCGCCAAGTCCAACATCGGAAAGATGCAGGGCACCGCAGACCTGCTAATTATTGCCGACGATTTTCCCTACCTGACCGAACTGGAGCAACTCAACGGGCGACTGGAGCGGCTGGATGTGAGTAGTTTCGGCGAAGGCTATGTTCCGTATCTGGATGAGTTGAAAGTTCCGGGTCAGCACAATCGATGGAACCTGCTTTTTTCGCTCCGAATGATTCAGGATTATTTCATTCGCACCGGAATTAAATGGGACGATTATGCCGCCGATTTGAAAAAAGCGATTTCTACTTTCACGGGGCTACCCCATCGCATGGAGATCGTAACCGAAAAGGCCGGGGTTTTATTCGTAAACGATAGCAAAGCTACCACGGTGCAATCCGCTCGCATGGCGCTGGAGTCTTTTTCCGGTCGCCCCATCCATTTGCTTCTGGGCGGACTGGATAAGAAAGGCGATTTTCAGAGCCTCCATGGAGACGGCGGACACCGTGTGTATCCGTTTGGTCAGGCCGGCCCGAGCATCCAGCAGCAAACCGGCGCCCGCGAATGCTTTGCGGGTCTGGAAGCCGCCTTCAATGCGGCCAGCGCTGCTGCCGCCAGGCAAAGTCCGGCTCTGGGCGCCGGCTCGGAAGAGGAGTTTCCGGTGGTGCTTCTGAGCCCGGGCTGCCCTTCGCAGGATCAATACAAGAACTACGCCGAAAGGGGCGATCATTTCAAGAAACTGGCTATGGAGTGGAATCCATGACAGCCGTGGGTTCCCCAATGGCTGGAACGGCTGCGGGTCCTTCCGGCGGCCAAGTTATGTCCGGCGAAGCCAGAAAGCCGGATCTCTGGATATTTCTGTTCACGCTCATTCTGGGCGGCACAGGTCTAATGATTTTGCTTTCCGCTTCTGCACTGCAGGCGAACCTGGATCTGGACGATCCCTATTTCTACGCGAAACGTCAGGCTGTCTTTTCGGTGGCCGGGGTAATCGGCCTTTTTGTTATTGCTTCCTTTTCTCCAAAGATGCTGCGAAAGCTGGCTTTGCCGTCGATGCTGTTTTCGCTTCTTTTATTGCTTCTTGTATTTGTTCCGGGGGTAGGTCGTTCGGTAGCTTCTTCCAGGGATAGTTTTCATCGCTGGATTGATCTGGGTTTCTTTTCCTTTCAGCCTTCGGAGTTCGCAAAAGTCGCTCTGGTGCTGTACCTGGCTTCCATGCTTCTGGATCGAAAAGGGCAGTTCGAACAGTTCAGCCTGAAGGAATTGCTTCGGTCCATGATCCTGGTAGGTTCCGTGCTGGCCGCGATTCTTCTGGAGCCTCAATACGGAACTACCCTGACTTTGATTTCTGTGATTTCGGTTCTGATTTTTGTGGCCGGATTTCCAGTCCTGCGACTGGTGCTTCTGGGGCTTTCGCTTCTGCCCCTTCTGGCCATGCTTCTGGTTCTATGGGAATACCGGTTTGAGCGCTTCCAGGTCTGGCTGGATCCCTATGCTTACCGTTATGCCGGCGGATATCAGTTGGTAACCGCCTTCCGGGCATTCGGCGAAGGAGGCTGGATTGGCCAGGAACTGGCTTCCGGCTTCGGGCATCGTTATCTTACCTTTGGTCATACAGACTTTGTGCTGGCTTTGTTTTCCGAAGATTACGGATTCGCCGGCGTGGCCGTACTTCTTTGTCTGTACGGAGCATTGCTCTGGCGCTCCATAATACTGTTGCGACGACAGAAAGATGAGTATCTCTTTCTTCTGGGTTGCGGCGCCGTGACCATTCTGTTTCTGCAGGTAATCGTAAACCTGTTTGTAGTGACCGGAATCATACCCACCACTGGAATAAGTTTACCGTTTGTAAGCTACGGCGGTTCTTCGCTCATCGTATCCTATGCGCTTTGTGGTCTACTATGGCAGGCCACTGCGTTGCCCGCTTCGCAAGCGCCCCGGCGGACTCCCAGGGTCAAACCCGCATCCGTTCCGGTCGCCAATCCGGCCATGGCGGAGACGGCCAGCACAGCAGCGCCTGCGGCAAACCCTTCGAGCTCATTGGCGCCGGGCTCCCAGACCGCTCCGTCGGCTACATCCAATGCCTCTTCTGCTGCGGCTGCCGGTAAGCCATCAGCTTTCCGTTCCGGAAGCAGCGCCTTTCCGAGGCCGGCATCAAAGGCGGCTTCAAACTATAGTGGATCATCCAGGAAGATTTCTGACCGTGATCCGTCCGTCCGGGCGCTATCTCTGGACTGAGTGCCGCGACGCAGTGCGCTAATGAGAATCCGCCATGCGTTCGGCCAGTGGCAAACCGTCTGTCTCGCCAGCCAGTCGGCGGATACCTGTCCACCATAGCGGGTGAAGATCCCACGATTTGATAAGACCTTGCCCGCTGAAAGGGGTGGTTGAATCTGCTACTCGATGAAGCCCATTCTAATCGTTGCCGGCGGTACCGGTGGTCATCTTTCGCCCGGGACAGCCCTTGCCTCCCATCTGAATAGATCCAGCGTTCCGGTGGAATTTCTAAGTTTGTATAAAAACGAAAACTATCCCGATCTGAAGAATGCCGACTATCCGGTGCATTTTTATGGAGCGCCTACCCTGGGCGGGAAACGAGCGCTGCTTTTTCCGTTTCTATTGATCCGGGCTATGTTTCGAGCCTGGCCCGTTGTGCGGAAGAGTCGAGCCCTCGTATTAATGGGCGGATTCCCTTGTCTACCTGCAGGATTGCTGGGCCTCCTTCTGCGAAAGCCGATATATTTATGCGAACAGAACGCTGTTATGGGTCGCGCGAACCGATTTTTTGCTCGGTTTGCGAGAAACGTATTTCTGAACTTTCCTCTCACAGGCAGAAATCATTCCCCGGAATGGAAGGTCGTAGGCAATCCGCTGCGCGCTTCCTTTTTGAACCAGCAATTGAGCGCCACGGATGAAAAGGGCCGTTCTTCTAAGACCGGATCGTCCGCGAAGAAGGCTGCGAAAAAATCTAATCAAAAATTAGTCGCTGCGAAATCCCAAACCGGGAAGGAGTCTACGACATCGTTTCCTGCAGGGATGGGAAAGAAGATTCTGGTTGCCGGCGGTAGTCAGGGAGCCGTTCAGATTAACAAGATGGTTCTGGATCTATATAATCGCGATCCGGTCACTTTTGGTAAGTTTAGCTGGGTGCTCCAGGCAGGCCTAAAAAACGAAACCGAAATGAAAGAGCTTTTTCGCGATGCGAAGAATGTGAGAGTAATTGGCTTTGATCCAGATATACATCGCTTTTACAGGGAAGCAGATCTGATCATATGTCGCAGTGGGGCCGGCGTTCTTACGGAAGCCTTTCTGTTTGGACTGCCCATGGTTCTGATACCATATCCCTATGCGACGGATTCGCACCAACGGGAGAATGCTTTTTACGCAAAGCTTGCCGGCGCGGCAAAGGTGATCGATACCAGAGACTCCGACTGCGAACAACTTCGGCAATCCCTGCTAGAGATGAAGGCTACGGACCTCAAATCCATGGCTCGATCCAGCGCCGGACTTGCGAAACCCGAGGCGTCGGAAACGATTCTGAATGCGATAGAGAAAGAACTGAACTGAGGCAACTTGCTTCTGGGCGAGGTTCGGTTTAAGGCAGCTCGGGGGCTGTTATGCGAACTCGATTGCGGGTCGGGGCCACGTTCGGGTTATGGCACTGGGGGCGCGTTTATGCGAACTCGGTCACTGCACGGTGTGAGGTTTGGGTTAAAACAGCTCGGGGAGTGTTATGCGAACGTCGGCTTGCGTGGTTCGGGTTAAATCTGCGAAGGTGTGATTATGCGAACTCGGGTGGTGCTAAATTCGGGTAAAGACGGTCGTTGAGTGATTGAGGGAACATGGGCCGCGGCCGCTGTGGGTGGAGACCTTTTAGGCCGGGGAGAACAACTTTCTAAAGGCATTAAATGCGAAATTCGAGGCGGTTTTTGGCCCGGGGTGCCATGGAGACTATGCGGCTTGATTGCAACCGTCCGCTTTTTCTGTAGAATTCAGTCCAATGGGCGGCATTCAGAATCCGCACGATGCCTTCGTTCGGAGCGTTTTCCAGGAAAAGGAGAATGCAATAGATCTAATTCGCAGTGCGTTGCCGCAGGAGATCGTGAGTCGGCTGGATCTGGCAAGTCTTGACGTAATCGATGCATCCTTCGTGGATGAAGAGCAGAAGCAGAGTCAGGGCGATCTACTGTTTTCGATTAGCCTGAATCCGCCGGCTGGCAAACCTTCCGCAGAAAAGGAAAACAAAGGCGATTTGCAGATCTACTGTTTGTTCGAGCATAAGTCCTACCTGGATCCTGGAATCTATGTTCAATTGATTGAGTATCTGGCTCGAATCTATCGAAGACAGTGGACTACAGTTCGCTGGTTCTCTCCCGTTATTCCTCTGGTTTTCTACCACGGTGAGAAAGAATGGAATCTGGGGAATCGGCTTCTGGATCAAATGGTAAGGAACTCGGGCCTGGGTCGACAAGATCTGGATCTACTCAGGCGCTACATTCCAGATTTCGGCATAGAATTATTCAATGTTCCGAAGATCGACCCGGCGACCTTGCCGGTTTCTGAGCCAGTCCAGCTATATCTGGCTTCTGTGGCCTTCATCCGAGATCCGGGAGTATTTGAGCATCTGATACCTTATCTCGAGCGCCAGGGTAACATAGAGGATCCAGGAAAAAAGGTTGAAGTAGTGGCGAGAGTACTTCAGTATATTTTCAATGTGCAGGATGTGGAATCCGGGGCCGTGCGGCACTGGATCGAAGACGGAGAGCAAAACACAGAGTGTTTTGCATAAACAGGATGTTTATCAGGCGCGAAGCGCCGGAATCCGGATCACGGGAGCAGCGGTCCAGGAGGGAGCCGTTGCGAGCGTACCTCCACCGAAGAAAGCGAGGGTGTTATGGCAACGACAGCAGACAAGCTGAGAGAGGAGGGCAAGGCCGCAGGCAAGCTGGAAGGCAAGCTGGAGGCTGCACGGCGGATGAAGGCCGAGGGCCTGAACCTGGATCAGATTGCCCGGATTACAGGCCTTTCCGTAGAAGAACTCAAGAAGCATCAGATCGTGGATTGACTGATTAAAAATCTGCTGCACCCAGGGCGCCGGCGTCGCGAGGCTGTCGTTTCCCGGCAACTGTGACTTCGATGGTACTTGTCCACCTATCGATATCTACCCTACCAAGAAAGAGCCCTGCCTATGGTTGCGGATACAATGGCAATCGGGGCGGAGCAATATCTGGAAGCGTCAAATGGCCGCGTTGATATTAGTCAGGATGTTTACATGCTTGCTTTCGCGTATAACAATGGGGTGTATTCTAAGACGATAGATAACTCGAATGAGAGAATGCAAAGATCGCTGAAGGATGGAAGGACTCCGGCCTTTCGAATGGTTCTTCGCGACAGCCAACCGGCTCTGACCTGGCGTTATTTAGAGAATGCAATGAGTTCACAATACAGTTCCACGGAAGGGAATTACGAGGTCCAGGTTATTCATGATTAGGCGGACTGAACTGTTGCGAGCGCTGAAGAAGGTGGTGTCAGACAAAGCACCGATTGCCGGAAGCACTCTATTACTGCTTATTTTGGGAACCATAAGCTGCTCCGATTCGGGAAAATGCGAAGATTACCTGAGGAATCGGGGGTTAGATGACTCCTGGAAGGGACTGGAATTGGCTGTTGAGCGGAACGATCGCCTCGGAGTTGATTGCTTGATGGATTCCGGTCACCATCCTTGGAATCCTATCTGGTATATTCGCGGCCGTAGGATATTGGTCAGCGCTGTTTCTAGGGGGCATTCTGAAATCGTCAGGTTGTTTGTGAATGCGGGAGCATCCGTTGATTTTGAAATCGAAAGGGGAGGCTATCAGCCAATACATTACGCAACCTCAAATGGCAATGCGGAAACTCTGAAAGTTCTTCTGGCAGCCGGTGCGGACCCAGATGCTTCTGGGTACCCGCCGTATGGCGAAGGCGATGCTCCGAGACCTCTTTATGATGCGATAATCAGTCGCCATACTTTTGAAGGAAAGGGTGACCGTCTGGAGGTGGTCCGGGCTCTTGTTGAAGCAGGCGCAGAGATTGATTTTGTAGATCCAGGGACCGGCGAATCTCCGCTTGCGGCCGCCTTACTGGATGGGGACATCGCTATTGCGGCTTATCTGCTAACGAAAGGGGCTGATCCCAATTTGCGGATTTGGGATAACCGCCGAGCCATTCATTCGGCTATCCGTGGAAACAACCAGCGATGCGTAAAATTGCTGCTGTCCAGTGACGCTGATCCGAATGTCCAGGCAGACGATGGAATTACTCCTCTGGTACAGGCTATCAAGGCAAACAACTTCGAGATCGTGCGAATCCTATTGGAGCATGGAGCCGACCCGAAGATGCCTGGGCCCGAGGGGCATTTGCCCATAGATTTTGCGCGCACTGGTGGGATGCGGAAATTGCTCCGTGAGGCAATGGAGGGTCGCTAAAGCGTTCCGGTTACCGGACTCTTATACCGCAGCTGCAGCCTCTCAATTCACGGTTTCTGAAAAGCAAATGCATTATGGTTCGGATTTCAGTACCGTTCTGGGACAAGAGTATGGTCGGGAGGCGCGCAATGCGATAGTTAATGCGGCTGCCGGCTGGGCGAACCAGCAAATCGGCTCGAAGAACAGGTTGGTCCAGCAGTTCGGCGT